>WBZU01000285.1_pt1 | contig 46349 bp, 34 predicted proteins | sample 5204311 | NCBI WGS metagenome assembly WBZU01 (sample SAMN12344359, study PRJNA552823) | activated sludge metagenome | biome: Activated sludge suspended growth; feature: Nitrification reactor; material: Wastewater; isolation source: activated sludge from nitrification reactor of wastewater...
GCTTGCCCGGCGGCTGGGCGAACACCTGGACGCCGGAGTCGAGGATCTCCTCGCCGGTCAGCACGAGCTTCGCCTGCCCGCCGCCGAAGAGCGCGGGAAACAGCTTGCCGAAGTTTTCGTTGACGACGTCGAACGTCTGCTGGAGGAGCTCGCGGGACTCGCGGTCGATCTGCCGGATCGCGGCCTCGAGCGTCGTCATCGCCTCGACGAGGTCGGTGGCCTGGCGGTCGAGGTACTCCTTGCGCTCGCGCGCCTGCGCGAGCTCGTCGAGCGCCGCGAGGTTGACCGCGCCGAGCTCGGCGATCGCCGCGGTGAGCCGGACGATCTCGCCGGGCAGCGTCGACGCGCGCCCCCAGGCCTTCAGCGCGTCCGGGAGCCCGGCGAGGTCGGCCTGCGCTTCGGCCAGCTGCTCGGCGAACTGCGCCTCCGCGAGCGACGCCGCCTGCACCTTGAGTTGCATCTCCTGGATCCGCGCGCGCGCGGGCTCGAGCGCCTGCTCGCGGGCGAGGCGCGACTCCTCGGCGGCGCGGAGCCGGGCGCCCAGCCCCTCGAGCCCGTCGCGCGCCGCCGCGAGCGCCTGCTCGGCCTGCGCGCGCGAGGCGAGCTGCCGCTGCAGCGCCTCCTCGACCGGCGTCCAGTCGATCGCGTCGCGCTCGCCGGCGAGGCGCGCGAGGAGCCCCTGCTGCTGCGCGACCTGCGCCGCGAGGCCCTCGCGCCGCCGCTCGAGGTCGGCGATGCGGTCGCGCGCGCTGCGTTCGGCGAACGCGGCTTCCTGCGACGCCCGCTCGGCCACGCGCACGCGCTCGCGCCCGCGCGCCTGAGCGACCTCGTGCTCGCTGCGCGACGCCCGCGCCGACTCGCGCGAGGCGAACCGGTCGTGCAGCCCGGACTGCATGTCGGCGATCTCGCGCACGATCGTCTCGCGCTGCGCTTCCTCCTGGGCGATCGAGGCCACGAGGTCCGCGTCGTCGCGCGCGAGCTCCGCCCGGCGCTTCTGCGCGGCCTCCGCGGCCTGCCGGAGCTGGAGCAGCTCGAGCTCGAGCTCGTGGCAGCGGCGCTGCTGCGATGCGAGCGACTGCGTCTCGAGGTGCCACGCCTGCTGCTTCGCCTTCTGCTCGATCTCGGCGGATTCGAGCGCCGCGCGCGCGGCGGCCGCAGCTTCCCGCACCGACCCGAGCCGCCCGTCGAGCTCCTCGAGCTCGGCCTGCCGGGCGAGAACGCCGTGCAGCTCGCCGTCGGGCCGGAACAGCGTCACGCCCTGGGCGGTGACGAGGTGGCCGGCGGGCGTCACGAACGACTCGCCCTCGGCGAGCGCGCCGCGGTCGGCGAGCGCCTGCGCGAGCGAGTCGCGGCAGCGCACGCCGTGGAGCGCGTCGGCCACGAGGCGCGCCACCTCCTGCCGCTTGATCCGGACCCGGGCGACGAGCGCATCGCCGCCGGCGGCGGGACCGTGCCGCGCCGGGGCGGGCGCGTAGACGGCGAGCCGCACCGGCGGCGCCGCTTCCCCCGCCTCCCAGTCGAGCGCCCGGTCGAGCGAGGCGAGCTCGAGCGCCTCGAGGCGCTCGCGCAGCACCGACTCGAGCGCGTCGTTCCAGCCCGGCTCGACGTCGAGCGCCGTGTACAGGTGCGTGGCCTGCGCGAGCCCCACGCGCCCGAGCCAGCCGTCGCGGTCCTTGCCGTGGCCGACCTTCGACTGGAGCGCCGCGAGCGCCTGCACCCGCGCCTCGATGTCGGCGAGCGAGCGGCTTTCCCGCTGCCAGGCCGCCCCCGCGTCGCGCGCCTGCTCCTGGGCGAGCTGCACCGCCGCCTGCAGCGCGTCGAGAGACGACTGCTTGCCGGCGAGGTCGGCGTTCTCCTGCGCGAGCTGCTCCTCGACCTCGCGGATCGGACCGCCGTCCGCGCCGGGCAGCGTCGCCATCTCGTCCCCGATCCGGCGGCGCCGGTCGGCGAGCTGGGCGAGCATCCGCGCGACGCTGTCGCGCCGCGTCTCGGCGACGCGCGCGTTCTGCTCGATCTCGCCGATCCGCTGCTGCACCTCCGCGAGCGCCCTGCCCGCCTCGGCGACGGCGTGCTCCAGCGCCGGCAGGCCGGCGAGCGCGGTGCGCTCCTCCTCCGCCGCACGCTCGCGCGCCGCGATCGCCTCCTCCAGCGCGCGCTCGAGCGCGCCGCGATCGGCGTCGAGCGCGGTCGACTGGCTTCCGAGCGCGGCCAGCTGCGCCGAGAGCTCGGCGACCTGCTCGGCGATCCGGCTCTCGGAGTCGCGCGCGAACGCGAGCTGCTGCTCGAGCCGCGTGACCTCGGCGTTGGCCGCGTAGAACTCGCCCTGGCGCTCGTGCAGCGCGTCGCCGGCGGCGTAGTGGTCGCGCCGCAGCGACTCGAGGCCCGACTCGGTGCCGCGCAGCTCGGCCTGCAGCGATTCGAGCGTCGTGGTGACCGCCGCGAGCTCCTGGCTCGCGCGCTCGCGCGCTCGCACCGCTTCCTGCTGCTTCGCGAACCACGCGAGATGCTGCGCCTGCTTCAGGCGCGCCTCGAGCTCGCGGTACTCGGCGGCGACCTTCGCCTGGTGCTCGAGGCGCTCGAGCTGGCCGCCGAGCTCGATGCGGATGTCCTCGACGCGCGCGAGATTCTCGCGTGCGTCCGAGAGACGCCCCTCGGTCTCCTTGCGCCGCTCGCGATACTTCGAGACGCCGGCCGCCTCCTCGAGGAACACGCGGAGCTCCTCGGGCTTCGCCTCGATGACCCGCGAGATCATTCCCTGCTCGATGATCGCGTAGGCGCGGGGCCCGAGACCGGTGCCGAGGAACAGGTCGTGGATGTCGCGGCGGCGGACCGGGATGTTGTTGATGTAGTACGAGCTGTCGCCGTCGCGCGTCAGCACACGCTTGATCGAAAGCTCCGCGTACTGGCCCCACTGCCCGCCGATGCGTCCGGCGCTGTTGTCGAACGCGAGCTCGACCGAGGCGCGGCCGACCGGCTTGCGCTCGCCGGCGCCGTTGAAGATGACGTCCTGCATCGACTCGCCCCGCAGCGCGGAGGCCTTCGACTCGCCGAGCACCCAGCGGACCGCGTCGATGACGTTCGACTTGCCGCATCCGTTGGGCCCGACGATGCCGACGAGCTGGCCCGGGGTGCCGATCGTGGTCGGGTCGACGAAGGACTTGAATCCGGCGAGCTTGATCTGGGTGAGGCGCAAGGCAGTAGAACCGATGGACGGATGTCGGCGAGATCGATGACGCGCGATCGGCGCTGCGCGGGAAGCGCGGCGCGCGGCCGCCCGGGAGCGCGGCGTGGCGGCGCTGGGCCGGGATTATAGCGGATCGATCGGCCGCGACGGCGGGTCAGACGGCCCGCAGCGGCACGACGCGCGCCGGCAGGCGCCCCTCCTCGACCGCATGGCACGCGACCTCGCGTTCGGCGCCCGCGGCGCGGAGCGCGGGCGCCTCGCGGCGGCAGCGGTCGTCGACGTGCGGGCAGCGCGGATGGAACGCGCACCCGGTCGGCGGGTCGAGCGGGTTGGGCACCTCGCCCGCGACCGCGGTGCGCGACGAGCCGGTCATCCGGAGGTCGGGCACCGCGTCGAGCAGCATCCGCGTGTACGGGTGCAGCGGCTCGCCGAACAGCCGGGCGGTCGGCGCGAGCTCGACGATGCGCCCCAGATACATGACGCCCACGCGATCGGCGATGTGGTGGACGACCGCGAGGTTGTGCGAGATGAAGAGGTAGGTGAGGCCGAGGCGCCGCTGCAGGTCGCGCATCAGGTTCAGCACCTGCGCCTGCACCGAGACGTCGAGCGCCGACGTGGGCTCGTCGCAGACGAGGAACGCCGGCTCGGTGGCGAGCGCGCGCGCGATCGAGATCCGCTGGCGTTGACCGCCCGAGAACTGGTGCGGGTACTTGGCGCCGTCCGCCGCGGCGAGGCCCACCTGCGCGAGAAGCGCGCCCACGCGCGCTCCGACTTCGTCGCGCGGCAGCGCCTCGTCCTGCGCGAGGAGCGGCTCCGCGACGATGTCGGACACGCGCCAGCGCGGGTTGAGGCTCGCGTAGGGATCCTGGAAGATCATCTGCATCGACTGCCTCGCGCGGAGGAGATGCGGGTCGTCGGCCGCCGCGGCGCCCTCTCCCGCCAGCACGACGCCGTCGAACTCGATCCGGCCGCGCGACGTCGGGTGCAGTCCCACGATCAGCCGCGCGACCGTCGACTTGCCGCAGCCCGATTCGCCGACGAGCCCCAGCGTCTCGCCGCGGCGGATCGCGAGCGAGACGCCGTCGACCGCCTTCAGGAGCGCGCGGGGCTTGCGCTCGATCACGCGGTTGAGCCACGGCGGCGAGACATCGAACGTGCGTGCGACGTCCACGAGGCGGACCAGGTCCCCGCTCCCGGCGGCCCGCCCCGGCTGAGGGACGGATGCGGTCACCGGACGCCCTCCACCACGGCGGCCCGCTCCCCGGCGAGCCAGCACGCGGCGCTCGTGCCGTCGACCGCGACGAGCTCGGGCCGCTCGGCGCGGCAGCGCGCGATCGCCCGCGGGCAGCGCGGGTGGAACGCGCAGCCGTCGGGGACCGCGTCGAGTCGCGGCATCGCGCCGTCGATCTGCGCGAGGCGCTCGACCGTCGCGCCGATCGACGGGATCGATCCCATGAGCCCGACCGTGTACGGGTGGCGTGGCCGGTGGATCACGTCGGCGACCGGCCCGACCTCGACGATGCGCCCGGCGTACATGACCGCGACGCGGTCCGCGGTCTCGGCGATCACGCCCATGTCGTGCGTCACCAGCATCACGGCCGTGCGATGGTCGCGGCACATCCGCTTCAGCACCTGGATGATCTGCGCCTGGATCGAGACGTCGAGCGCCGTCGTCGGCTCGTCGGCGATGACGAGCTTCGGCTGGGCGGCGAGCGCCAGCGCGATCACGACGCGCTGACGCATGCCGCCCGAGAACTGGTGCGGATAGTGGTCGATCCGGCGCTCCGCCGCGGGAATCCCGACCTCCTCGAGCAGCGCGACGGCGCGCGCGCGCGCCTCGGCCTCGGAGAGCGGCAGGTGCGTCCGGATCGTCTCGACCAGCTGGCGCCCGACCGTGTAGAGCGGGTTGAGCGAGGTGAGCGGGTCCTGGAACACGGCGCCGATCTCGCGACCGCGCACCTTCCGCATCTCGGCGGGGCGCAGGTCGTCGATGCGCCGGCCGTCGAGCCGGATCTCGCCGCCGGCGATGCGCCCCGGCGGGTCGATGAGCCCGATGATCGCGGCGCCGGTGATCGACTTGCCGGCCCCGGACTCCCCCACGACGCCGAGCACCTCGCCGCGGCCGATCCCGAAGCTCACGTCGTGAACCGCGACGAGCGTTCCCCGCCGCGTCGGGAACTCGACGCGCAGGCGATCGACGGCGAGGAGCGGCGCGGACGGCATCGGGTCGGCGTCAGCCTTTCGCGGCCGTGCAGCCGGCGATCGTCTCGACCTGGTCGATGACGATCTCGAAGCGCGGCGAGAGGTTGTTCTCGAACTGGCCGTTCAGGTAGTAGCGCCTGCACGGCTCGATGTCGAGGACGAATTCCTCCTGGCGCCCGCCCGGGAACCCGGCGTGCGGGAACGAGGCCACGACGACGCGCTGGCGCCCGGGCTCGACGCGCAGCAAGTCGTTGTTCGCCCAGCCCGTCCGCCCGCCGACCGACACGATCTCGACCGCGCGCCGGTCGACGACCGCGAGATTGAACCGCCGCCCGGTCACCTCCGACCAGGTCGGGCCCCAGGTCGCGCACCCCGAGAGCAATGCCGGGACGGCGAGTACGAACCATCCGAAGCGTTTCATGTTCCCTCCTCGCGGGACGGCGGGCCGCAACGGCGCGGCCGGCTCCCCGCCACAACGCGCGAGCGCCCTCGCGCGCCTACCTGAGCTTCGGATTGAGCGCATCGCGCAGCCAGTCGCCCAGCAGGTTGATCGCCAGCACCATCGTCACGAGCGCCGCGCCGGGGAACAGCGTGATCCACCACTCGCCCGAGAACAGGAAGTCGTTGCCGATCCGGATCAGCGTGCCGAGCGAGGGCTGGGTCGGCGGAACGCCGACGCCCAGGAACGACAGCGTCGCCTCGGTGATGATCGCGGTGGCGATGTTGATCGTCGCGAGCACCAGCACCGGGCCCAGCACGTTGGGGAGCAGGTGGCGCCGCATGATCCCGGCGGGGCGCACGCCGATGACGCGCGCCGCCTGCACGTACTCCTTGTTCTTTTCGACCATCGTCGAGCCACGCACGGTGCGCGCGTACTGCACCCAATTCGACGCGGCGATCGCGAGGACCAGCACGGCGAGCGCGAGGTCGCCCTGCGACTGCCGCGGCAGCACCGCGCCCGCCACACCGTTGATCAGGAGCGCGATCAGGATCGCGGGGAAGGAGAGCTGCACGTCGGCGATCCGCATGATCACCGCGTCGGTCCGGCCGCCGACGTAGCCGGCGACGAGCCCCAGCGAGACGCCGACCGCCACGGCGAGCGCCACCGACGCGATGCCCACCATCAGCGACACGCGCGCACCGAACATGATCGTCGACAGCACGTCGCGGCCCTGGTCGTCGGTGCCGAGCCAGTAGCCGGTCTTGCCGCCGGTCTGCCAGACCGGCGGCGCGAGCGCGTCGAGCAGGTTGAGCGTCGTCAGGTCGTAGGGGTTGGTCGGGGCGAGCCAGGGCGCGAACACGGCGGCGACGACGCAGACGGCCAGCACGATCGCCGAGACGACCGCCACCGGAGAATGGCGGAAGCTCCACGCGACGTCGCCGTCCCAGGCGCCGCGCACCCGCGCCGCGACCGTCGGCCGGCCGGCTACGCCGTTCATCGCGACAGGCCTCCGAGCGCCTGCAGCACGGCGACGCGCGCCTGCGCCCACACCATCGCCTTCCAGTCGGCGCGGTCCACGTAGAACGCGTCCCGCAGCGCGCGCTTGAGCGCCGCCCGCTCGGCCGCAGACGCGCCCGGGTGGTTCGCCAGCCACTGGTCGCCGCGCAGCGCGGCGAGGACGTCGGCGAGCGGCAGCGTGCCGAATTCGAGCGCCATCCCGGTGAACTCGGCGTCCGGGCACTCGTCGAGCGCCGCCCGGTAGATCACGCCGGAGAGCTTCGCCGAGGTCGACGAGCCGTCGTAGTACGAGGTGACGTCGGCGCCGAAGAAGGCGCGCGTGCGCGCGAGCGACGCGGCGTCGCCGTCGCCCATGTAGATCTTCTCGCCGTGGCCGCAGGGGCCGAGGCCGGTATGCAGGTCGATCAGGCCCAGCCGCCGGCGCCGGTCGCCCAGCGACCGCAGCACCGCGCGCAGCGTCGCGTTCGACCACGCGGGCTTGGTCCCGCCGTAGAACAGGCCGTCGGGGAACTCGCACTGCCCCGACGAGACGGCCGCCTGATAGGCGCGCGCGCCGTGCGTCCCGACGTAGGCGGCGATGCGCGCCTCGTTCGCCGCCGCGGGCGGCCACTCGGCCGGCACGACGAACGGGTGGACGTCCGCGTACGCGGCATTGCGGGCCGGCGGCGCCGAGAAGTCGCGGAAGTTGCGATTGAGGTCGACGTTGTCCTCGTTGGTCCGCCGCAGGTGCGAGAAACCGTACGGATTCACCGCGTGGACGAGCGCCACGGCGACGCCCGATCGTTCGACCGCGGCGGCGAACGCCTCGTCGCCGGCGAGCGCCACCTGGCAGCCGGATCCGCAGAATCCTTCCGCGCCGTGCGTTCCCGAGGTGATCGCGAGGAGCGCGGCGGCGTCCGCCCGGCCGAGCGTGGCGACGTCGATCGCGAGCGCCTCGCCCTCGGCCCCGCGCGCCGACGGGTGCACGTGCGACGCGACCGGCCAGCCGCGCGCACGCGCCGCCGCGAGGAACCTGGCGCGCGCCTCCGCGTAGGTGGCCGAGAACGCGGCGGCCGGGTCCTGCATCGACGTCGGGGCGCCGTTCACCGCTTCGCCCCGCCGGATTCGAGCGGCATCGCCTGCTCGGCGAGCGCCGCGAGGTAGCCCGCGCCGATCGGGATCACCTCGTCGTTGAAGTCGTAACGGCTGTCGTGGAGGAAGCACGCAGGCCCGCCGCCGCTGCCGCCCTGCCCGAGGCGGGCGTACGCGCCGGGCCGCGCCTGCAGCATGAACGAGAAGTCCTCCGAGCCCATCGACGGATCGAGGTCGTCGATCACGTTGTCGCGCCCGACAACCGTCCTCGCGACCTCGGCCGCGAACAGCGCCTCGCGCGCCGAGTTGATCGTCGCCGGGTAGACGCGCTCGTAGGCGAGCTTCGCCGATGCGCCGAACGCCGCCGCGATCGACGCGACGAGCTCGGTGAGCCGCGTCTCGATCATGTCCTGCGTCCGCGACCGGAACGTGCGCACGGTTCCCACGAGCTGCGCGGTGCGCGGGATCACGCTCATCGCGCCCGGGTGGCCCGCGTGCATCGCGCAGAGGCTCACGACCGCGGTGTCGATCGGCGACACGTTGCGCGCGACGATCGACTGCGCCGCCGTGATGATGTGACCGGCGACCAGCACCGGGTCGACCGCCTGGTGCGGGTGCGCGCCGTGGCCGCCCTTCCCCTCGATGTCGATCGTCACGCGGTCGGCCGCCGCCATCATAGGGCCGGGGCGCACCGCGATCTTGCCGACCGGCAGCCCCGGCCAGTTATGCAGCGCGTAGACCTGGTCGGCGGGGAAGCGCTCGAACAGGCCGTCCTCGATCATCGCGCGCCCCCCCGCGTAGCCCTCCTCGCCCGGCTGGAAGATGAGCGTCGCGGTGCCGTCGAACGCCCGCGTCTCCGCGAGGTAGCGCGCGGCGGCGAGCAGCATCGTCGTGTGCCCGTCGTGCCCGCAGCCGTGCATCCGCCCGTCGTAGCGCGACCGGTGCGCGAACGCGCTGTCCTCCTGCATCGGCAGCGCGTCCATGTCGGCGCGCAGGCCCACCGACCGGCCGCTCGCGGTCGACCGGCCGCGAACGACCGCGACGATGCCGGTCTTCCCGACCTCCGTGGCGTGCTCGATGCCCAGCGCGGCGAGGTGCTCGGAAACCACGCGCGCGGTCCGGCGTTCCTCGAAGCCGAGCTCGGGATGCGCGTGCAGGTCGCGCCGGATCGCGACCAGCTCGTCGTGCCAGCGGCGGATGTGTTCCGTGGGGTTGGTCATCAGTGGGCGAGACCACGCTCGACGCGCAGGCGCGGGTCGACCGCGTAGTACAGCAGGTCGACGATCAGGTTGATCGCCACGAAGACCGCGGCGATGAAGCACAGGTAGGCCGCCATCACCGGGATGTCGGCGAACGTGACCGCCTGGATGAACAGCAGGCCCATCCCCGGCCACTGGAACACGGTCTCGGTGATGATCGCGAACGCGATGATCGAGCCGAGCTGCAGCCCGGTGATCGTGATCACCGGGACGAGCGTGTTGCGGAGCGCGTGCCCGAAGTGGACGGCCCGGTCGGTGAGGCCGCGCGCGCGGGCGAACCTGATGTAGTCGGTGCGCAGCACCTCGAGCATCTCGGCGCGCACGAGCCGCATGATGAGCGTCGTCTGGAACAGCGCCAGCGTGATCGACGGCAGGATCAGCGACTTGAGGCCGCTCGCGGTGAGGAGGCCCGTCGTCCACCAGCCGAGCGCGACCGTGTCGCCGCGCCCGAAGCTCGGCAGCCAGCCCAGCTGCACGGCGAACACGAGGATCAGCAGGATGCCGATCAGGAACGTGGGCAGGCTCACGCCGACGAGCGACGCGGCGAGCAGCGCGTGCGAGAGCGCGCTGTGCCTGCGGAGCGCCGTGTAGACGCCGGCCGGGATCCCGGCGACGAGCGCGATCAGCGCCGCCGCGATCGACAGCTCGAGCGTCGCCGGCAGGCGCTCCTTCAGCAGCACCGACACCTTGCGGCCCTGCCGCAGCGACACGCCGAAGTCGCCCTGCACCGCGTTGCCGACGAAGCGCCCGAACTGCACGTAGAACGGCTGGTCGAGGCCGAGGTCGGCGCGCAGGCGCGCCCGGTCCTCGAGCGTCGCGTCCTGACCGAGCATGAACGCGACCGGGTCGCCGGTGTAATTGAACAGCGCGAAGGCGATCAGGGCGACGACGCCCAGCACGGCGAACGTCTGGGCGATGCGGCGGAGGACGAACGCGATCACGGGATCGTCAGTCGATCCGGACCCAGCGGATGTCGAGCCGGTTGTCGGCCCGGTGGAACGCCGCGACGCCCGAGCGCATCGCCCACGGGATCACCTGCTGGTGCAGCGGCACGTGCCCGATGTCCGCGGCGTGGATCGCGAGCGCCTCGCGCATCATCGCATTGCGCCTCGCGTCGTCCGCCTCGACCTTGACCCGGTCGATCAGCGCGTCCGCCTTCGGGTTCGCGTACCTGCCGAGGTTGAAGTTGCCGTCCGCCCCGCCCTTCGGGTCGACCGAGTGCACGAGGCTCTGCAACGTGTAGAGCGCGTCGAACGTCGCGGTCGCCCAGCCGAGCAGGTAGGCGCTCGTGTCCAGGTTCTGGACCTTCTGGAAGTAGGTCGAGCGCGGCATCGCGTTCAGACGCACCTTGAGCCCCACCTTCGCCCACATCGCGACGACCGCCTGGCAGATCTCCTCGTCGTTGATGTAGCGGTTGTTCGGACAGTCGAGCGTGAACCCGAAGCCGTCCGGGTAGCCCGCCTCGGCGAGCAGGCGCCGGGCGGCCGCCGGGTCGAAGGGCAGGCGCTTCGCCGCCTCCTCGCTCCATCCGTTCACCTGCGGCGCGATCATCGCGCCGGTGGGCACCGAGAGCCCGCGCATCGTAGCGCGCTTGATCGCGTCCGCGTCGATCGCCTGGTAGAGCGCCTGGCGCACGCGGCGGTCCTTGAACGGGTTCCTCCCCCTGACGCTCGCGTAGGGCGTCTCGTCGCGCCACTGGTCGAAGCCGAAGAAGATGATCCGGGCCTCGGAGCCGTCGACGATCCGCACGCTCGGGTTCTGCCGCAGCCGCGGGACGTCCTGCGTCGGCGGGTCGAGCACGAGGTCCACCTCGCCGGTCACCAGGGCCGCAGAGCGCGTCGCGTCGGCCTTGATGGGCAGGTAGACGATCTCGGTGACGTTGCCTTCGAGCCGGTCCCACCAGCGCGGGTTCGCGACCAGCACGGTCCTCGCGTCCGGCTCGTGCGACTTCAGCGCGAACGGGCCGGTGCCGTTGGTGTTGCGCGCCGCGTAGTTCTCCTCCCGGGCCGCGTAGTTCTGCGGGTTGACGACGTTGTGCCGGACCGACCACGCCCGGTTCATGATCTTCGCGTCGACGAGCTGCCGCAGCAGCACCGGATTCGGGCCGTCGGTCACGACGTCGACCGTGTAGTCGTCGACGCGGCGCACCTCCTTCACGCCCTGCGCGTACACCTTCATGTTCGACGCGGGCTTCACGATCCGCTCGAACGAGAACACGACGTCGTCGGCCGTGAACGGCGAGCCGTCGTGGAACAGCACGTTGCGCCGCAGCGCGAACCGCCAGGTCGTCGCGTCGATCCGCGTCCACGAGGCGGCGAGCGCGGGCTCGGGCACGAACTGCTTGTTGTAGCGGACGAGCCCCTCGTAGACGTAGTCGGAGAACGTGTTGTTGAGCGTCTCGTTCTGCGCCATCGGGTCGAACGTCAGGATGTCGCCCTGGCTCGTCCAGCGCAGCGTCTTCGCCTCGACGGCGGAGGCGGCGGCCGCCAGCGCGAGCGCCGCGAGGCAGGCGATGACCAGCGGAGGACGCATCGTGCCGCTCCCGGGGAGCCCGGCGGGCGCCGGGCGCGAAAACCGGCGGATGATGCCCGAAACGGCCCGGAGGCTCAACGCGCCGCCTTCATGCGCGCCGCGCGCGTCGCGTAGAGGCAGACGCCGGTGGCGACCGACACGTTCAGGCTCTCGACGGTGCCCACCAGCGGAATGCCGACGATACGGTCGCAGGATTCGCGCGTGAGGCGCCTCAGGCCCTGGCCTTCCGCGCCCAGCACCCACGCGACCGGCCCGGACAGGTCCGCGTCGACGAGGCTCTCGCCGCCGGCGTCGGCGCCGAGCACCCAGACGCCCCGCTCCTTGAGCGCCGCGATCGCGCGCGCGAGGTTGGTGACCGCGACGACCGGGACGGTGTCGGCCGCTCCGCTCGCGGCCTTCGCGACCGTCGCGTTGACGCCGACCGCGCGGTCCCTGGGCACGATCACCGCCTGGGCGCCGAACGCATCGGCGCTCCGCAGGCACGCGCCGAGGTTGTGCGGGTCGGTCACGCCGTCGAGCACGAGCAGGAGCGGCGGCTCGCCCGCCCCCTCCAGCACGTCGTCCAGCGTGACGTGCGGCCGCGCCTCGTCGACGAGCGCGACGACGCCCTGGTGGCGCGCGTGGCCGGCGAGCTCGCGCAGCCGCGCGTCGTCGGCCGCGTGCACCGCCACGCCGGCGGACGCCGCGCGCGCGGCCAGCTCGCGCATCCGGGCGTCGTGGCGCGCGGCGGCCGCGTAGATCGCCCGGACGCTCGACGGGGCCGTGCGAAGGCGGGCGGTGACGGCGTGGAAGCCGTAGAGCATGCGGGAGGGCACGGTCGCGCGGTCGGCGGAAGGACGGGGTCGTGCTAGTGTAGCCGCCTCCGCTCCCGCCCCGCGCAGCGATGGTCGCCGACGTCCGCCTGTTCCTCGAAACCATGGTGCTCGCGGTCGCCGCGCTCCTGCCGATCGTGAACCCGCTCGCGATCGCGCCGGTGTTCCTCGCCAGGACCGCCGACCTGACGCCCGACCAGCGCCGGGACGTCGCGCTGCGCGTGGCGCGCTACGGCTACGCGCTGCTGCTGGCCTCGGCGCTGATCGGCGCGTACGTGCTCGACTTCTTCGGCGTCTCGATCCCGGTCGTGCAGGTCGCCGGCGGCCTCGTCGTGAGCGCGGTCGGCTGGAAGCAGCTGTGGGAAGAGGAAGTGACCGCGCAGACCGCGCGCGACGCCGCGGCGGCCCCGACCCCGGACGACCTCGGCCGCCGCGCGTTCTATCCGCTCACGATGCCGCTCACCGTGGGACCGGGCTCGATCTCGGTGGCGATCACGCTCGGCGCCAACCCGTCCGGCGGCGTCCGCGCGCTCGCGGTGACGGTCGCGGGCCACGCCGCGGGCCTCGCGATCGTCGCGCTGGCGGTCTACCTCGTCTACGCGAAGGCCGATCTCGTGCTCACCCGGCTGGGCCGGACCGGGGGCATGATCGTGGCGCGCCTCTCCGCGTTCATCCTGCTGTGCATCGGCGTCCAGATCGTCTGGAACGGCGTGCGCGCGCTCGTCGCGACGCTATGACCGGGCGCTAACGGGGGACTGCCTTCCCCGCGGGCCGGTTCCGCGCGGCTTCGAGGTCGGCGCGGACCGCGGGGTTCGCCGGATCGAGCGCCGTCGCGCGCTCGAACGCGGCGAGCGCGTCGGCGTCGCGCCCGAGCTCGCGGTAGGTCTGGCCGAGCAACTGCCACTGGTCGGCCGTCCCGCCGCCGTTCGCGAGCTTCGCCTCGAGCCTCGCCACCATCACCTCGAGCCCCGGGAGCCCGGCCGGCGACCCGCCCGCGGGCGCCGGCATCGCCGCCGGCGCGGGAGGCGCCGCGGCGGCCGCGATCGCGGCGGGAGGCGCATCCGCCGGACGGGCGGGCGCGGGCTCCGCCGCCGGCGCGACCGCCCACCTCAACCCGATCGCGAACGCCGTCGCGCTCGCGAGCGCCACGGCCGCCAGCACCAGCGCGCGCCTCGAGACGCGCACCTCGACATCGCCGCCGTTCAGAAATCCCATCGCCACCCCACGTAGTAGTAGAACCGGTCGACCGACTCGTCGGTGGTCGTTCCGACCGTGTGGGCGCGCTCGAACACGCCCTCGCCCTCGAGGAAGAAGCGCTCGCGGACGCGCCAGGTCACCTTGAGGCCGGGTGCGAAGCGCTTCAACTCCTGGCCGCTCGAGTCGGTCTGCCGGTACCAGCGGAAACCGGGCTCGACCTGCAGCACCTCGATCGGCGAGAAGCGCCAGGTCGCGTTCGCCTGCTCGGCATCGGTCGACCTGCCCCGCAGGATCGAGCCCCCGAGCACGAGGATGTCCTGCATCGTCGTGAGCCCGTTGCCGATCACCTGGACCGTGTAGGTCATGATGCCGCCGGTGCCCGGCGTCGCGGGCAGCAGGCCGATCGCCGGCGTGCCCGACAGCGTCGACCAGCGCACATCGACGCCGGCCTGCCAGCGCGGACCGATCAGCTGCGTGACGCCCGCGAGGAAGACTTTCGAGGTCGGCGTCAGCGCTTTCGCCTGGTCGCGCGTCGCCGCGACGCCCTGCTGGCGGATCAGCGCGTCGAGCGAAACGGACGGATCGGCCACCAGCGCGTTGGTGAGCTGCAGCGTCGGCGTCCGGCGGTAGTCGGCGAGGATATTGAGCGTCGTGCCGCTCGGCCACTGCATCGTGCCCTGGGCCATCGCGATGTTGAGCGCGCCGAAGGTCGTGTCGTAGTCGACGAGCGCGTATATCGTCTTCTGCGCGTCGAAGTAGCGCGCCTCCGCGCCGACGCCCAGCCGGTCGGTCTCGCCGATCACGACCTGGCGGATCGCGTAGACGTTGCCGCCCGCCGCGACGCCGGGCACGTCGGCCTCCAGCGCGCCGCCGTAGAAGGTCTTGTCGAGCCCCGCGTACGTGTCGACCGGCTGCCCGACGACCGCGGCCACCCGGGCGTTCGGCATGAAGCCCCACGAGCCCACGGCGCCGTCGAAGCGTCCCAGCACGCCGTTGCTCGTCGCCGACTGGCGGCCCATGCGCCCGAACAGCTGGTTCGGCAGGTAGCGCGCCTCCGCGTAGAGCGCGTTCAGCTTGTTGACGTTGTCCTTGCCCTCGAGGAAGTTCGCGTTGTACTGCTCGCGCACGACCGCCCGGCTGTCCCAGTTCGTGTCGCGGTAGCGCGCGGTCGCGTCCAGCGTGCTCACGAGGAGCTTCTGGTCCTCCGACGAGAGCTTGACCGTGTCGATCGTCGTCGCGTTGGTCGCCGGCGTGATCGTCGTCGTCGTGAGCTGGCCGGTCGACTTGCCGCCATAGTAGGTCTGCGCGAGGCTGCCCCACCAGGTCGTCTGCGCCGGGCGCACCGGGCCCCGCGGTCCCGCCGGCGCCGCGGCGAGCGCGGTCACGCGCTCGCGGACGCGAGGCGCCGCGGGCGAGTCCGGATAGAGCTTCAGGTAGAGCTCGTACTCGGCGCGGGCGCGGGCGAGGTCGCCGTCCTTCTCGCGGGCGAGGCCGATGAACTCCTGCGCTTCCTGCGAGAACGCGTTGGGCGGGAGGTTCAGCACGCGGTTGAACGCCACGACCGCCTTGTCGAAGATGCCGGCCGCCATCGCTTCGCGCCCGTCCTTCATCTGGGCCTCGGCCTGCCGGTCGACGTCGGTCGCGGCCTCCGCCGTGACGCGCGTCGGCGGGAGCTCGACGCCCGCGGGCGCGAGCGGTCTCAGCTTGTCGATCTGATCGGCCGTGAGCGGGATCAACAGGAGGAGCGTGCGCGAGTCCTCGGGACGCAGCCGGAATTCGACCGGGGTCTCGAACACGATCTCGATGCGCCGCTGAAGCCCGGGCGGCTGCGACGGGTAGACCACGCGGAACCGCGGCACCAGGTCCTGCGGCGGCGGCCGGCGCTCCTCCTCGACCACCGTCGCCGCCACATCGTCGGCGAGCGTGATCTGGAAGAACGTCTGGATCGTCGACCCGCGCGTCTGCGGCGCGTGCCGCAGGTACTGGATCTGCACGTTGAACCGGATCCGCACCACCGCGTTCGTGCCTTCCGCCGTCACCTCGACGCGATCGAGGATCTGCGCGCCCGCCCCGAACGCGGCGAGCGCGGCAACGAGCGCCACCGCGATCCGCTGCCCCCACCCGACATGCGTTCCACTCATCTCCCCTGCTCCCCCTGGCGTTGCGGACCGGTCACTTGTCGAACGTCTTCGTCGTGTGGCATGCGTCGCACGACTGCGTCGTCACCGGGTGGTCCTTCGGCTTGCCCTTCGCGTAGACGCCGTTGTGGCAGGTCGCGCAAGTCCCCGGCGCGACGCCGATGTGCGAGAAGTTCGCGTCCCAGGTCGTCGTCTTGTGGCATGCGTCGCAGCTCTGCGTCGTCGGGATGTGGTTCGACGGCTTGCCCTTGGCCGTCGTCCCGTTGTGGCAGGTCGCACAGGTCCCCGGCGCGACGCCGGTGTGGCTGAAGGTGGCCGGCGTCCAAGCGGTCATCCGGTGGCAGACGTCGCAGCTCTGGCTGGTCGGAATGTGGCCGGACGGCTTGCCCTTCGCGGTCGACCCGTTGTGGCAGGTCGCGCAGGTCCCCGCGGCGACGCCGGTGTGGCTGAACGACGCCGGCGTCCACGCGGTCGTCCGGTGACAGGCGTCGCAGCTCTGCGTCGTCGGCACGTGGTTCGCCGGCTTGCCCTTGGCGGTCGTGCCGTTGTGGCAGGTCGAGCAGGACCCCGGAGCGACGCCCGAGTGGCTGAACGTCGCCGGCGTCCACGCGGTCGTTCGGTGGCACGCGTCGCAGCTCTGCGTCGTCGGCACGTGCGTCGCCGGCTTGCCCTTGGCGGTGGTGCCGTTGTGACACGTCGAGCAGGTGCCCGCCGCCACGCCGCTGTGGTTGAACGTCGCCGGCGTCCAGGCCGTGGTGCGGTGGCAGGTGTCGCAGCTCTGCGTCGTCGGCACGTGCGTCGTCGGCTTGCCCTTCGCCGTCGACCCGTTGTGGCAGGACGCGCAGGTGCCGGCGGCGACGCCAGTGTGGTTGAACGTCGCCGGCTTCCACCCGGTCGTGCGGTGGCAGCTGTCGCAACTCTGCGTCGTCGGCACGTGCGATGCGGGCTTCCCGCTGGCGGTCGTCCCGTTGTGGCAGGTCGCGCAGATTCCGGCCGCGACGCCCGCGTGGCTGAACGCGGCCGGCGTCCACGCCGACGTCCGGTGGCAGGCATCGCAGCTCTGCGTCGTCGGCACGTGGGTCGCGGGCTTCGCGGTCGCGTTGCTGCCGTTGTGGCAGGTCGCGCAGGTGCCGGCCGCGACGCCCGCGTGGCTGAACGTCGCCGGCGTCCAGCCGGTGGTCCGGTGGCAGACGTCGCACATCTGCGAGGTGACGAGGTGCCCGGACGGCTTGCCCTTCGCGGTCGACCCGTTGTGGCAGCTCGTGCACGCGCCAGGCGGCACGCCGACGTGGTTGAACCGGGCGCCGCTGAACGTCACCGTGTTGTGGCACACCGCGCAACCCTGCGTCGTCGGCGGATGCGACGGCGGCATCCCGAGCGCGCTCACGCGCGTCCCGACCTGGTGGCAAGCCTCGCAGGCGCGCGGCGTGCCCTTGAAGACCCCGCGCACGTGGCACGACTCGCAGGGCGTGCTGGTGTGCGACCCGTTGAGCGGGAAGCCGGTCGCGAGATGGTCGAATTCCGCGCGACCCTGAGCCGAGGCGACCGGCGTGGCGAGCGAGGCCAGCGCGAAGAGAAGCGCGGCCAGCGCGCGCGGCAGGATCGATCGGATCATCGTCGCCTCCCGTCGGCCTCGGGGCGCCGCGCCTGGCCCGGCAGCCGGATCTCCTTGAACGATCCGGTGCCGTGGCAGCGCTCGCACAGCGGGCCGAAGCTTCCGTGGTGGACGTCGTCGCGCCGGTGGCAGTCGACGCACGCGACCGACAGCTTCGCGACGCGCGCGCCGGGCGCGACGTGGCACGCGCCGCAGCCGACGCTCGCGTGCGCGCCGTCGAGCGCGAACGCGGTGCGCCGGTGGTCGAACTCCCACAGCCGCCAGTCGCGCGCGTTGTGGCAGGCCGCGCAGTCGCGGCCGAGCGTGCCCTCGTGTCGGTCGTCCGCCTCGTGGCAGCCGGCGCACTCGCGCGGCGCCTCGCGGAACACCGCCGTCCTGTGGCACGCGTTGCACTCGATGCGGGCGTGGCGGCCGAGAAGCGCGAAGCGCGTCTTCGCGTGGTCGAACCGCGCGACCTTCCACGACGTGTCCGCGTGGCAGGTCTCGCAGCGGTCGCCCAGCGACCCCTTGTGCAGGTCGTCCTTCGCGTGGCAGGACCGGCACTCGGTGCGAAGCTTGTCCCGGTAGAGCGTCCCGGTGTGGCACGCATCGCACTTCGCGGACGCGTGCTTGCCGGTGAGCGCGTAGCGCGCGTCGCGGTCGTGCCGGAACACGAGGTCGCGCCAGCCGCGCGCGACGTGGCAGCTCGCGCACTTCTCGCCGTAGCGGCCCTTGTGCGTGTCGTCCTTGCGGTGGCAGGCGACGCACTCGACCGGCGTCCCCTTGTAGCTCTTCGCGTCGCGGTGGCAGTCCCGGCACTCGACGTTGCGGTGCTTGTCGAGCAGCGGAAACGCGGTCGCGTCGTGGTCGATGCGCGTCTCCTTCCAGCCGCGCTCGACGTGGCAGTCCGCGCAGGCGGTGCCTAGCGACCCCTGGTGCCTGTCGTCGCTCCGGTGGCAGCCGATGCACGTCGACGGTGGCTTCTCGCGCCCGCCGGTCGCCGTGTGGCAGCTCTCGCAGCGCGCGTTCCGGTGCTTGCCCCTGAGCGCGTACTTCGTGTCGCGGTCGTGCTGGAACGTGGTGGTCTTCCAGTCGCGCACGCCGTGGCACGCGTCGCAGCGATCGCCCAGCCGCCCGCGGTGGACCCTGTCGTCGTTGCGATGGCAGCCGACGCAGGTCGTCGGGGCGCCCTTGAACGTCGCGTCGCGATGGCAGGCGCGGCACTCGGCGTCCGCGTGCCGGCCCGCGAGCGCGAAGCGCGTCTTCGCGTGGTCGAACCGCGCCTCCTTCCAGCTCGCCTCGCCGTGGCAGTCGGCGCACCGGGCGCCGAGCGCCCCGCGGTGCGTATCGTCCTTCCGGTGGCAATCGACGCACTGGCCCGGCGCCTCGGCGTGGCGCTTCCCGGGCGCGTGGCAGGCCTTGCACGCGGCCTTCGCGTGCGCGCCCGCGAGCGCGAAGTCGGTCTTCGCGTGGTCGAACGTCCGCTCGTCGAGCGCCGCGATCCTCATCTCACGTCCCTTGTGGTCCGTGTGGCAGCGCCGGCACGAGGCGGCGTCGATCCGGCCGTGGAAGCCCTGCCGGCCGCGCACGTCGGCGGCCACCGGCTTGTGGCAGTCCAGGCACAGCCGGTCCTGCGCCGCGCGGTCGAAGCGGACGTGGCAATTGCCGCAGTCCGCCTCGAGCTTCGCGTGGCCGGCGATCACCGGTCCGGGCATCAGCGCTCCTTCGAGCGACTGCGCGTGCGCCCCGGTGGAAACCAGGGCTGCGAGCCATGCGATCGGTAGGAGGAGCCATCGCCGCACCGGGTTCTGCGCCGGATCAGTACATGTGGACCGCGACGACGTGCGCGATCGTCGTGGCGACGAGCATCCAGACGAGCGGCACGTGCAGCACGTGCCACCACGAGAACATCCGCTGGTAGACGCGGAACTGCGCGACGCGCTGGACGCCGCGCAGGTAGGCGCTCGCGAGAAAGCGCCGGCGCTCGACGCGCCGCGCGAGCGCGCCGCGGTCCCATCCCTCGTCGCGCGCCTGCGCGGCGAGCGCGACCTCGATCCACGCGCCGCAGCGGCGGGCGGTGATCCAGCGGTCGGCCCCGAGCGCGAGGAAACGAAGCGGGCGCTTCAGGCCCCCGCTCGCGACGCGGTCGGCGCGCGCGACGAACGCCGCGAGGCGCGCGTCGTTCGCGGGATCGACGTCGCCGCCCTCGCGCAACGCGCCGATCCGGCGCGCGATCTCGTCGGAGAGCGCAGCGACGTTGGTCTGCTCGCCGTAGAGGCCCGCGTGGATGCGCGCGTACAGGAAGCGGCCGACGACGCCGCTCGCCGCGACGAGCGCCATGCACGCGAACGCGATCGTCGCATTCAGCGACCCGAAGTGGAGGCGCGAGTGCAGGATCGCCAGGATCGGCGCGGCGATCCCGAGCATCATGTGCGCGGCGAACCAGCCGCGCGTGGCGCCCCACGACTGCGTGAGCCGCCAGCGCTTGCGCAGCGGATAGAGGAAGAGTCCCAGGAGCGCCGTGCCGGCCGCTACGCCAAGCCAGTACCCGAAGTCGGATCCGGGCGTCCACGGTGCGTGGCGCGCGGCGAGCGCCGCCCCGCCGACCATCGCGACGATCAGCAGCACGAGCACGCCGTCGCGCATCGACGCCCGGCCGCGGGACGCCGGCGCGCGGATCTTCGGCGCGTTCGCGGCCGCCGTCGTCATCGTCCGCCCCCGGCGTCGGCGCGATCGCTGCGCGCTCGCGTCGAAGCCGCTAGACTCGGGCCGGACTCACGATCGCATCGATGGACACGTCGCTCCTCGCCTGGTACCTCGCGCCGGCCGCCGCGCTGATGGCCTTCTACGTCTGGCGCCGCAGGCGCTCCGAATCCGGGCACGCGCGCGAGCTCGCCGGCTCGATCGCCGCGGGCCTCACCGAGCCGCCGTCGCTGCACCCGGTCGTCGACCCGCTGCGCTGCATCGGCTCGGGCGGCTGCGTCCGCGCGTGCCCCGAGAAGGCGCTCGGCATCGTCGACGGGCGTGCGACGCTCGTGTCGCCCGCGTCCTGCATCGGCCACGGCGCGTGCGAGGCGACCTGCCCGGTGCAGGCGATCACGCTCGTGTTCGGCACCGAGCGCCGCGGCGTCGACATCCCGCGCGTCGACCCGCACTTCGAGACCAACGTGCGCGGCGTGTTCATCGCCGGCGAGCTGGGCGGCATGGGGCTCATCCGCAAGGCGTCCGAGCAGGGACGCCAGGCGATCCGCACGATCGCGTCGCGACCGCGCACGTCGGCCCCGCTCGACGTGCTGATCGTCGGCGCGGGTCCGGCGGGCATCGCGGCCGGCCTCGCCGCCATTGACGCGAAGCTCCGCTATCGGCTGATCGAGCAGGAACCGGACCTCGGCGGCAGCGTCTTCCACTACCCGCGCCACAAAATCGCGATGACGCAGCCGGTCGAGCTGCCGGTCGTGGGCACGATGCGCTTCACCGAGGTGAGCAAGGAGGCGCTGCTTGCCTTCTGGCGCCGCATCGTCGGCGGCACGGGCCTCGCGATCCACTACTCGGAGCGCTTCGAGCAGCTCGAGCGGCAGGGCGGCGTGTTTCGCGTCGTCACCAGCCGCGGGAGCTACGACGCGGGACAGGTGCTGCTCGCGATCGGCCGCCGCGGGACGCCGCGCAAGCTCGGCGTCGAGGGCGAAGAGCTGCCGAAGGTCGTCTACCGGCTCGTCGACCCGGCGCAGTACCGCGGCCAGCACGTGCTCGTCGTCGGCGGGGGCGACAGTGCGGTCGAGGCGGCGCTCGCGTGCGTCTCCGAGCAAGACACCGAGGTCACGCTCGCGTACCGCGGCGAAGCGTTCAACCGGATCAAGGCGGCTAACCGCGAGCGGCTCGAGGCCGCACGCGCCCAGGGCTCGCTCGACGTGCTGACCTCCACCGACGTCGCGCGGATCGCCCCGGACCACGTGGTCCTCGTCGCCGCGGGAGCGGAGCGGCGCGTGCGCAACGACCGCGTCATCGTGCAGGCGGGCGGCATCCTCCCCACCGAGCTCCTGCGCTCGATCGGCATCGAGGTCGAGACGAAATTCGGTTCCGCCTGAAGCGCCCCGGCGCGGGGCCGGGGCCGTGGCCGGGCAAGGGGGGCACCCTGCCCGGCCCGGCTTCGCTTCATTGGACTGCCGATTCCGGCCTTCCGGGGTGGGGAGAACCCCGGCCGGCCGGCCCTTCCGTCCGGACGCACGCGCGGACACCTGCATGGCGACACTCCCATCACCTGGCTTTCACACCGGTGGCGGTTGCGCCGCCACGCCTGGCGCGCCCCGCGTGCGGCCGGGACGGCGGAGGCTCGGTCGGGACAAGGGGGGCATACCCGGCCGGCCATCCGTGGGAAAGTTTCCCACACTCAAGCGCGTTATGCAAGTGTCATGATGCCGTCATCGCGACACGGTTCTCCCGGCCGTTCGCCGGGCCGGCCGAATCCGGCGAAAGGCCCGCGAGCGACCCGGCCCGCCTGCCGGGCGCGGTCGGCGCGCGGGCACGGCCCGTGTACGCCGGCCGCCGCCAGGACTCGCGATGCTTGGAAGCGCCGCGGTTCTCGGCTAAAATGCGCGATTCGTTCGACGGCGCCCCCGCGGATCGCGGTGGACGCCCGTCGCAGCGCTGTTGTAGCTCAGCTGGTAGAGCAACTGATTCGTAATCAGTAGGTCGGTGGTTCGAGTCCACTCAACAGCACCAATCCCGAAGGCCCGCCCTGCGCGGGCCTTTTCGCGTGCCGGGCTGGCGATCGCGCTCGCGGCGGCCGCCCTGCTTCCCGCGCCCCGCGTCCCCGCCCAGCCAGTCCCCCCGCACGGCGACGCGATCTACACGCCAACGCCCGGCCAGGTCGGCAAGGACGTGATGTGGCTCGGGACGCCCGACGCGATGGTCGCGGCGATGCTGGCCGCCGCGAAGACCGGGCCGGCCGACCTCGTGGCCGACCTCGGCGCGGGCGACGGGCGCATCGCGATCGCCGCCGCGCGCGACTTCGGCGCGCGGGCGATCGGCGTCGAGTACGACGCGAAGATGGCGGCGCTCGCGGCGCGCAACGCGGCGCGGGCGGGCGTGGCCGACCGCGTCCGCATCGTCGAGGGCGACATCTTCAAGGAAGACTTCTCGCGCGCGAGCGTCGTCACGCTCTACCTGCTGCCCGAGCTCAACCTCGAGCTGCGGCCGACGATCCTCGCGATGCCGGCCGGCACGCGCGTCGTTTCCTACCAGTTCACGATGGCCGAGTGGGAGCCCGACACGGTGATCCGCGGCACGCCGTGGGACGCTTACCTGTGGATCGTTCCGGCGCGGGTCGCCGGGAGCTGGCGCGTGGCCGACGAGGCGGGGCGCGAGGTGGCCGCGCTGGACGTCGCGCAGCAGTTCCAGAAGGTCGGCGGTACCGTCACCGTGGCCGGCACGCGGCAGCCGCTCCTCGGCGCGGCGCTGTCGGGTCGCGAGCTCCGCTTCTCGTTCGTCGACCGCGACGGCGGACTGCGCGCGGTCCGACTCGACGTCGACGGCGACCGCGCGGCGGGCGAGTCGCGCCTCGGCGGCTACGCGGTGCGCTGGAGCGCGCGGCGGGGCTGATCCCCGCCGCCGCTCCACGCTGATTCCGCGGTCAGTTCGGCAGGCAGGCGAACACGAGGGTGCGCGCGTCGCCCTCGAACACCCATCCCTCGCCCAGCATCGCGTAGAAGTCGCGCAGGCTCGTCGTGTAGCGGTGGTTGGGCGCGCCGCCGACGAAGTTGTTGTAGAGCCGGTAGAGCGGCCGGTAGCCGACCTCGCAGACGCCGTTCGCATCGGGCAGCCGCCAGCCGAACGCGATGTTCTCGTAGACCCACTTCGGATCCTGCTTCACGATCTCGCACTCGTCGGGATACGGCGTGTAGAAGTGCGACGACTTCGGCGCGAATCCGGTGCCGAAGAAGCGGCAGACCGGACGCCGCGGCAGCGGCGTCGGCAACTCGACGCGCGTGAACGCGCCGGTGCGCGTCCAGCCCGCGATGATCCCGCGGTCGAGCCCGTCGATCTCGACCGGGTCGGACGTCGAGAAATAGTGGTCGAACGGCGCGTAGTAGAACTCGTAGGCGCGCGTGTACCCGGTCGGCGCGCCCGAGTCGAGGTCGGTGCGGAAGGCGCCCGCATCGGTCGCCGCGTAGAGGTAGCGCGGGTCCTTCGCGTCGAACGCCACGCCTTCGACCGCGACGCCCTGCAGCCCGTTGTCGAGCGGCTGCCAGGACGCGCCGCCATCGACGGTGCGGAACACGCCGTCGCCCCGTTGCGCGATCACCACGTGGTTCGGCTGCAGCGGGTGCACGGCGATCGCGGTCACCGGGCCCGACCCGAGCGAGCGGCTCGCCGACGCCCAGGTGAGCCCGCCGTCGCTGCTCGCGAGGACGGCGCCGGCGCCACCCGCGTCGGTCCCCGCATAGACACGGTTCGCGTTCGAGCGCGCGACCGCCAGCGAGGTCACCGCCGCGTCGCCCGGCACGGCGAGCGGTGTCCAGCTCGTGCCGAAGTTCGTCGAGCGGAAGAGCGTCGAACCGCCGCCGTTGTCGTCACCGCCCGCGAGCACGCCCGCGCCGGTTCGCACACCCGCGCGCGCGGCGAGAGGCGGCGCGGCGCGGCTGCTCCAGATGCCGCCGGCGTCGGCCGAGAAGTAGGCCGCGCTCGTCGCGCCGGCCGCCCCCTCGATTCGCCCCAGGACCAGGAGGTCGGTCGGGATCGTGCCGACGATCACCGCGGCGATCGACGCGCCCAGCGGCCCGCCCAGCGCGAGCTCCGATTTCCACGTGAACCCCGAGTCCTGCGAGCGCCAGACCGCAGTGCCCTGCGGATACACGTTGCCCTGCGCGATCACGAGTCCCGGGAATTCCGGATGGATGAACACCGGCCGCGGCACATCGTCGTCGGACGCCTTCGGCAGCGGCAGCCAGTTGTCGCCGGTGTCCTCGGTGTAGACCGGCGGCAGCGGTCCGCGCGCGGAGACGATCCACTTGCGGACCTTGTCGCCGGCGTCGGAGAGCACGCCCAGCGCCGGGCCGCCCGGCGCCCCGAGGAGCCGCGGGAGCGGCTGGAACGTGAGCCCGCCGTCGCCGCTGAGCCAGGTGCCGCCGGTCGTCGCGGCGACGAACACGTTCGCGTCGAGCGAGCTCACGACGATCGACGTCCACTGGCAGGCGCACGGCGGCGTCCCGACCAGCGTCCACGAGTTGCCGCGGTCCGCGGTGCGCCACAGCCGCCGGCCGCCCCCGGGGGCCTCCCAGACGTAGGCGAACCCGGTTCCGCCCTGCTGGAACGCGACGCCGGCGGGGTTGAACTGCCCGACTTCGAGCAGCGCGTAACCCCAGGTCTTGCCCGCGTCGGTCGAGCGGTAGAGGTTGCCCGGATTCATCGCGAACGCGAGGTTGCCGTCGGCGGCGACGTTCGCGTTCGGGACGAGCACCGTGTTGATCACGGCGCCGTTCTGCAGGTTGATCGACTGCAGCTGGCCGTTCGTGAACGCGAGGTGGGCGACGCGCGCGTACCAGTCGACCGCCGCCACGTTGACGCCGGCGGGGCCGACGCCCGTCCACGACGCGCCCCCGTCGAGCGAGTGCTGGAGCACGCCGTGGATCACCGCGTAGACGTCGAGCCCGTTCAGCGGATTGACGGCCGTGAGCCTCGGCGTGCCGCCGGAGACGACCGGCAGCCACGTCACGCCCTGGTCGTCGCTGCGCAGCAGGCGGTCGGCGGCCTCGAGATACAGGATCGGCGTCGTGCCGCCGCCCTGCGCGGTCGCGAAGGTGCGTGAGGACCGGTCGAGGTCGATCGGCGACGCACGGCGCCAGTGAACGCCGTTGTCGAGCGACACGTAGGGCTGCAGCGCCTGGCCGCCGCCGGTCGGTGCGATCGTGTAGCCGAAGACCAGGCCATCGAACTTCGGGGTGCCGCCCAGCGCGACGAAGCGCGCGTCGCTCGGCCCGAACAGCTCCCAGTTGCCGGCGAGCGCGGCCGGCGACGTCGCTCCCGCCGCCAATGCCGCGGCGGCGATCCATCGGAATGCAACGCGTCGAGTCACCATGTCTGCCACCTCGCGCCGGGATCGTCCCGGCCGTCGCCGTCAGTGTAGCGCGGACGCCCCGCGCGAATGTGTCCGGCGCGCTGCCGCGCGGACGTTCCGGTGCGCGCGTTCGCGGCGGCGCAACAGTCCGGACCGTGCGTCGGCGGCCCGGGCGGCCGCGTCACGACGTCGCGCCCGGATTCTCCGGCGGCGATCCGTTGCAAGGCGCGTGCCGGAATCGCGGGGAATGCGAATGTTCGCGTCGGCGGGGGCGGAGCGCGTCAGGCGGGGACGCAGGCGAACACGAGCGTCCTCGCGTCGTCCTCGACGCGGCTGGCGGCGCCGGCGCCGCCCTGTCGGGCCTTCCGGTTCGCCGATGCCCTCGATCGGCCGTGCGCGTCTACGTCGCTCCCCGCTCGCAGTGCGCGATCCACTGCGCGGTGAGCTTCTCCTGCACCGCGTTCTGCCTGAGGCGGGCATCGAGCGCCGCGAAGTCGACGTGGTCGAGCGGCTGGTCCTGGTTGAAGCAGGAGAACACGTAGCTCGTCCTCCCGGTCACCGGGTCGCGGTGCGGCTGCAGGCACTGCGCGCAGATCTCCTTCATCATGCACTGCATCGGCGAGTTGATCGAGCCGATCGCCGCGTGGCCGGGCTTCATGTACGGCGCGAGCACCGTGTGGCGCGCGGCGGCGACCGCCGCCATCATCCGGTCGGAGCCGATCGCGACGATGCGGTCGGGCAGGTCGAAGTCGATCGGCTGCGGCCCGAGCTTCCCGTCGGCGTAGGCGGCCATCGCCTGCACGATGTTGCCGACGAACGCGCGATCCTGCGGGCGCGTCGCCGCGAAGCCCGGCGCCTCGTCGCAGCACCAGACGACGGCGTCGGCCGCGGCCTCGATGTCGGCGACCTTGTAGCGGTCGATCATCTTCTTGTAGCCGGCGAAGTAGAGCACCTTCGAGCCGGCGGCGCGGAACGCCTGGCCGATCGAGAACAGCACCGCGTTGCCCAGGCCCCCGCCGACGAGCACGACGGTCTCGCCGGGCTCGATCTCGGTCGGCGCGCCGGTCGGCCCCATCAGCACGACGCGCTCGCCGGGCTTCAGCGTCGCGCAGAGGTCGGACGACCCGCCCATCTCGAGCACGATCGTCGAGACGAGCCCGCGCTCGCGGTCGACCCACGCGCCGGTGAGCGCGAGGCCTTCCATCGTCATGCGCGTGCCGCGCTTCAGCGGCGCGAGCCACTCGTAGTTCTGCAGCCGGTAGAACTGTCCCGGCTTGAAGTTGCGCGCGGCGGCCGGCGCCCGCACGACGACCTCGACGATCGTCGGCGTCAGGCGCTCGACGCGCTCGACGGTCGGGCGCAGGTCGGCGTCGAGCTGCGCGAAGAACGCGGCGTCGGCCAGCGGCGACGCGGGCGCGACGCGCGCGAGGCGGCGCGAGACGATCCCGTAGCCCTGCTTCGCGCTCGCCATCGCCTTGACGACGTTGCCGTGGAACGACGGGTGCAGGTCGCCGAAGAAGCTCGTCGCGCGGCCGTCGTCGCGGATCGAGGTCAGCACCGCCGGCTTGTCGGGCTTCGCGAGGCCGCGCACCGGCTTCACCGGCGCGCCGTCCTCGTCGAGCAGCCGGAAGTACTTGCCGTCGAGGCCGAAGTGCCCGGGGTCCTCGCGCGCGAGCACCGTGTTGGGCTGCGTGCCGGCGGCGATCAGGATGGTGCGGGCCGGGAGCAGCGTGCGTCCGTACTCGTGCCAGACGCCGTCGCCGTCGTTGTGGTGCTGCGAGACCTTGAGGCCGGACGCGTGGCCGTGCGCGTCGACCTCGATCGCGAGCGGCGTCAGCCCTTCGGCGAACCAGATGCCTTCCTCGAGCGCCTTCTCGACCTCCTCGTGGTTCAGCGTGTACGACGGGCTGTCGACGAGGAGCCGCCGGTAGGCGATCGTCGCGCCGCCCCACGACTGCAGCAACGGCACGATGAGCGGCGCGCGTCCCTCGGCGGCGGCGGCGCCGCGCTCGGCGCGGATCGCGTACGCGTGCGACAGGAACTCCCCGGCGATCGCGCGCTCCTCCTGCGTCCAGCTCAGCTCGACCGCCTCCTTGCCGTGCTCGGCCACGAGCGCCTCGTAGCGCGACAGGAACTTCTCGACCTGCCCCGGGTAGTAGGCGAGCGACTCGGTCGCCGTGTCGATCGCGGTGAGCCCCCCGCCCACGACGACGACCGGCAGCCGCACCTGCATGTTGGCGAGCGAGTCGGGCTTCGCCGCACCGGTGAGCTGCAGCGCCATCAGGAAGTCGGAAGCGGTCCGCACGCCGTTCGCGAGCCCGTTCGGGAGCTCGAGCACCGTCGGCTTGCCGGCGCCGGCCGCGAGCGCGACGTGGTCGAAACCCATCGCGAACGCGTCGTCCGCCGTGATCGTGCCCCCGAAGCGCACGCCGCCGTAGAGCGCGAACTGCGACCGCCGTTCGAGGAGCAGCCGGATCACCTTCAGGAAATTCTTGTCCCAGCGGACCGTGATTCCGTACTCGGCCACGCCGCCGAAGCCCGCCATCACGCGCTCGCCCAGAGGCTCGACCAGCGACGCGAAGTCGCGCACGGGCTCGAACGGCACGCGCTCGCCGGCGAGCGTGATCCCGGAGAGCCTCGGGTCGAGCGGCTCGATCTTGAGGCCGTCGATCGCGACGACCGCGTGGCCGTCGTTCATCAGGTGGTGCGCGAGCGTGAAGCCGGCCGGCCCCTGCCCGACCACCAGCACGCGCCTGCCGGTCGCCTCGCGCGGCGCCGGGCGGCGCAGGTCGAGCGGGTTCCAGCGCGTGAGCAGCGAATAGATCTCGAAGCCCCACGGCAGCGCCAGCACATCCTTCAGGGTCCGGGTCTCGCTCTGCGGGATGTCGACCGGCTCCTGCTTCTGGTAGATGCACGACTTCATGCAGTCGTTGCAGATCCGGTGGCCGGTGCCCGCCGCCATCGGGTTGTCGACGCAGATCGCCGCGAGCGCGCCGATCGCCCAACCCTCCGCGCGCAGCTTGTGGAACTCGGAGATGCGCTCCTCGAGCGGGCAGCCGGCGAGCGTCACGCCGAACGGGCTCTTCTTGAACGGGTTCTCGAGCGCCGAGCCGTCGGCGGGTTTCTTCCCGGGCAGCCCGTGCGCGCAGCTGTCGCGGCCCTGCTCGTGGCACCAGATGCAGTAGTGCGCCTGGTCGAGCCCGCCGACGAGGTCGGTGCCCGGATCGGTCAGCGCGAAGCCCTCGCGCTCGCGCGCGTGGCCGTGCGGGAGCGTGAACGCCGTCACCTCGCCGCGCTTGACCGGGACGAGCGGCACGAGCTTCATCGGATCGAGCTTGCGCGGCGCGCGGAACAGCACGCCGTCGCGGTGGGCGGCGCGCCCTTCCGGCGTCTGCGCGGCCCACGCCGCGTAGCGCAGCGCCAGGTCGAGCGCCTCGGCGTTGCCCGCCTCGTCCTTCTGCCAGGCGATGACCGCGTTCGCGAACGCGATCTCGTGCGCGCGCCCGACGATCGGCGCGCCGATGCGCGCCTCGAGCGCCGCGCGGAGCGCGGGTCCGTCGAGCGCGGCGGCCGCGTCGCCCTTGTGCGCGTTCGTGGCCTTGCGCTGGACGAACAGGCGCTTGACCGCGTAGAGCGGCGCCAGCGCGTTCTGCGCCGCCTCGAGCGCCCGAACCTCGTCCTCGACGCCGAAGAGCGCCGCGACGAAGTCCTCGACGTGGGGCCCGAGCGCGATCATCAGGTCGCCCTCGGCCTTGCCGCCGAGCGCATCCGGCGCACGGCGGGCTTCGCGCAGGCGCGCGGCGAGCGGCGCGTCGGCGGCGTCCAGGTGGTCGAGGAACCGGCGGTCGATCGTCGCCGCGCCGGCGGCCGTGTAGAGGTCGGCGAACGCGAGCCCGTGGGCGAGTCGCAGCATGCGTCATCGCGGGACGCACGGAAGCATCCCGATCGGATTCGAATCGGCGATCTTACCCGGCCGACGCGCCGTCGCCGCGGTCCGTCCGGTCCGACGTCGCGCGGACTTGAGGTCGGTCAAGCGCCGCGCCGAACGGGCCGACGACGGCTACGACCTGTTCACGCTGCCCTGGGCGCCCGGGGCCGTCGACGTGCCGGTCAGGCGGTTGGTCATCCGCTGGACGAACGGCCGGACCGCCAGGAGCGCCGGGAACGCGATGGCCCAGGCCGAGAGCCACGCGCCGGCCCACACGCGAAAGAAGTTCGGCGCGAAGCCGAGCGCGACGACGGTCGAGATGGCCGACACGATCAGCGTCATGAAGGCGGTGAGGAGCAGCGCGAACACGTAGGGCGCCGCGCGCGGCGGAAACATGGCCATCGTCAGGTACGCCCGTGCAATCGCCGGAACCCCTCGTCGAGATCGGCGATCAGGTCGTCGGGGTCCTCGAGCCCGACGTGCAGCCGCAGGCACGGCCCGCCCAGGTCGATGCGCGAGACCGTGCGCAGGCGGTTCGGGTCGGTCGGGATGACGAGGCTCTCGTAGCCGCCCCAGCTCCAGCCCATCCGGAAGAGCCGCATCCGGTCGAGCATCGCGGCGAGGCGTTCGTGCGCAGGGACCGAGTCGAGCGCGATCGTGAACAACCCGGTCGCGAGCCGGAAGTCGCGCTTCCACAGGTCGTGGCCGCGCGCGCCCGGCAGCGCCGGGTAGAGCACCTCGCGCACGCCCTCGCGCGTGCGGAGCCAGCTCGCGACGCGCAGCGCGCTCGCCTGGTGGCGCGCGAGCCGCGTCGCGAGCGTGCGCAGGCCGCGCAGACCGAGGAACGCGTCGTCGGTCGAGACGGCCACGCCCATGTCGGTCCAGATCCGGTGCATCGCGCCGGCGGTCGCGTCGTTGCAGACGATCACGCCGAGCAGCACGTCGGAGTGGCCGCCGATGTACTTGGTCGCCGCGTGCACCGACACGTCGACGCCGTGGTCGAACGCGCGGAAGCCGAGCGGCGTCGCCCACGAGTTGTCCATCACGACGACCGCGCCGTGGCGATGCGCGACCGCGGCGATCGCCGGCACGTCCTGCACGTCGAACGAGAGCGACCCCGGCGACTCGACGAACACGACGCGCGTGTTCGGCGTCATCGCCTCCTCGATCGACGCGCCGGCGAGCGGATCGTAGAACGCGACCTCGACGCCGTAGCGCACGAGCGTGTTCATCGCGAAGCGCCGCGTCGGGCCGTAGACCGAGTCGGTGATCAGCACGCGGTCGCCCGCCTTCGCGAGGGCGAGGAGCGGCAGCGTCGTCGCGGCGAGGCCGCTCGGCACCGCGAACCCGCGCGTGCCGCCTTCGAGCGCGGCGACCGCGGCCTGCAGGTCGGTCACCGTCGGCAGCCCGTGCAATCCGTAACCGATGCCCGGGTGCGTCCCCGCGGCCGACGCCTCGAGGTCGGCCAGCGTCGGGAACACGATCGTCGAGGCCCGGTAGACCGGCGTGTTGACGGCGCCCAGGTGCTTCGCCGGATCGCGGCCGAGGTGCACGACCTCGGTCTCGGGTGCGAGCGGTTTGCCTTCAACGCTCACGAATGCGCCATCCGTGCCGAGGGGGCGATCGCGGCGCAGATCGCGTCGACCTGCCGCTCGACCGGCAGGCGCACGTCGATCTCGATCGCGTTCGCCGGGCGCTCCAGCGTCGCGAACTGGCTCGCGAGGAGCGACGCGGGCATGTAGCGGTGCCTGCGCGTCGTCAGCCGCGCGGCGATGGTCGCCTCGTCGCCGGCGAGATGGACGAACCGGACCTCGCCGGCCGCCGCGATCCGCGCGCGGTACGCCTTCTTCAGCGCCGAGCACGCGAGCACCGCGCTCGCGCCCGACCGCTCGATCCCCGAGAGCTCCGAGGCGAGCCGGTCGAGCCACGGCCAGCGGTCGTCGTCGATAAGCGGCGTGCCGGCGGCCATCTTCGCGACGTTCGCGGGCGGGTGGAAGTCGTCGGCGTCGAGGAAGCGCCAGCCGAGCCGCTCCGCGAGCGCGGCGCCCACGGTGGTCTTGCCGCAGCCGGTCACGCCCATCACGACGACGATCATCCGCCCTGCTCCGACTCCGCGCCCTGCACGGCGTGGCCGCCGAACGCCTGCCGCATCATCGCGAGCATCCGGTTCGCGTAATCGCCCCGGCCCTGGCTGTCGAAGCGCGCCATCAGCGCGAGTGCGAGCACCGGCGCGGGCACGCCCTGCTCGACCGCCTCGGCGACCGTCCAGCGGCCCTCGCCCGAGTCGGCGACGACGGGTGCGATCCCGTCGAGCTTCGCGTCGCGGGCGAGGAATCCCGCGGTGAGATCGAGGAGCCACGAGCGCACGACGCTGCCGTGGCGCCACAGTTCGGCGATCGCGGCGGTGTCGAGCGCGAGCTCCCGCTTGCCGTCCAGCAGCGCGAAGCCCTCGGCGTACGCCTGCATCATCCCGTACTCGATCCCGTTGTGGATCATCTTGACGAAGTGACCGGCGCCCGCCGGGCCGCAGTGGAGCCAGCCGCGGTCGGGGGCGGGGGCGAGGATGCGCGCGTAGGGCTCGACGGCGCGTGCGGCTTGCGCGTCGCCGCCGAACATGAGGGCGTAGCCGTTCTCGCGGCCCCAGACGCCGCCCGAGACGCCGCAGTCGACGAAGCGCAGCCCGCGCTCCCCGAGCTCGCGCGCGCGGCGCTGCGAGTCCTTGTAGTTGGCGTTGCCGCCGTCGACGATCGTGTCGCCGGGCGCGAGGTGCGCCGCGAGCGCGTCGATCGTCGCCTGCGTCGCGGCGCCGGCCGGAACCATCGTCCAGACGACGCGCGGGGCGGGCAGCGCGGCGACGAGCGCGGCCACCGAGTCGGCCGCGACGATGACGCCCTCTTGCCCGAGCGCGGACGCGGCGCCGGGCGTCGCGTCGCAGCCGACGACGCGCACGCCTCCGCGGGCGAGGCGGCGCGCCATGTTGGAGCCCATGCGGCCGAGGCCGACGAGGCCGAGCGAGAGGGAGGTCATCGAGGATCCGGGCGATCGTGCGCCCGCGCATTCTACCGGCTGCCCGCCTCCGCCGCCGCGCCCGCGCCCCGCGAAGCGACGACGGCGGCCGCCACGAGCAGCGCGCACCCGGCCAGCATCCCGGCCGTCGGCCGCTCGCCCAGCAGCCACGCGGCGAGCGCGATCCCGTAGACCGGCTCGAGCGCCGCGACGACGCTCGCCGCGTGCGCGCTCACGACCGCGAGCGACGCGACGAACAGCGTGTGCGCGAGCGCCGTGCACGCGACGCCCAGCACGAGCAGCAGCACGAGGTCCCTCGGACCGGGCCAGGCGGCGGCGCCGGGCCACAGCAGCACGACCGGAACGAGGCAAAGCGCCGCGGACGCGTTCTGCCAGAGCGCGATCGAGCTCGCCGGCGTCGTGCCGGCGTACCGGCGGTTGCGCACCGCGAGCCAGGCGAAGGTGACGCCGGACACGACGCCCCACGCGAGCCCGCCGAGCGAGGCGTCGGGCGCGTCGAAGCCCGGAACCGTCAGCACGAGGCCGGCGACGACCAGGAGCGCGACCGCCCAGTCGCCCGGCCCGCCGCGCCGCTCGCCCGACCACCGCTCGAGCAGGAGCGTCCACAACGGGAAGCTCGCGTAACCCAGGAGCCCGACCGCGACGCCGGCGGCCCGGATCGCCGCGAAGAACGCGACCCAGTGCAGCGCGAGGATCGCACCGTTCGCGAGCAGGCCCGCCGCGGGGCGCGCGGGGGAGCGCCTCGCGACGACGAGCCCGGCGAGCGCCACCGCGGCGATGCTCGTCCGTCCGAGGACGATCGCGACCGGCGCCATCGCGAGCCAGACGCCGAACAACCCCGCGAGGCCGAAGAGCGCGACGGCGGCGTGCAGCGCGATCAGGGCGGGAGCGGGTCGCATCGGGCGGTCGTGCCTGGCGGGCGGATTCTCCCACGCCGGCGCCGGCCGGCGCCCCCGGGAACGGCGCGCCGGGGCGGGCGCTGCGCTAGAATCGCCGCTCGCGCGCGGCCGGGACCCGCTCCGGCCGCGACGGTCCGCGCGACGCCGCGCGACGACGCCCACGGCCCACGAGAAGAACAATTCGCAGGAGGAAACCGATGCCGGATGTCCGCTCCGAAAAGGCGATCGTCGCCGACGTGCTCCAGTCCCCGACGCCGGGCGTCAAGGTCGCCGTGTCCGACATCGACGGCATCCTGCGCGGCAAGGTGCTGCACAAGGACAAGTTCGTGTCGGCCGTCGAGGGCGGCTTCGGCTTCTGCGACGTCGTGTACGGCTGGGACATGCACGACCAGTGCTACGACAACACGACGGTCACCGGCTGGCACAAGGGCTATCCCGACGCGCAGGTGCGCCTCGACCTCTCGACCCACCGCAACGTCCCGTGGGACGGCGGCATCGACTTCTTCCTCGGCAACTTCGTGCGCACCGTCAAGGGTCGCGAGGAGCCGTTCCCGCTCGACGGCCGGCAGGTGCTCAAGCGCGTGCTCGCGCGCGCCGCGAAGTCGGGCGTGCAGCCGATGTGCTCGCTCGAGTTCGAGTTCTTCAATTTCGCCGAGACGCCGCAGAGCTGGGCGGAGAAGAAGGGGGTGGGCCCCGAGCCGATCACCCCGGGGATGTTCGGCTATTCGCTGCTGCGCGCGGGGCACGCGCGCGACTACTTCAACGCGCTGTTCACGGAGCTCGCCGCGTTCGACGTCCCGGTCGAGGGCCTCCACACCGAGACCGGCCCCGGCGTCTACGAGGCCGCGATCGTCTATTCGGACGCGCTCGAGGCGGGCGACCGCGCGCTCCTGTTCAAGGCCGGCGCGAAGGAGATCGGCGCGCGCTTCGGGATCATGCCGAGCTTCATGGCCAAGTGGAACCAGCACTTTCCCGGCTGCTCGGGGCACGTCCACCAGAGCCTCTCGGACGGCAAGCGCAACGTCTTCCACGACCCGAAGGGGCGCGCGGGCATGAGCAAGGTGTTCGAGAGCTACCTCGCGGGCCAGGTCGACGCTCTGATGCAGTTCGCGCCGATGTATTGGCCGACCGTCAACAGCTACAAGCGGCTGGTCGACGGCTTCTGGGCGCCGGTGAAGCCGACCTGGGGCATCGACAACCGGACCTCGAGCTTCCGCGTGATCCCGGGATCGGCCAAGTCGACGCGCCTCGAGACGCGCTGCCCGGGCGCCGACGTGAACCCCTACCTCGCGCTCGCCGCGTGCATCGCGGCGGGCATGCACGGCATCGAGAAGAACCTGAAGCTCAAGGCGCCGCCGATCGAGGGCACCAACAGGGGCGGCGAGAACGTCCCGCGCGCGCCGCGCTCGCTCGCCGAGACGACGAGGATCTTCCGCGGCTCCGATATCGCGCGCGACTGGTTCGGCGACGAGTTCGTCGACCACTTCGCCGCCACCCGCGACTGGGAGTGGCGGCAGTGGCAGGACGCGGTGACCGACTGGGAGCTGAAGCGGTACTTCGAGATCGTCTGACCGCGCATCGCCCCGATCAACCAACGCACAAGAACGGAAATCCCGACGTGGCCATCGACCGTTTCGCCTTCCCCACCACCATCCACTTCGGCCCCGGCGCTGCGAAGCTCGTCGGCCCGCATCTCGCCGAGCAGAAGCTCCGCCGCCCGCTGCTCGTCACCGACCGCGCGCTCGCGAAGCTGCCGGTCGCGACCGGGTTCGCCGAGGAGCTGCGCAAGGCCGGCCTCGACGTGGCGGTGTTCGAAGGCATCTGGGGCAACCCGACCGTGTCGCAGGCGAACGCCGGCGGCGAGGCGTTCCGCGCGCACCGGGCCGACTGCGTCGTGGGACTGGGCGGCGGCGCGGCGCTCGACGTCGCGAAGATCGTCGGCGTGATCGGCACCGCGGGCGGCAGCGCGCTCGAGTACGCGTGGGACCACCCGCAGGTGCGCGCGATCCCCGACGCGATCCCCTACTTCGTCGCGCTCCCGACCACCGCCGGCACCGGATCCGAGGTCGGGCGCTCGTCGGTCGTCTCCGAGGACGACTCGCACGTCAAGCGCATCGTGTTCTCGCCGAAGATCCTCGCGAGGCAGGTGTTCGCCGATCCGGAGCTGACGCTCGGGCTGCCCGCCGGCGTGACGGCCGCGACCGGCATGGACGCGCTCACGCACAACGTCGAGTCGTACCTGTCGCCCGCCTACCACCCGCTGTGCGACGGCATCGCGCTCGAAGGGGCCCGCATCGCCGCCCGCGCGCTGCCGACCGCGGTGCGCGACGGGTCGAACCTCGCGGCCCGCGGCGAGATGCTGATGGCCTCGATGATGGGCGCGATCGCGTTCCAGAAGGACCTGGGCGCCGTCCACTCGTGCGCGCACGCGCTCTCGACCGTCGCCGACCTGCACCACGGCCTCGCGAACGGCGTGATGATCGACCACGTGATGGGCTTCAACCTGCCCTCGGCCGTCGCGAAGATGGCCGAGCTCGCGCGCGTGTGCGGCGCGCCCGGCGGCGCGTCGGGCAGCGAGGAGGCGCGCGCGGCCTCGTTCATCGTCTGGCTGCGCGAGCTCAAGGCCTCCATCGGCATCCCCGCGAAGCTCTCGGACGTCAAGGGCGGTCGCCCGGTGACGCGGGCCGACCTGCCGCGGCTCGTCGAGGTCGCGTACGCCGACCTCTGCCACCAGACCAACCCGCGCAAGTGCGCGCGGTCGGACTTCGAGGCGCTGTTCGCCTCGGCGCTCTGAACCGGCCCGTCGCGACCGCCATGCTCAAGATCGGCATCTCGGCGTCGTTCTTCCACGAGGACCCGAAGCGCGCGATCTTCAAGGGGATGACGCTCCAGTACATCGAGCAGAACGTCGCGCACTGGCTGATGCAGCGCGACGTGCTGTCGTTCATGATCCCCTCGCCGGACGGGCGCACGCGCCGCGAGGACAGCCGCGTGACGCTCGACGCGTACGCGCAGGAGCTCGACGGACTCGTCCTGATGGGCGGCTCGGACGTCTGCCCGGAGACTTACGGCGAGAAGGCGCTGCGTCCGGAATGGAACGGCGACCGGGTCCGCGACGAGTACGAGATCGGCCTCATGAACGCGTTCGTCGCGAACCGCAAGCCGGTGCTCGGCGTCTGCCGCGGCGCGCAGGTGATCAACGTCGCGATGGGCGGCACGCTGTGGCAGGACCTCGGCACGCAGGTCCCCGGGGCGCTCAATCACCGCAACTGGGAGATCTACGAGAAGAACACGCACGCGACGGCGATCGTCCCCGGCTCGTCGCTCGCGAAGCTCTACCCGGGGGTCGCGCTCGTCAAGACCAACTCGATCCACCACCAGGCGGTGAAGGACCTCGGACGCAACCTCGCGGTCGAGGCGTGGTCCGAGCCCGACCGCGTCGTCGAGGCGATCCGCTGGACCGGTCCCTCGTACGTGTTCGGCGTCCAGTGGCACCCCGAGTTCCACCCGGAGGGCGACCGCTCGTTCATCGACGACCGCCCGATCCTCGACGATTTCCTCCACCAGGCCAGCCTGCACAAGAACGCCTCCTACGCGCTATGAAGATCGTCAATCCCTGGAGCGGCGCCGCGATCGCCGACGTGTCCACCGACGACGCCCGCGCCGTCGCCGCCAAGTACCGGAAGGCTCGCGCCGCGCAGCCGCGCTGGGCGGACGTCCCGATCCGCAGGCGCCTCGAGACGATCGCGCGGTTCCGCGAGCGCGTCGTCGCGCTCGAGGAAACGCTGGCGCGCACGCTCACGCAGGAGGTCGGCAAACCGATCCGCCAATCGCGCAACGAATTGAAGGGGCTGCTCGCGCGACTCGACTTCTTCCTGGCCGAGTCGGCGCGCACGCTGCGCGACGAGAAGGTGCTCGTCGACCACGCCGGCAAGCTCGAGGAGCGCATCTCGCACGAGCCGCTCGGCGTCGTCGCGAACATCTCGGCCTGGAACTACCCGTACTTCGTCGGCAGCAACGTGTTCGTGCCGGCGCTCGTGGCGGGCAACGCCGTCCTCTACAAGCCGTCCGAGCACGCGACGCTGACGGGATTGCACATCGCCGAGCTGCTGCACGAGTCCGGCGTGCCCGACGACGTGTTCGTCCCGGTGATCGGTGCGGGCGAGACCGGTGCGGCGCTGCTGCGGCAACCTGTGGACGGCGTGTTCTTCACCGGCTCGTACGCGACCGGCGCGAAGATCGCGGCGATCGCGGGCCGCCAGATGATCAAGGTGCAGCTCGAGCTCGGCGGCAAGGATCCGGTCTACGTCTGCGAGGACGTCGACGTCAAGGCCACGGCGGCGGCCGTCGCCGACGGCGCGTTCTACAACACCGGCCAGTCGTGCTGCTCGGTCGAGCGCATCTACGTGCACAAGTCGATCCACGCGGCGTTCGTCGCCGCGTTCGTCGCCGAGGTCCGGGGCTACAGGGCCGGCGACCCGATGGACGAGGCCACGTACATCGGGGCGATCACGCGCCGGCCGCAACTCGACGTGCTGAAGCGCCAGGTCGCCGACGCGAGGAAGAAAGGCGCGAAGATCCTGCTGGGCGGCAAGCCCGTCGCGGGCAAGGGCAACCGCTTCGAGCCGACCGTGCTCGTCGACGTCGACCACACGATGGCGGTGATGCGCGACGAGAGCTTCGGGCCGATCATCGGCATCCAGGCGGTGGACGGCGACGACGAGGCGGTCGCGCTGATGAACGACACCGAGTACGGCCTCACCGCGGGCGCCTACACGCACGACGAGCGGCGCGCGAAGCGCATCCTCGCGCGCGTGAACGCCGGCAGCGTCTACTGGAACTGCTGCGACCGCGTGAGCCCGCGGCTGCCGTGGTCGGGCGTCAAGCACTCGGGCATGGGCCTCACGCTGTCGACCTACGGCATCCAGACGTTCACGCGGCCGAAGGCCTGGCACCTGCGGGGGGGCTGACCGCGCTCCGGTTCCTGTGGGTCGGGCTCCAGCCCGACCGGCTCGGCGCACGGAGGTGTCGGGCTGAAGCCCGACCTACAGTCCTACCCACGGGCCCGCTGGCGCTAGCGCGGGTCCTGCAACTCCGCGGCACGGAGCGTATTCGACAGCAGCATCGCGATCGTCATCGGTCCCACGCCACCGGGCACCGGCGTGATCCACGAGGCGCTCTCCTTCGCCGCGTCGAAGTCGACGTCGCCGCAGAGCTTGCCGTCGGGCAGCCGGTTGATGCCGACGTCGATCACGATCGCGCCGGGCTTCACCCAGTCGCCCGCGACGAACTTCGCCTTCCCGACGCCGGCCACGATCATGTCGGCCTGGCGGACGATGCCGGGCAGGTCGCGTGTCGCCGAGTGGCAGATCGTGACGGTGCAGCGCGCCATCAGGAGCTCGAGCGCCATCGGGCGGCCGACGATGTTCGACTGGCCGATCACGACCGCGTGCTTCCCGGCGAGCGGCTCGCCGGTCGCCTCGAGGAGCTTCATGCAGCCGTAGGGCGTGCACGGGCGCAGCGTCGGGCGCTTCTGCACGAGGCGCCCGATGTTGTACGGATGGAAGCCGTCGACGTCCTTGCGCGGATCGATGCGCTCGGTCACGCGCTCGGGGTCGATCTGCGCGGGCAGCGGCAGCTGCACGAGGATCCCCGACACCGTCGGGTCCGCGTTCAGCCGGTCGATCAGCGCGACGAGCTCGGCCTCGGGCACCTCTGCGGGAAGGTCGTGCGCGAACGAGAGCATCCCGACGCCTTCGGTCGTCCTGCGCTTGTTGCGCACGTAGACCTGCGACGCCGCGTTCTCCCCCACCAGCACGACCGCGAGCCCGGGCGACGGCCGTCCGCGGGCGAGGCGCGCGGCGACGGCCGCCCGCACCTCGTCGGTGACGGCGGCGGCGAGCGCCTTGCCGTCGAGGATCCTCGCGGTCATCGGGACTTCCGGGCGAACGACGCTGCGGCCATGGCTAGAATGCGCGGGTGATCGAGGAGGCCATTTTACCCCTGCTCCACGCGCGCCTTTCGCGGGTGCTGGCCGCGCCGACGGCGCCGCTCGTGCGCCTCGAGGCCGATGACGCGCTCGTCGGGGAACTGACCGAGGCGCGCGCCGCGCGGATCGAGGCGTTCGCCGGCGCGTTCGTCCGCGACGGATCGCGCGTCACGTTCGCGCCGGAGTGCGCGTCGGTCGAGGCGCGGACGGCGGCCATGGATCGCATCGCACGCACGCTCGCCGCGGAAGGCGCGCTCTCGGCGTGGCGCGACGAGCGCTACGAGGTGCGCGCGGTCGACGCCGGTCCGCCCGCGTTCCTGCTCGAGCGCGCGGCCGCCCGGTACTTCGGCATCCGCACGCGCGCGGTCCATGTGAACGGGCTCGTCGACACCGGATCCGGCGCCGCGATGTGGATCGCGCGGCGCAGCCCGGCCAAGGCGATCGACCCGGGCATGCTCGACAACCTCGTCGGCGGCGGCATCGCGGCCGGGGCGACCGTGGGCGAGACGCTGGTCAAGGAAGCCTGGGAGGAAGCGGGCATCGACGCGGCGCTCGCGTCGCGGGCGCAGCCGACGGGTGCCCTGCGCGTACGCCGGATGCAGCCCGACGGATTGCAGCACGAGACGATCCACGTCCACGACCTGTGGCTGCCGCGCGCCTTCTCCCCGGCCAACCAGGACGGCGAGGTCGTCGAGCACCGCCTCGTCCCGCTCGCCGAAGTGCCCGCCTTGCTCGCGCACGACGAGCCGCCCGACGCGCTCACCGCCGACGCAAGCCTGGTCGCGCTCTCGGCGCTGATCCGGCTGGGCGCGATCGACGCCGACGACCCGCTCTTTCCGTGGCTCGCCGACCTTTGCGGGCTGGGGCGGTGAGTCGGGGTCTTCGCCGGGAAGAGCGTCCAACGGAAGTCGGACCCACGACTTCCGCGTGCCGTCCCGGGTTTCCGCCGGTCGGGCTTCAGCCTGACGGGGCGCGCGTCATCGAGGCGAAAGGCGTCCGGCCCGGGTCGGACCCACGACTTCTGCGAGCCGTCGCTATGCCGCGCGGGCGACCGCCGGCGTCACCGTACGAATCCCCATCGCGCGGAGCGCGTCGCCGACCGCCAGCACCGCCTGGCGCATCTCGGAGGGCCCGATCGCGCCGATGCAGCCGACGCGGAAGGTCTCGAGCTGCGTGAGCTTGCCCGGGTACAGGATGAAGCCGCGATCGCGCACCTCGGCGTAGAAGCGCTTGAACTCGTAGGCCGGGTCCGCCGGCGCGTGGAACGTGTAGATGATCGGCGCCTGGATCGCCGGGTCGAGGAACGACCGGAAACCCTGCGCCTGCATGCCGGTGACCAGCGCTTCCGCATTCGCCGTGTAGCGTGCGAGCCGTCCCGGCTGCCCGCCCTCCGCGACGAACTGCTCGAGCGCGGCGTTGAACGCGACGACGACGTGCGTGGGCGGCGTGTAGCGCCACTGCGTCGTCTTCTCCATGTAGGCCCATTGGTCGTAGAGGTCGAGCGCGAGCGAGCTCGAGCGTCCCTCGCAGCCCTCGAGCGTCGAGCGCCGCACGATCACGAAGCCCATGCCGGGCGGACCTTCGATGCACTTGCCCGATGCCGCGATCAGCGCGTCGATCGGCGTCGCCGACACGTCGATCGGCAGCGCGCCGAACGAGCTCATCGCGTCGACGAGAAGCTTCCGGCCGTGCCGGGCGACCGTCGCGGCGATCGCTTGGAGCGGGTTGTGGATGCCGGTCGATGTCTCGCAGTGGATGAGCGCGACGTGGGTGATCGACGGATCCTTCGCGAGCAGCCGGTCGACGTCGTCGGCCGTCGTCGGCACGTCGTCGGCGGTCTCGAACGTCGACACCCGCCGGCCCATCATCTGCGCGAGCTTCGCGAGCCGCTTGCCGTAGGCGCCGTTGATCAGCACGAGCAGGTGGCCGTCGCGGGGCACCGTCGTGTTGACGGCCGCCTCGACCGAGAACGTGCCGCTGCCCTGCATCGGCACGCAGACGTGCGTCGCGTGGCCGTTCACGATGTCGAGGAGCCGCCGGCGCACGTTCGCGGTCACCGCGTTGAACGACGCGTCCCACGAGCCCCAGTCGCGGAGCATCGCGGTCTTGGTCTCGAGCGTCGTCGTGAGCGGCCCGGGCGTGAGCAGGATGGGGTCGCGGGAATGGGTCGTCATGTCTCGGGTCTCCGGTGAGCTCAGGTCCGCGCGACCGCGCGCCACGCCTGCGTGCGCCGAAGCAGCACCCGGGTGACGATCGCGTAGAGGACGCACATCGCGGTCGACGAGGCGACGATCAGCGTCGCCATGCCGGCCGCCGCGCCGATCTCGCCCGCCTCGTCCATGTTGAGGATCGACACCGACGCGACGCGCGTGTCGGGCGCATAGAGGAACACGGCGGCCGAGATCGTCACCATGCCGTTGACGAACAGGTAGCGGCCGATGTCGAGGATCGCGGGCAGGCACACCGGCACCGTCACGCGGAAGAAAGTCCGGTAGAACGGCACCTTGAGGGAGGCGGACACCGACTCGAACTCGTCGTCCAGCGCTTTCAGCGCCGTGACCGCCGTCATGTGGCTCGACGTGTAGTAGTGGACGATCGTCGACAGCACGAGGATCGTCATCGTGCCGTAGAGGCCGTTCAGCGGGTTGTCCGGATGGTTGAAGAAGAAGATGTAGCCCAGGCCCAGCACCAGCCCCGGCACCGCCATCGGAATCGTCGCGACGAGCCGCACGACCCCCTTGAGCGTCGCCATGCCGCGGGTCTTCTCGAGCAGGTAGGCGACGGCGAACACGAACGCGGTGCCGAACAGCGCGGTGTAGAACGCCATCTTCAGGCTGTTGAAGTAGTCGACGATCACGCCCGCGTCGATCAGCCCATAGACGTAGTGGCGCAGGCTGAAGGACAGGTCGTAGGGCCAGAGCTTGATGAACGAGGTGTAGACGGCCATGCCGAGCACCGCGAGCAGGAAGAGCGCGACGAGCGAGCAGAAGGCCAGCATCGCCCGGTCGAATCCCGGCGAGGGACGCGGGGCGTAGGGCACCGCGCGCGACGAGAACTGCGCCTGCAGGCGCCGCCGCATGATCCAGTCGACCGAGAACGCGACGAGCACCGGCAGCAGCAGCACCAGGCTCACCACCGCGCCGCGGTTGAAGTTCTGCTGGCCGATCACCTGCTTGAAGATGTCGATCGCCAGCACGTCGAAGCTGCCGCCGATCACCTTCGGGATGCCGAAGTCGCTCACCGTGTACGAGAACACGACCATCGTCGCGCTGACGAGCCCGTACTTCGCCCCCGGCAGCGTGATCGTGAAGAAGCGGCGCCAGGTCGGCGTGCGCAGCGACTCGGCGGCCTCGTAGAGCCGGCCGTCCGACAGCAGGAGCGCGGTCAGCACGATCATCAGGGCGTGCGGGAACGTCGCGTAGACCGACGACAGGATGATGCCGATCGGGCCGTAGACCGACGCGCCTCCCAGCAGGCCCTTCAGCAGCCCCTGCGTCCCGAACCACTGGATGAACGAGATCGCCGACATGAGCGACGGCGCGAGGATCGGCGTCAGCGCCAGCACGCGGAACACGGCCTTGCCCGGCATGCACGAGCGCGTGAGCGCGTAGGCGTAGGCGAAGGCGAGCGGGACCGTGATCAGCGTCACGACGGTGGCGACCCACAGCGTGTTCAGGATCGATCGCTGCAGCGCGGGCGTCGCGAAGTACTCGCGGAACAGCGCGAGTCCGATGAACGCGCCGTCCTTGTCCTGGACGCTCTTCACCAGGATCATCGCGAGCGGCCCGATCAACGCCACCGCGAGCGCCGCCGCGCACAGGACGAGCATCCCCTGCGCGAGCCGGTCGTGCCAGTGCATGCCCGGACGCGCGGTGGCGAACCGTCCGGGCGGGAGCGCGACGGCCGGCGTCGCCACGTCAGGACAGCACGCGCATGGCGGCCGCGGGCAGGCTCACCCGCACGGCCGCCCCGGGCTCGAGCTTCCCGGTGTCCACCTGGTGGCGAGGCACGCTCGCGACGAGCGCCGGCGTCCCGGCGGCGTCGAGCGCGATGCCGACCATGCAGAACGCGCCCAGGAACTCGATCTTCGCGACCTTCGCGGCGAGCGCGTCGGGCGCCGCGTGGCCGTTGACGTGGAGCCCGATCTCCTCGGGGCGCAGGTAGAGCTTGACCGGCGTGCCGGGCGCGATGTCCTGGCGCTCGGCCGCGAGCGTCACGCTGCCGACCCGGTAGCGCCCCGCCCCCTCGGCGACCGCGGGAAGGACGTTGATCTTGCCGACGAAGTCCGCGACGAAAGGCGTCGTCGGCCGTTCGTAGACCTCGCGCGGCGTGCCGACCTGCTCGATGCGGCCCGCGTTCATCACGACGACGCGGTCGGCCATCGACAGCGCCTCCTCCTGGTCGTGCGTGACCATGATGGTCGTCACTCCCAGCCTCTGCTGGAGCGCGCGGATCTCGCCGCGGAGCCGGACGCGCTCGAGCGCATCGAGCGCGGACAGGGGTTCGTCCAGCAACAGCAGCCCGGGCGAGGTGGCGAGCGCGCGGGCGAGCGCGATCCGCTGCTGCTGCCCCCCGGAGAGCTGGCCGGGGTACTTGGGCCCGGCATCGGGCAGGCCGACCAGCTTGAGCAGCTCGGCGACCCGCGTCCGGATCGCGTCGCGCGAAGCGCGCCGGTTGACGAGGCCGTAGGCGACGTTGTCGGCGACCGTGAGGTTGGGGAACAGCGCGTACGACTGGAACACGATGCCGTAGTCGCGCCGGATCGCGGGCAGCCGCGAGATGTCGCGGCCGTCCTGAACGATGCGCCCCTCGTCCTGGTGCTCGAGCCCCGCGATGATGCGGAGGAGCGTCGTCTTCCCGCAGCCGGACGGCCCGAGGAAGACCATGAGCTCGCCGCGTGCGGCGTCGAGCGAGACGCCTTTCAGGGCTTCGAACCGGCCGAAGCTCTTCCGGATGCCGCTCAATTCGAGGAAACGGGTGCTTGCGTCGGTCACGTGCGATCGAATGCGGCGGAGGCGAAACGGGCGCCCCGGCGACGGGGCGCCCGGCCGGTCATGCGGTCACTTGGCCTCGGACTTCGCGTCGTAGCGCTTGGTCCACTCGCCGAGGATCTTGTCGCGGTTCTTCGCCGACCACGCGAAGTCGTTCTTGACGAGGCGCTGCTCGTAGTCCGCCGGCACGAAGTCGAGCGGCTTCGCGATGCCCGGGACGGCCACCACCGCGAAGTTCTTGGCGAACAGTTCCATCGCTTCGGGAGTCGCGAGCCAGTCCATCAGCTTCCTCGCTGCTTCGGGCTTCTTCGTGCTCTTCATGATGCCGGAGGACTCGAGGTCCCAGCCCAGGCCCTCGGTCGGGAAGATGACGTCGATCGGCGCGCCCGACTTCTTGGTGGTCACCGCGCGGTACTCGAACGACAGCCCGATCGGGAACTCGCCCGCGCCGGCCTGGCGGCAGGGCTTGCTGCCCGAGTGCGTGTACTGCGCGATGTTCTGGTGCAGGCCGTCCATGTACTTCCACGCGTCGGCCTCGCCCCACATCTGGAGCCAGGCCGCCACGTCGAGGTAGCCGGTGCCCGACGACGCGGGATTGGGCATCACGATCTTGCCCTTGTAGATCGGGTTCAGCAGGTCCTTCCAGGTCGCGGGCTTCGGCAGGCCCTGCTTCTGCGCCTCCACCGTGTTGAAGCAGATCGCCGCGCCGTAGACGTCCATGCCCACCCAGGCCGGCGGATTCTTCGGGTCGCGGTACTTGGCCGAGATCTTGTCCAGTCCCTTGGGCGCGTAGGGCTGCAGCATGCCTTCGTTGTCGAACACGGCGAGGCTCGACGCCGATACGCCGACGACGAGGTCGGCCTGAGGATTCGCCTTCTCGGCGAGGAGCTTCGAGGTGATCACGCCGGTCGAGTCGCGGACCCACTTGATCGCGATGTCCGGATGGGCCTTGGTGAACGCCTGTTCGTAGGCCTTGATCTGGTCGGTCTCGAGCGCGGTGTAGACGAGCAGCTCGGTCTTCTGCGCGGACGCTGCGCCGGCGAAGGCGAGCGTCGCGGCGGCGACCGCGGTCAGCAGCCAGCCCAGGGGTCGTGCGGCTTTCATCGGTGTGCTCCTCGGGTTGTCAAGCGGATTTCGACGGCGGCGCCCGTCGCGGCGGGACAGGAGATTCAGCGCGAATGCTACGCGGGGCGGCGCGGACGGGCAACGCGCGAGGCGTTCGATCCTCGGCGCACGGCGACGGCGCCATGCGAAACCTCCTGCGGCCCTGCGGTACGGGGGACATGTCGTGTCGCGGCGAGGGTCCGCGCGATCTGCAGATTGTTGACAATCTACACCCAACGCATTCCAATACGCAACATGCCGAAGCCCCCCACCCTGCCGCCCGGAGGCCGGGTCGCGAGTCGGTCGCGCGCCGTCCCGCCGTCCCGACCGCCGCCTCTCGCCGCCGCCGACACCCTCGCGCTCGTCCGGTCGAGCTCGCTGCCGACGCTCGTCCAGCGCGAGCTCGAGCGGATGATCCTCGCCGGCGAGCTGGGCGTCGGGGCGAAACTGAACGAGGCGACGGTCGCCACGCTGCTCGGCGTCTCGCGCGGGCCGGTGCGCGAGGCGTTCCGCGCGCTCGAGGTCGCGGGGCTGGTCCGCCTCGAGAAGAACCGCGGCGTGTTCGTCCGCCAGATCGGCGTCGCCGAGGCCGACGAGATCTACGAGCTGCGCGCCGTCCTCGACGAGTTCGCCGGCCGCCGCGCCACGCAGGGCGCGAGCGCGCCCGACGTCGCCGATCTCCGGTCGCGCGTCGAGCTGATGGAGCGCGCCGTCGCCCGCGGCGACCTCGACACCTACCACGACGCCAACCTCGCGTTCCACGATCGCCTGGTCGAGCTCGCCGGCAACGCGAAGCTTCTCGCGCTCTACCGCCGGCTCGTCAACGAGCTCTCGCTCCACCGACGCGCCACGCTCGACCAGTCCGGGATTGCATTGGTGTCGCTGCAGGAGCACCGCGGCATCGTCGACT
>WBZU01000287.1_pt1 | contig 46139 bp, 39 predicted proteins | sample 5204311 | NCBI WGS metagenome assembly WBZU01 (sample SAMN12344359, study PRJNA552823) | activated sludge metagenome | biome: Activated sludge suspended growth; feature: Nitrification reactor; material: Wastewater; isolation source: activated sludge from nitrification reactor of wastewater...
ATCATCATGGAGCGCGCTGTCGAGAATCGTTGCTGCCCAAACCATTGGCTTCATTCAAGGGCCGATCGATGCGTGTTTTCGGGGCTTCGGGAGAAGTTTGTCGTGGAACATTGAGCGCTCCGAGCTTGCTCGGCCGCGTCGAGCCGCACTTTGGTGAACGGCAACGTTGGGACGGCGAAGAAGACGAAAACGGCAACAAATCACCGGCGCTTTCGGACGATCGCGTCGCCGCGCTGGCGTGGGATTTGACGACGGATGGCAAGTTGCTCGTGGCCGAGTTGGTCGAGACGACCGGAGATTGTCAGGACGCACTGTTTGCGCGAGCCGCGGATTTGCCGACGTTGGCGACCACCGCTTGGCGTCGTCCTTCCGCGGGTCTGGCAGCCCAAGCGATGAGCGCGTTTCGAGCTTTGCCGGGGTACAAGGAGATCGACACGTCGTATCGCGCATCGCAGCAAAAGACATCTTCCGAGTCGTGGACGGAGAGTCAGTCGGCGGATGTGACGCAGGTCGAATTTTCGACGGGTAAAGCGACGTACGTGTGGATGTCGGCGTCGGCGGGAGAAGTATGCAGCGATTTTTCCGGGCGCATGAACGTCTTGTGGAAGGTGTCCGGGACAAACGCAAAGACGTTTGCGTTCGAAGTTGTTTACCAAGGCGAAGCGGAATTCAGCCCGGATGCGCTTGTGCAGATTCCGGGAGACGACGCGCCGTCGCTGCTGGGTCGAGAATCGATTTTGCGCAAGGACACGAAAGGGTACACCGTCGAAGATTTGCACGCCCCGTTCCTCGATTGCCCCTGTTGAGCGGCTTCGGAGTGAGTCGGGAAAAACGCGAACAAGGTCTTTGGCTTACGGATCGCGCCTTGAATTGACGCCGGGCCCGAGGTGTGAGAAACACCGATTGTTGCCAGGCCAGGTGGATCGTCATCGATCGTCGAAGAGGCGCGGAATGAAGCATTGTTTCGGGTTTGTCATTGCTGTGGGTCTCGGGCTGTTCGGTGAAGCATCGGCCCTCGCCCAGCAACCTGTTCCTCCGCCTCCTCCGGCGCCTGCACCCGCAGCGCCGCCCGCTGCACCTCCCTCGGACAAACCTGCGGACGCAGCTCCTGCGCCGACGGGAGATTCGGTTGGAGGTCAAAGTGATCCCAACACGCCGCCTGCGCCGAAGCCTGCCGAACCGACGCCGAATGCGCCGCCTGCGCCTCCACCTGCGGGAGAGACAAACGCGCCGCCCGCTCCTCCGCCGGTCACATTGCCGCCCTATCTGACGGGAGGCCCCACGCCGATCACGGTGCTTCCGCCGATTGCGCCGCAACCGCAGCCCGTTCAGCAGCCGCCGTCGGCCACGGGTCCCGATGCTCCGGTATCGCCGAATGGGAAACGCCCGGCGTATTTGCGATGGCGCGGCTCGGGTCTCAACTGGAACCATTCCGTGTCCGCGACGGCGCTCGGTGTTGGAAAAGACTACATCAGCGGCGATGATCAACAATACGTGCAAACGCTGTCGGGCACGTTCAATTACTTCCTCATCGAGCCGAAGGATGAACAAGGCAACAAGCGTGGTTATCAATTGCGCGTACAAACATCGCTTGGGTTTGACGTCGAATTGACGAACAGCGATACGACGACCGACAAATACGAAAAGCAATTGCGCGATATTCCGGTGTCGTTCGTGTACGGTCGCCCATTGTGGAAAAATGAAGCCACCGACGCGTCGATTTCGTTGAACTTGAACGGCACCTTCGTTTTGCCGACATCGGCGGTATCTCGAGGGCAAGGCGTTTACTTGGGCGTCAATCCGCGTGCCGCACTGTTTTTCAACGTGCCTTTGCGCGGCAAGGACGCCGATTACCTGAAGAGCGTGTTTTTGGGCGTCGGCGGCGGTTATACGCATCGCTTCACGGCAGCCGAGACGCCGACCAATTCCGATTTGCGCCGTTTGCGACAAACCACTACGGGATCCTTGATCGTCTCGGATCAGCTCACGGGAAGGTCGCTCGATACGAACAACGTGCGCGCCAGCGCATTCGCGTTTTTCTCGGAAAAACTATTCGGCGGTGACTTTTGGGCTTCTCTCGGGGTTGGCGCGACGTACCAATTCGTGAATACCTTCGAATCCGCCGGCAATGGTTGCGATGTCGTCATCATGACCGGATGCACGGCGGCGCAACGCCTCGACGATCCGCTCGTTGCTCGCGTCAATACGGACTTCAGCATCAGTTTCAGCTACTTCCCGAACGCTGATTGGGGCGTTACCGTCGGATACGACAACGGCGCCGGGCAACTCGGGCTCGATGGAAAATGGCGCAATCCATTCCACAGCCCGAATGCCCAATTCAGCGCAAGCTTGGCCGTGTCGGTCGACTCCATCGTGGAACGCATCCAGGGCAGCATTCGCGAAGAGCCCGTCATTTACTTCGGCCAGAATCGCAAAAAGCCGGTCGCTCCGCCGCAAAGCGTAATGAACTCGGTGGTGTTCTGACAGCCCGCAGCAACGGGCTGTCCACCGCCTCGTTCGCGATTACGGATTTTTCACCGGATCGATGGCCACGTAACGGCCTTTGCCGTCGCGTTCCACCCGGAGCAGCACCGGGCCTTTTTCCCGCGCACGCTTGATGCTCTCGGCCGCTTCCGCCGCATTCTTCACTCGAGTTTGTCCGACTTCAACGATTACGTCGCCCGGTCGCAACGCTCCTTCGGCTTTGCTGTTCGGTCTTACCCGACGCACCACCGCGCCGCCGCCATCAGGCGCGTCGCTCAGTTCCGCGCCGAGGCTGCGGTCATCCGCCGCCGGCTCGTTTGTCCCGGCTGCGCGCTTGTCTTCATCGTCGAGCGCATCGAGCGTCACGACAAACGTTTTCGCTTCGCCTTTGCGCAGCACCTTGACGTTGACCTTCGACCCGGGCGCATGACGCGCGACCATGCGCGGCAAATCCTGCGACGAAGGAACATCGACCCCATCGACTTGCACGATCACGTCCCCATGATCGATCCCCGCTTTTCCTCCGGCGCTCGAAGATTCAACTTGAGCCACGAGCGCCCCGCGAGGTTTGTCCAGACCTAACGCTTGGGCCAAATTCGCGTCCACCGGCTGAATCAAAACGCCCAATTTTCCTCGAGCTACGTGGCCTGTGTCCAGGAGCTGCGGAAGGATGTTCTTGATGTCGTCGATCGGAATGGCGAAACCGATGCCTTGGCCGTTGGGATTGATCGCCGTATTGATGCCGATGACCTCGCCGCGCAGATTGAACAGCGGCCCACCGCTGTTGCCCGGATTGATCGAAGCGTCCGTCTGAATGAAATCGTCATACGGACCCGCGCCGATCGTCCGGCTCTTGGCGCTGACGATACCCATCGTGACCGTATGCCCGAGACCAAATGGATTGCCGATGGCAATGACGTATTCCCCGACGCGTAATGCTTCACTCGACCCGAGCGTCGCCGCGGGCAAACCATTGGCTCCTTCCATTTCGAGCACCGCTACGTCGATTTTCGGATCCCGTCCTTTGACTTTCGCCTTGAATTCGCGATCATCCGCGAGCTTGACGCGGACCGTATCCGCCCCGTCGATCACGTGGGCGTTCGTCAACACGTGCCCGGCCGAGTCGATCAAAATGCCCGTACCGAGCGACGTTTGTTTCATGCTTCGATCGGGCGGCATCCGTTGGCCTCGACGGTTTGGCCCAAAAAACCAATCGAACGGTTCCTGGAATTGTGATTGCGGAACCTTGACCTCGTGTTCGGTCGTGATGTTGACGACGGACGGTTGAACCCGAGCGACGAGCGTCGCGACATCGGGCGTTCCCGAGAGTACCGGTGGTGTCGTAAAGGGGGCCACCGTGTTCGTCGCCAAGGGAGTGGTTTCTCCGGAAAGACTCTGGGGGGCGACTTTACGCTCGCAACCCGTGGCCAGAACGAGCAATGCGGCAAGGCCGGTCGTTGCTCCCATCGCAAAAACTCTTCGTACGTTCATCATACACCTCGACTTGGTCGCTCGTACGCACTCGACCCGGGGGAGTGCGCGGAAAACGTTGGTTTGGCGGAAAAAACTTTTTGGAAATCGCCGACGAGGACGAATTTTCACGACCTTCATTCTCGATGACGCACCACGATCGTCCGTCGTCCACCCGCTGATTTCGGAATACGCACGATCAGCATGGGCGGTTCGATCCGCGTGGAACTTCCCAGAGTGTCGATCCCCGAGCGTAGCAGAAATACGCGGATCGCTTGTCGTGAATGGGTAATGTTTTTGCTCCGTATGAACATTGCCGGACCCGCAAAAACGACTTCGATGGAATTCGGCGTAGATTCCCCGATGTGAAAACAAAGCGTGTATGCGCTCTCGTCTTCATCCAAATCAATGGGCGGCGCAAACGAAGCCGGTGTTGCGGAAGTCGGCCATACCGAGCACAATCGATCGGCTGCGGCGGCATGTTTTGATCCCGGTTTTGGCAGGTATTTCAAAAGCATGACTGGACCCACGAAAGCGAGCTTCGGCGTCGCTTCACGCAAATTCGTGTTATGCCTCATTCGAAGCTGTTCCAACACGAAAGCCGGCGAGCCGAAGAGATTATTCCCGGCGCGAGTCCATCGATTGCGGCGATTTGTTGCTCGTGCCGAAATTCCCCACGGCCGCAAGGCGCGTTACTCGACGCATCGATATGCATCGCCATCGACTTGTCAACCCTGCGTCGCGCATGACCGCGAACCCGTATACAATGTGCCAAGCCTCCGCTTATGTCCCGCTTTCGTCCGCTGCGTGTTTCATCTCTTCTTTCCTTCGCCTTGGCAACGACGGCGATGAATGCACACGCATCCGGGCCCATCGAGCTGCACTGGACTGCGCCGGACGAATGTCCCGGGAGCGCCGACGTTTTGGCGGAAGTCGAACGGTTGCTTGGTGCACGTACGACCGTCGACCCGCACGTGATCAATGTCGTGGCGAACGTGAAGAAAAACGAGAACGGAACGTTTCTGGTTCGTCTGGAAATACCCGGTTCCGACGGAACGCGAAGCCGTCAAGTCAGTGCTTCGTCCTGCGCCGCCTTGGGACGAGCCACCGCTCTCATTTTGGCGATGATCGTCGATCCCGAGGCGGCTTTGTCGGCGCCGGCCGCTTCATCCATGGCGAGTGTCGGCGCTTCCGGCGCATTGCCGAGTGGTGAAAGGGGACAAACCATTGTCGATGTCGGACCGCCCGCCCCCATTTCAACACAACCGTTCCTATTCACTGCTCCCTTGCGATTGCCTTACGTCAGGTCGCTCGATGATCGTGAAGGCATTGCTTTGACGTTTTTACCTGCGCCTGTTGTTTCTCGATTTTCCGTGACGCTGCATTTTCTGGGAGATCTTGGTTCTCTGCCCGGACCGTCGGGGGGAATCGGGGCGGGATTCGGCGCGTTCGTCGGTCAATTGCGTATTGAAACGGGATTCGATTATTTTTTGAAAAAGCCATTCAATTATTCCACATTGCCCAATGCCGGAGCGATCGTGCACTTTTTCGGCGGGCACGCCGTTTTGGGTTATGCGCTTCGTGTGCATTCGATCGTCGAGGTCATTCCGCGCGTGCGCCTTGATGCAGGGCGTTTTTCCGGGACGAGTTTCGGTGTCACCGGACCGGGCGAAGGAATGGCGTTTGCCCTGGGATTGGGCGCTGGAGCAGCGGTTGCCGTGCGGGTCGGGGCCTCGTTTCGCTTGAGTCTCGGGCTCGACGGAATCTTCTTCGTTCGTCGTCCCAGCTTCATTGTCGACGGTTTGGGCGTGGCGCATGAGCCCGAGCTACCTGTGGGGCGTCTTGCTTTGGGAGCTGAGGTGCAGTTTTGATTTTTTTCTTCACGGATGTCGGTTCCTCCGGCCACTCACGTGTTTGCTTGGAACCTCGCGCGTCCGTTCAGCCCTCGCCGAAATCCACCGCTGCTGCGGATGGAAAGTCGGTTCTTCGTGCGCAGGCGATGCCGTCGATTCCTCCGTTCGAGGTGATTTACGACGAGCATTTCGATTTGGTATTTCGCAACATTCGGCGACTTGGCGTACCCGATGCAGCGGTGGACGACGCCGTGCAGGAGGTTTTCCTCGTGGTGTATCGAAAGCTGGGTCAATTCGAGGGTCGTTCGTCGCTCAAAACGTGGATTTTTTCCATCGTCACGCGGGTGGCGAGCGATCATCGACGCTCCATTCGGCGAAAAAGTCCGCATCATAAAAATGCGGGAGATATCATCGATGTGGATCAGCTCGAGGATGAACGTTTCGAAGGACCGCACGATCGATTGGAACGGCTCGAAGGCGTGAAGTTGCTGCATCGGTTGCTCGATGAACTCGACGACGACAAACGAATCGTGCTCGTATTGGCGGAGCTCGAATCGATGACGGTGCCGGAAATTGCGGATTCATTAGGGGAAAACCAAAACACGATTTACGCGCGCCTTCGAACGGCGCGTCGTGAATTCGAGCAGGCGGTGATGCGTGCGCGGGCACGCGACATACGGAGGCTGCGATGAGTGAGCTCGGGCCTGAAGCGCAAGAGATATTGCAAAATGGGCGGGATGGCGATAATCCGACGTCCGCGGATCGAGCGCGAATTCGCGGGGCATTGATGTCGGCCATTGCTGCGGGAGCGGCGGCGACGGCCGCGGGACAAGCCGAAGCGGCGGTGGAGATTGGTTTGCCCGCGTCGGCCGGAGCGACGAAACCCGTGGTAACATCTATTTTTGGAACCGTATTTGCCAAAGGAATCGCCATTCTTTGTTTGGGTGTTGCCGGTACCGGTGCATGGCTTGCTTGGCCCAAAGGCAATTCCGCGCAGGCTCCACGACCGCCACCGAATTCGGAAAAACCCGTGGATTCCGTGATGGTCGCGACGGCGGCGCCGCTCATCACGCCGGCGTCATCGGCCGAAGTTGCTCCGGAAAAACCATTGGCTCCGATGCCGGCTGCTTCGACGCTCGCTTCCGTTGCCAAGCCGCCCCCCGCTCCTTCCACCGCGTCGACCGCGGAGGTCGACGATCCTGTCGAATCGGCGGATTCGCTGCTCGCGGAAACCGATCGATTGCGCAAGGCGCATGGCGCAATGCGTGAAGGTGATCCGGAGAAAGCGTTGACGTTGTTATCGGAGCAAGCGGCGGAAGGCGAGGGGCAAAAGTTACGTGAGGAACGTTCGGCGGCTCGTGTGCTCGCGTTGTGCAAACTCGGGCGCGTGGCGGAGGCGCAAGCGGAAGCAGCGGCATTTTTGGCGCAAAATCCGCAATCTCCGCTGGCGGATCGGGTCCGCAAGGCGTGTCCTTCGTCACCTTGACGATTTTTTCACGGATTCGAAAAGGCTCGGCCACTGAGCTGGATGTGGTGGATGGCGCGTCCTCGAACCTCGGACGCGGAAAGGACTAGCTTGTCATGAAAAACGTACGTCAATACATTCTCTCGGCGCTCTTCCCGATTGGGGCTCTGTTTGCTCTCGGCGCCTGCGTTGATCCGATCATCATTGGCGGCAATGGTAACGGTGGCAATGGCGGAAGTGGTGCAGGCGGCGTTGCCTGTATGACGGACAGTCAATGCGCGATGGGAGAAGTCTGCGTCAATGGTGCGTGTACGCCTGGGAATGGCATGTCGTGCAATGGTGTACCGAGCCCGTTGAGCTGTACGCAGACGGGGTGTGCGGCGGGGCAACTGTGCGTGCCGGATGATCCGAACGTGTGTTATCCGTCCGCATGTAGTTGTGATGCAATGACGGGCAGCTGGGTATGTACCGCGGACTGTGGTCAAGGGAGCCATTGCGTTGCGCAGCAGCAATGCGGCCCCAATAATGCGTGTCCGCCAAACTCGACGTGCGGCGCCGATGGCCTTTGCCATGCCGTTTGTGCCGGTACGCCCGAATTGTGCAATGGCATCGACGATGATTGCGACGGCGCCGTTGACGAGCAAGATGATCCGGCCGTTCCGCTCTGTCAAAATGGTGCGGCGTGCGTGATGGGTCAATGCGGTGGCAATATCATCTGCATGGCGGATGCTGATTGTCCGCCGAACGAAATTTGTCTCAATGGCGTTTGCTCGGGTGACGTGACGTGCACGGTCGAAGTTTGCAATGGCCTCGACGACGATTGCAACGGCGTCGTCGACGATGGCGTCGGGGCGGTTTGTGCCGACGGTTCAATGTGCGTCAATGGTCAATGCGGCGGAAATCCGCAACAATGCGGACCGAATTCCCCGCCTTGTCCGGCAGGCCAGGTTTGCTCGGCCATGGGCGTTTGTATTCCCGGCGGTATGTGCGTCCCGGCCCCCGAAACCTGCAATGCCAAGGACGACGATTGTGATGGTCTCATCGATGAAGTCGATCCCGGTACGGTTCTTTGCGCCAACGGGGCGATCTGCGTCAATGGTCAATGCGGCGGAAACGTGCAATGCGGGCCCATGAACCCTTGTCCGGCAGGTCAAGTCTGTACGCCGAACGGTGTATGCAGCCCGGGGGCGTGCATGCCCGTGCCGGAAACCTGCAATGGCAAGGACGACGATTGTGACGGCGTGATCGACGACGCGACGCCGGGCACGACGTTGTGTGCCAACGGTGCGATGTGCGTCAATGGTCAATGCGGCGGAAACGTGCAATGCGGTCCCAATGCGCCTTGTCCGTCCGGTCAAGTCTGCACGCCGAACGGGGTATGCAGCTCGGGGGCGTGCATGCCCGTGCCGGAAACCTGCAATGGCAAGGACGACGATTGTGACGGCGTGATCGACGACGCGACGCCGGGTACGACGTTGTGCCAAGGCGGCCTTTGCATTGCGGGCTCGTGCAAGATTCAGTGCAACGCGAACAACAATTGCCCCGCCGGCCAAACTTGCGTCAACGGCCTCTGCAATTGATGACCGTAGATTGATTCGCCAAACGGTTTTACCTTCCCCAACCGTGCCAGCTCTGTAGAATCTCCGCGTAATTCGCCCGCTCGTAACCGCCCGGATCCGGGCAACGTGATAAATTCATGTTGCCCCGCATCTGCTCGATCGACGCGTATTCGTTTTCTTCGAGGAACGATCGAATCCCGTTGACGACCTCGGTCAACCGCGTCGGCCCATTCACCAAAAGGCTGCTCACCATTTGTACCGTGTGCGCCCCGGTCATGATCGCTTTGACCGCATCGATCGCGACGTGAACTCCACCGCTCGCCGCCAAGTACAGATTGGTTTGTCCAGATAGAATCGCCAACCAGCGCAGCCGGAGCAGCAACTCCGAAAAGTCGGACAATCGCAGTGATCTGCGCACTTCGAGCATCGTCGGATCGATGTCGGGCTGGTAAAACCGGTTGAAGAGCACGAGCCCATTGGCGCCGGCCGCTTCCAGCTTGCGCACGAAATTGGGCAATGACGAATAAAACGGCGACAGTTTGACCGCAAAAGGAATCCGAATCGTCGCTCGTACTTGACGCACCACTTCAACAGCCCGATGCTCGAGCGTCGCCGCGTCGTCGTCCGGGTTCGTTGGAACCACGTACAGGTTCAGCTCGAGCGCATGGGCCCCGGCTTCTTCGATTTCCTTGGCAAAACGCAGCCAGCCTCCCGGCGACGTACCATTGAGCGACGCAATGACCGGAATCCCCAGCGATGATCGCAACTTGTGGACGTGTTTCAAGTATCGATCGGGACCCAAGACGAAGACCGATGCGTCCGGGAAAAACGTATTTGCTTCCGCGTACCCGTCCGCATGACGATGAATATGCGCATCGACCGCCGATATTTCGCCTTCGATCTGTTCCTCGAAAAGCGAACGCATGACGATCGCCGCCGCTCCCGCGTCCTCGAAACGTTTGGCTTGGTCGATGTCATCCGCAAGCGGGGAGGCGCCGACCACGATCGGATGTTGGAGGTTCAACCCCAAGTATTTCGTTTCGAGATTCACGAGCGTTTCTCCTCTGCTTTCGGCTCCGCCGGCACCCGCAATCCTGCGAGCTGTTCGTAAATGCCGCGCCGTTCGAATGCGCTTTGCTCCGCCGCGTGAACGAGCGCGGCATATCGCTTCGGGTCCTGCAATTCGACCATTCGGAAACGCCCTTCGTTTTTCATGTAATCGCGCACCTTGGCCTTGATGGGCCCGGAATCGAGCGACAAAGGCGGCTCTCCTTTCGCCGCTCGTCGCGGATCGAAGCGATACAGCGGAAACAGCCCCGATTCCACGGCGAGTTTCTGTTGTTCGGCGCCATGGGCCAAGTCGTATCCATGCGCAATGCAATGGCTGTAAGCAATGATCAGGCTCGGCCCCGGATAACTCTCCGCTTCTTGAATCGCTTTCAAAGCATGAGCATCTTTCGCGCCCACCGCAATGCTCGCGACATACACGTGGCCGTAGGTCATTGCAAGCATCCCCAGATCTTTCTTGGCGATACTCTTGCCCGCAGCGGCAAACTTCGCCGCCGCTCCAATCGGCGTCGCTTTGGATTGTTGTCCACCCGTATTCGAATACACCTCGGTATCCAGCACGAGCATATTGACGTTTTCCGTTCCGGCGAGCACGTGATCGAGGCCCCCGTATCCGATATCATAAGCCCAGCCGTCACCGCCGATCATCCACACGCTCTTTTTGACGAAATCCTTCGCCACGTTCGCCAAGCGTTGCGCCCGCGGGTCTTTCATTCGCGCGAGTTTTTCCTCCAGAACAGCCACGCGCTCACGTTGCGCAGCAATACCCGCTTCATTCGATTGATCCGCTTCGAGCAATCCCTTGACGAGTTCGTCCCCGAGATCGCCGGCCAACGCCATCAATTCCGTCGTCGCTACGACCGTACGCGCATCGAGGCCGAGCCGCATACCCAAACCAAACTCCGCATTATCCTCGAAAAGCGAATTCGACCACGCCGGTCCTCGACCGTCGGCGTTCGTTCGATACGGCGTCGTAGGCAGGTTGCCACCGTAAATGGACGTGCACCCGGTGGCGTTGGCAATGACCAACCGATCCCCGAACAATTGCGTCACGAGCTTGATGTAGGGCGTTTCGCCGCATCCGGCACACGCTCCGGAATATTCGAATAATGGATCGAAGAGCTGCGAACCTTTGACGTCCAGGTGCACGCGTCGTCGATCCGGATCGGGCAAACCAAGGAAAAACTCGAAAGCTTCGCGCTCTTTTTCCAGATGCGGTTCTTTCGGCAACATGTCGATGGCTTTGCGCCGCGGATTCGATTTGTCCTTGGCGGGACAAACATTCACGCACAGCTCGCATCCCGTGCAATCATCGGGCGCCACTTGAATCGAATAATGTTTGCCGGCAACTCCGTCCGCTCTGTCTTTGTAGGGCACCGCCTTGAATGCTTCGGGAGCGCTCGACATGGCCTGCGGATCGAAGACCTTGGCGCGAATCGCTGCGTGTGGGCACATGAGCGCGCATTTGTTGCATTGTATGCAGATGCTCGAATCCCAAATCGGTATCTTCAGCGCAATACCGCGTTTTTCCCATTGCGTCGTTCCCACCGGCCAAGTACCATCGGGCGCAAACGCGCTCACGGGAAGCAGATCGCCTTTTCCAGCGAGGATCGTCGCGGTCACTCGCTGCACGAAATCGGGGGCTCGCTGCGAAACCACCGGCGGACGTTGCCGAATTGCCGTCGGCGATTCCGGAACGACCACTTCATGCAATCGGGCCAGCGTTTCATCGATGGCCAAATGGTTTTTTCGGACAACTTCGGCCCCGCGCTTCTTGTAAGCTTTCTCCGCCGAAACTTTGATTCTGGCGATAGCTTCGTCGCGCGGCAATACCCCCGAGAGCGCAAAGAAGCACGTCTGCATGACCGCGCTGATGTGCCGACCCAATCCACAATCCTGCGCCACACGGTACGCATCGATGACGAACAGGCGAATCTTCTTGCTGCAAATGACCTCCTGCACTTCCCGAGGCAACGTGTTCCACACGTCATCGGGGCCGAATGCCGTATTGAGCAAAAATGTCGCGCCGTGATCGGCGTAATCGAGCATGTCGAAACGGTCGAGAAATTGCGGCTGATGACACGCGACGAATCCGGCTTTTTTGACGAGGTACGCCGAATGAATCGGACGCGGGCCGAAACGCAAATGAGAAACGGTGACCGTGCCCGATTTCTTGGAATCGTAGACGAAGAAACCCTGAGCAAAATTCGGAGTTTCCTCGCCGATAATCTTGATCGTCTGCTTGTTGCTGCCCACGGTTCCGTCCGACCCGAGGCCGAAAAAGACCGCGCGAACGACGTCCTTGTGTTCGATGTCGAATTCCGGGTCCCACGCGAGCGAACGGTGCGTGATATCGTCGACGATGCCGACCGTGAAGTGATTGCGAGGTTTGTCTCGGGACATTTCTGCATAAATGGCGGCGACCATGCCCGGCGTGAATTCCTTCGATGACAAACCGTACCGCCCGCCGATCACTCGTATCTCCCGGTCGAGCCACCCTTCCGCTCGAGCTTCGGCCAGAGCGGTCACGACATCCAGATACAATGGTTCTCCTACGGCGCCCGGTTCCTTCGTGCGATCCAAAACGGCCAGAATACGCGTCGTTTTCGGCAAAGCCGCCACCAGCGCTCGAACATCGAAGGGTCGGTAAAGACGCACTTTGACGAGCCCCACTCGTTCGCCGTGTTCATTCAAATGCTCGACGGTTTCTTGTGTCGTTTCTCCGGCCGAACCCATCACGACAATGACGCGATCCGCTTCGGGATGCCCGACGTAATCGAAAAGGTGATACACACGCCCGGTTCGTTCCGCAAAACGGTCCATCATGCGTTGGGTGATGTTCGCGCAGGCGTCATAAAATGGATTTGCGGCTTCGCGTGCTTGGAAAAACACATCGGGATTTTGCGCGGTACCTCGTAAAACAGGTTTGTCTGGAGAAAGCGCGCGGCTGCGATGCGCGGCGATGAGGTCGTCGTCGTAAAGCGCGTGGAGGTCTTCGTCGGTCAGAAGATCGATTTTCGAGATTTCGGCCGAAGTGCGAAAACCGTCGAAGAAATGCAGGAAAGGAATGCGTGCGGCCAAGGTCGTGGCGTGCGCAATGGCGGCGAAGTCTTGGGCTTCTTGTCCGGATCCCGCACAAAGCAGAGCAAACCCCGTTTGTCGGCAAGCCATGACATCCGAGTGATCACAGAAAATGCTCAATGCATGCGTGGCGAGCGATCGCGCGGCGACGTGAATGACACAAGAATTCAGTTCCCCGGCGCTTTTGTACATATTGGGGATCATCAGCAGCAAACCTTGCGACGCCGTGAAGGTCGTCGTCAATGCGCCGGTTTGCAATGCGCCATGGACAGCTCCCGCCGCGCCGCCTTCGGATTGCATCTGCACGATGCGAGGAACCGTGCCCCAAATGTTTTTCTTTCCGTCACTGGACCACTGATCGCTGAATTCGCCCATCGACGAAGCCGGCGTAATCGGATAAATCGCAATGACTTCACTCGAACGATGCGCAACGGATGCGACGGCTTCATTGGCATCAATCGTGATTTGTTGGTGATTCACGCGTTCGTCTCCGTGGGGTTTGGGGCGAAGGACGCCGCAGGCGGTCCGAAGCCCCAAATGCACAAACTGGTCATGGGCTTGCAGTCACGCGCATTTTGCAGGTAGGCGCAAAGCTTGCGCCGGCGTGGTGATAACGCGTGGTGGTGCGAGGGGAAGGGGGCGTTGCTGGACACGATCCATCTGCGATCCGTGCACGTCGTGTGCCGGCGCTTGCGGAGGATTTTTCAGAGGTCGAGTGATTGAAGGATTTTCGTTGGTTTTTTGCGAATCAGATGCTTGACGTCGGCGACAGAATCGTAGGACCATCGATAGATGAAAAAGTCCTCCATTGTTCTCCTGGGTCTCCTTTTTGTCCCGGCTTCTTTGCTGGAGCTTGGTTGTAGCGACGAACCGATGAACGGTACCGGTGGATCTGCCGGTAGCAGTTCCAGCTCGGGCGAGGCTGGTGCGGGTGGTAGCGGCATGATGAGCGTCGCTGAAAAATACTGCACGGACATCATGGCCAATTGTACGGGTGGCGAGGCGCAATATGCGGACATGAAGAGTTGCGTAAATTCGGCAATGACATTTCCCCCGGGAACCGCCGCGGATACGAAAGGGGATACGCTTGGATGCCGCGCGTATCATGCGACAGTGGCCAAAGACGCTCCGGCAATGCATTGCGTACATGCGGGGCCGGCAGGCGGAGGCTCGGCATTCTGCGGCAATACGTGTGAAGGTTTCTGTGATATCGCCTCGGCGACATGCAAAACAGAATGGCCCGATAAGGCCGCGTGTTTGACGGCGTGTATGGCTTTACCGACAGCCGTGCAAAACTACAACACGACCCTTTCCGGCGGCAATACAACGGAATGCCGTTTGTACCACGCAACCGTTGCCGCGACAGACGCTGCTTCGGCGACGATGCATTGCCCGCATACGAAGGCAATGACCGCCATGGGCGATCCCTGTTTCTGATGCGCCGAGCCGGATGACGCCCTGGCGACGGGGAGTGTTTTCTCTTGGTGCGGTTTCGTGCGGCCGTGTACGTTCCTACGCGGAGGCAACCGCATGAATTTCCAGCGAGTTTTTCGCGAGCTGATGCTAGCCGGTACGTTGGTGCTTGGGGCGTGCGCAGCACCGCCCGGACCAAACCCGTCCGAGTGTTCGGTGACGGCCGTTGATCCACCCGTGGACGAACCGACGACCACATGTGCGGATCCGGTCACGGGGTGCAAGCGTTTCTATCTTCCGCTCCTGGGAGATCTGACAAACCCTGTGTTGCGCGCCAAGTACAAGGCCGCGTTTGGCTCGGCCTGCTATGTGGCGGCAAACGATACGTTTGGCTGCTGGTACAAGGAGGAAGACATATTGGGCCCAAAGAAGGATGGGCATGGGCAAGCCTGCATCGATGCGAAGAACATCGGAAATGTGTCGGGACTAGCTAAATACGACCAGGACTACTGGTGCAAAAAAGTCCCAAACACAGATGACTACTCAGTGCAAGTCGGTCCGGATGTCGCGATCGTGCTGAACATCAAACTTGGCGATGCGCCTGTCGAAACGTCATTCATCGATGTCGACGGCGGCGCACCGTTGGAAGTCAACGGGCCCTACCGCAATTTGGTCGAGGCGACAACGGTCGAGCCGGGAAAAGAGTTCTACTGTACCAGTGGTCAACCCGGCTCCGACGGAGGCACCCTCGATCAGAGGGAGTGGATCCTCCAGGTCAATCGCAAGGCGAACGGCGGCAAAATTCGCTCCGATCTCGCTGGCTTCATGTATCCTTGTAGGAAGGGCTGCCCACAGATCTGCACTGAGCCGGAGTTCCTCAACGAGCCACCGCCGCCAGATGCCGGGTATGATCCCAACGCAGCGCGGGTGCACCACATCGTGCGCAAAAAAGACCTGCGCGGTTGCGACTGGGGCACGAACGCGAACGGAAATGCGGCCGTCATTTCAGACAAGCTCAACATCCGACTCAAGAACTACTACCCGTCGGCTAACGAGGTCAACCAAATCAACAAGGTTGCACCTTACTCACCATGACGGGACGGGTGCTCATCTGTCACGAGCACATTGACGCTATGATCAACATGGTCTAGGCGAGCCAGATGATCGAGCGGATCATCCCTCGTTTCGGACGCGTCTTCTTCGACCGCAACACCATCGTCCGCGCCGCACTGCGCGCCCATGTTGAAACCGCCCTTCATGGAATCGCACGATATGAGTTCCCAGCTTACGACTGGGTGGAGTGGAAGGGCAACCTTGAGCGGGGCGCCTTGTCTCACGTTCGAAATTGGGACGCTTACGTAGTAGTGGCGTGGACCGAGACCGGCGTCGTGGCCCTGGCGTTCGACGGTTGGGGTCCGATCCAGCACCGCACCCTTCCGCCCGACGCCGTGACCGGAGGCCCGGACGATGTGCGCTGGGCGCTGTCGGGACTTCCAGACGCGCTGGAACCCGCGCTCGTGCTCGCCACCAGCACGCTCGGGGTGGGATGCGACCATGGGGAGCGGAGTGTAGGCGGTGGCTTCTGGATCCATGGCGATCGTATAGGAGGCAGGCTCTTCGAGGACCCGGAGAACTGCGGAGCGCATTGGCTGATTGCGTGGGGCTTGCTCCACAACGGGCGGCTGCTGCCACTGTGTTGTGAGGCGAATTTCTTACGCCCCGGAAAGGTCGTGGTCAACCATGCCCGCCCGCAAGATGCCCCCGCACACGCGATCATCGACGCCGTGGTCGATCGAAGGCTCAAAGGTCCCACAGAGTTCACGCCTGCCGAAATCGAGACGCTCCTTCACCCCGCGCTCGATTCCAACCAGGTGCTCGGCGTTCAACGTACCCTTCAGGAGATCGGCATCACCTGGCCCGGCTCGCCCAACCTCGGCTCATGGACGCCGCAGCGATGGCTCAATAGTTTCACAGCCCAGGAATATGTGGGTCCACCGTACCTCACCCAATATTTCGGCCCCATCCTTTTCAACCGCGACGCCATCGTACGCGCCGCGCTGCGCGCCTACGTCGAATGCATTCTCGCCCCGCTGGATCCACTCGCGCGCCATGTCCTCACGGCCTGTGTCGTGCCCAAATGGACGGGTAACCTGCAACGAGGCGCTTTCTTCAATGGTGACGGTTGCGGCAACTACGACGTTGTGGCGTGGACCGAAGCCGGTATCGTTGGCCTCGCATATAAGCGCAGCGCAACGGCCATTGAGCAACTTGGCGCGGCGTTGCCAGGGCTCCCTGATGAACTTTTGCCCGCCCTTGATATGGCTGCCGAGCTGCTCGAAGCTGGAGCGCATGGCGAGAAGCTCGCGAGCATCGGCTTTTGGCTGCACGGCGATCGCACCGGCGGCACGCTTTTTGACGATCCGACCTTGCCCGGGGCAGGCCGACTCGTTGCCTGGGGCCGGCTCGAGCGAATCGTTCCGTGGGGCACGCTCGACGAAACAGGAAAAGGCCGCCTCCCGCTGTCAGGTGATCGAGACCTTGCGGCGCTCGCGATCATGCTTGCTCGCACGCTGGCGCTTCCGATTCACGCGGTCATCGATGCGGTGACCGATCGCGCCCTGAAAGGTCCTACCGAGCTGCTGCCCGACGAGCTTGCGACGCTCTTTCCCACGCCGATCGATGCGAACCAACAACATCGCGCGCAATCCATGCTCAAAAAGGCGGGCATCTCGTGGTCGCCAAGTCACGCGTCACCCCCAGGCCCCCTCTCCCACACCGCAGCTTTGCCGCTCCGTGGCGAGGGGAGTCGGGGGAGTGAAATCGCCCGCTGTCATTCCCTGGGATTGCTCACGTTCAATCGAGACGCCATCGTCCGTGCGGCGTTCCGCGCCTACGTCGAACGCACCTTCGCCTACCTCGACCCGCGCCAGTGCCATCCCATACCACCTGATTGCGGCAATATGTGGACGGGCGACCTCCAGCGAGGCGCGCTCTCCGGTTTCACGACTGTGGCGTGGACGGAGGCGGGCGTAGTTGGCCTTCGAAACGAGTATGCGCCGGGCCCGACGAAGTGGCTTCCGGAAGACACGGTTACACGTGACCCGGACGAAGTGCGCAGAGCCGTGCCGGATCTTCCCGACGAACTTGGGCCCGCATTTGAGATGGCTTTCGGGCTGTTCAAGGAGGAGTTCTCACCCAGGTTGCCGATTTCGCCGGTTGGTTTCTGGCTTCACGGTGCTCGCGTCGGAGGCAGTCTCTTCGACACGCCGGACGCCCGCGGCGTGTGGAGCCTGGCCAATTGGGGCCGCGTTGGACGGGGACGGCTCTTGCCTGCGTATCCACATAATGGCCACACCATTACGCATGAAGCCTTCCAAGCCTACGCGCCCTTCCTCGCGGTTGTCGACGCGGTCGTCGAGCGCGCCTTGAAAGGCCCGACAGAGCTGACGCTCGACGAACTCGCGACGTTGTTTCCGCGGCCCCCGCTTCCAGGCCCGGCGCTGCCCTATCAACGCAAGCTGCAAGAGGTGGGCATTACCTGGCCTGGTGCGTGATCAAGTGCAACCGGTGTAGCAAGCGAAAGCAATGACGCTGGTCGAAAAATCGACCGAATTGAAGAAACGAGCCCGCCAAAAGCAATGCGTTGGCCTGAAGTGCCGCTGGCATTTTGGTTTTTACCGGCGTCATGCGTCCGAATGCCGTGGGAATGGTTTCCGGAGGCATTTCGAGCATTTCAGAGCGCTCGGAAAGAAGCCTTTCCGGGTTGCATGGGCGCTTTGGGGGCGTGGCAAAAGAATCCGCCACGATGCCGGCAGACACAAATCATCAAGGCAACCTGTCGCAAGCTTCCGGAACGCTCCACCCGTTTGCCGAAGCATTGCCGGAGGCAGCGGGGGCATTGACGAGCTTTCGGCAGGTCGTGCTGCCCGACGTGAATGCGTGTCGACGTGCTCGGCAGGTCGAGTGGCTATGGTTCAAGTGACGCCCATGACGCCGGCAGTAGGGCCCGAGGTATGAGGGGTCATCCAAAACGCCGCGGCAGCGGGGTCCGAGGCATGAGGGGCGTCGAAAACGCCGCGGCAGCGGCGCCCCGCTGTACCTGGGAAAAGCAGCCGGCCATTTCGCACTTGCCTTTCTTCGCCCACTTGTGTACGTTTGTCCAGCATGAACCTTCGCACGTTACCGTACACAATCACCATGATGAGCCTGTTGCGCGAGATTCTCTTTTCGAGCACGCGCATGGTCGAAGACCCACTTGCGGCGAACTTGGCGCCGCGTTTCGAGGCATTACGCGAAGAATGGAAAACCGTCTTGCTCGAAGAGATCGACATACTTACCGAACTGACGGGTGCCGAAGCACGCGCTACGCGTATTGACAGCGTGATCGACCTTTTTGCCACCAAAGTTTCCCGAACGACGGATGACAACAGCACGGGGGAAACGCGCAAGCGATTGCGAACAGCTCTTTTCAAGAACAAACCCCTGTCGAAATTCACCCGACCGGTATTGAAGCAACAACTGACATCGATGAGTGATTGGGGTGGCGTGCTCGGTTCGAGCAACATATCCGCGCTTCAGGCTCTGGTGGCGGAGCATGACGGCTTGATGATCCAGGCCGAGGCTGCCGGTGATCAAGTGCTGACGGCGCAGCAGCGCAATCGTGAATTTCGGCTGATCGGGCGGCGTAAGCAATTCATTGACAAGGTGAATGCGGAGCGTCGCGAAGCGGCGGGCGCTTTGGGGAAACTCGAAGCGGAACGCCCCGATGTGCCCTCCGGTTATGCCGAGAGTTTCTTTTCCCATGAAATGACGCGGGAGGATGAACCGACGCAGGACGAAGTGGCCGCATTGATTGCATCGCTCGAAGCGCAATTGGTGGAGCAGAAAGACTTGCTGAAACGCCTGCAGGACGAAGCGGAAGCGGAGCGTAAAGCGGCGGAGGAGCGCAAGGCGCAGCAAGCTGAAGCCGATCAGCTGGAAGCGGAAGCGAAGGCCCTACTGGAAAAAGCGGCCGAATTGAAAAAACGCGCCCAGAAAAAGTGAAGCGTCAGCTCGAAGTGCCGCCGGCATTTTGGTTTTTGCCGGCGGCATGCCTCCGTTCGCCGGGTTGCCAAGACATGGCGCGTTATTGGGCGAGCAATTTGGTCATGGCCCATGCGGCTTGGCCATTACGGTAGAATTCGGGAATTTCGAACGTCGGTTGATAACCGTACGTGGCGAAAAGCCCGAGCGCCGGGCGATTTCCTCGGGCCGTATGCAGCGTCATGCAAGTGCCGCCGCTTTCCCGAGCGATCGTTTCGATTCCGGCGAGCAGCACTTGACCGACGCCCATTCTGCGGGCGTCTTTGCGCACGGCAATGGCGTCGAGATGCGCGACGACGGGATGCGACCAAGGTCCAAAAGGTCGATTGAGCGCCTCGAAGGTCACGATTGCAAACCCGAGCAATTCGCCGTCTTTTTCAGCCACGATCGTCCGAGCCGTACGGCTGTGGATCATAGCCATGATCGAGGTTTTCGGGGCGTGAGACCATCGGGCAAAAGCTTCGAGGGCCAAGCTGCGAATGAAATCGTCGTCGTCTTGCCGTCGAAGACGTACTGTCAAAAGACCGGTCGTGCCCATGCAGGCAACTGTAGAGCCAAATCATTGCCAATGAAATAGCGAATTGCTGCGTCTCGCGACGGTGATTGTGGGCCTTGGGAAAATGCGGAGATCAAATAGGAAAATAATTTTCTTGCGTCCGACGAAGAGGTCTGCTATTCGACGCACGGGTGCTGAGGGGCGCCCATCCCGCCGAAAGAAGTCTTCACCCTCGCATCGTCAATTGCTCTTCAACCAGGGCTGACGCTTTGCAACATTCCTCGAGCCGGACGGAGCGGGTCAAGGCTGAACAACGAGGTTAGCTGCAATGGTCGATCCCATCCTGGAAATCAAGGTCCGCGCCGAAATTCTGCAAAAACGTGTCGAACAGGCGGAACCGGCGGCGCTCGAACGTCTGCGCATTTTGCCCGAATTGCGAAAAGCAAATCCGGCAGCGTTGGATGAATTCGCCGCGGCGATTCAACGCAAGCATTGTTTTGCCGTGGTTTGTCGTGAACTCGGCTTTTCGGGATATCCTCACGCGCAACGTATTCTTGCCGGTGAAGACGAAGCCGACTTTGGAACGACGCTTTATCCCGGCGGGCACGGAATGTTCAACCATTGGTATGCGAATTACGAGGAAGCTCGGGAACTTCGCGCCGAAATCCAAGGTTACTTGCTCGCGTACAAGCGCCATTTCTTCATCGTCGATGAGCACTTCATCGAATCGCTCGGGCTCGATCCGGCCGATCCCGATTGGGAGGCGATGGGGCGCGATTGGGTGAAACCGCGCGATCCCAATGCTCGCCGTCGGCTCTACGGAAAACTCATCCAAGCCCGCGCCTGACGATTTTCAAACGGCGCTTGCCACGGTCTTCGTCATCGATTATCGTGGCGCGCCGTGTTGAAACCTTTCCACTACGCCTTCCCCGTCCTCGACCTCGCCTCGACGCGCCGTTTTTATGGCGAACTGCTCGGTTGCACCGAAGGTCGGAGCACCGATACGTGGGTCGATTTCGACTTTTTCGGCAACCAAATCTCCGCCCACATCACTCGAGAAATGCCCAAACAAGTGGCGCATGGTCACGTCGACGGCATCGAAGTGCCCATTCCGCATTTCGGTGCGATCCTCGATTGGGATGAATTCGATCGGCTGGCCAAAAAGCTCGAATCGTCCGCAATCACGTTCGTCATTACGCCGCGCATTCGTTTTTCCGGCCAACCAGGCGAGCAGGCGACGATGTTTTTATGCGATTTCAGTGGCAATCCATTGGAGTTCAAAGCCTTTCGCCACCCGCAAAACGTCTTCGCCGCGTAGCGCCGGGGTTTCACCCCGGACCCCACCAGGGGCTGTCCGCCCCTGGACCCGGACCAGCGAGCGCTGGACCAATATTGATTTGTCCGCTGCGCGGCCAAATCAAAAAGGCTCGAGTCTGCTATTGCCAACTGACACGTGTTTGGTTTGTCCGCAGGACAAACCAATACCTGGGTCAAGGGCCTGGGCCCTTGCGGGGTCGAGGGCGAGGAGCCCTCGTGGGTCTGGGCGAAGCCCAGTGCGACAACGCTTGCGGACGCCGCGGGCCTCTGCTACGTGCGTCGTGGTCGAAAGGTGGCGGAACCATGAAGCTCTACAGTTATTGGCGCAGCTCGGCGAGTTATCGTGTGCGGATTGCTTTGCATTACAAATCGATCGCGTTTGATTACGTGCCGATTCATTTGCTCAAGGACGGCGGTGAACAACACGGCGACGCATACCGAGCGAAAAACCCCATGGAGCAGGTTCCCATTCTCGAAATCGAGGAAAATGGAACATTGCGGCGACTCGGGCAATCCTTGGCCATCATCGAATGGCTCGAGGAGAGTTTTCCCGCGCCACCGCTTTTGCCGGCGAATCGTTATTTGCGGGCTCGAACGCGACAACTTGCGGAAATCGTCAATTCGGGCATTCAACCGTTTCAAAACTTGACGATGCGTGCGCTCATCAAAAATGAATTGGGCGGCGATGACGTCGTCATTGCCCGTCGTTTCATTGAAAAGGGATTACACGCGTATGCCACGTTGGCTGCCGATGTCGCCGGGGAGTTTTCGGTCGCCGACGCGCCGACGATGGCGGACGCGTGCTTGATTCCTCAGCTTTACAGCGCCCGGTCGCTTTTGGTCGACCTCGACCAATTTCCGCTTCTTTTGCGGATCGAGAAAAATTGCCGGCAGCTCGAAGGGTTCCAGGCCGCTCATCCGGACAAACAAATGGATGCGCAATCGTCGGTCTGAACGAAGCCCCAAGTGTAGAAACCGGGGTTTGGGGCGAAGGACGCCGCAGGTGGTCCGAAGCCCCAAGTGTAGAAACCGGGGTTTGGGGCGAAGGACGCCGCAGGCGGTCCGAAGCCCCAAGTGTAGAAACAAAGGTTTGGCGTCATGAAAACAGCCACGGATTATCTGTACTTCGAAACGAAAAAACGCCGCGAGCTCGTCAATATTACCGACAAAGTCGCCGCGTTTGTCGAGACGAGCGGTATTCGCGAAGGCATGGTCCTCGTTTCGGTCATGCATATCACCGCCGGGGTTTTCGTGAATGATCACGAACCAGGGTTATGGGAAGATATCTGGCAATGGCTGGAACATCTTGCGCCCGCGCGTGAAGACTACAAGCATCATCGCACGGGTGAAGACAATGGCGACGCGCACTTGAAATCGCTCCTCGTGCATCACGAAGTCATCGTACCCATTACCAAGGGAAAACTCGATTTGGGCACTTGGCAGCAGATTTTTTATGCGGAATTCGACGGTCAACGCCGAAAAAGAATGGTCTTGAAAGCCATGGGATCGGAATGAGGCGATGGGCCGGGGCTTTTCATGAACCGGCCAAACTCCAGTCAACCCCTGCGAAGATCACGGATTGGCTGAAAGAATGAAGATGTCGTCGCCCGCGGCCGTGAGCATTCCCGTTCCGAAGTCCACCGCGCCATTGAACAATCCGGTGAGCGCGAAGCCTCCCGTCGTGGGATCGAGCGCCAAACCTTGCGTCAATTGGGTCATTGCGCCCGGGTAGGTGCGCACCCAGACGGGACAACCTTTGGCGTCCCAACGCGCCAAGAATCCATCGAATGCTCCCGCGCTCGCAATGGGCATTCCCGTGCCCACGTCAATCGAACCCGAGAAATTACCCGTCGCGATCAAATCCCCATTGGCGGCGACCGCAACTCCCGTTACGGTTTGCGATTGCGTGTCTCCGAAGCTTTGCGTCAGCGTGTGCATACCCGCCGCATCGAACAACGTAATGAAGGCATCGTCGACGTTGGGATTGACGATACTTCCGCCGCCCAAATCGAAGGCACCGCGGAAATTCCCGCCGACGAGGACTTCTCCTGCGGGGCCGACGGTGATTGCCGTGGCCGTTGCTCGATCCGTGCCCATTCCCACGCTCAACTTGGCCCACGTCGCATTGCCGAGCGAATCGAATTTCGTTGCAAACGCGACTTTGGTTGCCGTCGCCGTCATCACGCCGCCGCCGAAATCGATCGAACTTCCAATGTCGCCTGCGAGATACACATTTCCCATCGAATCGAGGGCCACGGCGCGGCCATTTTGATCGCCTGCCGCATCACCGAATCGACGGCTCCATTGGTGCATCCCGTCCGTCGTGAATTTCGCCAGAAAAACGTCGTAAAGCCCGGCGCTCGTCAACGTCGCGCCGCCAAAGTTGATGTCGTTCTGGAAAAACCCGGTGATGATGATGTTTCCGGCCGTATCGACGGCCATACCGCGGGAATTTTGCACGTTCGTATCGCCGAAGCTCTTGCTCCAAACGTGACCTCCGTCCGAACCGAGTTTGGCAAGAAATACATCGACGAAGAGTGTTCCCGCGGCGTTCAAGTTGCCGCCGCCGAAATTGATCGCTCCTTTGAAGCTGCCGGTCACGTACACGTTGCCACTCGAGTCGACACCGATGCTCGAAGCGTTTTGCACGTCGTTATCACCGAATTTCTTGGCCCACAACAACTGCCCCGCGGGATTGAATTTCGCCACGAATACGTCGTCGCCGCCTGCGCTCGTGAGGGTCGTGCCGCCGAAATTAATCGAGCCGGCAAATGTCCCGGTTACCAAAAGGTTTCCCGATTTGTCGTACGCAACCGCCGCGCCGGATTGACCCGACGCATCACCATACGCCGCGGCATACTTGCTCGCGCCTCCATTGGTGACCATCGGACAAACCGATCCGCTCGACGAAGACGATGACGACGAGGACGAAGACGACGAAGCGGAGCTGCTGCTACTGCTGCTGCTGGAGCTCGACGCGGACGAACTGCTGCTCGAAGAAGCGGAGCTGCTGCTGCTGCTGGAGCTCGACGCGGACGAACTGCTGCTGGAGCTCGATCCGCCGCCGGTACCCGCTTCGCCTCCGGACGATGACGATGTAGGCCCGGAACCGCCGGGACCGGTGGCCGTGACGGGTTGAGCATCGCTGCAAGCGCCGCCGAATGTCGCGGCAAACGTCGTGACGACGCCGGTGAGGATAGCGATTTTTTTCATGGAAACAACCGAGGCTTGGTTTGTCGATTGGGAACGTTCGCGCGTGCGCATGTAAGGACTCCTTTGGGGCTGGGGCAAACAAGACTACACGTTCCGCTCGCTGTGGAGGACGGAAAAATAACGAATGAAGTCAACGAATTGGAGATTTCGTGACGTGAGCGTCATATTTGCCGTCGAGAATTCAAGGCAATGGCCATTCTCCGAGCAAAACGCTGCTTTCGATATCCGCGTCGTGTTCGTCGGGGCTGCGATGGTGGCCCACCCGTTCATACCGAACGCGAACGGTGACGGGACCGGGCGGCGAGTTCAAATCGACCAGACGTTCGTCTTGAAATACCCGGTCATCACCGGACTCGTGCATCTCACGCCCCCGCCGAAAGTGCCGTGCAAGATAAATGGTCGCAGCTTTTTGACTGGGATCGTCCGGTATTGCTTCAATGGCGAGCCGCCGAAAGAGATCGCCTGTGGGCATGGCGTGGGTGATGTTTTTCGGTGTGAGCGCGACGTGAATGGTGCCCTGTTTTTCCCGAGAAACACGAATCTCGAGCGCACTTTTCACCAAGCTTTCGTCGTATCCGCCGGGAAATCGATGACTCTTGTGCGGTTTTCCCTTCGTATCGACGGGCATGTGGCAATCGAGGCATGTTTTTTCATTTTGATTCGACGCGTGCTCGTCCAAGGTGCGTTGCATCAAGAGGCCCGCGCGTCCGGCTGCGCCGGGAAATGCGAATTGATGGCATTGGGCACAAGCGGCATCGGTTGAAAGTTCGTGGGTTCGCAATACGGGATGCGGCGTTTGTCCCGAACCATTCGCGGCCAAAATGGGTCCCAGCGGCGCATGACAAGTGACGCACCCGACGCCCAAACCCGCAATCGGATCCGACGGTTTTGTAAATGGATTGGATTCAGGCGCGTGGCAGCTTTGGCAAAACGGTTGCAACGTCGCGGCTTCGCGCTTCAGCGAGCGTTGAAATGGCCCGTTGGTGTATGCCATTTGGTGCCGCGATTCCCGCCATTCCGCGGCGATCTCCACGTGACATCCTTCGCAAGCGCGATTGACTTGCACCCGTTCGAATCCGCCGTGTTTTTCCTGCGGATTCATCGACGCTGGATGACCGAGTAAAACGGGTGCGGGCGGATCCTTCGCGCCCAGGCTGGTCATCACCAGCAAACATCCGCCGAATAAGTTCCGCACCCAAGCGCTCTTCATAAACAAAACTTCAATCGAATGGGACGAGTTCCCCCGTGGTCAAATTGATGCCCACGATGCGCATACCCGGCGGTGGCGCATAACGATCGGGAATTTTCGACACGACGTCGAAACAACGTAGAGCCGGTTTCATTCCTTTCACGTTTTTCGTGACAAGCTCGATGAAGCTCTTGGCATCGGCTTCGGTCCGCGTTTGCACGCCAAAGAGCGTTTTTTCATCGATCACGATTTCGACGAAGGTGACGAGGTCTTGGAATTCGCCGTGACCTTTCAAGCTCTCGCGGGTCGTGGCGTAGGTTTGGCCAGGTTTGGGCGGACTTGCAAGCAAGACAAACGGCGTCTTGCATTCGGCCGTGAACGCGGGCAGCTCTACCGGCTTGGACGGCGCTGCATTGGATGGCGCCGTCTTGGTTGCGGCATTGAAATCGTCCCACGCCGAGGGAATCAGTTCCGGCGTACTTGTGCTGCCGGATGGAGCGGGATTTGCCGTTGATGGTGGTGCGGCGCCGGCGATGGCGGACGGCGCATTGTTCGGAATTTGCGGTGCTTGTGCGGGTATCGGGCTACCGCCTGATCGTTCGGGAATAGGCGCCCGGACAAACGATGTTTTCTCCGAAGCATCGATCGTGGCCAGATAAATTTTTTTGTCATCCATCGCGACGAGCCACGGTGATTTTTCTTCCCAGATGGCTCCGACGATTTCCACATCAGCCGCAACGGGTTTGTCATCCTGGATCAATTGCAGAGCGGCTATTTCGCCTTGCGCATTGATGTAATATCCACCTTCCAGAACCAGCGTTGACCCGTTGGCCAGACGCACCGGTCGAGTCGACGGGGTGGTTTCATTGCGGAAAGCATTCAGATCGTGTGACTTCCAAGGTCCTTCTTTGGTCGACCAGGTTTTCCCATCCCAAACGTGAAGCGCGTTCTTGGCAATGAGCATGGGCGGCGCATTGGCACCGCGCACGATTGTCTTGGCCGCTTCGGCAATCGGAGCATGCAAAAGAGCATCGTCCAATTCGCGCGGCGGGCGGCGGACGACCTCGGGATAGTCGTTGTACGAAGGACTCGAAGCACAATTGCCGTCGACCCAGGTTTTTCCCGAACGTTTGAGGGTCACTCCCGTCGAATTGTCGCGATCACCATAATAAATGACCGTCGTGCAGACGTCGGGATAATTGCCCGAATACGAATAACCCCAGGGGAGACCGTCCAATTTCAGCGCTTGCGGGTGCCTCAATTGAATGGCCTCCGTCGGCTCGTACGTGTCCACGATGCCTTTTTCCGTGACGGCGAATGCGTCACCGCGGCACAAGCCGCTATCGCACACCACGACCGCTTTACCAAGCCAAGCGAAATGCGATTTTTGCGACGTATGATGACGAACGGCGAATTTGGGTCCGGCAGGCCAAGCCGACGTTGGCGGAGGAGTCGGCGCTTGTTCCACGGCGCTCGCGGAGGGCGTTGCCGTCACGACGGCGGTCGCGGACGGCGCGGGAGGCGGTATGTCCGGACGAACGGATGCGCCCTCGGGGGCTGGTTTGTCTTTGCAGCCCAGGAATGTCAAACCGAGCGAAAAAAGGGCGAAATGAATGCGGCGCAATGGCATGGTTGTGATCCCGATTGGACAGGATACATCAGCATTCGCGCGGCGTGGAAGAGCCGTGGTCGGCGCTTTTCGGCCCGCGCTCGGCGGTCGCGAACGTCATGTCGCCGGTCGCTACGACGACTCCCGCAAGATCCCCGACCTATCCACCACCAGCACATGATTGCGCCACGTGACCGTGCGCGTACGTAACGCATACGCAAACGCGCACGCGAGCATCACATCCGCCAAAATCGCATCCCGCAAAATCCCCAATGGACGCAACGTACGCCGTGCCCTGTGGCTTGCAAAAATCGTCATGAGCAACCGCGTCGTCAGGACCAACGTCGCCGCCAAATAACCCGGCAATGGTTCCACTCGGGACAACCATAACGAAACCAATACAATCGGCCATGTAGCGAAAAAAAGCCCCGGATAACTCCACAAAAGAATCGACCGCTGCGCGCGAATGACCGTCAACCAACGCGCAAATCGCGCCACGATCGCGCTCCACGGACGCCCGGACGCGAGCGATCGCGCGAGCAGCGGCACGCTCACGACGCGCCCGCCATGTTCGCGAATACGCCGCGCGATCTCCATGTCCTCGCCCAAGTATTTCACCAATGACTCAAATCCGCCGATTGCGTGCAGCGCGGGTTTCCGAATTGCAAACAATTTACCGACGAGCCCGCGCGGATCGAGCCGCGCCAAAATCGGAAATGAATGCAAAGACGCGTCGAGCACCGCATTCGATGCCCGATCGCCCCACGTTCGCGGTTCGGCACATTCTACCGGCGGCGCCCACGCAACCCACGCGGGTTTGGCCGAAACAACCGGCGCCACGAGCACGTCCAAATCGACGTTCGCCAAATCCACATCGCTGTCCGCAATCACAATCACGTCGGCGTCATTCGCCACCGCCGCCAATTGCGCCACTTTGCGATTCGGCCCTCCGCCGCCCGTGTACACGATTTCCGCTCGAATGCCCGCCTTTTCCAGAACCTCGACCGCCCGTCGCGCCGCCCCGATCGCCGCGTCCTGCTCCGATTCAATCGCCAGACGGCAAACCACATCGAAGGAACGCTTGGCTTGCGCCAAAGACGACAACGTTCGTTCGAGCGACGGTTCCGCTCCCGCGCACGGTCGCACGACCAACACGGACGGTTTTTCTGGGCCGATCGTCTGCGGGAGTTTTCCGCGACGAACCGACCGATCATACCAAATGGTTCGCCGTATGGCCTCGAGGGACGTCCAAAAGACGGCCATGGACCAAACGACGAGCGTCAGGCCAAACGGAGAAGGCGGATTCATGCCCGAGGTGTCACGCGACGCATGCGGTAAGGAAGCATGAACTGCACAATGCGGCTCTTCCAGCGGTCGAGCGACAAAGATTCGTGAACGCCCGTGGAATATTCGCCCAAGTAGGAACCTGTGACTTCAGAACGCGAATAAAACGGCGTATCTTCGAGCGTCCTGATCAATCGGCCCTGCGTACGCGGATCAACCCGCATGCTGCGCGACAAACCCCAGCGCGTTTTGTCGAGCGATCGTTCGACCAAGTCTTCAATGGGCGCCGTTTTCCCATTGGCATGGAAAGCGTGCTGAATGACGTGGCGCGAATTGTCGCGACGAAACGCATCATACGTGACGATCATGCGATCTTTCGTCGTCGTGCGACACCAGTTCCAGCTGGTAAAACCATCTTCGAGCGGCTCGGAGCCGGCATTCGTGTCCACGTACGCGAGGCCCTTCCATTTCACGTCGCCGGGCTTTTGGATGTCCACTTCGGCGCGGGCGATCGGAGCGATCGGGCCCCAACGATGCCGCCCATGGCTATCCAAGACAAACGGTTTGTCTTCGCCGAGCGTCAACGGATGAATACGCACGACGCCGGAAATTCGCCCCGGCAGCGGCGTGGTTTTTTCCTCGAAACGCACCGTCAAAATATCGTTTTCCCATTCCATCGAGCTTTGGCCGATGACCAGCGCCGTGCGATAACGTCGGACGTCCGTGCCGCCGTGCTCCGTAAATGCCCAAGCATTCTTTTTCGGCCCGTACACCGCCACGTTCATCGAACAATGCGCCAATGGATCGGCCGGACCTTGACGTCGGGCTTTCGCATAAAAGGGCGAAAACACGCTCCCGACGAGGCCGATGATGGTCAAACCGTGTTGTCCGTCATCGGACAGCGCGTCTAGATACCACCACGCATAACCGTTTCGCGCAATGGCTTCATCGAAGCGAGGTCCTGTTCCACGGCTTTCGCTGCCAATCGTCCCGAGAGCGCCGCCATCGGCACGCCCGCTCCCGGATGCGCCGCTCCGCCCGCCAGATACAAGCCCGGAATCTTCGTGCGCGATGTCGCCCGATTGAAGGGAGACGTCATTCCGTGCGAGACCGGACCATACAGCGCTCCCCCCGTCGCTGGAAAGAGGCGATCGAATTCGATCGGTGTCGTCACGACGGGCGGCGCGGTATAATGGGGAAAATCGAGGCCCGCTCGGCTCAGGAGCGAAAAGGCTGCGGCTTCGCATCGTTGTATCTCCGATGTGTTGGGTCGGTTCTGATCGCCCGTGGAGGGCGCATTGACGAGAATCAAAAATCGTTCGGGCCCGGGCGGAGCATGACCCTGGTCATCTCGGTCTTGGGCACAAACGTACACCGTGGGTTCTGCGGGTAAAACGGATTGTTGAAAGAGCTCTTTGAACTCTTTGGCGTAATCGTGCGAGAAAAACACATTATGCCGAACCAGCGGATAATCGCCTTTCGGTTCGGCGACGAACGTCCACGTCACAGCGGACAAACTTCGTTCCGCCGGCGCGGGCACGGCGCGTTTGGCGTGCGTCCCAAAAAACCCTCGGAACAACGCCGCCGGATCGCCGTTGCAAACCACGATGTCGGCGTGCACCAATTCTCCGGATCCCATACGCACCCCGGAGACTCGTCCGCCCGAAATCGCCAATTCATGCACATGTTCGCCGCAACGAATCGTCACGCCCAAGCGTTCGGCAAGACGCACCAATGCTTCGGCGACGCGGTACATGCCGCCTTCCACCAAATACACGCCGTCGCGTTCGACATGCGCCACGACATTCAAACTCGCCGGCGCCGCATAAGGAGACGAACCGCAATACGTCGCATAACGACCAAAAAGCTGCAATAGACGCGCGTCCGTAAAGTATTCGCGCAGGGCATTCCACATCAATCGATGCCCGTCGATTTTCATCACGTTTTGAAATCCAAGCACCCCGAACGCCGCCATTGCGGAGCTCAAACTGGGACGCTCGGAACGTAAGAACGGCTCGCGAACCGTGTCATAGATGTCTTGCGCATACTTGCAAAATCGTCGGTATCCGTCGGCTTCGCGCGCCCCGGCAAATGCTGCTATCGCTTCTGTCGAAGGTTCGATGTCCGCAAACAAATCCAAAGGTTTGCCCGGACCCCACGCGTGCCGCGCCAAGAGATCCGCGCGCTTCAACGTCAGATCCTGCTCGAGCGATCCTCCGGCGTCGTTCCAGATTTCTTCCAGAACCCAACGCATCGTCATGACGGTCGGTCCCGCATCGATTGCACGTCCGGCAACGTTGACCTGGCGCATCTTGCCGCCAACCCGGGCTGCGCGTTCCAGCACCACCACGTCCAGCCCTCGACGCGCAAGCTCGATGGCCGACACGAGTCCACCCACACCCGCTCCCACGACCACAGCTCGTTTCGTGCGCCCCATCATGCTGAGCAACCTAGGCCGGCCGGAGGAAGTTGTCTAGTGTTTGTTTATAGATTCAACAAACTATTGACAAGGCTTCGACGATGCGCGAACATACGTAACGCATGGACATCTCCAACCGCATCGAGCGCGCGTTGCGCGCTGCCCTCGATCCCATGTGCGCCCCCGGCGCACCTCCGCGTCTCGTGGCCGCCGTGTACCACTCGGTGTTTCCCGCCGGTGGTCGAGTGCGTCCCGAGCTGTGTATTCGCGTAGCGATGGCATGTAACGAGGACCAGCCCGAGCTTACGGACGGCGTGGCGGCGGCTGTGGAACTCATGCACTGCGCGTCGCTCGTGCATGATGACTTGCCCTGTTTCGATGATGCGCTGACCCGCCGGGGTCAACCTTCGACACATCGAGCCTTCGGCGAACCTTTGGCAGTCCTTGCCGGTGACGAGCTGATCATCGTGGCGTTCGAAACGCTGGCGGAATCCGCTGCCGGGGCACCTCATCGCTTGGCACGACTCGTTCGAACGTTGGGACGAGGCGTAGGTTTGCCCGGCGGTATCGTGGCGGGTCAAGGTTGGGAAAGCGAACCGTCGATTCCGACAACCTTGTACAGGCGAGCGAAAACCGGGGCGCTCTTCGAAGCGGCGGCCGTAGGTGGCGCACTCGCGGCGGGTCTTCGGGATGACGCCGAAGCTTGGCGCGGCTTTGGTCAACGTATCGGCGAAGCGTATCAAGTGGCCGATGATATGCTCGATGTCCTCAGCACATCCATGAATGCGGGAAAACCCGTTGGTCGTGATGAAACATTGGGTCGGCCGAACGTCGTCTCCGCCATGGGCCTCGGAGCGTCGGCTCGACTATTCGAGCAGCTCGTCGATGCCGCCGTCGATTCGATCCCGCGTTGTCCCGGGCGCGATGGTTTATGCGCTTGGACAAACCATACCGTCGAACGTATTCGTCGCCGAGCGTCGATGTCGTATTCGCAAAATCACGTCGAACAGGCCCATCTCTGAAATCGTTTTTCTCGGCATCGAGCGAAACGACGCTTCTCCGAACTACACGCTCTGTTCGCTGAGCGCCGCCTGTTCGGCGATGCGCTTGGCTTCGCCTCGCAATACCGGAATCTTCAATACGAACATGCTTCCGCGGCGATCCTCGGTAATGGGGCTCGTGACCGAAATGGTCCCGCCATGGCTTTCGGCAATGTGCTTCACCAAAGCGAGGCCGATGCCGCTGCCGCGAACTCGATGTTCCCCGGCGCGTCGTCCTCGGACAAACCGTTCGAAGATCCGCTCCTGCTCGTCCGCGTCGATGCCCGGGCCTTGATCCCGAACTTGTACCAAGACAAACCCATCGCGAAGCTCGCACGCGACATCGACACGTCCGCCGTCTTTGGCGTATTTGAAGGCGTTGTCGAGCAAGTTGATGATCGCCAGCTCCACGGCCCGCGCGTCGATCATCGACGGAGGCAGCTCTTCCGGAGCCGTGAAATGCACCGCGATTCCATCGCGTTCGGCACGATACCGGTACACCTCGACCGCGCGGGCGACGACTTCATCGAGACGTCCCGGGGCAAACTCGTACGCCGCTTTGCCGCGCTCGACCTTGGCAAAGTCGAGGACGTTTTCGATGAGCGCCGTGAGCCTCTCGCTTTCGCTCACGATGATCTGCAGATACTGCCGCCGCTTCTCATCGCTCGGCACGCGATCCGCCAGCAGAATTTCGCCGAACATACGCACGAGGGCCAGTGGCGTCTTGAGTTCGTGCGAAACGTTGGCCACGAAATCGCTCTTCAGCGCCGCCAAGTGCCGCTCTTTGATCGACGCGAGCACCACGATCGTCACGCCCACGAGCACGACGACAGCGGCAAACGCGACCATGGCCAGTTCGAGCAAACGTTGTCGTTCGACCTTGTCTTCCAGGTCTTCGGCGGTGGTCAGCGCGATCTGCAAACGCCAGTTGTAAAGCGTCGTGGGGAAGGGACGACCGACGGTGAACTCACCACCTTTGATGGGCGGTCCGAACACGATGCGTCCGTCTTCGTCGATGACGTTCATGCGGCTGTTGCCGCGATCGATGTCGCCGTACAGACGCGGGAAAACATCGTGCACGAGGCGCGGTACGTCATGCCAAGCGACGACGAGGTACCGACGCGACAGATACGTTCGCTGCCAGTAGCTGATCAAAATGCTCTGCTGGTCGATGACTTGATGCAGGTGGCGCAGTTCGTCCGTGTTGCCCGCGACGTTCAGGTGCCGAAACAAACGCCCGTGCAAAAGACGTCGAAACGAGTCGTCTTCGCGGCCCGGTGCACGGGAAGCAAACGCCACGACGTCGTGATCGTCGTGCGTCATGTCGAGGACGAGGATCGCGCGAACCGTGGGCGTTTCACGCGCGGCCGTCGGTAACCACTTGCGCGCGGTGTTCGTCAGGTTCGACAGATCCACGTGCGCGGCGACGACGTTGTCCTGCGCGATGATGAGTTTGTCCAGGCGATCGACGCGTTCGTCGGCGAGGGTCAACGTGGCGTCGAAGACCGTTTGCTGGCGGGCTTTTTCGATTTGCAGCGTGGTGCGCAAGGCGATGCCGCCAAGCACGAGAACGGACATGACGATCGACGGAACGATCCCGAAATACAGAAGCCGCTCGCGCAGTCGGCGCTGGGCCATGACAAACGCTTACGAGGCGATCCGTTTCGCACCGGCAAGGATGCGATCGGAATCGAGGATCGTCCCGTTGTTGGCGATGAACTCGCCAAGCTGTTGTCCCAGGTAAGTCAGGCCGTTGTTTTCGACCGTGCCGTACCGACCACCCGACTTGGGATTGAGGATCTCGAGCAAGCCGTAGGGTTTGCCCGAGTGCATCACGGGGGCGACGACGACGCTCTTCGGTTCGAGGCCCATGGTTTTCCAACGCGCTTCGTTGGCCCGAGGATCGCGGGTCGCGTCGGGGATCACGATGGCGCGTTGGCTGCGCAAAGCCGCATGCGCGAGGCCCGTTTTGTCCGCCATGCGCGACAGGTGTTGATCCACCGTGCCGCCTGTTTGTCGAATCAGAACCAGCTCGCGTTTGTCCGGGTCATGGAACCAGACCAAAATCGTTTCGCTCGGGAATTTTTCCTTCACGAGCCCGACGATGAAATCGGCTGCATCGAGCGCGCTGCTCAAGAAGCCGAGGTCCGTGATGGACCCGGAAAGCTCGGCCATGACTTCGTCCGCAGTTTTGACGCGCGGCGGAGGAACGGAAGCTTTGGCAACCGACGAGGACGAACCTTTGTTCGTCGCCGACGTGACGGAAGCAGGCGGAGGCGTCGAGGTTTTCGGCGTTGCCGCGGCCGGCGGAACCGATGGCTTGGCGGCCGGTGCAGGCACGGAAGCGCGCGGCGGCGCAGGCGTCGACGCTCGCGGAGGCACCGGCGTAGCCACGACCTTGGGCGGCGGAGGCGTACTGGGCGACTTCGCCGGAGCCGCTTTGGCGGGCTCTTTGGCAGCCGCCGCTTCTTTCGCCGGTTCGTCTTTACCGGGTTCGTCTTTACCAGGTTCGTCGGGACGATTTGGAAATACGACGACGGGATCGCCGCGCCATTCTTTCCACGCGAGGGTGGCGATGGGTTTGCGTTGCGGGCTTCCTTGGTAGGCGTGATCGAAGACGGCCATTTGCACGAGCTTGTGCTGGGCGTTTCCGAGGCTCTTGGTGAGATTGTCCAGACGATCGAGGAGCAGCGTCTTGGCCGTGTCTTCGCTTGTTCCTTCCGCCACGACGTAGACAAACTCGCGGTACGTCAAAGGAGACGACGACGTGGCATTTTCCTCGCGGCTGGAGAGCACTTTGTGAGCGACCACCGCGGGCGCCGGGGACGCGGCGGCTTTGGCTTGTTTTGCCGCTTGAACAGCGGCGGGAACATTGACCGCGGCCATGCCCGGCACGGTGCCTTTGCGCACGGGAATCACCGCGGGCATGCCTTGCACCGTGGCTTTTTTGGGCGGCAGTTTGGACTGCGAAGGAGGTGGCGGAGGCGTCAGTTCGGCGCCGCCTGCCGATCCAAACGGCGACGTTTGCATCGGCGGACGAACCTTCGGCGGCTCGGGTTTGTCGTCGGCGATGGGCTCAGGTTTGGCCGCGGGAGGCGCAGGCGTCGCTGCCGGCGGGGACGTGACGATCGGCGCATCGTCAGGTGCTTTGCGTACAAAGTATCGCTGCCGCGTCATGGGATCGACCGCGCGATATCCCTCATCGAGCACTTCGATGGAGAAGTGCCCGAGTGGGCCCTCTTCACCGCGCAAAGCTCGTACTTTTTGGAGTGCGGGCTGCCATTGACTCGCTTCGACGCACAACTTCACCGGAGGGTCGGAGGGGGCTCCGAGCGAGGAGATTTCAACGAACCAACGCATCGTTCGTCCATGTTGCGTCCGCGCCGCAGCGACGCGAAAACGAGCCAGCTATTTACAGGCGTGATTTCGTCGGGTCAACGCGATCGCCAAGCATTTTCGCCGTTCGCGTCGATTCTCGACCGGGCCCCGCTTCCGTTGCCCTTCGACCCATCGTGGGATCGTGTAAAAGAACCGTCGTGTCTGATCATTCGGACAGCCCCACCGATTCGGTCAAACCCGAACCCGCTCCCGAAACGACTGCGCCAAACAGTGCTCCTGCGGCGCCACGTTCGTTCATGGACGTACTGGTCGAACGTTGGCCGACCATCGATCGCGCCCTTTTCCCAGCATTTGCCTTCGGCTGCACGGTGTATTCCGCCGTCACGTTTTACGGGTACATGCACCTGCAAACGCGAGGCGAATGGTCCGCGCCGCTCGACGACGTCTTCATCCATTTCGATTACGCCCGCGCCGCTGCTCGAGGTTTTCCCTTCGAATGGTCCGAAGGAAACGGTTTTTCCAGCGGTAACACGAGCATCCTGTACCCGTTTGTCTTGGCCCTGGGATACTTGGCGGGTTTTCGTTCGACGAACCTGATGGTCTGGGCCGGGTTTGTCGCGATCGTATCGATGGTCTTCTTCTTCGTCATCGTGGGCCGAGCGATCGATCCGCTCAGTCGAGCGGCGAAATACTTCATTCCGCCCGCTGTTTTGTCGTTGGGAGCGCTGGCGTGGTCGTTGTGGAGCGGGATGGAGAACGCGTTTCATCTCGGCGTCTGGGCGCTCATGTTGTGGCCCGTGATCGCGATCGCGCAGTCCGCGGGCGATCTGCGCGCGATGCGCAGGTACGCGTGGATCGCCGGGTTCGCCGGAGCGCTGCTATTTTTGACGCGACCCGAGTCCGCCGTGTGTATCGCGGCGTTTGGCGTGTACGCAGCGGTGCACGCGTGGCGTTCGTTTGGACCGCGCGATGTCGTGCCGACACTGCTTCGCGTGGGTTTGCCCGGGGCGCTGGCGCTTGGAGCGCAGTCGATCGCCAATCGCGTCTTCACCGGCGAATGGACCGCTGCGGGGGCGATCGTGAAGCTCGCGATCAACCATCCGTACATGACGGCGGAGCAGAAGTACGGCGAGTGGCGATTCTTGGCCGAGTACGTGGTTCGTCGAAACACGGAGCATCATTTTTCGGACGTTCAGCCATGGGGGTGGCTCGTTCCATTGATGGCGCTCGTGCCGCTCGCGCACAAGAAAACGCGCGGTTTTGCGATATTGCTTTGGGTTCAAATCATCGGTTGGTCGCTGCTCGTCGCGCTGAACGGACAAGTTCGTTGGCAAAACGAGCGGTACACGATGAGCGCTGTGGCGTGGCTTTTCGTGCTCGCGGCGACGGGTCTCGGCGTGCTCGTTGCGCCGGCGTTGCGTACCGACGCGACGTCACGGATCGTTTGGAGTGGACGAACGGCCGTGGCGTGTTTGGCGATGTGGTTTTACTGGACGCACCAGGCGCCGAACATGCGGGACCAGACGTGGTTTTTCGGCCGCGCGAGCCGCAACATTCGCGATCAGCACATCATCGCGGGCAAGGTGCTGGCCGAGCGGAAAGCGAAGCGTGTTCTCGTCGGTGACGCGGGCGCGTTGATGTACGCGTCGGATCGTCCAGGCTTGGATCTGATCGGTCTTGGCGGCTACCACGACCTCCCGTTCGCGCGTGCCGGGGCAAACGGGTTGGGCTCGTCGATCGAGCTGATCGAGCGTATCGCGCCGGAAGATCGACCGGACTACATGGCGCTGTACCCGACGTGGTGGGGCGATCTGCCGCCTCTGTTCGGCAAGCGGCTCGTGGGCATTCCCGTGGTCGGAAACGTGATCTGCGGAGGCGCAGAGAAGGTCCTGTACAAAGCGGATTGGAGCGCGCTCGATCAGAAGGGAATTCCGCGTTCGTTGCGGGATGGAGAACGCGTCATCGACGAGCTCGACGTGGGCGATCTGATGAGCGAGAAGGCGCACGGGTACAACCTGCCGAAGCCCGGGATGGGGTTTGTCGTGTATCGCGTGTTGCCCGAACCTGGCAACCGCAGCCGGGATCTCTTCGATGCGGGCCGGATCATTCCGGAGGTCGAGGGCGAACGAGGGACGTTTGTCGTTCCGGAACGATCGGGGCGGTTGGTGGTGCGGGTTGTTCCGTCCAAACCTTTGGCGGCGGATGTGCGGATCGATGGGAAGGTCGTGGGGCGTTTGACTGCGCCGGTGTCGTCGACTTGGTCGGAGCTGAGCATGGACTTGCCGGCGGATGTTCCGGCGAAGTTCACGTTGTCGATCACACCCGTGGAAGGGGGCGAGTGGGTGACGTATCACCTGTGGATCGTGTCGATGCGGGGCGGCAAACCGGGAGGCTGAAGGGTGCCGACGCCGCTGCGACGAGATGCGCCGTTTCTCGTGACGACCGCGCTTCTATCGGCCGCGCTCTCCGCGCTCTACATCGTCTTCTACCTACGCGGCGGCTCGCGCATCATCGATGCGACCAGCTACTACCTCGAAGCGCGCACGTTTGCCGCGGGACACTTCACGTTTCACCTGGACGAACCGGTCGCCTCCACCCTCGGTCGTTTCCTCGTTCGTAGTGACGCACCCGATGGCCCACGTGCGGCCGTCATCTTTCCGCCTGGCTATCCCGCGCTGCTCGCGCTTGGTTTTCTGCTCGGGCAACCGCTCGTCATCGGCCCGATCCTCGCCGCGGCGATCACCTTCGCCACGTGGAGCCTCGGTCGGGCAGCCGAGCCTGTTTCGCCCACGCCGGTGGCTTCGGTTGCGCGCCTGGCCGTTCTCTTCTCCGTCGTGTGCGCCGCGCTCCGCTACCACACGGCCGACACCATGTCGCACGGTTTGTCGGCGCTCTGTTTTACCGCGGCGCTCGCGTTGGCCGTCGGCGCCGTGCAAGCCCTGAACGAACATCGTTCCTCGACTCGCCTCGGCCTCGGGGTCGGCTTTTTCACCGGCTGGCTTGCGTGCACGCGACCCGTTTCCGCCCTCGCGTTGGTCGCCGTCCTCGTGTTTGTCCTGGCACCCGCGTTGCGGAAGCACCTGCGGGCGAGCGTCCCGTTTTCCGTGGCCACCGTCATCGGCGTATTGCCCGGCGTCGCGTTGCTCGTGGCTCACCAATACGCCGCCACCGGACACCTCTTCGCTTCATCGCAAACCGCTTATTACGCCGTCGCCGACGGTCCTTCCGGCTGCTTCCGTTATGGCTTCGGCGAGAACATCGGGTGCGTCGGGGAACACGGCGAGTTCGTCCGGCACAACTTACCTCACGGCTACGGTGCTTACGCGGCGACCGCGACGACGCTGCGGCGCCTCAAGCAGCACCTCTTCGACGCCGGCAACACCGAACCGTTTTTCCTGCTCGTCGTGGGTGGGTTTGTCTTGGCCTGGCGCGACCGTCGTCTGCGTTTTCTCAGCGTTGGAGTCCTCGCGCAGATCCTCGCGTACGTCCCGTTTTATTTCGACGGCAACTACCCCGGCGGAGGCGCTCGGTTTTACGCCGACGTTCTTCCGCTCGAACACATCCTCATGGCCCTCGCCCTCGTGCGTCTCGCCGAACGCGCGGCAAACCATGACGCAGGGCAACGGCGCATCGCCATCGTGCTCGCGTTGGTGCCGCTCGGGTTCGTCCTTCGAGGTCGATCGGAACACGAAGCTTTGCGAGATCGCGATGGAGGTCGACCGATGTTCGAAGCGTCGCGGCAGCCGTCCGTCAACGGGCCCGCGATGCTCTTCATCGACACCGATCACGGCTTCAATCTGGCCTTCGATCCCAAAAATAGTTTGGGCACAAATCAATGGCACGTCGTTCGCACGCGAGGTGACGCGCTCGATGTCTTCGCCTGGCAGGCTCGAGGAAAGCCCGCCGCGTATCGTTACGAATATCCTTTGGGCACAAAAGAATCCGTCCCGCGCGTCGTGCCTTACCCGTTGGATCCAAACCGTCCGCTCGTGGTCGAAGCCGAAAACCTCTGGCCGCCTGCGGCTCAAAAACAAGGTTACGCGCTCATGCCGTGGTCGAGCGGTGCGTGCGTCTCCGGGGGTCGTTGGCTCGTGGTCACGCCCGATCGATCCGACAAACCTGCTTCCGTGACGTTGGATCTTCCCGCTTCGTTCTTGGCCGGGCGTCGTGTTACGCCGTGGTTTGGCTTCGAAGGAGCGGGTACCGCGACGGTCACGTGGCTCGTGAATGGCGACGTCGTTTTGACCGAGCGCGTCGCGGCAAACGATGGGCTGTCATCGGTTCGTTGTTTGAAATCAGCGATATTTGCCGTGCCCCAAGCCGTCAAAAACTTGTCTGTCTCGGTTGAACGCCAAGCAGCTCCGAGTCACGTCGTCGTGGCCGTCGATCGTTTTGATGTCCAATGAACGAAATGCGTTGACCAACGTCCCGGTCACATGAAACCCTCGCGATGAATTTCTCGGGGGGAGGATCCGAAGTTGGGGGCCTATCCCAATTCATTTTCATGGGGGCATAAAGGGGTGCAGGGATGACGAAGAGCGAGCTGATCGACGCGATCGCGGGTCGCGGGGAACTCACCAAAGCGCGAGCGGAGTTGCTCGTGAACACCATCTTCGATTCCATGATCGAAGCGTTGGAACGTGGCGACGGCATTGAAATCCGCGGATTTGGCAGTTTCACGATGCGTCCGTACAAACCCTACAGCGGACGTAATCCTCGGACGGGACAAGCCGTGTCCGTCCCGGCCAAGCGATTGCCGTTCTTCAAAGTCGGCAAAGAACTGAAAGAGCTCGTCAACCAAGGCAGCGCGAACTACCCGATCTCCGGCGGCAAAGACGACGACGATTGAGCGAAATCATCGTTTGACTCTTCCAACGCTTGCGCTCGGCACGACGTTCGGCAAAGTCTCCGCCATGCTTTCCGCCGAGCGCCAAATCGAGATCCTCAGTCGAGGTGTCGTCGACTTTCATGTCCGCGCCGACCTCATCGAGCGTCTCAACGAAAACCGCCCTCTCCGCATCAAAGCCGGCTTTGATCCCACACGTCCCGATCTGCATATCGGCCACACGGTGCTCATGCAGAAAATGCGGGCGTTCCAAGAACTGGGACATCAGGTCATTTTTCTCGTCGGCGACTTCACGGCGATGGTTGGAGATCCAACGGGTAAGAGCGAATCGCGCCCGCGTCTGACGCGCGATGAAGTGATGGCCGCTGCGGAGACGTACCAAGCGCAGGCCTTCAAAGTGCTCGACAAAGATCGCACCGAGGTTCGTTACAACTCGGAATGGCTCGGCAAACTTTCGCCCAGTGAAATGATCGAGCTGTGCGCGAAATACACCGTCGCCCGCATGCTCGAGCGGGACGATTTCTCGAAGCGTTACGCTGAGAATCGCGCGATCCACGTGCACGAATTCCTCTACCCGTTGCTCCAAGCGTACGACTCGGTCGTGCTTGAAAATGACGTGGAGCTTGGCGGAACCGATCAGCTCTTCAACTTGCTCGTCGGTCGCGATTTGATGCCGCGTTACGGCAAGCGTCCGCAGATTGTCATGACAACCCCGATCCTCGAAGGCACCAACGCGCGTTTCGAAGGCGGCAAAGTCGTCGGCGCGAAGATGTCGAAGAGCGCGAACAACTACGTCGGGATCAACGAGTCACCGGCCGAGATGCTTCAGAAACTCATGCTCGTCGACGACCAGGTCGTCTGGCGATACATGGATCTGCTCTCGGCAAAATCCATCGAAGAAATCGCGGCGTTGCGGAACGATGTTTCAGCGGGACAAACCGACATCATCAAGGTGAAAGAGACGTTCGCGCAGGAGATCGTCACGCGTTTTCATTCCAGTGAAGCGGCGGATGCGGCCTTGGCGCGAAGGCACAGCGTCGCCGCGGGCGGCGTTCCGGAGAACGTCGAAGAGATCGCGGTCAAGACGGACGAGAGCCTGATCTGGATCGCGAAGGCTTTGTCGCTCGCGGGTTTGGCCAAGTCGACCAGCGAAGGAGCGAGGCTCGTCAAGGGTGGGAGCGTGCACGTCGATGGCGACGTCGTGAAGGATGATCAAGCAAAGCTCGAAAAAGGCCGGAAATACCTTGTCCGCGTGGGATCCAAGAACCGCAAATTCGCCTACCTCGTCATCGGCTGATCGAGCGCGTTGTTCGAGACGGGTTTTTCTCACCGGAACACTCGGTGTGAGTACGGCGTTTTTGTCCGGATGCGGCGGCGCGCCGAACAAGCCTCCCACGTCTCAACCAAAGCCTGCGCCGCAGCTCGAACCAAGCGCCGTCGAAGCACTCCATCTGCTCGTGCCTTTGCCGGGTCTTCGTTGGCTCGTGCTCGCGCGACCCAAAGAGATCGCGTCGATGTTGTGGCTCGAACCATCGATCTCGTTGCTGCTCGACAAAGAGCGGCTCGATCATACGGCGGTGAGCACAGGTTTTGACTTACGAACCTTACCCGAAGCGGTTTGGGCGGGATATCGCGCGGGTGCCGACGAAGAAGACGCTTCGCTTCAGCTCGTGCGTCACGCGAATGATCCTTTGGCGATCGAACGATTGTTTCGAGATCGTTTGAGCACCGACATTTCGCGCAGCATTGATGACGACCGGGTGATTCGGGTCAGTGGTCGCATCGGAAAAACGGTGCATGCGCTGGCGACCGTGGGAAGTGACGTTGTTTGCCAGCAACAAGACGGTTCGCTCGATCGTGGTCCGTGTCGTGTTGCGGCGCTATTGGCGCAGGGAAAGCTCAAGCGCACGCGATCGGTGTTCGAAGACGAAGCGATGGGTGTCCTTGCCAAACGTTTTGAATCGGCGCCTTTGCAGCTCTTTGCGCCCGGACCGTTCGAGGAGGATGTGGCGCGGGGCGTGCGTGGACTTTTGGGTGCGGCGACAGCGGTCGGTGCGGCGTTTCGAACGAGCGCTCGGAAGAGTTTGCTCGTGGAAATCGTGGTGACGGGGGACTTCAGCACGAGCGGTGCGGAGGCGGTGCAGAAGCTGGCGGGAAGCTGGGATGATCTTGCCGGGCGGCCTTTGGGCCATTTGCTCGGGTTGGATGCGGCAGTTGGTCCGGTAAAACAAGCCTTCACGAACGAAACGGTGTCGATCGTGGTGGAGCTTGATCCGCACAAACTGGCCAAGGGTTTGGCCGACGCAACTTCGAGTCAGATCCGCGAGATCATGCGGTAATTTTGGGGATTAGCGGCGTCCTTTGAAGCCCATCATGCCTTGGACGACCGTTTCGCTTTCTTGGGCGACGGCATCTTGTTCCGCGACGCGATCGGCGCAGTCTTCGCACATTTTCTTGCGTTTTCCGCCCACCTTCACGGTCTTGAGTTCATCCACTTCGTTGTCGCATTCACGGCACGTCGGCATGCCCGATCCTCCTTGATTTGGCGCACTTTACTTCGCGCTCGAGAAACGGCACGCGATGAAGTTGGCCCCGCGCTGCCGTTCGTCGAAAGATGGAAAAGCGGAAACACCTCGGAGGTGATTCGCGGAGAAACAGCCCTCATGGAACGACGCTCCGGTCCTCGGACGCTCTGTGATTACAGCCTGACGGCCATTGTCGACGGTCATCGACACGTTTGTCGCGCCGTGGACTTGTCGGTGGGGGGACTGGTGTTCGAGCGTTCGCGAAGTTTGGTGGATCGGGATCTGTTGCAGATCACGCCTTTCGAGCTCGATGTGGGTCGAGGGCGTCCGATTCGTTTGCGTGCGCGACCGATTTGGACGCGGGAACGCCTCACGGCGGTCAAGTTTGTCGCGATCAACGACGCCGATCGTCTGACGATTGCGGAATATCTCGACCAGAAGCGAGCGCTGGGCGATCTGTTGCATTGAATTGTCCAGGATTGCGGGGCTGCGCGAGCGAGAACGGCATTGTCCATTTTCTTCAAAATGGCGGGGGCGCCTGTTGACGTTTGGCGGAAGGTTTGTCCACGTCAGGTTGATGCTGGACGTGCGCGTACAAAGGTATCGACGAGCGTCGGGGCGATGTTGAAGGTGTGGAGCGACGTGACTTGCCGATGGTACGAATCGAGAAAAACGTTTCGAGAATGCGTTTCGAGAACGGCAACCGCTTGAAATCACGTGCTGCACGCGGTGCGGCAAATTGGTTTTCGGAAACCTTCGGTTGTGAGAAACGATGGCCGACCGATTGAGCGTCTGGGCGACGAAGACATGCGACATGACTGCTGAATCCGGGGTTGGAGACCGCGATCGGGTTCCTGCAAAACTAGCCTTGACGACCCCCTGGAACATACAGAGGCCACGAGCCCGTTCCGTCTCAATTCTCTACCGCTACCCTCCTTTCGCTGTGGGGGTGGCTGACTCAGCGGGGCGAAAGCACTGCTTGAGAAGCCCTGGCGTGAGCTCGCTCAATCCTTCCAATGGGTCACACTTGGGGCATCCCTCAATTAAGTCATGCTTTAGAGCGTAGTAGAGCGGAATCCAGTACTCTTGGTCATCAACGAAAATTGGATCATACGCGAGGGCCTCAGTCCAAACTTCTTTACCATCCATCTTAAGCTTTTGAGGCTTGGTGAGGATGTCGGGTACTGGACACCCTTCCGGATTGTATAGACAAATTCCACCTAAGCCGCCCGATTGCGCGCGACCACCAAGGATATCAGAGTCGCCATGAGCCTCACTCAATAGCGCTCTCGGATTGAATTTGGAAGCGTGTTTGCATTCCGCTAAAATCCTCTCGACGCTCTTTTCTGAAATTTTTCGCAGATATTGGCCATGTTTGCTGCAATGACCAATTTCACCCATGTGTCCAAAGCCGAACGAAACAGAATGCTTTCCAGCGATAGCAGGCAAGGAGACGTATTGGCGAATAGATGCTGGCCGTAACGTCATTGTGCTTAGCAGGTCCATGAGGAACAAATAAAATTCTAGCATGACCGAATCGTCAGCGATTACGGGCATTAGTGCAGGTGCTGTAATCGCCGCAATTTCTTTCGACGAAAGAGCGAGTCGTCGGTCGTTCACTTGAGCGATGGCAGCTTGATTTAAAACAACAACCAAGTTAGGCCACTGATTGGATGAATGCTCATTTTGCCAGTGTTCAACCGCATCCATTACGCTCTTCCACTTGAGAGACGCATCGTATGCGAAAAGAATGCCAAACCCTGCGTCGGCTTGCTTGTCGGGAGACTGTAGGGTTTTGAATGTCGCAATCTTATTAAGACCATCCTCGATGACCTTTACCGAATCCAGGTCTGATTTTACCTCGATTACGCCATACACGCACTCGATCGGGAAGAACTGAATATCTCCCATGGACAGCAAACGTGGCGTATTCATTGCGTCAAAGAGGACCAAGTCCATCTGCGCGCTGGAGTGACCAGTAGGAGAAATGATATGGGAGCTGCCATCTGATACCGCATAGCGTGCCGGGAGATACGCCTTCTCCTTGAGAAATGCGCGCAAAACACCTTCACGCGCGGTACCTTTGTCTCCCGGGTGCGAGATGGCGGCTGCTTCCCTGTAATCGAGAAGCATCTTTTCCTGAATGGATGCAAATGGGTTCTCAAGGCCGGGGAAACCCCGTTTAGCTCGGAGGTCTCGCGCATGTTTCGCTTGTTCGCGGATGAAATCTCGGTCCTCAAAGTCTTTTTTCATTTTTGATGGGTGTGGGGGGATGTCTTGATCGCTGTTGAAATTGAGCGTCCGTTTCCCGTTCCGGTCTACGCTGCGTTCATGACTGATGCAAGTCCTTCGGTCGACTTCTCCCTCTCGCTGTCAATGGCTCAGTCATGAGCCCGAAGGGCGGCAATGAGTCGTTTCATGCCTTGGTGACCGTTCAGTCTTCGGAATTTCTTTTTCGCTTCAATCATTTGCAATGGCAAGCTACCGTAATGCCATCGTGTCGCTAACCGGGATTCCGAGATCTGATATCGTTCTAGTGGTATGTGCGTCCCAGAAAGCACACCAAGCCGTTACTGTGCTCTTTGCCACCCGATCCGATTTCGGCCTTTGCGATTCTCACAAACCAAGGTTTTCGAGAACGAATTTGACGTACCGCGTACAGCACGTGATTTCAAGGGGTTACGCTTCTCGAAACTCGTTCTCGAAACGTTTTTCTCGATTCGTACCATCGCGACGAGTTTCGAGAAGGCTGCGGTTTGATGGCCGGTACCCGGTCCAAAATTTTCAACAAGACGCAAATCTTTACGGTCGTGTCATCGGAAGGTCGACGTCGGGTTGGCGTGTGAATCTCATTGCAGCGCTCGAGATATTGTGTGTAACTGAGGGCGATACGCGGATTTCCACCCAGCCCCAAAACTCATGATGCCTACTGTGTTGCGTGCGATTCGAGCCGATATCACCACCTTGGCCGTCGATGCCATCGTAAACGCCGCAAACTCCTCACTCCTTGGGGGTGGAGGTGTCGATGGAGCCATTCATCGAGCGGCCGGACCGGAATTACTCAACGAATGCCGCCAGTTGGGCGGCTGCAAAACGGGCGATGCCAAACTCACCAAAGGCTACCGTCTTCCCTCCAAGTACGTTATCCACACGGTGGGACCCGTTTGGCACGGTGGAACCTCCGGCGAACCCGAATTGTTGGCGTCGTGTTATCGCCGCTCGATCGAAATCGCCCGAGCGAAGAACGTGCTGTCGTTGGCCTTTCCAAGTATCAGCACGGGAATTTATGGCTACCCGATACGATTGGCCGCTCAAATCGCGATTTCAACAACCCGCAAGTCACTTCAACAGCCCGAAACCCTCCTGGAAGTGATCTTCTGCTGCTTC
>WBZU01000288.1_pt1 | contig 46081 bp, 46 predicted proteins | sample 5204311 | NCBI WGS metagenome assembly WBZU01 (sample SAMN12344359, study PRJNA552823) | activated sludge metagenome | biome: Activated sludge suspended growth; feature: Nitrification reactor; material: Wastewater; isolation source: activated sludge from nitrification reactor of wastewater...
TTTCACCACTTGCAGCCGTTCCTACGCGAAAACGTGGTGCACGGGGCCGCCGACGGGGTGGCCAACTCCGTTCAGCCAAATTCTTATTCACTCCGTTGGCCACCCCGCCGTCGGCCCGGGCGGTGGTACGCCGACACCGCTGTTCGCGCGCTCCTCGACGCAGTGGGGGTTTGCTGAAGAAGCGCGCTGGCGGTGCCGGCAAAGCCGACGAGGGGGTAGTCGGCGGAGTGAATAAGAATTTGGCTGAACGCAGCCGGCTGCCCCCTCGGCGGCTTTGCCTCAACGGCCCCGAAACGCAACGAAGAACAGCAGACGTTCCGAGAGGCAGGACAGGGCCACAAACCGACAGCGAAGAGCGGGCGCCACTTCAGGTTGCCCCCAGTATCACCCATGCCCGCGCGATCTCGGCGCTGCCGTCGTTGCCCTGCACGCCGCGCAGCGTGGCCGCAGCCTTCGGCTTGGCCTTGGCCGAATGCTGCTGCGCCATGCCCAGCCGCAGCCTGGCCTCGTCGGGGCGCTTCAGGCCGCCCTTGGCGATGCCCTGCTCGATCAGCGCCAGCCCCTGGTCGGCCTCGCCCATCGTCACGTAGGCAAAACCCACGTGCACCAGCGCATTGCCGTCCTTGGCCGCGGCGGCGTCGGTGGCCTTGGCGGCGATGGCGGCGGCCGCTTCGGCTGCGTCCTTCAGCGCCAGCTTGCGCAGCCGCTCGTGGCGCTCGGCCTCGGCGCCGGTGCCCAGCGCGCCCGCGGCGAAGCCGCGCTCGACCACCTGCTTCGCCTCGGCCGGATAGCCGGCCTGCAGCGCGAGCTGCGCCATCTCCATGTAGTCGTCGGTGCGGGTCAGCGTGCCGCTGGCCAGCTTCAGCCGCAGCACGTCGAGCGCGTAGCGGTCGGCGAAGCCGCTCTTGCGCGGCAGCCGCGCGAGGTAGGCGGCCCAGTAGTCTTTCTTCGGGTAGGACGCGACCAGCTTCTCGAGCGTGCCCAGTTGGCCGGGGCTGTTGGTGCGCTGCTGCGCGTCGGCCAGGCGCAGCAGATCGGCTTCGGCCGGCTTCTGGCCGGCACGCTCGGCGGCGGCCACCGCGGCCGCCGCGTCGCGCGCGACCGCTGCATAGTCGCCCGACGAACCCTGCAGGTAGGCCTGCAGCTGCTTCAAACTGGCGCTGTTGCCGCCGGCGGCTGCGGCCTTGGCGGCCCAGGCCTGCGCCTTCGCGTTGTCCTTGAGCTGCACGTACGCATGCGCGATCGATTCCGCCACCTGCGCCTGCTCGGCCGCGCCGAGCTTGCCGCTGTCGAACACCGCCTCGAAGGCGCGCGCCGCGGCGGCGTAGTCGCCGGCGCGCTGCGCGGCGGCGCCGCGCATGCGCTCGATCGTCAGCTGCTCGGCCGGCGTCTTGTTGGGCACTGCGTCGGCCTCGCGCACCTTGGCCAGTGCTTCCTTCGCCTTGCCGGCCTTGAGCAGTTCGCCCGCCTGGTGCAGCGGCTTGGCGACCTCGGGCCGCAGCGCCTGGGCGTGCGCGGGCATGCCGGCGGCGAGCAGCAGCGCCAGCGTCAGGAATCGCAGGAAGCGCATCGCGTGCCGCCTACAGGAACTGCTCGTTGCCGACGATGCCGATCTTGGTGACCCCCAGACGCTGCGCCGAGGCCAGGATCATCGCCACCACCTTGTAGGTCACGAGCTTGTTCGGCCGCAGGTGCACCTCGGGCTGGTCGGCCTGCGCCGCGACCTCGGCGAGCCTGGATTCGAGCTCGTGGCGGTCGGCCAGCACCACGCCGTTCCAGCCGATCGTGCCGTCGAAATCGACGTCGATGCGCACGATCTCGGGCGGCTTGGGCGGCTGCGCGCTCTGGCCGACCGGCATGTTCATCTTGACCGCGTGGGTCTGGATCGGAATCGTGATGATCAGCATGATCAGCAGCACGAGCATCACGTCGATCAGCGGCGTCATGTTCATGTCGACCATCGGCTCGTCGTCGCTGCCGTGGTCGCCCGATCCCATGTTCATCGACATCGCGGCTCCCCTTCAGCGCGCGGCCGCGCCGGCCGGCGGCTCGGTGATGAAGCCGACCTTGTAGATGCCCGCGCGCTGCACCGCGACCACCACCTTGCCGACCGACTCGTAGCGCACCTCGGCGTCGCCGCGGATGTGCACCTCGGGCTGCGGCTCCTTGACCGCCTCGACCTTCAGCCGCGCGACCAGCGTCTCGATGTCGGGCACGCGCTCCATGCCCCAGAAGATCTCGCCGTCGCGGTTGACCGCGATCACGATGTTCTCGGGCTTGGTCTGCGTCGGCACGTTGCGTTCCTTGGGCAGCTCCAGCGGGATGCTGGCGCTGACCACCGGAATCGTGATCAGGAAGATGATCAGCATCACCAGCATCACGTCGACCAGCGGCGTGGTGTTGATGGTGGCGTTCATCTCGTCCTCGTCGCCTTCGGCGTTCGCGAGGTTCATCGCCATCGTCGTCTCCCGCTGCGCGCGCCCGTTGCGGCCTTCAGACGCGCCGGCCCGCGATCAGCACGTTGTGCAGGTCGCCGCCGAAGGCGCGCACCCGCTCCATCGCGCTCTTGTTGCGCCGGATCAGCCAGTTGTAGCCCATCACCGCCGGCACCGCGACCGCCAGGCCGAAGGCGGTCATGATCAGCGCCTCGCCCACCGGGCCGGCGACCTTGTCGATCGACGCCTGCCCGCTGATGCCGATCGCGGTGAGCGCGTGGTACACGCCCCAGACCGTGCCGAACAAGCCGACGAAAGGCGCGGTCGAGCCGACCGTGGCCAGAAAGGCGAGCCCGTCCTGCAGCCGGCTGTTGACGTTGTCCACCGCGCGCTGGATGCTCATCGACACCCAGGTGTGCAGGTCGATCCGCTCGACCAGCGTGCCTTCGTGGTGCTCGCTGGCCGACTGCCCGCTCTCGGCGACGAAACGGAACGCGCTGCCCGGCTCGAGGGTCTCGATGCCGGCCTTGATCGTGCCCGCACCCCAGAAGCTCCTGGCCGCCGCCTGCGCGTTCTTCATCAGCTTGTGCTGCTCCCACAGCTTGGCGAAGATGATGTACCAGCTGCCGATGCTCATGACCACCATGATCAGCAGCGTCGCGCGCGACACCATGTCGCCCTGCGCCCACAGCGCGCCGAGGCCGTAGGGGTTGAGGACCGTCTCGGTTTCCACGGCGGGCATGGGTGCCGAAGCGGCCTGCGCCAGCGCGGCCTCGGGCAGCGCCGCGCCGGCAAGGGCGGCGGCCAGCGCCAGCGCAATGCCGGCAAGCGGGCGGGACGGCTTGTTCAGGGACATGGGGGCTCCAGTTGGTGGGGCGGCCGCACGCGAAGCACGGCGGGGCGGTGGGTCAATCGACGATCTTCCAGACGTACTCGATGCGGCCGCTGAGCTTCTCGGGCTTGCCGTCGACGGTGCCGGGTGTGCCCTTGCAACCCTTGACCGCCTCGAGCGTCATGCGGTCGAGCATCTTGTGCTCGCGCGACATGCCGGCCGAACGCTCGACTTCGGCCTCGGTGATCACGCCCGAGACGTCCATCGTGTACTTGACCACCACCGTGCCCTGCGCCTCGGCGCGGCGGGTGGCGGCGTTGTACTCGGGCTTGGCGCAGGCGTTGAAATCGAGCTTCGGCGCGGTGCGCACCGGCGCGGCCGGCGGTGCCGGCGGGGCGGGCGGCGCCGCCGGCCCCGGCGCTGCCGGCTCGATGCGCACCGGCGGCGCCGGCGGCGGCACCACCGTGGTGGTGGTGATCGTCGGTGCCGGCGGCGGGGTGGCCACCTGGATCTCGGGCGGCGGCACGAACGACGGCGGCGGCGGCGCGGTCTTCGGCGGCGGCGGCAGGTTCTCCGGCGGCGGCGGTGGAGGCGGCTTGACCTCTTCGATGATCTTGGTCTCGATCGGCGCCCGGACCACCTCGATCACCTTGCGGCCGAGCCCCGCCACCAGCGCCCAGCCGAGCAACAGGTGCAGCAAGACCACGACGCTCAAATTGAGCAGGTGCTTGCGCGGGTCGCGCTGTTGTTGGGCGTAGTCCAAGTGACGGGTTCCGCGCGCTGGTGTGCCGGCCGGCCGCGGCAAGGTGTTCGGGCCCGCCGCGCGGCCGCACTATAGCCGGCGCCATTCAGGGGCCGCCCTCGGCCAGGTCTTTGACGGCGGCGGTGCAGCCGCGCACGGCGGGCGGATCGGGCGACACTCGCGGGATGCAGATTGCCGACCTCCTCGGCCGCTGGCGCGCGGCCGGCGCCACCCCGGTCCACGAGCAGCGGCTGCTGCGCGCGTGGGCGGCGGGGTTGCCGCTCGATGCCCATGCACGCGCCGGCCACCGCCAGTTGCCGCGTGCGCTGCGCGCGGCGCTGCCGGAATTCGAGGACGCGCTCGCGGCACTGGCGCGCGTGCACTCGCGCCACGCCGGCTCGGACGGCGAACGCCTGCTGGTCGCGCTGGCCGACGGCCGCAGCGTCGAGAGCGTGCTGCTGCCGCGCGGCGGGTTGTGCGTGTCCACGCAGGTCGGCTGCGCGGTGGGCTGCACCTTCTGCATGACCGGCCGCGGCGGCCTCGAGCGCCAGCTCGGCAGCGCCGAGATCGTCGCCCAGGTGGCGCTCGCGCGGCGGCTGCGAGCGGTCACCAAAGTGGTCCTGATGGGAATGGGCGAGCCGGCGCACAACCTCGATGCGGTGCTGGCGGCGATCGAACTGCTCGGCACCGCGGGCGGCATCGGCCACAAGAGCCTCGTGTTCTCGACGGTGGGCGACCTGCGCGCCTTCGAGCGGCTGCCGCTGGCGCGCGTCAGGCCGGCGCTGGCGCTGTCGCTGCACACGACGAAGGCGGCGCTGCGCGCGCGCCTGCTGCCGCGTGCGCCGCCGATCGCCCCGGCAGAACTGGTGCGCCGCGCGCTCGACTACGCCGACGCCACCGGCTATGCGCTGCAGGTGCAGTGGACGCTGATCGAGGGCGTGAACGACGGTGGCGACGAGATCGACGGCCTGGCGGCGTGGCTGGCCGGCCGCCGCGCGGTGCTGAACCTGATTCCATTCAACCCGATCGATGCTTCGCCGTTTCGCCGCCCCCCTTGGGAGCAGGCGGCGGCGATGGCGCGCGCGCTGCACCGGCGCGGCGTGCTCGCCAAGCTGCGCCGTTCGGCCGCGCAGGAGGTCGATGGCGCTTGCGGGCAACTGCGCGCGCGCCGGCTGGCAGCGGCGCCCGGCTGAACGACGGCTGCTGCAGGCGCTGTGCAGCCGGGCCCGCAGCCTGTGCCGGCGGCCGCGAGGCCGCGAGCCGATCTCAGTTGCTCAGCCGCACTTGGCCCGGCAGGCGCCGCTTGAAGCGGCGAGTACTCATCGCCCGGTATCGAGCCTTTGCGGTCCTTCGCCGCTGCGCCGAAAGCAGTCCTCGTTCGGGTGCGAAAACGTGGCACACGGGGCCGCCGACGGGGTGGCCAACTCCGTTCAGCCAAATTCTTATTCACTCCGTTGTCCACCCCGCCGTCGGCCCGGGCGGTGGTACGCCGACGCCGCTGTTCGCGCGCTGCTCGACGCAGTGGGGGTTTGCTGAAGAAGCGCGCCAGCGGTGCCGGCAAAGCCGACGAGGGGGTAGTCGGCGGAGTGAATAAGAATTTCGCTGAACGCAGCCGGCTGCCCCCTCGGCGGCTTTGCCTCAACGGCCTCGAAACGCAACGAAGAACAGCAGACGTTCCGAGTGACAGGACAGGGCCGCAGGCGGACAGTGGAAGGGCTGGGCTAGGGTTGGAAGCCCGACTTGCGCACCACCGGCAGCCACTTCGCGCGGTAGGCCTTCAGCATCGCCGCGGTCTGCTCCGGCGTGCTGACCACCGGCGTCATGTAGGCCGCGGCGAAGGTCTGGCGCAGCGCCGGCTCCTGCATCACGTCGCGGATCGCCGCGGCGATCGCCTGCACCTTCGCAGGCGGCATCGACGCGGCCGCGAAGAAGGCGTTCCAGCCGGTGCCGGCGATCGGCAGGCCGGCTTCGCGGAAGGTGGGCACGTCCGGCGCATAGGGCGCGCGCTGCTCGCCCGAAGTCGCCAGGATGCGGATGCGCCGGGCCTGGTGCAGCGGATACAGCGCGTCGAGCGTGTCCACCGCCACCGGCAGCGAGCCGCCGATCAGGTCGGTCGACAGCGGCCACGAGCCGCGGTAGCCGACGATCTGCGGATCGAGCTTCGCTGCCTCGCCGATCATCAGCGCGAAGAAGTGCGGCAGGCTGCCGGTGGCCGGCACGCCGAAGCTGCTCTTGTCGGGGTTGGCCTTCAACCACGCGAACAGGTGCGACAGCGCCTTCACCGGCACCTCGCGGCCGACGGCGATGCCGAACTCGTAGTCGTTGACGTGCGAGATCGGCTGGAAGTCCTTCTCCGGGTCGTAGCCGGCGTCCTTGAACACGACCGGCGCGATCACCATCGTGGCCGGGTTGCCGATCATCACGACGTTCTGGTCGGCCGGCGTGCGCTTGACCTGCTGCGCGGCGATGCGCCCGCCGGCGCCGGTGCGGTTCTCGACGACGACGGTGACGCCGAGCTTCGCGCCCAGCCGGTCGCCGACCAGGCGCGCGACCCGGTCGCTGGAGCCCCCCGGCGCGTAGGGCACGACGATCGTCAGCGGGCCGTCGAGCGCGGCGGCGCGGGCGCCAGGCGCAAGGCACAGCGCCGCCGCGGCGGCGAGCGCGGCAGTCATCAGGCAGCGGCGGTTCATCGGCGGGCTCCTTTGCGGATTCATGGGCGGATTCATGGGCGGGTTCATTGGCGGGTTCATTGGCGGAATGCCTCGATGGTGGCGCCGATGCGCACTTCCTTGGGCATGCCGCGGTCCACCAGGTAGTTCATGCCCCAGCGCGTGCGGTCGATCACGGCCTCGAAATCGCCGCCGCAGGCTTCGGTCTTGGCGCGCGGGTTCGCATAGCAGTTGAACTGGTTGGCCTTCAGCGTCACCGGGTGCGTCTGCCCCAGCAGCGTGAGCTGGCCGGGCACCTCGACCAGGCGCTCGCCCTCGAACACCATCCGGTCGGAGACGAAGCGCATCGTCGGGTGGCGGGCGGCGTCGAACAGGTCGGGCGACAGCAGGTGCTGGTCGAAGCCCTTGGAGCCGGTGTACAGGCTCGCGACCGGCAGCGCGATGTCGATCGCGCCGGTGCGCGCGGCCTTGTCGAAGCGCACCGTGCCGGTGGCGTTGCCGAAGCGCCCGCGGTTGACCGAGGCGCCGTAGTGGCCGATGGCAAAGGTGGCGTAGGTGTGGTCGTCGTCGATCTTGTAGGTGGCGGGCTCGGCCCGGGCCGCGCCCAGGCCCAGCGCCAGCAGCGCCATCGATAGGCAAGCGGACTTGCTCATGGAAACCCTCTGGTGGCGAAACGACAGCGCCCGGTGCTGATGCCCAGGTCGCGACCGGCGACGTCCGGTGGCGCGCGGGGTGCTCCGAGCCGGATGCACCATACCAGTCTGCGCGCAGCCTTGCAGCGCCGACCCCGCTGTGCCGCGCGGCTCAAACGCCGCCGGTGCCGCCGGGCAAGGCACTGACGCGCCGGTGCAGCGCCGCCACGTAGTCGTCGGCCAGCCCGAGCCGGCCGAGCTGCCGCGCCAGCTGCTCCAGGTAGTCGCGGTTGCTGCCCAGCGGGCCGGCGGCGCGGGCGATGATCGCGGCCGTCTCGGCCGGCGGCAACTCGGCGATGTGCTCGGGGTGGTCGGTGTTGGCGGCGAACACGACGGCCTGCACGGGGCCCTGCGGCGTGGCCAGCGGCAGCCACGTCGGGCGGTAGCCGCCGCGCACCATCTCGCGCCGCCAGATGCAGGCCGATTCCGACTCGACCGCCGCCGCCTCGATCCGGAACGCGAGCCCGCGGCAGGTGCCGTCGCCGGGCTCCAGCGACAGCATCAGCGCCGGCTGCTCGGGCGTGCCGCGCCCGCCGGTGATGCGGTAGGCGAAGCGCCGCCGCCAGCCGGCGAGCGCGGCAAGGCGCAGCTCGGCGAAGTGGAAGCCCGGGTCCCACATCAGCGAGCCGTAGGCGAAGACCCACAGATCCTGCTGCGCGGGCAGCGCGCGCAGGAAGGCTTGGCGCAGCCCTTCGCGCTGCGCGTCGGGCAGCCGCCAGTCGGCCGGCTGGCCGGCCGCGAGCGCGCCCGCATCCCACTGCGCCAGCACCTCGGGCGTGACCCGCAACGGCGAATCGGCCGGCGCCCGGATGCAGCCGCGCAGCTGCGGCAGGTGGCGGAAGGCGTCGTCGTCCATGCGCAGATCCGGCCCCGCCGGGCCCTTCAGTTCCTGCCGCCGCCCTGGTTGCAGTCGCGCTCGTCGGTGCGGATCACCTGGGTGACCTGGTTCTGGTTGACCGCCACGCGCTGGCACTCCCTGAACCGCGCGTGCCACCAGAACTGCCAGAAGCCGCCGCCGCGGGCCGATTCGCTGCCGCTGAGCAGGTAGCCGCGGTTGTTCAACTCGCGCGACGCGAAGCCTGCGTCGCGCCCGACCAGGTCGCTCGGGTCGCGGCCGCCCCAGGGCCCGGTACTGCCGCCGCTGCTGCCGCCCTGGCCGCAGTCGCCCGCGCCGGTCTCGATGATCTGCGTGACCTGGTTGTTGTTCACCGCCACGCGCTGGCACAGCGCGAGCCGTGCGTGCCACCAGAACTGCCAGAAGCCGCCGCCGCGCGCCGATTCGCTGCGGCTGAGCGCGTAGCCGCGCCGGGTCAGCTCGCGCGCAGCGGAGTCGGCGTCGCGAAACACCAGGTCGCTCGGATCGCGCTCGTTCGACGGCCGGTTGCCGCCGCCCTGGCCGCCCTGGCCGCAGTCGCCCGCGCCGGTTTCGATGACCTGCGTGACGCGGTCGCCGTTCACCGCCACGCGCTGGCACAGCGCCAACCGCGCGTGCCACCAGAACTGCCAGAAGCCGCCGCCGCGCGCCGATTCGCTGCGGCTGAGCACGTAGCCGCGCCGCGACATCTCGCGCGAAGCCGAGCCCGCGTCGCGCCCGACCAGATCGCCCGGGTCGCGGTCGTTCGGGCGCCAGCCGCTGCCGCTGCCGCCGCTGCTGCCTCCGCCGCCCTGGCCGCAGTCGCCCGCATCCACGCCGATGATCTGCGTGATCTGGCCGTTGTTGACGGCCACGCGCATGCACTGCGCGCTCCTGGCGTTCCACCAGAACTGCCACTCGCCGCCGCGCCCTGCCGGCTGCGTGCGCACCAGCGTGAAGCCGCGGCCCGGCAACTGCTGCGCCGCCTGGGATTGCGGCTGGAAGATCAGGTCGGGCAGGTCCGACATCTGCGCCGCCGCAGCGAACGCCACCGCTGCCGCCGCCGCTGCAGCGAACGCGCGGATCACGCGCTTGCCGGTCGTGCGCCGGCGGCTCGAAGTGCCGGCAGGGCGCGGCGCAGGGCGGTGCGGCTGGTGCGTGGTGCGGGCCATGGGGCGAGCTCCCGTTGGTGCGGCGACACGGTGGATCGGCAAAGAACCGGGGCCGAGTCTAGCCGCCGGGCAAGCCGGTCACGGCATGCGGCCGGCCCGGCCGGCCGGGCCTTCGGCACCTGGGCGACAGGGCCGGCGGCGCGCGGGCGCTATGCTCGCCGCGAGCGGGCGCGACCGGCGCCGCGCAGGAGGATTCCGATGTCACCGAAGGACTTCCAGACGATCGCCCTGGCCGTGGCCGACGGCATCGCGACGATCACGCTGAACCGCCCCGACAAGCTCAACGCCTTCAACGCGCGCATGCGCGACGAGCTGATCGCTGCCTTCGACGCGACCGACGCCGACGACGCCGTGCGCGCGGTGATCGTCACCGGTGCCGGCCGCGCCTTCTGCGCCGGCGCCGACCTGTCCGGCGGCGGCCAGACCTTCGACTACGCGGCGCGCAACGAGGCCGCGCGCGAGGAGCTGCGCGTCGGCGATGTCTACCGCGACGGCGGCGGCATGGTCACGCTGCGCATCTACCGCAGCCTCAAGCCGGTGATCGCCGCGGTCAACGGCGCGGCGGTGGGCATCGGCATGACGATGCAGCTGCCGATGGACATCCGCCTGGCCAGCACCGAGGCGCGCTTCGGCTTCGTGTTCGCGCGCCGCGGCATCACGCCCGAAGCGGCGTCGAGCTGGTTCCTGCCGAAACTGGTGGGCATGCAGACGGCGCTCGAGTGGTGCTTCACCGGCCGCGTGTTCGGCGCGCAGGAGGCGCTCGATCGCGGCCTGGTGCGCTCGCTGCACGCGCCCGGCGAGCTGCTGCCGGCGGCGCAGGCGCTGGCGCGCGAGATCGCCGACCACTCCGCGCCGGTGTCGGTGGCGCTGACGCGCCAGCTGCTGTGGCGCATGGCCGCGGCCGCGCACCCGATGGACGCGCACCGCGTCGACAGCCGCGCGATCCAGACGCGCGGCGCCTCGGCCGACGCGCGCGAGGGCGTCAGCGCCTTCCTCGACAAGCGACCGGCCGTCTACCCGAACCAGGTGTCGACCGACATGCCCGCCTTCTTCCCGTGGTGGCAGGAGCCGGGCTTCGAGTGAAAGCCGGCATGCAGGCTGCGGCCGAACGCACCGACGTGCTGATCGTCGGCGCCGGCATCTCGGGCATCGGTGCGGCGGTGCACCTGCAGCAGCAGTGCCCGGGCAAGCGCTGGCTGATCGTCGAGGCGCAGTCCGGCTTCGGCGGCACCTGGCGCACGCACCGCTACCCGGGCATCCGCTCCGACAGCGACCTGTACACCTTCGGCTACCGCTTCAAGCCGTGGCAGGGGCCGCCGATCGCGACCGCCGCGCAGATCAACGCCTACCTCGGCGACGTGATCGCCGAGCACGGCCTGGGCGGGCGCATCCGGTATCGGCACCGCGTCGTCGCGGCGGCGTGGGACGGCGCCGCCGCGTGCTGGCGCATCGACGCCGTGTGCAGCGCCGATGACGGCAGCGAGCAGCCGGTGCGGATCGAGGCGGGCTTCCTGTGGATGTGCCAGGGCTACTACCGGCACGACCAGGGCTATACGCCGCACTGGCCGGGGATGGAGGATTTCCGCGGCCCGATCGTGCACCCGCAGGCCTGGCCCGAGGACCTGGACCTCGCCGGCCGGCGCGTCGTGGTGATCGGCTCGGGCGGGACCGCGGCGACGCTGATCCCGGCGATCACCGACACGGCCGCGCAGGTCACGATGCTGCAGCGCTCGCCGACCTTCTTCATCTGCGGCCGCAATGCCAACGAGCTGGCCGACATGCTGCGCCGGCTCGACATCCCGCCCGAATGGACGCACGAGATCGTGCGCCGCAAGATCCTGTTCGACCAGGCCGCGTTCACGCAGCGCTGCTTCACCGAGCCCGAGGCCGTGCGCCAGGAGCTGATGGCCGGCGTGCGCGCCGCGCTCGGCCCTGCGCACGCGGCGCTGGTGGACGAGCACTTCAACCCCCGCTATCTGCCGTGGCGCCAGCGGATCGCCTTCGTGCCCGACGCCGACCTGTTCCAGGCGGTGCGCGAAGGCAAGGCTTCGGTCGTGACCGACCGGATCGAGCGCTTCGTCGAGGGCGGCATCGCGCTGCAGTCGGGCCGCGTGCTCGACGCCGACGTGGTCGTCACCGCGACCGGCTTCGACCTGAACGTGCTCGGCGACATCGCGTTCAGCGTCGACGGAGCGCCGCTCGAATTTTCGCAGTGCGTGACCTGGCACGGCACGATGTTCACGGGGCTGCCGAACCTGGCCTGGGTGTTCGGCTACTTCCGCGCGAGCTGGACGCTGCGCGCCGACCTGATCGGCGACTTCGTCTGCCGGCTGCTGCGCCACATGGACGCGCGCGGCGCGCAGGCGGTGGTGCCGCGGCTGCGGCCGCAGGACGAAGGCATGGCGCGCCGGCCCTGGGTGGACCCGCAGGACTTCAACCCCGGCTACCTGCAGCGCGGCCTGCACCGGCTGCCGCAGCAGGGCGGCCATGCGCCCTGGCGGCACACCCAGGACTACTGGACCGAGAAGGACGAACTGCCGCGCGCCGATCTGGACGACGGCACGTTCGTCTACTGCAACCCGAGGAGCGACCCATGTACACCCCCTTCGACCTGAGCGGCCGCGCAGCCATCGTCACCGGCGGCAACGGCGGCATCGGCCTGGGCATGGCGCGTGCGCTGCTCGCCGCCGGCGCGCGCGTCGCGATCTGGGGCTCCAACCCCGACAAGACCGAGCGCGCCCGCGCGCAGCTCGCCGAAGGATGCGCCGACCCGGCGCGCGTGCACGCCTTCGTCTGCGACATCGGCGACGAGCAACAGGTCGATGCGGCCTTCGCCGCGTCGGCGGCAGCGCTGGGGCGCGTCGATGCCTGCTTCGCCAACGCCGGCGTGTCGGGCAAGGGCACGCCGCTGCTGGAGATGAGCCTGCACGACTTCCGCCGCATCCAGCGCATCAACGTCGAGGGCGTGTTCCTGACCTTCCGCGCCGCCGCGCGCCACATGGCGCAGCACGGGCAGGGCGGATCGCTCGCGGCCACCGCCAGCACCGCGGCGATCGAGGGCGCGGCGCGCAACAGCCACTACGGCGCCTCGAAGGGGGCGGTCACCGCCTACGTGCGCGCGCTCGCGGTGGAACTGGCGCGCCACCGGATCCGCGTCAACTCGATCCTGCCCGGCTGGATCGCCACCGAGATGACTGCCGCGTCGTTCGCCAACCCGAAGTTCGCGGCTGCCGTGCAGCCGCGCATCCCGGCGCGGCGCTGGGGCACGATCGACGACTTCGGCGGCATCGCGGTGTACCTGGCGAGCGACGCATCGGCCTACACCACCGGCGAGCAGTTCGTGATCGACGGCGGCTACACCAAGTTCTGATCGCGGCGCAGCGGCGCAGCGCCGCCGCCCGGTGCGCGCATCGGCGCGGCGCATGGATGCGCGCGGCGCGACGCGCCGGCGCCGCGGGCCTGCACAGCTTCAGCCGGCGGGCGCGGTCAGCAGGAAGTGTGCGCGCGCGGTGGCGATCGGCTGGGCCGGGTTCTTCTGCCAGCAGCGCACCTGGACCAGCGCCGCGCGCGCGCCCACGCGCACCACTTCGCAGGCGGCGAAGGTCTCTTCGGGCCGGCCCGAGCGCAGGTAATCGATCGAGAAATCGATCCCCTTCGGGAACTTGGCGCCGCTGCCGATGCCCTCGACGCCCGCGGGCGGCGCTCCGGGCCACAACTCGGTCCCGGGCGAACGAAGCATCGCAATCAGGTGCAGCGTGGCGGCAGTCTCGGCGAAGGCCGCGATCACGCCGCCGTGCAGCGCCGGCAGATGCGGGTTGCCGATCAGCTTGTCCTGGAAGGGCAGGCGAAACAGCGGCGCGCCGGCCTGCGGCGCGACCCGGATGCCGAGGAACTCGACATAGGGGATCGGGTCCGCCGGCAGCACCGCCTCGCTCGCTGCCGGCGGCTGCCAGGCTTGGCCGTCGCCGGCCGCCTGGGACGCGGCCGTGCGCGCGCCCGACGCGGTCGCCAGCATGAATGAGCCCTGGGCCACGGCGATCGGCTGCTCGCGCTCGGTCTGCCAGACCTCGGCGCGCACGAAGGCGACGTGGCGCGTCAGGCGGAAGCAGTGCGCGTCGCAATGCAGGTCCTGCTCCGGCACGGCCGGGCGCAGGTAGTCCATGCGCAGGTCGAGCGTGGCGAACGGCGCGCGCTCGGCGAGCGCGGCGCCGACGGCCAGCCCGCAGGTCGAATCGGCAAGAACCGTCAGCGCACCGGGGTGCAGCCACCCGCGCGCCCGGTCGCCCAGCCACTGCGGCGACGCCGGCAGCGTCATCGAGCCGCGCGCGCGCCCGACCGCGGTGATGCGCGCGCCGATCTCGTGCATGTGCGGCGTCTGCCCCACGAAGAGGCGGTTCAGTTCGTCCAGAAGCGAGCTCATGGGGGCGATGCTACGCGCGGCGCCCCCGATGCACGGGCCGGCCGCGGCCGCCGCGACGGCGGCAGGCGCCGCTGCCCATGCGCGCCGCGATCCCGCAATCGCGTTGCGCGCTGCGCGGGCCGGCACCGGCGGCCATCAAGGCCCCACGCCGTCGCAGGCGGTGAACTCCACGCTGGCGCAGGGGTCCAGCACGGCCACGCCCAGCCGCAGCACATCGGTGCCCGATTCGGCCTGAGCGACCAGCCGCGAGTACGCACCCGCCTGATGGAAGTTCCATTCGGTGGGCGTGATCACGCAGTAGCGTTCGGCGCGCGCGGTGGCCGGGTCGCGCTCGCCCGGCTCGAGACGGATCCAATGCACCAGCAGGCCGCTGGCCGCCTCGGTCCAGGCGATGCCCTCGCCCTGCGCGATCGTCAGCGCCCCCAGCATCGGCATCCGGCCGCAGGCGATGTGCGCGAGGTCTGCGAGCCGCGCGCCGATCCGCTCCCAGGCGGTGGCTGCCGGCTCGGGCCCGCGCGCGCGCGTCCAGGGGCCGGTCTCGGCGGGCGCACCGTGCCAAACCGGATGCTCGCCGAAGTCGTCGTGCGCGGCGATCGACGCTGCCAGTTCATGCCAGCCGGCGTCGCCTTGCGCGGGCAGCGGCAGCGGCACGCAGGGCCACGCCAGGCGGCGCGCATCGGGCTGCACCCGGCTCAGCCAGCGCGCGATCGGCTGATCGCGGCCTTCGCACCAGCGCGCCAGCGCATCGCCGCCGCCGGCATGCCAGTCGTGCAGCCAATCGGCCGGCGCACGCGCGTACAGCCACCGGTCGAGCCAACCGGGCAGCGCCGCGCTCGCCGCCTGCAGCGCGCCCAGGTCGAAGGGCGTGGGTGCGACCGGCAGCCCCATCACCGGCGCATCGAGCAGCCAGCCGGTATCGACGCTGCCGCCCGCGCGTGCCGGCAGATCGACGGCCAGCCGCAGCAGTTGGTCGTGTGCCAGGTGCAACGCGGTGGCCAGCCGGCCGCGGGCGGCGTCGGCGGCCGGCTCGACCAGGCCCAGTGCCGCCAGTACCGCGCGCCGCGCGGTGCTGCGCTGCGCGTGCTTGCTCACCGTGAAGGCGGTGGCCAGCAGATCGGGCAGCAGTGCGGCGCGGCGTCCGGCGGTCACGCGGTCGAGCAGCGCCCGGCCGACGGTGGGCCGCTCGCCGACGACGCCGGGCATCGCGCCTGGCTGCAGCCGCAGCAGGGCGCTGGACTGGGACGGAACCGGCGCGGTCACGAGGCTACGCTGCGTCCGGCGCGCTCATGCCTTCGAATCGATCACGGCCGCGTTGACCAGCGTGCGCAGCTCGCGGCGGATCGGGTACAGCGTCGAGGGCAGGAACTGGGTCAGGAACACGGCGGTGATGTCCTCGACCGGGTCGATCCAGAACGCGGTCGAGGCGGCGCCGCCCCACCAGTATTCGCCCTTCGAGCCGGTGACGCCGGTGCGGGCGACGTCGGTGGTCATCGCGAAGCCCAGGCCGAAGCCCACGCCGTGGTAGATCGGCTCGGTGAACATCGACACCGACGCATCGGCCAGGTCGGCGCCGCCGGGCAGGTGGTTCGAGCGCATCAACGCCAGCGTTTTCGGGCCGATCAGGCGCGCGCCGTCGAGTGCGCCGCCCAGGCGCAGGCATTCGCAGAAGCGCGCATAGTCGGCCGCGGTCGACACCAGCCCGCCGCCGCCCGAAGGCGCGGCCGGCGGCTCGCGGAAGCTGCCCAGCTGCGCCGGCAGCAGCCTGCCCTCGGCCGACATCAGGTAGCACTGGGCGAAACGGGCGGCGCGCGCCTCGTCGACGTGGAAGGCGGTGTCGGTCATGCGCAGCGGCTCGAAGATGCGCTGCTGCAGGAACTGCGCGAAGGGCTGGCCGGAGATCTGCTCGACCAGGTAGCCGAGCACGTCGGCCGAGACCGAGTAGTTCCATGCGGTGCCGGGCGAGAACTCCAGCGGCACCTCGGCGAGCGCGTCGATGAAGCCCTGCAGGCCGTCGTCGCGCGTGAACGGGTCGATCTTGCGGCTGCGGTAGGCGGCATCGACGTTGGTGCGGTTCTGGAAGCCGTAGGTCAGGCCCGAGGTGTGGCGCAGCAGGTCGATGATGCGCATCGGCGCGTCGGTGGGCCGGGTCAGCCAGCCGGCCGGCGTGCCCGGCAGCCCGCCGCCGCCGCCGACGTACACGCCCAGGTTGCGCCACGCCGGGATGAAGCGGTGCACCGGGTCTTCGAGCGCCACCCGGCCTTCCTCGACCAGCATCATGAAGGCGACGCTGGTGATCGGCTTGGTCATCGAGTAGATGCGCACGACGGCGTCTTCCTGCAGTCGGCGGCCGGTCTCGAGATCGGCGTGGCCGAGCACGCTCTGGTGCACGAGCCGGCCTTCGCGCCGCACCTGCAGCAGCGCGCAGGGCAGGCGGCCGGGATCGACGTAGCGTTCGGCCAGGAAGCGGTCGATGCGCGCCAGGCGCCGGCTGCACATGCCGGCCGATTCGGGTTTGAGGGTCATCGTGGAGTACCTTGGGAAAGACGCGCAGCCCGCACCGCGGGCAGCCGACAGCCGGGCAGCGGCTGGGCGGGCGGCGCCGATGCTACCGGCACAATCGAAGCATGGCCGAGCGCATCGTCTTTCTGGTCCCGGGCTTCTTCGGCTTCTCGTCGGTCGGTGCGGTCAGCTACTTCGAGGACGTGGAGCGCGTGCTCGGCGCCGCGCTGCAGCGGCGAGGCGTGGAGGCGCAGATCGTGTGCTGCCGCACCCAGCCCACCGCGTCGATCCGCCGGCGCGCCGAGGCGCTGCGCCTGCAGGTGCAGCGCAGCGCCGGGCTGAAGGCGCGCGAGCTGCACTTCGTCGGCCACTCCACCGGCGGGCTCGACGTGCGCCTGCTGCTCGCGCCCGGGCTGCGCATGGCGGGCGGCGACGTGGCCGCGCGGATCGCGCGGCGCACCCGCAGTGCGATCTCGGTGGCCACGCCGCACCGCGGCACGCCGCTGGCCAACCACTTCCTGTCGGTCCAGGGCCAGACGCTGCTGCTGCTGTTGAGCGCGCTCGCCACCTCGGGGCAGGGGCGCGGCCTGATCGTGGCCACGGCGCGTGCGCTGGCGCTGGCGGCCAAGGTCGACGACTGGCTGGACCGCGATCCGGGCGCGCTCGAGCGGCTCGCCGAAGGCCTGCTGCAGCAGCTGAGCCTGAAGCGCAGCGATCCGCTGTGGCGCTACCTGCGCCAGATCCAGCGCGACCAGGGCGCCGCGGTGCAGCTCACGCCCGAGGGCATCGACCTGTTCGCCGCCGCGGTGGCCGACCGGCCCGGGATCGACTACGCCTGCGTGGTCGCCGGCGTGCCCAGGCCGCGCGAATCGCTGAAGCCGGCCGAACTGCTGGACCCGGAATACCTGGTGCTGCGCGCGCTGTTCCGGCTGCTGCATGCGCTGGCGTCGCGGCCGCATCCGCACTATCCGTATCCCGAGCCCGACGCGCCGGTGCGCGCCGCGATCGAACGCGCCTTCGGCTTCGAGCTGAGCGCGCGCACCAGCGACGGCGTCGTGCCCAGCCTGAGCCAGCTGCACGGCCGGCTGCTGCATGCGGCCCGCGCCGACCACCTCGACGTGGTCGGCCACTACACGCTGGCCGGCCGCACCGCCGACTGGCTGCCGTCGGGCGCCGGTTTCACGCCCGAGGCCTTCGAGGCGGCCTGGGACGCGGTGGCCGGTGCGATCGCCAGCCCGCAGCCGGCCGCAGCGGCCGCCGCGCCGGCCGCGCCACGCCGGCGCGCCGCCAAGCCGCCGAAGGCCTGAAGCGAGTCAGCCCGACAGGCTGCCTGCCAGCCGCTGGCGGATGATGGATTCGGCCTGCGCCATGATGCGGTCGACCAGCTCGCGGCAACTGGGCACGTCGCGGATCAGCCCGGCCACCATGCCGCAGGACCAAGCGCCCGCGTCCATCGCGCCTTCCTTCATGATCTTCGGGTAGACGCCGGCCACCTGCTCGATGATGTCCTCGAACTTGATCGAGGCGCCGAGTTCGCGCTCCTTCTCGAGCAGCCGGTCGACCGCGGCGTTGCGCAGCACGCGCTCGGTGTTGCGCAGCGGGCGCATCACCAGCCGCGTGTCGAGCTCGCTGGCGGCGACGATCGCCTGCTTGACGTTGTCGTGGATCGGCGCTTCCTTCGTCGCCATGAAGCGCGTGCCCATGTTCATGCCGTCGGCGCCCAGCGCCATGGCCGCCACCAGCGAGCGGCCGTCGGCCATGCCGCCCGACGCGACGAAGGGGATCTTCAGCTCCTCGGCGGCGCGCGGCAGCAGGATGAAGTTGGGCACGTCGTCCTCGCCCGGGTGGCCGCCGCATTCGAAGCCGTCGACGCTGACGGCGTCGCAGCCGATCGCCTCGGCCTTCAGGCTGTGGCGCACCGAGGTGCACTTGTGGATCACCTTGATGCCGGCTTCGTGCAGCGCGGGCATCCACTTCTGCGGGTTGTTGCCCGCGGTCTCGACGATCTTGACGCCGCCTTCGATGATCGCGCGGATGTAGCCCGGGTAGTCGGGCGACGCGACCGTCGGCAGGAAGGTCAGGTTCACGCCGAAGGGCTTGTCCGTCAGATCGCGGCAGCGGCGGATCTCGTTCGCCAGGTCGGCCGGGGTGCGCTGCGTCAGCCCGGTGATGATGCCCAGCGCGCCGGCGTTGGACACGGCGGCTGCCAGCTCGGCGAAGCCGACGAAGTGCATGCCGCCCTGGATGATCGGGTGCTGGATGCCGAAGAGTTCGGTGATGCGGGTCTTCATCGCGTGGGGACTCCCATTCAGGCAGGGTTCAAAAGGCCGAAGGCTAACGCGGCCGGGCGGCGGCGGCTGTCGCGCGTCAGACTTCGCCGCCGAAGCGCTCGGCCAGGTTGGCGAGGTAGCGCTCGATCAGGCGCTCGTTCTCGGCGACGACCAGCGGCGCCACCAGCGCGCGCGTGATCGCCGGTGCCGGCACGTCGAGCTCGCCGGCCAGCTCCAGCCGCAGGTGCGTGCCCTGCGGCCGCGGCTCGATCACCCAGCGGCCGCCGACGCGCGCGTTGCCTTCCCCGGCCACCGGTTCCCAGCGCACGCTGCGGCGCTGGCGATCGCAGTGGTACCGGCTGGCGTAGACGGTCTGCAGGTGCACGTGCTCGGTGCCCAGCTTGGCCAGCTCCCAGCGGTAGCGGTTGCCGCCCAGGTCCACCAGCCGCTCCAGGCCGGGGAAGTGGCTGGCCGACAGCGGCACGTCGGCCAGCACCGCGTACACCGCGTCGGCGTCGGCGCGCACGTCCATCTCGTAGGCGAGGTCGAAGGGCACGTGCACGGTCATCGGCAGTCCTGCGTCGGGTTGGCGTCGGCTCGGCCAAGAGCGGGCCGGCGGGTGTCGCAGTCCGGCGCGAAGGCCCGGCGCTCAGCGCGCGGCCGCCGCATCGACGAAACCGTCGATGCGCTCGAGCAGATAGGCATGGAACGGGTTGCTGCGCAGCCGCGTCAGCGCCCAGCCGGGAATCGCCAGGACGCCGTTCTCGCCGCGCACGTCGAGCCGGCCGAGCTGCACGTGCCCGGCGGGCGCGGCGTCGATGCCGTACAGCGGGTCGTCGGGCGGGAAGGGCAGCGCCACGTGCGACAGCGAGAACACCGCGCGCGGCCAGGCGAGTTCCAGCGGCCGGTCCGCGAACTGCGTGCCGCCGGCGGCCGCGCGCCGCTCGCCCACCTGCTGCGTCTGCGGCGTGAGGTTGCCGATCACGGTCAACCCGTAGGGCCGGTCGCTGCGGGCCAGCAGCCGCACGGTCAGCGCGCCCGGGTCGCCGACCAGCAGCGAGCGCATCGCCGAGTGGCGGTTCACGTCGAACAGCACCAGCTCGTGTCCGCCCGGCGCGAGCCGGTTCAGCAGCAGGTCGGGCACCGCGCCGGCGTCGACGGTGGAATCCACCGTCGACAGGAACACCAGCGTCGGCGGAAAGCCGCGGATGCTGCCGCCGGCATCGCCTGCGAGCCGCTCGAGGTCGGTAACCACGCCGCGCGTCAGCCGGTGCGTCTGGCCCGACGCGTTGAAGCTGAAGGAGTTGTACTTGTAGGGGTCGAATTCCTTGACGATCTGCTGCCAGGCCGCGCGCTCGAATCCCGGCACCGACGACAGCCCGGTGCGCAGCCGGCCGACGGCCGCGGCCGGCGTGATCGCGATCGCCGGCGAGATCAGCACCAGCCCCGCCGGCATCGGCTGCTCGGCGCCGCGGATCGCCGCGACGGTGTAATCCACCGCGAGCGCGGCGCCGTTGGAGTAGCCGATCATCAGCAGCGGCCGCCCGGGCGGCGCGTGGCGTTGCAGGTCGCGCATCGCCAGTTGCACGGCCGCGCGCATGTCCTCGACGCGGAAGTGCACCAAGCCCGACGGCGCGGTACCGTGGCCCGGCAGGCGCAGGCCGAAGACTTCCCAGCCGCGCGCCGCCAGGTGCTCGCCGACCGAGCGCAGGCTGTAGGGCGAATCGGTCAGCCCGTGCAGCAGCAGCACGGTGCCGCGCGGCTCGCCGCCGCCCGCCGGCGCCAGGCGGAAGCTGCGGTTCCAGTTGGTCGCCCAGGTTTCGGGGTCGCTGCGGCTGCCGCGGCGGTAGCGGTTGAACAGATCGGCCTGCCCGGCCGGCGGCAGGTACACCTGCTGGTCGAGCGCGGCGAACAGGCGCTGCTCGAGCGCGAGGTAGTCGTCCAGCGTCGTCACCTGCGCGGCCTGCGCCGCCGTGAAGTCGGGCAGCGCCTGCAAGTGCCAGCGCTCGGGCGCAGGCCCCTGGCGCAGGAAGATCGCGAAGCCCACCGTGCCGACCAGCACGACGCCGAGCAGCGCCGAGCCGATGACGAACAGCAGCCAGCGGACGAGCGTGCGGATCATCGGGGTGTCGCGGTGGGGTCCGGGCGGATTTCAGGCGCGGCGCGGGCCGGCGCGGCCGCCGCCGGCCTGCATGCGGCGGTGCCCGGCTTGCAGGCGCCGGATAGGCCGGGCTCTCAGCGCATCAGGAAGCCGAGCAGCCGATTGATGCTGCGGCCATAGGGCGGCACCAGCAGCTTCGCGCTCGACCAGCGCGCCTGGCGGAAGATCGGCCGCAGCTTGGAGAAGGTCTCGAAGCCTTCCTTGCCGTGGTAGTGGCCCATGCCCGATTCGCCGACGCCGCCGAAGGGCAGGTCGTGCTGGCCCACGTGCAGCAGCGCGTCGTTGACCGACACGCCGCCCGACATCACGTGCGTCAGCAGCCGCTCGACCGTGGCGTCGTTGCGGCTGAACGGGTACAGCGCCAGCGGTCGCGGCCCGGCGTTGATGCGCGCGATCACGGCGTCGAGGTCGTCATACGGCAGGATCGGCAGGATCGGGCCGAAGATCTCGCGCTGCATCAGCTGCGAGTCGTCGGGCGGGTTCAGCACGATGTGCGGCGCGATCTTGCGGGTGGCGGCGTCGTAGGCCGGCCCGGGGATCAGCGGCACGACCGGCACGCCGCGCTCGCGGGCGTCGTCGAGCGCGCCCACCAGCCGGCGGAACGAGCGCTCGTCGATCACCGAGGTGTAGTCCACCGACTCGAGCGACGGGTAGCGCCGCGGCATGATCTCGCGCGCATGCGACACGAAGGCGTCGACCTTCTTGCGCGGCAGGTACATGTGGTCGACGCTGGTGCAGATCTGGCCGGCGTTCAGGCACTTCACGTACAGGATGCGCTCGGCCGCGGTGCGCACCGGGAAGTCGTTGCAGACCACCGCCGGCGCCTTGCCGCCGAGCTCGAGCGTCACCGGGCACAGGTTCTGCGCGGCCGCCGCCATGACCAGGCGCCCGGTCTGGCTCGAGCCGGTGAACAGCAGGTGGTCGAAGGGCAGCTTGCTGAACTCGAGGCCGACGTTGCCGGTCTCGTCGAAGATCTGCAGCTTCTCGGGCGGCAGGTAGGCCGGCATCTTGTCGATCAGCAGCTTCGCGAGGTGGCGCGAGTTCTCGCTCATCTTGACCATCGCGCGGTTGCCGGCGGCGAAGATCGCCGCCAGCGGCACCATCGTCAGGTTGATCGGGAAGTTCCACGGCACGATCACGCCGACCACGCCCAGCGGCTGCGGCACGACGCGGTTGCTGGCCAGGCCGAAGAGCTTGCGGTCGACGGTGCGCTTCTGCGGCCGCATCCACTGGCGCAGGTGCGCGAGCGCGTCGTCGAAGGCACTGAGCGCCGGCAGGATCTCGGCCAGCATCGTCTCGTGGCGCGAGCGGTGGCCGTAGTCGGCGCAGATCGCGTCGCAGATCGCGTCGAGGTTCTCGGTGACGAAGCGGCGCAGCGTCTGCAAATCCCGGCGGCGCTCGGCCTCGTCCGGAACCGGGTGCTGGAAATAGGCGCGGCGTTGCAGCGCCAGCGCCTCGCTCAGCATCTCGCGCGTCGCGTTCATGTCCATGGCGGGGTCCTCGGGGTTGGATCAGCCCTGCGCCGCGAGCGGCGCAGGCAGCGCGGGCTGCGGCTGACAGGCAGGGCGCGAAGCATAGCGCGCTTGCGCGGTCCGCAGCGCAGGCGATACCGCTGCCGGTATCGAAGCCGCCGCTTCGCCGGCCGGCGCGCGGCCGGCTTCGGGTGCGGCCGGCGCGCGGGCGCCCAGCGCCCAGCCTTCGGTGGCCGCCTGCTGCGGCCGCCAGCGCAGCGCGGCGCCGGCCAGGCCGCGTTCGACGGCGAACGCGACCAACTGCTCGCAGGCCGCGGCGTCGAGCTGCAGCACCAGCCGCTGCCAGCGCCGGTTGACGAGCGGGTCGAGCCACAGCCGCTCGACCCGCGCGCGCTCGCCGTCAGTGTCGGCGCAGCGGCCGGCGGCCAGCCGGCGTGCCAGCAGCGTGTGCAAGAAGGCGTGAAAGGCGTGGCGCGCGTCGGCCGACGGCAGCCGCGCGGCCAGTGCGGTGCAGCGCCGGGCATGGCCGGCGCGCGTGAACTGCAGGCTCAGCATCACCTGCAGCGCCTGCGCCGGATTCAGCACCTGCAGCCGCGGCGGCGGCAGCACCAGCAGCGGCAGCGTCGCGGCCCGTCCGTGCGGCAGCGGCGTGGCGAAGGCCGTCAGCACCGCCAGCCGCTGCCACTGCGCGGCGTCCAGGCCGGCGATCGCGGCCGGGCCGCCGTCCTCGATGCGCCGCGCGAAATCCAGCGCCGCCTGCGGGCCGTGCGCGGCCTTGGCGCGGTGCGCGCGCGCGCTGATCACCGCCAGGTTGCCCAGCGCCCAGCCGGCGCCGGCGTTGATGCGGGTGACGGTGGCGTCGTCCGGCCCGCCGCTGCCGTGGGTTAGCGCCGCGCCCGTGACCGGGCAGCAGCGCGGCTCGATGTGCCGCAGCAGCGCCGGGTTGAGCTGCAGCGGCTCGAAGCCCAGGCCCTGCTGCCACGCGCCCAGCCGCAGCCGCAGCCACTGGCGCACATGATGGTCGGCCGGCAGCGTGCGCCGGCCGAAGCGCGCGCGGCCGGCTTCCCAGCCCAGGCGCACCGGGTTGTCGGGCTGCAACTGCTCGGCGGGCGGCACGCAGCCGCGCCGCGCATGCTCCCAGCCGATGGCGTAGGCGATGTCGGGGTTGGGATAGGCCGAGGGCGAGGTGCTGTCGGCGGGCGTCGGGGCGGCGTTCATCGGGGCGGGCTCCTGGTGGACGGCCGGGCGCTTTGCCCGGCGCTGTCGGCCAGTCTGCCCTGCCGCTGGCTCAGCAGATGAGCCACCCGCTCGACGGCTTGCGTCGCGGGCGCCGCCGGGGCGCCGCCGGGGCGTCGCCGGGGCGCAGGGCGGCCGAAGGGCTGCCCGGTGCCGCGCACCCGTGAGCCGGCGGCGCACCGCCGCGTCGTCAGCCGGCGGCGGCCAGCAGCGGCGACGCGGCGTCGACCACGTCGTGCAGCGTCGGCACCGCAAGCCTGCGGCGGCGCTCCAGCGCGATCTGGTGGTGCAGATCGTCGAGTTCGGCGAGCAGGCGGCCCATGCGGCCCGGGTGGCGCTCGCCGGCGGCGGCGAGCGCGTCGATCTCGTTGTTCAGGCGGGCATATCGGCCGCTGAGTTCGTGCAGGGTCATCGCTCCATGCTCCCGGGGGAGTGTCCACGGGCGCCCCGGTCGGGCAGCCCGGGCCGCAGTCTGCCGCCGGCGCGCCGGCCGCGCCATCCTGCGGATGAGGGGCCGGCCGCGGCCGGGATTCGGCGCGGCGGCGGCGGCCGCGCGCCGACAGGGCATCATTGGCGCATGAACGACGATCACAATCCCGAAGCCGCCGACGTGCTGATCGTCGGCGCCGGCCCCGCCGGCCTGGCGCTGGCCTGCGCGCTGGCCGATGCCGGCCTGCAGGTGCAACTGCTCGAACAGGCGCCGCGCGCCGCGCTCGACGCGCCCGCCGAGGACGGGCGCGAGATTGCGGTCACCCACCGCGCGCGCCGGGTGATGGAAGCGCTCGGCCTGTGGCAGCGGCTGCCGGCCGACGAGATCGCGCCGCTGCGCGAGGCGCGCGTGCTCGACGGCGACCGGCCGCAGGCGCTGCGTTTCGCGGCCGATGCCGGCAGCGAAGCGCTCGGCTGGCTCGTGCCCAACCACCGCATCCGCGCGGCGGCGATCGCGGCGGCGCTGTCGCGGCCGGGTGTGCGCCTGCTGTGCGACGCGCGCGTCACCGCGCTTCAGCTGCCGGGCAGCGAAGGGCCGTCGCCGGGTTCGTCGGCCCGCACCGCCAGCGCGCCGGGCAGCAGCCCGGCCCTGGGGCCGGCTGCGGGTGCAGCGGCGGGGGTGAGCCTGGCCGATGGGCGCCGCTTCAGCGCGCCGCTGGTGGTCGCGGCCGACAGCCGGCAGTCGAACACCCGGCGCCTGGCCGGCATCGGCGCGTCGATGCACGACTTCGGCCGCAGCGTGGTGGTCGGCCGGGTCGCGCACGAGCGCGACCACGACGGCATCGCCTGGGAGTGCTTCCGCTACGGCAACACGCTGGCGCTGCTGCCGATGAACGGCCGGATCACCTCGGCGGTGGTCACGATGGCCGGCGACCGCGCGGCCGAGTGGATGGCGCTGCCCGACGCCGAGTTCGCCGCGCGCATCGAGGCGCAGACCGACGGCCGGCTGGGTGCCGTGCGCGCCGCCGGAGCGCGCCACCTGTACCCGCTGCTGGGCGTGTACGCGCAGCGTTTCGTCGCGCCGCGCTTCGCGCTGATCGGCGACGCCGCGGTGGGCATGCACCCGGTGACTGCGCACGGCTGGAATTTCGGGCTGTACGGCGTCGAGGTGCTGGCGCGCGAGGTGGGCGCGGCGCGCAGCGCGGGCCGCGACATCGGCGCGGCCGAGGTGCTGGCGCGCTACGAGGCCGAGCACCGGCGCACGACGCTGCCGGTGTACCTGGCGACCAACTCGCTGGTGTCGCTGTTCACCGACGAGCGCGCGCTGCCGAAGCTGGCGCGACGCGCAGTGCTCGACATCGCCGAGCGCGTGCCGCCGGTCAGCCGGGTGGTCAAGGCGCTGATGAAGCGCCAGCTCACCGGCAGCGGCGGTGGCTTCGCGCTGCCACCGCTGCCGCGCCTGCCGCCGCCGCCCTGGCGCTGAAACCCCGGCGCCAAGGCTTCAGCGCCGAGACCCGAGCGCCGGGGCCCCAGCGCCAGAACTCCAGCAACGGGCGCGCGGGCGCGGCGCGTCAGACCATCAGCATGCCGCCGTCGAGCAGCAGCGACTGCCCGGTCATGCCGTCGGATTCGGCCGAGGCCAGGTACAGCGCGAGGTTGGCGACTTCCTCGGGCTGCAGGAAGCGCCGCTGCGGCACGCGCGCCAGCCCGGCCTGCAGCACCTGCTCGAAGGGCACGCCCAGGATCGCGGCGTGCGCGCGGAACTCGTCGAGCATGTCGGTCTGCACGAAGCCGGGGCAGATCGCGTTGACCTGCACGCCGCGCGCCGCCGCCTCGAGCGCGGCGCAGCGAGTGAGCCCGACGAGCGCGTGCTTCGACGCGTTGTAGGCGCTCTGGTTCAGCGAGCCCCACTTGCCCGCGGTGGAGGCGATGTTGACGACCTTGCCGCTGCCGCGCGCCTGCATGTGGCGCAGCGCCAGCTGCATCAGGTGGAAGGCGCCGTAGACGTTGACCTGCAGCACGCGGTCGAAGTCCTCGGGCGTGGTGTCCACCAGCGGCGCCGCGTGGTAGATGCCGGCGTTGTTGACCAGCACGTCCACGCGGCCGAAGGCGGCGATGGCGGCGTCGAAGGCGGCCTGGACCTGCTCGCGCCGGGCCAGGTCGGCGGCGTGCACCGCCGCCGGCGCGCCCAGCGCCGCGGCCTCGGCGCGCACCCGCTCCAGGCTGTCGGCGCCGCGCGCCACCAGGCACAGCGCCGCGCCTTCGGCCGCGAAGCGCAACGCGATCGCGCGGCCGATGCCGCGGCTGGCACCGGTGAGCAGCACGGTGCGGCCCTGCAGGCGGCCGGGGCTGGGGGCAGCCGAGGCGTTGCCGATCATCGGGGACTCCCTTCGGGTTGGGCGGTGCGGCGGCGACGCATCAGCGGCCGCGCGCCGCCAGGATGGCGCCCGGGTCGTCGCTGATGATGCCCTGCACGCCGGCACGCCACAGCGATTGCGCCTGCGCGGCGTCGTTCACGGTCCACACGTGGGTGCAGCCGCCGCGCCGGCGCATCGCGCGCGCGAAGGCCGCGATCGGCAGCGGCAGGCCGTGCCAGCGCGGCGGGATGCACAGCGCCTGGTACGGCAGCGGGCCCGGGTCGCGGCCCAGCAGCGCGGGCAGCAGCAGCGCCGCCACCTCGGGCTGGGTGGCGCCGAGCGCGAAGCCGGCGCCGCGCAGCGGCTCGGTGGTCGCGCGGTCGAAACCGGCGACGATCACGCGGCGCTCGAGCGCGTGCCGGCGCACCGCGGCGAGCAGAGGCTGGGCGGCGGCCGCGGTCTTCAGCTCGATGATCAGCGGCAGCGTGCGCGGCAGCGATTCCACCAGCCGGTCGAAGGTGGGGATCGTCGCGCCGCGGCCGCGCCACGGGTGCGTGCGGCCGCCGTCGGCGCTGAAGTTGGCGCCGGCGTCCAGGCGCTGCAGCTCGGCCGCGCTGCGGGCGGCGAGCGCACCGCTGCCGTCGGTGGTGCGCTCGAGCGTGGCGTCGTGGCACACCATGAGCACGCCGTCGCGCGACAGGTGCAGGTCGAGCTCGACGGCGTCGGCGCCGAGCGCCACGGCCTGGTCGAACGACGGCAGCGTGTTCTCCGGCGCGTGCGCGCGGTTGCCGCGGTGGCCGACCACCGGCCGCGCCTGCGGGTCGAGCAGGATCATCGCCGGCGGGGCGCCGCGGCTCGGCAAGGCGGCATCGCCGCACCGGTGGCGCCCGTGTCGGCGCCGCGCAGCCGCACGCTACTGCGCGGTCCAGCCGCCGTCCACCGGCAGCGCGATGCCGGTGATGCCCGCCGCCGCCGGGCCGCACAGGAACACGGCGACATCGCCGATGCGCGCCGGCGGCAGCAGCGTCAGGTTGGGCTGCTTCTCGCGCAGCAGTTCGCGCACGCCGGCCGCGCGGTCGCCGCCCACCGCCGCGGCGCGCGCGTCGATCTGCGGCTGGATCAGCGGCGTGTCGGTCCAGCCCGGGCAGATGCAGTTGACGGTGATGCCGTCGGTCGCGGTCTCGAGCGCCACGCCCTTGGACAGGCCGACCAGCCCGTGCTTGGCGGCCAGGTACGCCGCCTTGTTCACCGACGCCACCAGCCCGTGCACCGACGCGATGTTGACGATGCGGCCGAAGCCGCGCTCGCGCATGCCCGGCACCGCCGCCTTCATCGTGTGGAAGCAGGCCGACAGGTTGACCGCGACGATCGCGTCCCACTTGTCGTCGGGGAAGGATTCGATCGGCGCGGTGTGCTGGATGCCGGCGTTGTTGACCAGCAGGTCGGGGAAAGCCAGCGCCTGCGTGGCCGCGGCCACCAGGCCGGCGGCCTCGGCTGCGCGCGCGATGTCGGCGCGCAGGTAGGCGGTGCGCACGCCGTGCGTGGCGGCCAGCTCGGCGGCGATGCCGCGGCCGCGCTCGTCGGGGTCGATGCCGTGCAGCACCACGTCGGCGCCGGCGGCGGCCATCGTCTGGGCGATCGCCAGGCCGATGCCCTGGGTGGAGCCGGTGACGAGGGCGGTGCGGCCTCTCAGGATGGACATGGTTTCTCCGGGTCGGGGGACGGCGGCGATTGTGGCAGCGCGCCTGGCGCGGGCCGGCTCCTATGATGCCGGCCCGATGCGCCGCCGGCAGGCCCGAAGCCTGGCCGCCGCTGCACCGACGATCGAAGCCCCCTCGAAGCGAAGCCACCATGAGCGACACCCCCGCCGAGCGCCCTGCGCTGCCCGACCGCCTGAGCGTCGATCCGCGCAGCCCGCACCACGATGCCGCGGCCTGCGAGCACGACATCGGCATCCGCTACAACGGCAGCGAACGCCACGACGTGGAGGAGTACTGCGTCAGCGAAGGCTGGATCCGGGTGCCCGCCGGCAAGACGCTGGACCGGCGCGGGCGGCCGCTGCTGATCAAGCTCAAGGGCCGCGTCGAAGCCTTCTACCGCTGATCGGCGCGGCGCCGCGCGTAGCATGCGCGCCGGCCTGCATGGGCAGGCTGCCGGCCGGCGGGCGCGAGCTGCCCGGCGCCGGGCATCCGGCCCGCCGGATCCGAACGACCGACACCAAGGACACCGAGGAGACACCCCGATGAAGCGCACCCCCCTCGCGCCACGCCGCGCCGCGCCCGTACACGCGTTTGCACTCGCCTGCTGGCTGGCCGCCGCCGGCGCCGCGGCGCAGCCGGCGCCGCCGAAGTTCCCCGACGCGCAGGCCAGCGATCCGGTCGCGCTCGGCTGGATGATCGGTTTCCCGCCGCCGCCCGACAAGGTCATCCGGCGCGACGACGGCAGCAGCTATCGCTTCCCGCAGCTGCGCTGGAGCTTCTCGAACTACCGCCGCCTCAGCCCGACGAGCAACGTGTCGCGCGGCCTGGGTGCGCCGGTGCCGCTGCCGCGCGCCGAGCGCGACGACCTCGACGCGGTCAGCTTCCAGGTGCTGGGCAGCGAGCAGACGATGACCTGGGGCCAGGCCTTCTATGCCAACTACACCGACGGCGTGGTCGTGCTGCACAAGGGCCGCATCGTCTACGAGCGCTATTTCGGCGCGCTCCAGCCCGACGGGCAGCACATCGCGCAGTCGGTGACCAAGTCGTTCTTCGGCACCATCGGCGCGATGCTGGTGGCCGAGGGCAAGCTCGACGAGAACGCCAAGGTCGCGGTCTACGTGCCCGAGCTGAAGGACTCGGCGTTCGGCGACGCCACCGTGCGCGAGCTGCTCGACATGACCACCGGGCTGCAGTACAGCGAAAACTACGCCGACCCGAAGGCCGAGATCTGGAACCACGTGCGCGCCGGCGGCCTGCTGCCGAGGCCGCCGGGCTACACCGGGCCGCAGTCCTTCTACGAGTTTCTGCTGACGGTGAAGAAGCAGGGCGAGCACGGCCAGGCCTTCGCCTACAAGACCGTCAACTCCGACGCGCTCGGCTGGGTGATCGCGCGCGCCACCAACAAGTCGGTCGGCCTGAACCTGCAGGAGCGCATCTGGAGCAAGCTCGGCGCCGAGCAGGATGCGTACTTCGTGATCGACAGCGTCGGCACCGAGTTCGCCGGCGGCGGCCTGAGCACCGGGCTGCGCGACCTGGCGCGCTTCGGCGAGATGATGCGCAACGACGGCCGCTTCAACGGCCAGCAGGTGGTGCCCAAGGCGGTGGTCGACGACATCCGCCGCGGCGCCGACAAGGCGCACTTCGCCAAGGCCGGCTACGCGCTGCTGCCCGGCTGGAGCTACCGCGACATGTGGTGGGTCACGCACAACGAGCATGGCGCCTACACCGCGCGCGGCGTGCACGGCCAGGTGATCTACATCGACCCGAAGGCCGAGATGGTGATCGCGCGCTATGCGTCGTTTCCGCTGGCCGGCAACGCCGCCCTCGACCCGACCTCGCTGCCCGCGTACCACGCGCTGGCCAAGCATCTGATGGCGAACCCGCGCTGACCGGGGCGGGCGCCGGCCGGCCGCAGTGCCGCGCGTGCAAGCGCTGCAGATCCATGCGGGGGCACGCGCCCGGCGCGTGCTGCGCGAGCGCGGGCTGCGCGCCGCCGACGTGCGCATCGTGCCGGGTGCGGCCGGCGGGCCCAAGGGGCTGGTGCTGAACGCGCTCGACCGCTTCGTCTTCGGCGACTGGCTCGCGGCCGCGCCGCAGACGGTGCACCTGCCCGGCGCATCGATCGGTGCGTGGCGCCTGGCCTGCGCGTGCCTGCCCGACCCGGCGCGCGCGCTGGCGCAGATGGCCGACGACTACATCCATCAGCACTACGAGCACGCGCCGGGCAGGCCGCCGCTTCCGGCGCACGTCAGCGCGGTGTTCGGCGCGCAGTTGCGGCTGCGATTCGGCGGGCGCGAGCACGAGGTGCTGCAGCACCCGCGCCGGCGCCTGCACGTGTTCGCCAGCCGCGGCCGTCACCGGTTGCTGCGGCGGCAGGGGCGGCTGCGCACGCCGCTCGGCTACCTGGGCGCCCTCGCCGCCAACGCCGCCGGGCGGCGCGCGCTGTCGGGCTGGCTCGAGCGCGTGATCTTTTCCGACCCGCGCGCGCCGCTGCCGCTGGCGCTGCACGACTACCGCACGCACCAAGTGCCGCTGACCGCGGCCAACCTGTGCCCGAGCATCCTGGCCAGTTGCTCGATCCCGTTCTGGCTCGACGCGGTGCACGACATCCCGGGCGCACCGGCCGGCGCCTACTGGGACGGCGGCATCACCGACTATCACCTGCGCCTGGACTACGGATCGCTGCCGCCCGAGGACGGCTGCGCCGGCCTGGTGCTGTACCTGCACTTCCAGCCGACGCTGGTCCCGGGCTGGCTCGACAAGGCGTGGAAGCGGCGCCATCGCGCGGACGCCTGCCTGGACAACGTGGTGCTGCTGTCGCCCACGCCGGCGTGGATCGCCACGCTGCCCAACGCCAAGCTGCCCGACCGCAGCGACTTCAAGGCCTATGGCGACGACCTCGCCGGGCGCGTCGCGGCCTGGAGCCGCGCGGTGCGCGAGAGCGGGCGCCTGGCCGACGAATTCGCGGCGCTCGCGCACGGCGGGCGCCCGATCGACGCGCAGCCGCTGCCCTGAAGTAGAATCAGCCCCTTCGATTCAAGCAGCAAGGAACGGGAAAGGCATCATGGTTGTGACACCGCGAACTCGCCGCTTCGCCGCTGGAGCCTGAGCCGCCGCGCCGTCACGCCTGCACGTTCCCCTGCAACCTCATGGCAAAGCGCGGTCCGACGACCGCGTTTTTGTTTTCCGGAGCCGACCGCCATGATCTCGATCACGCTGCCCGATGGTTCGCGCCGCGACTACCCAGGCCCTGTCACGGTGGGCGAAGTCGCCGCCTCGATCGGCCCCGGCCTGGCCAAGGCGGCGCTCGCCGGCAAGATCGGCAGCGGCGCCGGCGCGCACCTGGTGGATCTGGACCACCGCATCGCCGCCAACGTGCCGCTGGCGATCGTCACCGACAAGAGCGCCGACGGGCTGGAGCTGATCCGGCACTCCACCGCGCACCTGCTGGCCTACGCGGTGAAGGAGCTGTTCCCTGACGCGCAGGTGACGATCGGGCCGGTGATCGAGCACGGCTTCTACTACGACTTCGCGTACAAGCGCCCGTTCACGCCCGATGACCTGGCCGCGATCGAGCGGCGCATGGCCGAGCTGGCCGCGAAGGACGAGAAGGTCGTGCGCCGCGTGCTGCCGCGCGACGAGGCGGTCGCGTACTTCAAGAGCCTGGGCGAGCACTACAAGGCCGAGATCATCTCGAGCATCCCGCCGGGCGAGGAAGTCAGCCTGTACCGCGAAGGCGGTTTCGAAGACCTGTGCCGCGGGCCGCACGTGCCGAGCACCGGCAGGCTCAAGCACTTCAAGCTGATGAAGGTGGCCGGCGCCTACTGGCGCGGCGACCACCGCAACGAGATGCTGCAGCGCATCTACGGCACCGCCTGGGCGACGAAGGACGAGCTGCAGGCCTACCTGCGCATGCTCGAGGAAGCCGAGAAGCGCGACCACCGCCGCCTGGGCCGCGAACTCGACCTGTTCCACATCGACGAGCACAGCCCGGGCACGGTGTTCTGGCACCCGAAGGGCTGGTTGCTGTGGCAGCAGGTCGAGCAGTACATGCGCGCGGTCTACCGCGACAACGGCTACCACGAGGTCAAGGGCCCGCAGATCCTGGACAAGACGCTGTGGGAGAAGACGGGCCACTGGGACAAGTACCGCGAGAACATGTTCATCACGGAGTCGGAGAAGCGCGACTACGCGCTCAAGCCGATGAACTGCCCCGGCCACATCCTGATCTTCAAGCAGGGCATCAAGAGCTACCGCGACCTGCCGCTGCGCTACGGCGAATTCGGCCAGTGCCACCGCAACGAGCCCACCGGCGGGCTGCACGGGATCATGCGCGTGCGCGGCTTCACGCAGGACGACGGCCACATCTTCTGCACCGAGGACATGATCCTGGACGAGTGCGTGGCCTACACGGCGCTGCTGCAACGCGTGTACCGCGACTTCGGCTTCACCGACATCATCTACAAGGTGGCGACCCGGCCCGAGGCGCGCATCGGCGCCGATGCGGTCTGGGACAAGGCCGAGCACGCGCTGATGGAAAGCCTGCGAGCCAGCGGTTGCGAGTTCGAGATCGCGGTCGGCGAGGGCGCGTTCTACGGCCCGAAGATCGAGTACACGCTGAAGGACGCGATCGGCCGGCAGTGGCAGTGCGGCACGATGCAGGTCGATTTCTCGATGGCCGAGCGGCTGGACGCCGTCTACGTGGCCGAGGACAGCAGCCGCCGCCATCCGGTGATGCTGCACCGCGCGATCGTCGGCAGCCTCGAGCGCTTCATCGGCATCCTGATCGAGCAGCACGCCGGCGCGCTGCCGGCGTGGCTGGCGCCGGCGCAGGCGGTGGTGGCCCCGATCACCGACGCGCACGCGGCCTACGCGGCCGAGGTAGTGAAAACGCTGCAAAAACAAGGCTTTAGAGCCGAGGCGGATTTGCGCAACGAGAAGATCACCTATAAAATCCGCGGTCATTCGCTGCAGAAGGTTCCGTACATCCTGGTCGTGGGCGACAAGGAGAAGGCAGACGGAGCCGTTTCGGTGCGCGCCCGGGGCAACCAGGATCTCGGTGCAATGGCGCTCGGTGACTTCGCCGCAAGGCTCGCCGACGACATCGCCCGCAAGGCCTGATGCGTTCGGCGCGCTTTTGTCGTATTTGCGGCCCGGTTGCCTCGGGGCTGCGCGAGAGGGGTTGACACCATCGCTACTTCGTTCATGGATCGCCGCATCCCCAATGCGGAGCGCAAGCACCGGCTGAACCGCGAAATCATGGCGCCGCAGGTGCGTCTCAACGGGGTCAGCAACGAGCCGTTGGGCATCGTCCCCACCTTCGAGGCGCTGCGCATGGCCGGGGAACTGGATGTCGATCTGGTCGAGATCGCCGCCACGGCCGACCCGCCCGTCTGCCGCCTGATGGACTACGGCAAGTTCAAGTATCAAGAGCAGAAGAAGGCGGCCGAGGCCAAGGCGAAGCAGAAGATCATCGAGATCAAGGAAGTCAAGTTCCGCCCGGGCACCGACGAAGGCGACTACGCGATCAAGATGCGCAACCTGCGCCGCTTCATCGGCGAGGACGGCGACAAGGGCAAGATCACGCTGCGCTACCGCGGCCGCGAGATCACCCACCAGGAAATCGGCATGCGGCTGCTCGAGCGCATCCGCGACGAACTGGCCGACATCGCGGTGGTCGAGCACATGCCCAAGCTCGAGGGCCGGCAGATGATCATGGTGCTGGCGCCGAAGCGGAAGTAGCGGGCACGGAATCTTCGCGGCCCGGGTGCTTCGCCCGGGCCGTGGAGCGAAGAAGCCTGCGTCAGGCTGGACAAGTGCCGCACGCGCACCGTGCGGCCGCCTGGCGGGGCAACAGCAAGAAGGAGCAGCAATGCCCAAGATGAAGACCAAGAAGAGCGCGGCCAAACGGTTCCGCGTGCGCCCGGGGGGCAGCGTGAAGCGCGGCGGCGCCTACAAGCGCCACATCCTCACGAAGAAGTCCACCACCCGCAAGCGCCACCTGCGCGGCGCGCAGCAGGTGCACGAATCCGACCTCGTTTCCGTGGCGGCGATGATGCCGTTCGCGGGCCTGTAAGCGGGAGGACCGACAGATGCCTCGCGTCAAACGTGGTGTAACGGCGCATGCGCGCCACAAGAAGATCCTCGCGCTGGCCAAGGGCTACCGCGGCCGCCGCAAGAACGTCTTCCGCATCGCCAAGCAGGCGGTGATGAAGGCGGGCCAGTACGCGTACCGCGACCGGCGCGCGCGCAAGCGCGTGTTCCGCCGGCTGTGGATCGTGCGCATCAACGCGGCTTCGCGCGAGATGGGCGTGAGCTACAGCAAGTTCATGGCCGGGCTGAAGAAGGCCCAGATCGGCATCGACCGCAAGGTGCTGGCCGACATGGCCGTCAACGACCCGGCGGCCTTCGGCGCCATCGTCGAGAAGGTCAAGGCCCAGCTCGCTTGAGGCCCCGGCGGGCTGCCCCGCACGGGCGGCCCGGCCGGGCCGGCTCGATGGCCGTCTCGCCCCGGGGCGGCCATTTTTGTTTAGGGCGCGCTGCCTTGCAGCCTCGCGTCGCTTCGCGACACGAGTCCCGGGCGCAAGCGCAAGCCCCTGTCTTCACCCGAGAGGCCATGAACGATCCGGACATCTTGGTGCAGGCTGCACAGGCGGCTTTCGACGCTGCGCCGACGCCTGCCGAGCTGGAGAACGCGAAGGCGCGCTTTCTCGGCAAGGCCGGCGCGCTGACCGAGGCGATGAAGGGCCTGGCCGCACTGCCGGTCGAGCAGAAGAAGGCGCAGGGCGCGGCGATCAACCAGGCCAAGCAGCGCATCGACGCGGCGCTGCAGGCACGGCGCGACGCGCTCGCGCGCGCCGAGCTCGAGCGCCAGCTGCGCGCCGAGGCGCTGGACGTCACGCTGCCGGGCCGGCGGCGCGGCAGCGGCGGCCTGCACCCGGTGTCGCGCACGCTGATGCGCATCGAGGCGATCTTCCGCTCGATGGGCTTCGACGTCGCCGACGGCCCCGAGATCGAGACCGACTGGTACAGCTTCACCGCGCTGAACAACCCCGAGAACCACCCGGCGCGCTCGATGCAGGACACCTTCTACGTCGACCTGAAGGACGCCGAAGGCCGCTGGCTGAACCTGCGCCCGCACACCAGCCCGATGCAGGTGCGCTATGCGCAGGCGCATGCGCAGCGCCATGCGGGCAGCGGCGCGATGCCCGAGATCCGCGTGATCGCGCCGGGCCGCACCTACCGCGTGGACAGCGACGCGACCCACTCGCCGATGTTCCACCAGTGCGAAGGCCTGTGGATCGGCGAGAACATCAGCTTCAAGGATCTGAAGGTCGTGTTCACCGACTTCCTGCGCCGCTTCTTCGAGACCGACGAGCTCGAGGTGCGATTCCGGCCGAGCTTCTTCCCGTTCACCGAGCCTTCGGCCGAGATCGACATCGCCTTCGCCGGCGGGCCGCTGAAGGGGCGCTGGCTCGAGGTGGCCGGCTCGGGGCAGGTGCATCCGAACGTGGTGCGCAACTACGGCCTGGACCCCGAGCGGCACATCGGCTTCGCGTTCGGCATGGGCCCCGACCGGCTGACGATGCTGCGCTACGGCGTCAACGACCTGCGCCTGTTCTTCGACGGCGACCTGCGCTTCCTGTCGCAGTTCCAGTGACGCATTGACCGAGGGCCGCTGAGCATGCAGTTCCCCGAATCCTGGCTGCGCGAGTTCTGCAACCCGCCGGTCTCGACCCCGCAGCTGGCCGAGCTGCTGACGATGGCCGGCCTCGAGGTGGAAGACGTGCGCCCGGCGGCGCCGCATTGCAGCCGCGTGGTGGTCGGCGAGATCGTCGCGGCCGCGCCGCACCCCGATGCCGACAAGCTGCGCGTGTGCCAGGTGCGCGCCGGCGTGCACACGCCCGACGAGCCGCTGCAGATCGTCTGCGGCGCGCCGAATGCGCGCGTGGGCCTGCGCGCGCCGCTGGCGCTGGTCGGCGCCGAGCTGCCGCCGGCCGAGCCGGGCGGCGCGCCCTTCGTGATCCGGGCGAGCCGGCTGCGCGGCGTGGACAGCTTCGGCATGCTGTGTTCGGCGCGCGAGCTGAAGCTGTCCGACGAGCACGCCGGCCTGCTCGAGCTGCCCGCCGATGCGCAGCCGGGCACCGACATCCGCGAGCTGCTCGCGCTCGACGACGCGGTGTTCACGCTGAAGCTCACGCCGAACCTCGCGCACGCGCTCAGCGTCTACGGCATCGCGCGCGAAGTCGCGGCGCTGACCGGCGCGCCGCTGATCGCGCCGCTGATCGAGCCGGTGCCGCCGGTGCACGACGCCAGGCTGCCGGTGCAGGTCGAGGCGCCCGACCTGTGCGGGCGCTTCTCGGGCCGCGTGATCCGCAACGTGAACACGCGCGCGCAAACGCCCGCGTGGATCGTCGAGCGGCTCGCGCGCTGCGGCCAGCGCCCGGTGAGCGTGCTGGTCGACATCTCGAACTACGTGATGTTCGAGTTCGGCCGGCCCACGCACATCTTCGATCTCGACAAGATCCACGAGCGCCTGGTGGTGCGCTGGGGCCGCCCGGGCGAGACGCTGAAGCTGCTGAACGGCAGCACGATCGACCTCGATGCCGAGGTCGGCGTGATCGCCGATGCACAGGCGGTGGAGTCGCTGGCCGGCATCATGGGCGGCGACGCGACCGCGGTGTCAGACACGACGCGGCACGTGTACGTCGAGGCCGCGTTCTGGTGGCCCGAGGCGGTGGCGGGCCGCTCGCGCCGCTTCAACTTCGCCACCGACGCCGGCCACCGCTTCGAGCGCGGCGTCGACCCGGCGCTGACCGCGCTGCACATCGAGCGCATCACCCGGCTGATCCTCGACATCTGCGGCGGCGAGCCGGGCCCGCTGGACGACCAGGTGCTGGCGCTGCCCGCCAACCCGCCGGTGACGCTGCGCGTCGCGCGCGCGGCCAAGGTGATCGGCATGCCGCTGAGCCAGGCGCAGTGCGCCGGCGTGTTCGGGCGGCTCGGGCTGGCCTTCACCGAGGAGCCCGGCCTGATCCACGTGACGCCGCCGAGCTGGCGCTTCGACCTGCGGATCGAGGAAGACCTGATCGAGGAAGTCGCACGCATCGTCGGCTATGGCGCGCTGCCCGATGCGCCGCCGCTGGCGCCGATCCGCGCGCAGGCGCAGCCCGAGGCGCAGCGCAGCCCGCACGCGCTGCGGCTGGCGCTGGCGGCGCTGGGCTACCAGGAGACGATCAACTACAGCTTCGTCGAGGAGCGCTGGGAACGCGAGCTGGCCGGCAACGCCGATCCGGTGCGGGTGCTCAACCCGATCGCCGCGCATCTGGCGGTGATGCGCTCGAGCCTCGTCGGCAGCCTGCTGCAGGTGCTGCGCTACAACCTGGCGCGCCATGCCGGCCGGGTGCGCGTGTTCGAGATCGGCCGCGTGTTCCGGCGCGACCCTGCCGCGCCCGACAGCGGCAGCGGCGTTGCCGGCCTGGTGCAGCCGCAGCGCGTGGGCGGATTGGCCTTCGGGCCGGCCGACGACGCGCAGTGGGGCGTGCGCGAGCGCGCGGTCGACTTCTACGACCTGAAGGGCGACATCGAGGCGCTGCTCGCGCCGCGGCGCGCCGCCTTCATCGCCGCCGGGCATCCGGCGCTGCACCCGGGGCGCTGCGCGCGCATCGAACTCGACGGCCGCGTGATCGGCCACCTCGGCGAGCTGCATCCGCAGTGGCGCCAGGCCTACGAGCTGCCGCAGGCGCCGGTGCTGTTCGAGCTGGAGCTCGACGCCGTGCTGGCGCACCCGCTGCCGCAGCTGCAGCCGGTGCCGCGCCACCCGGCGGCGCGGCGCGACATCGCACTGGTGCTGCGCGACGGCGTCGCCCACGATGCGCTGATCGGCGTGCTGCGCAACGACCCGAGCGGGCTGCTGCGCTCGGTGCGGCTGTTCGACGTCTACCGGCCGTCCAAGCCCGGCGCCGAGATCGGCGACGGCGAGCGCAGCCTGGCGCTGCGGCTGGAACTGCTCGACGACGCGGCGACGCTGACCGACGAGCGCATCGACGCCGCGGTGGCAGCGGCGGTGCAACGCGCCGCGGCCGCCTTCGGCGCGCGGCTGCGCGGCTGACCAAAGGGGGGCACATGGCAGGCGACAACCAACCCGAAGAGCCGGCGGCGGCGGATGCCGTGCTGCTGCCGAGCATCGAGACGCCGACGCTGACCAAGGCCGAGCTGGCCGAGCTGCTGTTCGAGCGGCTGGGGTTGAACAAGCGTGAATCGAAGGACATGGTCGAGGCCTTCTTCGACAGCCTGCACGCCAGGCTGGTCGAGGGCGGCGACGTGAAGCTGTCGGGCTTCGGCAACTTCCAGATCCGGCGCAAGGCACCGCGGCCCGGCCGCAACCCGCGCACCGGCGAGCTGATCCCGATCGGGGCGCGCCAGGTGGTCACTTTTCACGCGAGCCACAAACTCAAGGCCTTGGTGCAGGGCGACACGCCGCTGCCGGAGGAGTTCGAGTAGAGTCTGAGAACCCCCGCTGAATCCCGTTGATTTCAATGGAGAAATCGCTCCCGGCGATACCCGCGAAGCGCTACTTCACGATCGGCGAGGTCAGCGAGCTGTGCGGCGTCAAGCCCTACGTGCTGCGCTACTGGGAAAGCGAGTTCGCGCAGCTCAAGCCGATGAAGCGCCGCGGCAACCGGCGCTACTACCAGCACCACGAGGTGCTGTTGATCCGCCGCATCCGCGAGCTGCTGTACGACCAGGGCTTCACGATCAGCGGCGCGCGCAACCGGCTGGCGGACGCCGCTTCGGCCGCCCCGCACGGCCGGGGCGCGGGCGAGCCGGCAGCCGGTGCGCCTGCGGACGGCGGCCTGGCCGACGCAGCGCCGCCGCCGCCCGAGGCCGACGTGCCGCCGCCGGCGCCCGCCGAGCCGCCGCCGCGCGACTACACGATGCAGCAGGTGCGCGCCGAGCTGCGATCGATCCGCGAGCTGCTGGCCGGCTGACGCGCTGCCGGCCGGGGCGCCAGGGCCGCCGCCCTATAATTGCAGCTTCAGTCGGGGCGTAGCGCAGCCTGGTAGCGCACTTGCATGGGGTGCAAGGGGTCGCGAGTTCGAATCCCGCCGTCCCGACCAATCATCGCCTGCATCGGGGCCGGCCACCGCAAGGTGCCGGCCCTTTGCCGTTGGCGCCGACGCGGCAACCGGCGCGTCAGCGGCTGTCGCGCTTGCGCAGCAGCGCGAAGGCGGCGCCGGTGACCGCGGCGATGCCGACGCCGGCCGCCAGCCGCAGCGCCAGTCGCCGCGGAGGGCTGCCCTTGGCGCGAACCGGCTCGCTGTTGCGGCTGGGCTCGGCGAAGGTGGAATCGGCGCTGTGGCTCCAGCCCGAACGCGAGTCGCCGCGCGATTCGCGCACGCGCGTGTCGCGGATGTTGGTGTCCCAGCGGTGCTGATCGCGGCCCATCGCGGAATTGTTGCAGCCGGTATCGTGGCCGCGCGCACCGGCGCCGCGCGCCGATGCGCGCGCCGTGCCCGATTTCACCAAAGCGGCCGGACGCGGCGTGCGCGCGCCGCGCTGCCGACCGGGTCAGCTGTGGCTCAGCCCGGCGGCGGCGATGCCGGCGATGCAGATGGCCTCGTCCTCGTCGCCGGTGCCGCCCGAGGCGCCTGCCGCGCCGATCACCGCGCCGGCGGCATCGACGACCAGCACCGCGCCGGTCTGCGCGATGAAGGGCTGCGACGCGGTGCTGGCGACCGCGTTGAAGAAGGCCGGCAGGTCCTTCGCGCGCTGCGCGAGCGCGCGCGACGCCACGCCCATGCCGACGGCGGCACCGGCCTTGCCGGCGGCGATATCCAGGCGCAGCGCGCTGGCGCCGTCTTCGCGCGCCGACGCGCGGGTCTGGCCGGCGGCGTCGACCACGACCACGCCCATCGGCTGGTACCCCTTGGCGCGCGCCTCGGCGAGCGCGTGTTCGATGATCGTGTGGGCCTGCTTCAGGGTGAGCGTGGTCATGGCGGCGACAGTGCGGTTGTGGACGGCGGCGATTGTCGCCGTGGAGCAGCCTGCAGGCGTGGGCGCGGGCCTTGCCGGGCTCCGGCCGGCCGGCGGCCGAGTTCGCCTCGTCGGGGGTGTGGCCGACCCCGGCAGCACGACAGCGGCCCGCCGCTTTCCGGGGCCGCGGCATGAGTCGGCCGCGCGCTATCCTCGCGCGCCGCCTGCACCGGGCGGCCTTCAACCCCGCGCCGATGGACCTGACACTGCCCCTCACGCTGCATGGCCTGGCCGTCGCGCTTGGCCTGCTGGTGTACGTGGTCGCCGCGCACCTGCTCGAGCAGCGCCGCCACCCGACGGCGGCGATCGCGTGGGTGCTGTTCTTCGTGCTGCTGCCCTACGCGGCGCTGCCGCTGTTCCTGGCTTTCGGATCGCGCAAGCTGGCGCGGCCGCGCTCGGCGCGCGGGCAGCGGCTGCCCGCGGCCGGCGGCGGCGGGCCCTGGGCGCTGCGCACGATCCATGCGCTCGGCCAGGCGGCGCCGGCCAGGTACGAATCGCTGCAGATCCACGCCGGCGGCGCGCAGGCGCTGGCCGCGCTGTGGCGCACGATCGACGGCGCGCGCGACTCGATCGACGTGTGCACCTTCATCCTCGGCGCCGATGCCGTCGGCCACGCGGTGATCGAGCGGCTCGCGGCCAAGTCGCGCGCCGGCGTGCGCGTACGCCTGCTGCTCGACGGCCTGGGCAGCCTGATGGCGGGGCGGCCCCGGCTCGCGCCGCTGACCGACGCGGGCGTGCGCGTGACCCTGTTCGTGCCGCCGCTGCACTCGCCGCTGAAGGGCCGCACCAACCTGCGCAACCACCGCAAGATGGTGCTGGCCGACGCCGGATCGCCGCAGCAGCGGCTGTGGAGCGGCGGGCGCAACCTCGCGTCGGAATACTTCGAGGGCGAGCCCGGCAAGGCCGCGTGGCACGACCTGAGCTTCGACCTCGGCGGTACGCTGGTGCAGCAGGCGGCCGCGCTGTTCGAGCGCGACTGGGCCTTCGCCGGCACCGAGCGCACGGTGCCGCCGCCGCCGCCGGTGCCGCCCGGCCCGCCCGGGCCCGACGGCCACGAGCACGGTGCCCAGCTGGTGGCCAGCGGGCCCGACCAGGTGGACGACACCGTCTATGCGCTGCTGCTGACCGCGGCCTACCAGGCCCGGCAGCGGATCGCGTTGGCGACGCCGTACTTCGTGCCCGATGCGGCGCTGGTGATGGCGCTGGCGCTGGCTGCGCGCCGCGGCGTGACGGTGGACCTGCTGCTGCCGGCGAAGTCGAACCACCGGCTGTCCGACATCGCGCGCGGCCGGGCGCTGCGCGCGCTCGACCAGGCCGGCGTGCGCGTATGGCTCGCGCCGCGCATGCTGCACGCCAAGCTCGCGGTGATCGACGACGAGCTGGCGCTGGCCGGTTCGGCCAACCTCGACAGCCGCAGCCTGTTCCTGAACTACGAGATGATGGCCGCCTTCCACGACCCGGCGGTCGTGCGCAGCTTCGGCGATTGGTTCGATCGCGAGCGCGCCGACGCCGCGGCATTGCAGACGCGGCCGCCGGGTTTCGGCCGCGACCTGGCCGAGGGCCTGGTGCTGTGGGTGGGCTTCCAGCTATAGCGAATGCCGCGCGCCGGCGGCCGGCGAGGCGGCGCATGCTGTCGCGCCCTGCATGGGCGCTGATGCTGTGGCTGATCACGACGGGCGCCGCCCAGGCCCTCACCATGCTGCAAGACCGACTGCTGTACTTCCCGGAGCGCGCCGCGCTCGACGCCGTCGTGGTGCCGCCGTGGCAGCCCTGGCCGGCGCGCGACGCCTTTCGCGGCCTGCTGCTGGCGCCGGCCGGGCCGGTGCGCGCCACCGTGGTCGTGTTCCACGGCAACGCCGGCCATGCGGGTCACCGCGTGCACTACGGCGCGGCGCTGGCGCCGCTGGGGCTGCGCACGATCCTGGCCGAGTACCCGGGCTACGGTCCGCGCGCCGGTGCGCTCGGCGAAGAATCGCTGGCGGCCGACGCGGCGCAGACGATCGCGCTGGCGCGCGAGCGTTTCGGCGCGCCGCTGCTGGTGATCGGCGAATCGCTCGGCGCCGGGGTCGCGGCCGCGGCGGCGGCGCGCCGGCCTGCGGCCGTGGACGGCCTGATGCTGATCACGCCGTGGGACCGGCTGCGCAGCGTCGCCACGCATCACTACCCGTGGCTGCCGGTGGGCTGGCTGCTGCGCGACCGCTACGACAGCGTGCGCAACCTGTTGGCCTTTCGCGGGCCGAAGCTGGTGGTCGTCGCGGGCAGTGACGCGATCGTGCCGCCGGCCTTCGGCCGCGCGCTGGCCGAAGCGCTGCCCGGGCCCAAGCGGCTGCTGACGATCGAAGGCGCCGGCCACAACGACTGGCCGGACCACGTCGACGGCCGCTGGTGGGCCGACGCGATCGACTGGTTGCTGGGCGCACCCGCATCACGATGAGCGCGCTGCGTGCCCGTCGCGGCCGGCGTGATGGCGGCCCGCGCGCGCCTGCCTTCGCACGCCGGCGTGCCGGGCAGCGCCGCGCCGGGCCTGCCGCCACGGCGGGGCCGAGGCGCTCGACGCAGACCCGCCATTGCCGAAGCGCCCACCGATGCCCGACCCGTCGTCGGCGGCCGGCGCCGCCCGAGTGCTGCTGACGATGCGCGTGCTCGTGCTGTCGGATCTGCACCTCGAAGTGGCGCCGCTGGCGCTGCCCGACCCCGGGCCCTTCGATGTGGCGGTGCTGGCCGGCGACATTCATTGCCGGCCGCACGCCATCGCCGGCTGGGTGCGCGGTTGCCCGGTGCTGCGGCGCGCGCGGGCGGTGCTGCTGGTGCCCGGCAACCACGAGTACTACGACGGCGAGCTGCTGGCGCGCGCCGCCGAGCTGCGGTGCGCGGCGGCAGCGGTGCACGCGCCGCCGCTGCGGCTGCTGAACGAAGGCGCGGTGGTGATCGACGGCGTGCGCTTCGTCGGCTGCACGCTGTGGACCGATTTCGGGCTGCGCATCGACACCGCCGACGGCCCGCGCAGCGACCGCGAGCGCGCGCTGGCCGCGGCGCGGCAGCGGGTGGTGGACTACCGCGCGATCACGCTGCGCGATTCGGCCGGCGGCGATGCGGCGGCGGCGCGCCGGCTGCAACCCGAGGACACGATCGCGCTGCACGCGCGCCAGCGCGCCTGGCTGGCCGCCGGGCTCGCGCGCCCGCACGCCGGCGCGACGGTGGTCGTCACCCACCACGGCCCGCACCGCGGCTCGCTCGCGCCGCGCTATGCGGCCGACTGGGTGTCCGCCGCCTTCGTCAGCGAGCTTCCCGACAGCTTCTTCGCGGTGCCGGCGCTGTGGGTGCATGGCCATACCCATTGCAGCCGCGACTACCGTGTCGGCCGCTGCCGCGTGGTTTGCAACCCGCGCGGGTACCACCCGCCGGGGCGCAGCGGCCCCGAGAACCCGGACTTCGACCCGGCACGGGTGATCGAGCTCGGCTGACGCGCGGCGCTCGGTGGGATCCTGGCTGGCGGGCAAGGTCCGGCCGAGCGCAGCCCCGCGCGCAGCGTCCGGCCCGGCGCTGCCGGCCCATGACCGCCCCGGTGCCGGGTCAGGCGCCGAGATGGCGGTGCAGGAAGGCGAGCGCGCGTTGCCAGGCCAGCTTCGCCGCTGCCGCGTCGTAGCGCGGCGTGGTGTCGTTGTGGAAGCCGTGCAGCGTGCCCGGGTAGCGATAGGCCTCGAAGCGCACGCCGGCCGCCTTCAGCGCCGCCTCGTAGGCGGGCGCGCCGGCATCGACCCAGGCGTCGTGGCCGGCGTTGTGGATCTGCACGGCGGCCTTGATGCGCGCCACGTCGCCGCCGCTGGGCTGGCTGCCGCCGTAGAAGACCACCGCCGCGCCCAGCCACGGCAGCCGCACCGCCAGCAGGTTGGCCATTGCGCCGCCCCAGCAGAAGCCGATCACGCCGACGCGGCCGCTGGCGAAGGGCTGCACGCGCAGCCAGTCGGCGGCGGCGATGAAATCCTCGCGCGTCTTCGGCTGGTCCAGTTTGGCGAACAGCGCGCGCGCCGCGTCCTCGTCGCCCGGCCAGCCGCCGAGCGTGCTCAGCGCGTCGGGCGCGAGCGCGGCGAAGCCCGCGAGCGCCAGCCGCCGGGTCACGTCCTCGATGTGCGGGTTCAGGCCGCGGTTCTCGTGCACCACCAGCACCGCCGGCAGCGGGCCCTTCGCGTCGCGCGGCAGCGCGAGATACCCGCCGATGCGGCCGTTGCCGCGGGGCGAGTCGATCTCGACGCGGCGCGTCGTCAGGCGCGCGTCGTCGGGCCGGACCTGCTGCGCGCGGGCGAAGTCGGGGCTCAGCGCGTGCAGCAGCGCGGCGGCACCGACGCCGCCGCTGGCGTGGCGCGCCGCACCGTCGAGGAAGGCGCGCCGGTCGATGCGGCCGTGCACGTAGTGGTCGAACAGCTGCATCACCTCGGGGGCGAAGTCGCGGGCGCTCAGGCGGGTCATCGGGGGGCGTGCTCGGCAAGGGGTGCAAGCGCAGGGCGCGGCAGCGGCGCGGGATCCGGTGGCGGTCGAAGCGCCGATGCTCAGGCCGCCTTGCGGCCGAGCATGCGCATCCGCGCGAACCACTTGGCCCGGGCGGCGTCGTCGAGCCGATCGACCAGGCCGATCAGCGTTTCGTCCACCGGCGCGATGCCGACGAAGCCGAGCACGTTGCGCTCGAGCGATTTCAGGCTGTGGGCGCGGAAGTAGTAGCGGTACACCAGGGCCGGCATCCCCATCGTCACGATCAGCCGCGCCGATCGGCCCGACAGCCCCTTCTTGCCGAAGCCGCCGTTGCCGTCGTCCTCGAACGCGAACCCGGGGCGGGCGATCTGCTCGAGGAAGCCCTTCAGCAGCGCCGGCATGTCGCCGAGCCACAGCGGGAACACCACCACCAGGTGCCGGGCCCAGCGGATGTCGTGCTGCACCGGCTCGAGCGCCGGCGGCAGCGGCCCCTGTTCCCATTCGGCGGCGCTGCGCAGCAGCGGGAAGTCGAGCCGGGCGACATCGACGCGGCGCAGTTCGTGCCCGCCTTCGGCGGCGCCGGCGGCATAGGCGTCGGCCAGCGCGTGGCACAGGTGCGGCGCACCCGCATCGGGGTGGCCCTGGATCAGCAGGATGCGGCGCGGCTGAGTCATGGAGTCCTCCGGTGGTGCATCGTGCCGCCGCTTGGCACTGCGCGTCTTGCGCCCGCGCAAATCGGTGCCGGCCGGCGCGTGGCTTGCGCCGCTGTTCAGGCCACGACGAAGGAAGCGGCGGCGGTGGCGATCAAGGTGCCGTCCTGGTTGCTCAGCCGCATCTGGGTCGAGCCGATGCGCCCGCCCAGGCGGGTGACTTCGGCGTGGCCGATGAAGTACTGGCCGATGCCCTGGCGCAGGAAATCCACGCGCAGGTCGATGGTGCCCATGCGTGCGAAGCGGTGCATCACCTGGTCGGCGCTCTCGTCGGCGTGCTTCTCGCCGAGCTCGACCATCAAGGCGCAGCCGCCGAGCGCGTCGAGCGAGGCCGAGATCACGCCGCCGTGCAGCCGGCCGTAGGCGTAGTGGCCGACCAGTTCCGGGCGCATGTCGATGCGCATGCGCACGTCGCCGGGCTGCAGCGACACGATCTTCAGCCCCAGCACCTGGTTGAAGGTGATGCGCTGTTCCCACAGCTGGACCATGGCGTCGTGCAGGCGCTGCTGCTCGGCGGCGCTGCGGCGGTGGTGGGGGATCGCGGTCATCGGCAGGCAGCAGGTTTCACGTCAGTTGTCGATGCCGCCGGCAATCCACTCGCGGCGCACGAAACGCCTGGCGGCCATCGGCCGGTATCGGCCGTTGCTGTCCTTCGCCGTTGCGCCGAAAGCAGTCCTCGTTCGGGTGCGAAAACGTGGCACACGGGGCCGCCGACGGGGTGGCCAACTCCGTTCAGCCAAATTCTTATTCACTCCGTTGGCCACCCCGCCGTCGTCCCGGGCGGTGGTGTGCCGAGGCCGCTGTTCGCGCGCTGCTCGACGCAGTGGGGGTTTGCTGAAGAAGCGCGCTGGCGGTGCCGGCAAAGCCGACGAGGGGGTAGTCGGCGGAGTGAATAAGAATTTGGCTGAACGCAGCCGGCTACCCCCTCG
>WBZU01000291.1_pt1 | contig 45677 bp, 40 predicted proteins | sample 5204311 | NCBI WGS metagenome assembly WBZU01 (sample SAMN12344359, study PRJNA552823) | activated sludge metagenome | biome: Activated sludge suspended growth; feature: Nitrification reactor; material: Wastewater; isolation source: activated sludge from nitrification reactor of wastewater...
GATCCAGTACGCCTCGCGCGTCTCCAGCTGCCACTCGGGGAAGTTCGCCACCACCGCGTCGCATTCGACCGGATCGGCCGTGTAGAAGTGCGACGTGAACACGCTCGCGAAGAACCGGCACACCGGCGCCGCGCCCGCCGGCGCCGTGTCCTTCGACGGCCACGCGATGAAGCCGCCCACCTCGCGCGTCCAGCCGGAGAACACGCCCGCGTCCAGGCCGTCGATCTCCGCCTGGTCGATCGTGTTGAAGTAGTTGCGGTAACCGTCGTGGAAGTACTCGACCACCACCACCGGCTCGCCCGCCGGCGCGCTCACCGCACGGATGATCGTGAAGAATTGCGTGCGTGCCAACTCTGGAACCACACCTTGCATTCCAACGCCCGCCTTCGCCCCGATGAGAAACGCCGAAGGCGGTTCGTTCGGAATGGGCGGGAACAACGTAACCGACCCCGCACTGTCCGACAATCCCAGCACCGCTCCGCTGTTCCCGCAAACCCCCCCACCACCGTTCACGACGTGAAATCCGAAGAACCCGAACTCGTCTGCGTTCACCGCGCAAGGATAGTCCGGTGGCACATTCGGATTGGCTGTGTCAGCCGACTGGATGTGTACCGCAACACCCGGGAGCGGCTGTCCCTGCGACGTGAGAATCGATACCGAGAACGGGTCGCCCTTCGTGGGAAAGGGTCCAACCACGATCTGCCGATCGCCGGCGATCTTGACGAGGCGCCCGAACTCGGCGGCGCCCGCCGATCCGATCGCCGCGAGGGCCAGGATCGCGGCCATCGCGATCCGGAGTGCCGCACTCCATTGTCTGCGCATCGCGCGTCGCCCCTCCGGACACGACCCGACCCGAAGTATCCCATGAGGCGCACGGCCGAGGGGGTCGGCCAGCGCGTCTTGGTGCGCAGGCGAGATCACGTACGCCCCATGACGCTCCGGAACCAACGCAAACGGTGCCGGCGCTCGATGCGCGGCCTCCGGAATCGCCGCCGCGTCTGTCCCCTGTCCTCTGACTCCTGACTACTGAATCCCCAGGAACCGCGACACGCGCAGCGGCGTGTCCTCCTGCTGCATCTCCTGCGCCCGCGCCTGGATCGCGCGGTCGGACATCGTCATGCGGGCGCGCAGCCGCACGTACTCGGCCCACGACTCGACGATGTAGCGCTCGACGAAGCGCCCCTCGGTGGCGAGGTCGCGAAACACGCGCCAGCTCGTCGCGCCGTTGCGCCGCCGCGTGGGCGCGACGCGGCGGATCGCCTCGACGAACGCCTCGCGATTCTCCGGGGCGATCTGGTACTCGATCTGGATCAGGATCGGGCCGTCGTCGGGGCCGGGCTCGGCGTCGATGTCGAGCTCGGGCGGCGTCGTGCCGGGCAGCACGTCGGCTTCGCTCCCCATTCGCACGCGCGCGCCGCGCATCAGGAGCACGAGCGCCAGCAGGAGCGCCGAGGAGACGCCGAGCGCGACGCGCGTGTCGGTCGCGGTCGCCAGCGCGCCCCAGGCCGGGCTGCCGATCGCGAGGCACGCCTGCACCGCGACCAGGTTCATCGCGACCGCCCGCGCACGCACCCATGCGGGCACCGAGCTCTGCGTGCCGGTCGACAGGCTCGCGTGCACGGTCACCCACGCGGCCCCCGAAAAGAACGTGCCGGCGGCGGCCAGCGCGACGTGCCCGGACGCCGCGATCAGGAGGTTCGCGAGCGCCCACAGGATCGCCGCGGTTCGCACGACGCGGTTGAGCGAACGGGTCTTGAGCTGGCGCGGTATCGAGACGGCGCCGATCACCGCGCCGACGCCGAGCGTCGCGAACAGGAAGCCGTAGCCGCCCGCGCCCAGCTTGAGCTGGTCGCGCGCGATCACCGGCAGGAGCGCCCAGAGCGCGCTCGCGCAGGCGGTGAACGAGAGCGTGCGCAGGATGAACGCGCGCAACGCCGGCGAATGGCGCGCGTAGCGCAATCCCGTCTGCACGCCCGACAGCACGCGCTCGGGGACGCCGGGCAGCGCGGGCGCGCGGTGCCGCAGGCGCCGCACCGCGACGATCATCGCGCCGAAGCACGCCGCGCTCGCGAGCAGCGCGCTGCCGGTGCCGACGAGCGCGGTGAGCGCGCCGGCGAGCGCCGGCCCGATCGCGCGCGCGACGTTGAACGCGACCGCGTTGAGCGACACCGCCTGCGGCAGCTCCTCGCGCGCGACGAGGTCGTTGACGGTCGCGTTCTGCGCCGGCTGGTAGAACGCGAAGCCGGCGCCGACCGCGAACGTGAGCGCGAGCAGCGTGCCGGGGCCGGCCCACTCGGTGAGCTCGGCCACGCCGAGGAGCGCGGTGGCCGCGACCAGCACGACCTGCGTCCAGAAGATCAGCGTGCGGCGGTCGACGATGTCGGCCATCGTGCCCGCCAGGAGGCCGAACAGGAGGGCGGGCGCGGTGCTCGCGGTCTGCACGAGCGCCACCATGACCGCCGACGGCGTCAGCGTGGCCATCAGCCACGCGGCGACCGTCGTCTGCATCGTGTAACCGAGCGCGGCCCCGATCGCCCCGACGTAGAACACGCGGTAGGGAGCGTGTCTCAGCGGCGAGCCGGCGAGAACCTCCCGCGCGAGGGCGACCAGTCGGACGGCCATCGGGCGAGTCTAACCGACCGGGTCGCGCGGCGAGAGACACGACCGGGAAGTCGGGACGAAGTCGGGCTGAAGCCCGACCCACAGCGCCCGTGGGTCGGACTTCAGTCCGACGAGGTTGCAGGGACGCGAGCGACAAAGGCGTCGGGCTGAAGCCCGACCCACAGCGCCCGTGGGTCGGGCTTCAGCCCGACGCCTTTCGCAGAATGAAATGAAACGCGCCGAAGCACGGGGATCGACGCGCGCGACGCCGAGTACCTGCGGCGGACGGCGCCCGACGATGCGCACCACGCGGGACACGCATGGAGGCCGCGACCGCGCGCGCCGGGGCGCGAGGCGGCAGTCCGGCCGCGGGCGCCGCCGCGCCCCGTCGTACAATGGCCGGCTCGCCCCGAATCGCCGCCCCATGTCCGCCTCCGACACCGCCACGCCGCACCCGACCGCGCTCACGCTCCACCAGGCCTCGCGCGTGCTCGAGATCACCTACGCCGACGGGCGCACCTTCCGGCTGCCCTACGAGCTCCTGCGCGTCTATTCGCCGTCGGCCGAGGTGCGCGGCCACGGCCCGGGACAGGAGACGCTGCAGGCCGGCAAGCGCGACGTCGGGATCACGACCGTCGAGCCGGTCGGGCACTACGCGATCCAGCCCACGTTCTCCGACGGCCACGACAGCGGCATCTACTCGTGGGAGTACCTGTACGACCTCGGCCACCGTCAGGACGAGCTGTGGCAACGCTACCTCGAGCGGCTCGCGCAGGCCGGCGCGTCGCGCGACGCGAAGTAGCGGCGCCTGCCGGGAGACGGCGATGAGCGACCCCGTCGACTTCGGGTACGAGCGCGTCGCGCCCGACGAGAAGACGCGGCGCGTGCGCGGCGTGTTCGAGTCGGTCGCGGGCAGGTACGACCTGATGAACGACCTGATGTCGGCGGGGCTGCACCGGCTCTGGAAGCGCTACGCGGTCGGCGTCGCCGCGCTGCGCGAAGGCGCGCGCGTGCTCGACCTCGCGGGCGGCACCGGCGACCTCGCGCGCCTGTTCGCGAAGGCGGCGGGCCCCACGGGCCGCGTCGTGCTCACCGACATCAACCACGCGATGCTGGCGGAGGGCCGCGACAAGCTGATCGACCTGGGCGCGCCGCTGCCGGTCGTCCAGTGCGACGCCGAGAGGTTGCCGTTCCCCGACCGGTCGTTCGACGTCGTGTCGATCGGGTTCGGCCTGCGCAACGTCACCCGCAAGGAGAACGCGCTGGCCGAGATGCGCCGCGTCCTCGTCCCGGGCGGCGCGGCGCTCGTGCTCGAGTTCTCGAAAGTCGCCGCCCCGCTCGCCCCCGCCTACGACTGGTACTCGTTCAACGTGCTGCCGAAGCTCGGCAGGCTGGTCGCGGGCGACGAAGCGAGCTATCGTTACCTCGCCGAGTCGATCCGGATGCACCCGGACCAGGAAGCGCTGAAGGCGATGATGGAACGGGCCGGGTTCGATGCGGTCGAATACCATAACCTCACCGCGGGCGTGGTCGCGCTGCACGTCGGGCGCGTCTACTGAGACGAACGCCGATCCGCGGAAGCCTGCTTTGCGCGCCGCCGGCGAGCGGCGAGTCGTGTCCCCCAACGCCCTCCGGAGCCGAACGTGAAATCTCTCGTCACCGCCCTCGTCGCCACCGCCTTCGTCGCGCTCGCCGCCGCGCCCGCCGACGCCGCCCGCCTGGGCGGCGGCAAGAGCCTGGGCGCGCAGCGCCAGAGCATCGCGCCCGCCAAGCCCGCCGCGCCCGCGCAGGGCAGCGCGACGCAGGCCGCCCCCGCGACGCCTCCCGGCGCGGGTCCGGCCAGCAATCCGGTGATGCCGCCCCCCGCAGGCGCCACCGCCGCGAAGCCCGTCGCCCCGGCCACCGCGCCCGCCACGGGCGGGGCGTCGCGCTGGCTCGGACCGGTCGCGGGACTCGCCGCGGGCCTGGGCCTCGCCGCGCTCGCATCGCACCTGGGTTTCTCGGAAGAGCTCGGGAGCGTGCTGCTGATCGCGTTGCTGGCGTTCGCCGCGGTCGTCGCCGTGCGCCTCGCGATGGCGCGACGCGGGCCGGCCCGCGCGTCGATGCCCTACGCAGGCGCCGGCGCCGGGCTCGGCTCGACGCCCGGCGGCTACGAAACGCAGGCGCCGCCGTCCTCGTCGTTCGAGCCGGTGTTCGGCGGCGCCCAGGGCGCGTCGTGCAAGCCGCGCAACCTGCCTGCCGGCTTCGACGCCGCCGGGTTCGCGCGCGAGGCCCGCAAGCAGTTCCTCGCGGTGCAGGTCGCGCACGACCGCCACGACACGAAGGCGCTCGCCGACGTGATGACGCCGGAGCTCCACCGCGAGATCGTCCGCGAGATGGAGTCGAGCGGAGCGGCGCGCCCGACCGAGATCGTCGACGTCGATGCCGAGGTCGTCGACGTCGCGACCGAGGGCGACCGGCACTGGGTGAGCGTGCGCTTCGCGGGCGCTGCCCGCGAAGGCGGCGCGATCGAGCCCTTCGACGAGGTGTGGAACCTCGTGAAGCCGGTCGACGGCAGCTCGGGCTGGCTCATCGCCGGCATCCAGCAGCAGGTGATGCCGTCCTGAGCGCGGGGACGCGGATGGCGACGACCCCCGCCGCGCTCGCGGCCTCGCTCGTCAACCGCGCGCTCGCCGGCGAGGACTGGGCGCGCGCGAAGCTCGCGCCGCACGCCGGCCGCATCTTCACGCTCGAGGCCGGCCCGCTGGCGGCGTCGTTCGCGATCGCCGGCGACGGGTCGCTCGGCGCGTCGCCTTCCGGCGCGGCCCCCGCGCTGACGCTCACCGTCTCGCCGCTGGCGCTGCCCGCGCTCGCGGCGGAGCCCTCGCGCTGGACCTCGCTCGTGCGGCGCGACGGCGACGAGGCGCTCGCCTCGGCGCTCGAGGAGCTCGCGCTCACGCTTCCCTGGTTCGTCGAGCGCGCGTTCGGCGCGTTGCTGGGGCCGGTCGTCGGCCAGAGGGTCGCCGACGCGGGCCGCACGCTGCTCTCGATGCCCGGCGAGCTCTCGCGCCGCGCCGCCGGCAGCCTCGGCGACTTTGCCGGCGAGTCGGACCTCGTCGCGTCGCGCGGGGAGCTCGAGGCGCTCGCGCAGGGCGCCGCGGACGTCGACGCGCGCCTCGCGTCGCTCGCCGCGCGCGTCGCCCGGCTCGAGGCGGACGTTGAACGAGGCGGCCGCGAGCGGGTAGCGTAGCGGGCCTCGCGGGTCGACCGGCCGCCGCGGGCCCGCACGATGAAGAACGTCACGACGCTCGCCAAGTTCAGCCGGCCGCGCCTCTACGCGGTCGTCAAGCGCGAGCGCCTGTTCCGCGCGCTCGACGAGGCGCGCGCGCACCCGATCGTCTACATCGCCGGGCCGCCGGGCGCGGGCAAGTCGACGCTGGTCGCGAGCTGGCTCGAGGCGCGCCGCGCGCCGGGCCTGTGGTTCCAGGCCGACATCGGCGACAGCGACCCGGCGACGTTCTTCCACTACCTGTCCGCGGCGGCCGCGACGCTCGGCGCGCGCGGCGCGCGCAAGGCCGGCTCGCTGCCGCGCTGGAACCCCGGCTACGCGAGCGACCTCGCGGCGTTCACGCGGCGGTTCCTGCGCGAGTTCTTCGCGCTGTTCCCGGCCGGATCGGTGTTCGCCGTCGACAACTTCCACGAGGCCGCCGGCACCCCCGAGTGGCGTCAGGCGTTCGCCGACGGGCTCCTCGAGCTGCCGGCGGGCCTCAACATCGTGTTCCTCTCGCGCGTCGACCCGCCGCCCGAGATGAGCCGGCTCCTCGCGTCGCAGGCGATGGTGCAGCTGGGCTGGGAGGCGCTGCGCTTCACCGCCGACGAGGCCGCGGCGGTCGTCGGCCGCGTCGGCGAGACGCACGACATCGTCGAGGCGATCCACCGGGCGAGCGGAGGCTGGGCGGCCGGGCTCGTGCTGATGCGCGAGCACCTCGCGCGCCTCTCGGCGGCCGACGCGGGCGCGCTGCGCGACTCGGCGTCGCTCGACGACAGCCGCGAATCGGTGTTCGCCTACTTCACCGGCGAGATCTTCGCGCGCGCGCGGCCCGAGAACCGGCGCACGCTGATGCTCGCGGCGCTGCTGCCGTCGTTCACCGCCGAGGACGCCGAGGCGCTCTCCGGCAACGCGGAGGCGCATCGGCTGCTCGAGCACCTGTACCGGCGCCACCTGTTCGTCGACCGGCGCCGTGCCGGCGAACGCGCCGTCTACCACTTCCACGCGCTGTTCCGCGAGTTCCTGCTCGCCGAGGGCCGCGTGCGGCTCGCCGCGGACGAGCGACGCGCGGCGCTCGCGCGCGCGGCCGCGCTCATGCTCGCGCGCGGCGAGCCCGACGCCGCGGCGGCGCTCTACCGGACCGCCGGCGCGTGGCGCGAGCTCGCCGCGCTGGCGCGCGACGCGTCGATGCAGCTGATCGGCGAGGGCCGCCACGGCACGCTGCGCGAGTGGATCGAATCGCTGCCGCCCGGGATCCGCGACGCCGAGCCCGCCCTCGTCTACGCGCTCGGCCTCACGCACGTCTACGGCGAGCCCTCGCGCGCCAAGCCGCTGCTCGCGCGCGCGCACCACGCGTTCGCCGCCGCCGGCGACACGCGGCACGCGATGCTCGCCGCCGCGGCGTCGATCGACTGCCACTACCACGAGTGGGCGGACTTCACCCCGCTCGACCGCTGGATCGCCGTGCTCGAGCGCGGCCTCGCGGGGCCCGCGGTGCTCGCCTCGCCCGCCGAGGAGCTTCGCGTGCGCGCGAGCCTGCTGCTCGCGCTGCTGTTCCGCCAGCCGTCGCACCCGGAGCTGACGGCGCACGCGCAGGCGCTCGCCGCGCTGCTCGGGAGCCGGGAGATCGCCTCCGCGCCGGTCAACGTCAGGATGTCGGCCGCGTCGGTGCTGTTCAATTTCTACAACTGGGCGACGAAAGGCGAGTCGGCGAGCGCGCTGATCGGGCTCGCGCTCCCGTGGCTCGACGACCCGCAGGCGACGCCGCTGAACCGCGTCTGGTTCCTCGTGCACCTCGCGTTCCACGAGCAGATCACGCGCCAGTACGCGAAGGCGCGCAGGCGCATGGCCGAGGCCGAGGCAATCGCGCGCGAGCACGGGCTCGCGTCGATCCTGTTCGAGATCCACCACGCGGACGTGAGCGCGGCGTCCGCCGCCCGCGACGTCGCCGGCACGCACGCCGCGCTCGAGCGCCTGCGCTCGGTGCTCGATCCCGCGCGCCGGATGGACGTCGCGTACTTCCGGCACCAGGAGGCCGCGTACCTCCTCCTGTCCGGGCGGCCCGCCGAGGCGGCCGCCGCGTCGCGCGAGGCGGTCGAGATCGGCCGCGAGGCCGGGATGCCCGCGATGCAGCTCCCGCACCTCATCGTGCTGGGCGCGCACGCGCTGCTGGCCGCCGGACGCCACGAGGAGGCGCTCAACCGCTACGAGCAGGCGATCGCGGCGGCCGCGCCGGTCGACAAGCGCTCGTTCACGTTCCACCGCGACCTCGCGCGCGCGCTGTTCGCGCTCGCGCGCGGCAACGAGGCCGGCGCGGTCGCGATCCTCGCGAACCTGTTCGCCGCGTGCCGCGAGGCGAAGTTCTTCGGGTTCATGCGGCAACCGCCGGAGTCGGTCGCGCGGCTCGTCGCGCTGGCGCTCGCGCGGGGCATCGAGGTCGAGTACGCGCGCGCGCTCGCACGGACGCGCAAGCTCGCGCCGCCGTCGCCCGACCTCGCGGACTGGCCGTGGCCGCTCGCGATCCGGACCTTCGGCGCGTTCGAGCTCTCGCGCCACGGCGAGCCGCTCGTCTCGCGCGGCAAGGCGCAGAGGAAGCCGCTCGAGCTCCTGAAGGCGCTGGTCGCCCACGGCGCGCGCCGCGTCGACGCCGCGACGCTGACCGCGCTCCTGTGGCCGGAGGCGCAAGGCGACGACGCGAAGACGTCGTTCGACAGCACGCTCTACCGGCTGCGCAGGCTCGTCGGCGTCGACGGCGCGATCCAGCTCGCCGAGGGCAAGCTCTCGCTCGATCCGGAGTCGGTGTGGGTCGACGCTCTCGCGCTCGAGGCGCTGCTCGACGCCCTGCCGGTGGACGTCGAGCGCGCGCTCGCGCTCGCCCGCGGCGACTTCCTCGCCGACGAAGCCGCGCTGCCGTGGGCGGCGCGCGCCCGCGACCGGCTGAAGTCGAGACTCATGCGCGCGGTCCTCGCGGAAGGCGAGCGCCGCGAGGCGCGCGGCGACCACGCGGCTGCCCGCCCGCTCTACGAGGCCGCCCTCGAGCGCGACAACCTCGCCGAGGCCGTCTACCGCCGCCTGATGGTCTGCCAGCGCGAGACGGGCGACGCCGCGGGCGCGCTCCTGACCTACCGGCGCTGCCGGGAGCTCCTCTCGATCGTGCTCGGCCGCTCGCCCGCGCCCGAGACCGAGGCGATCCGGCAAACGCTCGCCGGCGCCTGACCGGCGTCCCTGGCGACAGCCCCCGATCCCCGGCCGGCAGGCCGCGGCGTCAGTCGCCGGTCAGCGATCCGTCAGTCCGGCGCAAGCCCCCGGCGCCACCGGTCCGTTGCGGCGCAGCGGCGCGGCGATGCCGCCAGCAGCGACTGGCGATAGTTGCGATAAATCAATAGTTTATTCAAGGCATCCCGCCGCACAGTCGAGAGAGCGGAGATCGTTTCGCAGCGGTGAGCGATCGGCAAGTTGTTGCGTCGCACTATGCGCTGCGTCGATTGCGAGAACCCGCCCCGAGAGGACTGTCGTGCAAAGCTCAGTCGAAACCCATCCCGAGATCCCCCTGCCGCCCGCGACGGCCACCGCGGCCGCACCGCGCCCGGCCTCGCTCGCGTGGACGCCGTTCACGGTGCGCCACGCGCCCGACGCCGCCGAGCCGGCCGCCGCGGTCGCGCTGGCCGTGCACCGCGCCCGCGAGGTGCTCGCGCGCCGCCTGGGCGTCCGGATGCCGGTGCGCGTGCTGGTCGTCGACGGCGCCGGCGACGGTTCGCGGTCGCTGCGTCCCGAGGCCACGCTCTGGATGCCGGCGCAGCCGTCCCGCGGCTGGTCGGAGCTCGCGCGCATGCTCGACGACCGGCTGCCCTCGCGCTCCCGCCTGCTCCTGCGCCGCACGATGGGGCGCGCGGCCGGCCCGCTCGACCTCGCGCCGGTCGCGCACACGTTCGCGATCGACGACTATGCGTGCGCGCTCGCGCAGTCGGCCGGCTCGTCGTTCCCGCGCCGCTGGATCGCCAACGCGTTCGGCGCCTACGCGCGCGTCGTCACGCTGGCGGAAGCCGACCCGGACGGGCTCGCGGCGCAGGCCTGGCTGGCCGAGACCGTCGGCGCGTCGCTGCCGCCGTCGTACGCGCTCGCGGATCCCTCCGTCCGGAACGTCGTCGAGCGGATCGAGGCGACGCGAGATGCCGTGCACGCGCACGCGCGACGCGGCGCCGGGCCGCTCGCCCGGTTCCTGCGCGTGTTCCCCGCCGGCATGGCGCCGCGCACCGACCGGGAGCTCGCGCGGCTCGTGCTGCGCGAGCTGGGCGACGCCGCGTTCCTGCCCACGATCGAGGCGCTCGCGGCGTGACGATCACGCCGTGAGTCACCGCACGCACGAGACCCCGACCATGAGAGACCTCTCCGGACGGTTCGCCGTCGACCTGTTCCACGCGGTCCTGATCGTCGCGATCACCGCGTCGGGCATCGCGACCGCGGCCGCGGTGCTCGACCTCCACCTCGCGGACGTCATCGCTCTGGCGATGACGTCCACGGCCTGACGACCCTTCGTCTTTCCCCACTCCCTGCAGGAGGCAACGATGAACCCTCGCATTCCCCACGCCGCCGCGGCTCTCGCCGCGGCCATCTTCGGCGCCGTGGTCGCGGTCGCGCAGCCCGCGCTCGCGGTCGGCACGCAGGCCGCGGCCGCCGGCACGCCCGGTGATCCGGCCGCACGCGGTCGCTACCTGGTGCGCACCGCCGGCTGCAACGACTGCCACACCGCAGGCTTCGCGATGAGCGACGGCAAGGTGCCCGAGAAGGACTGGCTCGCCGGCGATGCGCTCGGCTGGCAGGGCCCGTGGGGCACGACCTACGCGCCGAACCTCCGGCTCTATTTCCGGACGCTCGACGAGGACGGCTGGGTCAAGGCCGCGAAGGCGCGCGAGTTCCGCCCGCCGATGCCGGGGCCCTCGCTTCGCGCGATGAGCGACGACGACCTCCGCGCGATCTATCGCTACGTGCGCGCGCTCGGGCCGGCCGGCGCTCCCGCCCCCGCCTACGCGCCGCCCGGGCAGAAGGTCGCCGGGCCCGTCGTGCTGTTCCCGGCGCCGCCGAAATGACGCGGCGCCCGGCGATCGGGGGAGCGGCGTGATGGTCGCGCGACGGCGTCGCGACCCCCCGAACGATCCGGCGGCGGCGCCGGCGCGAAGCGGACGCCCCCCACGCGCGCGCGCGCCGGGCGAGGCGACGGCCGACGCGGAGAAGACCGGCGCGGAGCCGTCCGCGCCGCCGCGCGAAACCGCGCACAGGCGTCGGCCGAAGTTCGTGCTCTGACACGCGCCACCCGTTGTGGGTCGGGCTTCAGCCCGACGCTTTTGCTTCGCCCACCCGAACCCCGTCGGACTGAAGTCCGACCCACAAGGGCGGCGTCGGACTGAAGTCCGACCCACAAGGGCGGCGTCGGACTGAAGTCCGACCCACAAGGGCGGCGTCGGACTGAAGTCCGACCCACAACCCCCTCGCCCGGCGCCCGACCCGGCCCGACGAGGCGCCGCGGCCCCCTCCCGTAGAATCGCGGGATGCGCATCCTGCGCCTCGCCCGCATCGTCCATGTCGCGCTGAAGCACGGCCTCGACGAGTTCCTGCTCGGCCACGAGCGGGTGCAGGGACTGCGGCCGTTCGTCAACCGCGCCCTCTTCTGGCGCGACCTCTCGCGCCCGCGCGCCGAGCGGCTGCGCCTCGCGCTCGAGGACCTCGGGCCGATCTTCGTCAAGTTCGGGCAGATGCTCTCGACGCGGCGCGACCTGCTGCCCCCCGACATCGCCGACGAGCTCGCGAAGCTGCAGGACCGCGTCCCGCCGTTCCCGTCCGAGCAGGTGATCGCCACGCTCGAGCGCGTCTACCGCAGGCCGGTGGACCAGGTGTTCGCATCGTTCGAGCGCGAGCCGGTCGCGAGCGCTTCGGTCGCGCAGGTGCACTTCGCCGAGCTGCCGGCGAAGGAGGGCGGCGAGCCGACGCCGGTCGCGGTCAAGGTGCTGCGCCCCGCGATCTCGCGCGTGATCGAGAAGGACCTCGCGCTGATCGAGACCGCGGCGATGCTGGTCGAGCGGCTGTGGTCGGATGGCAAGCGCCTCAAGCCGCGCGCGGTCGTCGCCGAGTTCGAGAAGACGCTGCGCGACGAGCTCGACCTCACGCGGGAGGCGGCGAACTGCTCGCTCCTGCGCCGCAACTTCCGCCACTCGCCGCTGCTCCTCGTGCCCGAGGTGCACTGGGACACCACCGAGCCCGAGGTGCTCGTGATGGAGCGCATGTCGGGCATCCCGATCGGCCGCATCGACGAGCTCAGGTCCGCCGGCATCGACCTGAAGCGCCTGTCGCGCGCGGGCGTCGAGATCTTCTTCACGCAGGTGTTCCGCGACGGCTTCTTCCACGCCGACATGCACCCGGGGAACATCTTCGTCGCGACCGATCCGGCGAACCACGGCAAGTACGTCGCGCTCGACTTCGGGATCGTCGGCACGCTCGCGGAGACCGACAAGCGCTACCTGGCCGTCAACTTCCTCGCGTTCTTCCGGCGCGACTACCGCCGCGTCGCCACCGCGCACGTCGAGTCCGGCTGGGTGCCCGCGGGCACGCGCGTCGACGAGCTCGAGGCCGAGATCCGCGTCGTCTGCGAGCCGATCTTCGACCGGCCGCTCGCGGAGATCTCGCTCGGCAAGGTGCTGCTGCAGCTGTTCCGCGCGTCGCGCCGGTTCAACGTCGAGATCCAGCCGCAGCTCGCGCTGCTGCAGAAGACGCTGCTGGCGGTCGAGGGCCTGGGCCGGCAACTCGACCCCGACCTCGACCTGTGGACGACCGCGATGCCGTTCCTCGAGCGCTGGATGGACGACCAGATCGGCCCGCGCGCGCTCGCGCGGCGGCTCGAGACCGAGGCTCCGTACCTGATCGCGGCGCTGCCGGAGCTCCCGCGCCTGATCCACCAGCGGCTGCTGGCGCCGCCGGCGGCCTCCGACGTCGCGTTGAAGGAGCTCGCGGCCGCGCAGCGTGCGCGCAACCGCTGGCTCGTCGCGATCGCCGCACTGCTCGTGATCGTGGCGCTCGAGCTCCTCGCGCGCTGATCAGCGCGGGCGCGCCGTCTTCTCGATCCGGTAGACCTCGGCGGCGGCGGCGGCGTCGGGCGCTCGGCGCGCCGCCCCGATGCCGGCGAGCGGCGCGCGCCGCAGGAAGGTGTTCGCCTCGCCCATGATCAGGCGGACCAGGTCCTCCAGCACCGGCTCCTCGATGGCGGAGGCCGGGAATTCGAGCGCGACCGACTCGAAGCGGTCGACGTTGCGCATCGCGACCTCGACGGTCTGGCGGCGGTAGTCCGGCACGAACCGGATCATCGCGACGACCGCGGGCTCGATCGTGAACACGCCATGGCGCTGCGCGCCCTCGATCTCGGTCCGGTACTGGAAGCGGAGCTGGGAGGCGTTCAACCGGCTCTCGACGCCGTTGACCGCGGCGGCCGGGACCTTGACGACCGTCGGCTTGTCGCCGGTGAGCCGGTAGAACAGTTCGATCTGCTCGATCACGTCGTGACCGGCCACCGGCTTGCGGCGGAACGACAGGAAGCCGTTCTCGAACTTCGGCGAGGCGATCGTGACGACGTCGCCGGCCCGGAACTCGTGGGCGACGGCCGGCTTGATCACCTCGAGGTGGGCGACCGCCTCGTCGAGCCACTTGAACGCCCGCCAGAGGCGCCGGTCGATCTCGACGAGCGACTCCTCGACCGGACGCCGCGCGGCATCCCCCTGCCCGCGCACGGCATCGGACTGGGCGCGCAGCGTCTCGAGGAGCGACCCGGATGGCTTGTTCGTCGACATGGCTTCGAAGGTAGCACAGGGCGGGAGCGCCCGCCCTCGGCCGAACGGACGACCCGGTGGCCCGTGCGCTCCCCATTCCCGCCCGGACCGCTCCTGATGCAAGGGCCGTGCCGCCCCCGGCCGGCCCTCGATGCCGCACTGCGGGAATGCCTTACAATCCGCGCAGCCGGCGCACGACCGTCGCCGAGGGAGGATCGCGCCGGTGGCGCTGCTCGAGATCCAGGGTGTCACGCGCAGGTTCGGCGATTTCGTCGCCGTCGACGACGTCGGCCTGTCGATCGAGGCGGGCGAGTTCTTCACGCTGCTCGGCCCCTCGGGCTGCGGCAAGACGACGCTCCTCCGGATGATCGCGGGCTTCGACCTCCCCGACGCCGGCCGCATCGTGCTCGACGGCGAGGACCTCGCGGACCGCCCGCCCGAGCGGCGCCCGGTCCGCACGGTATTCCAGAGCTACGCCTTGTTCCCGCACATGACCGTCGAGGGGAACGTCGCGTTCCCGCTCCGGATGGCGAAAGTGCCCGCCGCGGAGATGCCCGCGAAGATCGCCGAGGCGCTCGAGGACGTGCGGCTCACCGGCTTCGGCAAGCGCATGCCGCACGAGCTGTCGGGCGGCCAGCGCCAGCGCGTCGCGATCGCCCGCGCGCTCGTGACGCATCCGCGCGTGCTGCTCCTCGACGAGCCCCTCGCCGCGCTCGACGCGAAGCTGCGCGAGGAGATGCAGATCGAGCTCATCAACCTGCAGAAGGAGGTCGGCATCACGTTCGTCTACGTGACGCACGACCAGACCGAGGCGCTCGCGCTCTCGCACCGGATCGCGGTGATGAACCGCGGGCGCGTCGAGCAGCTCGACGAGCCGTCGCGCATCTACGGGCTGCCCGCCACGCGCTTCGTCGCCGACTTCATCGGCCAGTGCAACCTCCTCGCCGGGCCGGTCGTCGCGAGCGAGGGCGGCGTCGCCACGCTCGACGTGCCCGGCATCGGCCCGGTGCGCGCGGCCGCGCCCGCCGCGCTCGCGAAGGGCGCGAGCGGGACCGTCGCGCTGCGCCCCGAGAAGATCCGGATCGTCGCCGCCGCCCCGGACGGCACGCCCGACAACCACGTCCGCGGGACGGTCGCCGACCTCCTGTACATGGGCGACGTCACCGTCTACAAGGTCGAGACGGCCGGCGGCGCCCGCGTCGAAGCGCTGCTCGCGAACTCGCAGAGCGGGCGCGCCAAGTTCTTCGAGGTGGGCGACGCGGTCGAGATGAGCTGGGCGGTCGACGCCGGCCATTTCATCGCGGAGTGACGCGAACGGCCATGGGCGCGCGCCGCGATTCGCGCTGGGGCAAGTGGGCGGTCGCCGGGCCGCCGCTCGCCTACCTGCTGGTGTTCTTCGCGATCCCGACGCTCATCATGGTCGCGGCGTCGTTCCGCACGCCCGGCGAGTTCGGCGGCCTCGCGCCCTTCGTCGGCGAGGACGGCCGCCTCGACCTCACGCTCGAGAGCTACGTGCGGCTCGCCGAGGGCACCGTCTACCTCGAGGTGTTCCTGAAGTCGGTCGTCTACGCGCTCGTGACGACGCTCGCGTGCCTGCTGCTCGCGTACCCGCTCGCCGCGCTGATCGCGCAGAGCCCGAGGAAGTACCGCGACCTCATGCTGCTGCTCGTGATCCTGCCGTTCTGGAGCAACTTCCTGATCCGCGTCTACGCGTGGATGATCATCCTCGGCCCCAACGCCGCGCTCGCGAAGTCGGTCAACGGCGTGCTCGCCGCGTTCGGGGCCGAGCCGGTGCCGCTCCTGTTCAGCTCGTTCGCGGTGCTCGTGTGCCTCGTCTACGTGCACCTGCCGTTCATGGTGCTGCCGCTCTACGCGAACCTCGAGAAGCACGACCGCTCGCTGCTCGACGCCGCGCAGGACCTGGGCGCGAGCGCATGGCAGCGGTTCTGGCGCATCACCTTCCCGCTCTCGCTGCCCGGCGTCTACGCCGGCGCGGCGCTCGTGTTCATCCCGGCGCTCGGGATCTTCGCGATCCCCGACATCCTGGGCGGCCCGAACGACAGCCTGATCGGCAACCTGATCAAGCAGCAGTTCCTCGAGACGCGCGACTGGCCGTTCGGGAGCGTGCTCTCGATCGTGCTGACGGTCGCGGCGCTGGCGCTCGCGGGGCTCGCCGCGTGGGTCGGCCGGCGCGGCGCCGCGGAGATCGCCCGTGCGTAGCCGACGCATCGCGCTGTGGGCCGCGGCGCTCGTCGCCTACGCGTTCCTCTACGTGCCGCTCGTGATCGTCGTCGTCTACTCGTTCAACGACTCGCGGCTCAACGCCGAGTGGGTGGGCTTCACGTTCGACTGGTACCGCCGGCTCGCGGCGAACGACGAGATGATCGCGGCGGCCGGCAACTCGCTCGCGATCGCGCTGGTCGCGAGCCTCGTGTCGACGGTGCTGGGCACGATGGCGGGCGTCGCGATGCACCGCTACCGGATGATCGTGCTGCCCGTCCTCGTGCTCACGCCGATCGCGATCCCCGAGATCCTGATGGGCGTGGCGCTGCTGATCTTCTTCGTGATGCTGAACTTCTCGCTGGGGCTCGTGTCGGTCGCGCTCGCGCACATCGCGTTCTGCATCGGGTTCGTGGCGATCGTCGTGCGCGCCCGGCTGGCCGGCATGGACGAGAGCCTGATCGAGGCGGCCCGCGACTGCGGCGCGGCGCCGTGGCAGGCGTTCGCGCACGTCACGCTGCCGCTGATCATGCCCGGCGTCGTCGCGGGGGCGCTGATGGCGTTCACGCTCTCGATCGACGACTTCGTGATCACGTTCTTCACGGCCGGCGCCGGCACGGTGACGCTCCCGCTCCAGATCTATTCGATGATCAAGATCGCCGTGACACCCGAGGTCAACGCCGTGTCGACCCTGCTGATGCTGCTGACGCTGTTGCTCATCGTCGTCGCCGCGCGCGTCTCGCCCAGCCTGCTCCGCACCCGATAGGAGATCCCGATGGACAAGCGCACCTTCGCCCTCTCGCTCGCCGCCCTCGCCGGCCTCGCCGCCCTCGCGCTGCCGGCGGCCGCGGCCGACAACAAGCTGCACCTGTTCAACTGGAACAACTACATCGCGCCCGAGACGGTCAAGCGCTTCGAGGCCGAGTGCAAGTGCGAGGTCGTGCAGACCTACTACTCGGACAACGAGGAGCTGCTCGCCAAGCTCGCGGCCGGCGCGAAGGGCTACGACGTCATGGTGCCGACCGGCAACACGGTCGAGGCGCTGATCAAGGGCAAGCAACTGCAGCCGCTCGACCGGGCGAAGCTGCCCAACGTGAAGAACGTGGATCCCGCGTTCCTCGACACGTCGTTCGACCCGGGCAACAAGTACTCGGTGCCCTACGCGATGTCGACGACGATCATCGGCTACAACGACGCCAGGATGAAGGAGCTGGGGCTCCCGACCGACACCTGGGCGGTGATCTTCGACCCGAAGCTCCTCGAGAAGGTCAAGGGCCGCGTCACCGTGCTCGACAGCCAGGCCGAGCTCTTCGCCGCGGCGCTGATCTACCTCGGCTACCCGGCCAACGACACCGACGAGAAGCACTGGCGCGCGGCGGCCGACCTGATCAGGAAGGCGAAGCCGTACTGGGCGGCGTTCAACGCGTCCTCCTACATCAAGGAGCTCACCGTCGGCAACATCTGGCTCGTGCACGGCTACTCGAACGACATCTTCCAGGCGAACCTGGACGCGCAGGCGGCCGGGCGGCCGTTCAGGATCCTGCAGGGGATGCCGAAGGAAGGCGCCGTGCTCGCGGTCGACAGCATGGTGATCCACAAGAGCGCGCCGCGGCCGGACCTCGCGCACCTGTTCATCAACTTCATGCTCGACGGCCGCAACTCCGCCGACCTCACGAACCTGATCGGCTCGGGCAACCCGAACCTCGCCGCGGCCCAGTACATCAAGCCGGAGCTGAAGGCGCTGCCGGCGGTGTTCCCGCCGAAGGACGTCGCCGCGCGGCTCGTGCAGCTGAAGGAGATCACGGCCGCGCAGCGCCGGCTGCGCAACCGGCTCTGGACCGAGATCAAGGCGGCGAGGTAGGCAGGAATCAGGAATCAGAGGGCAGGTACCGGAGGCGCCGGCGCCTCCCGGGGCGGCGCATCGAGCGCCGCGAGGCGTCGGGGATGCGCCTCCGGTGTCGGCGGAGGCGCCGACGTGCGATGATTTCCGCATGCCGGCCACCCCGCCGATCGCGGTCGAACGCCTGCCGCCCGCGACGCGCGCGCTCGTCGCACCGTGAACGGATCCGCGAACCGGGCTTCGGCGCGGCGGGACCACCCCTCCCGCCTGCCGCACGTCCTCGCGCTGCTCTACGCGCTCGCGGTCGTCTACGCGAGCCTGCAGCCCTTCGGCGACTGGATCGCGCCGCCGGCCGGCGCGCCGTTCTGGCTGTTCTCGCCCGGACGCGCGCGCTGGCCGCGCTACGACGTCATCGCGAACGTCGTCGCCTACCTGCCGCTCGGCGCGTTCGTCGCGCTGATCCCGCGGCGGGCGGTTCCCGCGTTCCGCATCGCGCTGGGGGCCGCGACGGGACTCGCGCTGTCGTTCGCGATGGAATCGCTGCAGGCGTGGATCCCGCCGCGCGACGCGAACGTCGTCGACCTCGTCACGAACGCCGCGGGCGCGCTCGCCGGCGCCGCGATCGCCGCGGCGGTCGCGCGGCGCCCGGACGCGCGCGCGAAGCTGTCGGCGTGGCGGCGCGGCCTGTTCCTGCCCGGGACGCTGGGCGACGTGGGACTCGCGCTCGTCGCGCTGTGGCTCGTCGCGCAGCTCAACCCGGCGATCCCGCTGTTCGCGATCACGTTCGACCCCGCCGCCGATCGCGTGCTGCCCGGCGCCGTGCCCGCGGCCGACTCCGCGGTCACCGTGATCGAGGCCGCCGCCAGCGCGTTCCAGCTCCTCGGCGTCGGCCTGTTCGTCGCGCTGCTCGTGCGGCATCGGCGCCTCGTCGGCGCGGCCGTGCTCCTCCTCGTCGGCGCCGCGCTCCTGCTCAAGGGAATCGCCGCGATCCTGCTGCTCAAGCCGGCGGCCTGGGAAGGCTGGTTGCGGCCGGGGGCGTCCACCGGCATCGCCGTCGGCGCGCTCGCGCTCCTCGCCGCGATCGCGCTGCCCCGGCCCGCGATGATCACGCTGTGCGGGATCGCGCTGCTGTCCTCGCTGCTCACGCCGCTGCTCGCGTCCGACATCCTGTTCACGCGGGCGCCGCTGACGCTGTTCAGCTGGCGCTACGGCCACCTGCTCAACTTCAACGGCGTCACGCACACGGCACTCCTGCTCTGGCCGGTCGCGGCCGCGGCCTGGCTCTTCGCGCTCGCCGGCCGTCCCGGCTGGGGCGCGCCGCCGGATTCGCTAGAATGAGCGGCTCATCTCCGACGGGCCGTCCATGAGCTACTTCCGGCGCCACGTGTTCTTCTGCTGCAACCAGCGCGAGGCGCCCGAGAAGTGCTGCGCGAGCGCCGGCGCGGCCGAGCTGCAGAAATACGCGAAGGACCGCGTCAAGGCGCTCGGCCTCGCCGGGCCGGGCAAGGTGCGCGTCAACAAGGCCGGCTGCCTCGACCGCTGCGAGGAGGGCCCGGTGATCGTCGTCTACCCCGAGGCGGTCTGGTACACGTACGTCGATCGCGACGACATCGACGAGATCGTCGAGCGGCACGTCGCGAAAGGCGAGATCGTCGAGAGGCTCCGCATTTGACGCAGGGCGCGCCCGGGTTCGCCGGCTCGACCGAGCGCGTCGTGATCGACGGCCCGGCGGGTCCGCTCGAGGTCGTCTGCAACGCGCCGTCGACCGCGCGCCGCGGCATCGCGCTCGTCGCCCACCCGCACCCGCTGCAAGGCGGATCGCTCGACAACAAGGTCGCGCAGACGCTCGCGAAGGCGTTCTTCGCGCTCGACTACGTCGCGGTGCGCTTCAACTTCCGCGGCGTCGGCGCCTCGCAGGGCTCGTTCGACGAGGGCGCGGGCGAGACCGAGGATGCGCTCACCGCGCTGGCGTATGCGCGCGCGCACTATGGCGCGCAGCTGCCGGTCGCGCTCGCCGGCTTCTCGTTCGGCTCGTACGTGCAGACGCGCGTCGCGAAGCGCTTCGCGCCCGAGCGGCTGGTGCTCGTCGGGCCGGCGGTCAAGCGGTTCGCGCTCGAAACGGTGCCGGCCGACACGATCGTCGTGCACGGCGAGCACGACGAGATCGTGCCGCTTTCCGACGTGCTCGACTGGGCGCGGCCGCAGGCGCTGCCGGTCGTCGTGTTCCCCGGGTGCTCGCACTTCTTCCACGGGCGGCTCACGCAATTGCGCGACGCCGTGGTCGGCATGTGGCACCGCGGGCACGCGCGGGGCGACTGATGGACGCCGCCGTCCTGCGGGCGCCGCCCGGCCGCGCCGGCGGCGTGCGGGAACGCGTGCTCGCGGTGTCGGGGCTCGTCAAGCGCTACGGCAACCAGGAGGTGGTGCGCGGCCTGTCGTTCGAGATCCTGCGCGGCGAGTGCTTCGGCCTGCTCGGCCCCAACGGCGCGGGCAAGACGACGACGCTGCGCTGCTGCCTCGGGCTGGTCGACCCGGACGGCGGCGCGATCGAGCTCGTCGGCGAGCCGGTGCCGAAGGCGGCGCGCCAGGCGCGCATGCGCGTGGGCGTCGTGCCGCAGATGGACAACCTCGACCCCGACTTCACGGTCACCGAGAACCTCCTCGTCTACGGCCGCTACTTCGGCATCGGCCGTGCGACGCTCGACGCGCGCATTCCGAAGCTGCTCGAGCTCGCCGGACTCGCCGCGAAGGCACGCGCGTCGGTCCGGACGCTGTCGGGCGGCATGAAGCGGCGCCTCACGCTCGCGCGCGCACTCGTCAACGACCCCGACCTGCTGATCCTCGACGAGCCGACGACCGGGCTCGACCCGCAGGCGCGCCACCTGATCTGGGACGGGCTGCGCCAGCTCGTCGCGCAGGGCAAGACGATCCTGCTCACGACGCACTTCATGGACGAGGCCGAGCGCCTCGCGACGCGGCTCGCGGTGATCGACCACGGCCGGATGATCGCGTGCGACGCGCCGCGCGCGCTCGTCGCCGGGCACGTCGAGCCCGAGGTCGTCGAGGTCTACGGCGACGAGGCGCGCGCGTGGGCCGAGGCGCGGGGACGCGCCCTCGCGAAGCGCCTCGAGATCGCCGGCGAGACCGCGTTCTGCTACGCGATGGACGCGACGCCGCTCGTCGCCGACCTCGCGTCGCGCGCGGGCGTGCGCTACCTGCACCGGCCGGCCAACCTCGAGGACCTGTTCATCAAGCTCACCGGGCGCGAGCTCCGCGACTGACGATGGCCGCGATCCCCGCGAGGCTCGTCGCCTTCCCCGAGCTCTCGGCGCGCTTCGTGCCGGTGTGGCGGCGCAACATGCTCGTGTGGCGCAAGCTCGCGCTCGCGAGCGTGCTCGGCAACATCGCCGACCCGCTCCTCTACATGGTCGCGCTGGGCTACGGGCTCGGATCGATGGTGGGCGAGGTGGGCGGCATGCCCTACGTCGCGTTCATCGGCACCGGCATGGTCTGCCAGAGCGCCATGTTCACCGCGAGCTTCGAGGCGATGTACTCGGCGTTCTCGCGGATGCACGTGCAGCGGACCTGGGAGGGCATCATCAACGCGCCGATCGCGCTCGACGACGTCGTGCTCGCCGAGTGGGCGTGGTGCGCGACCAAGGCGGCCATGTCGACGGCGGCGGTCCTCGTGGTGATCGTCTCTCTGGGCTTCGGCCGCACCTGGCTCTCGCTGTGGGTCCTGCCGCTCGGGTTCCTCGTCGGGCTCGTGTTCGGCGCGTTCGGGCTCGTGATGAACGCGCTCGCGCGGAACTACGACTTCTTCACGTTCTTCTTCACGCTCGTGATCACGCCGATGCTGCTGCTCTCCGGCGTCTACTTCCCGGTGGACAGGATGCCGGACGGGCTCGCGGCGGTGTCGGGCGTCCTGCCGCTCAAGCACGCGATCGACCTCGCGCGCCCGCTGATGCTGGGCCGCGTCCCCGACAGCGTGCTGCTGCACGTCGCCGTGCTCGCCGCCTACGCCTGCGCGGCCTACTACCTGGCGGTCGTGCTCACCCGCCGCCGGCTCCTCAAGTGAACCCCGGGAACCACGTTCGATCCACGTTCCGGAGGGGCCCTCCGGAACGTGGATCGAACGTGGTTCCAGAGGCGCCGCCCCGCGCCGGGGAGATTCGTCGATGCTGACCGTCAAGTCGCTGCACATCATCTTCATGGTGACCTGGTACGCGGGGCTCTTCTACCTGCCGCGCCTCTTCGTCTATCACGCGATGTGCGCGCCCGACGACCGCATCGGCATCGAGCGCTTCAAGACGATGGAGCGCAAGCTCTACTACGGAATCATGATGCCGGGCATGGTGCTGACCGTCGTCTTCGGCCTGTGGCTCTGGCTGGGCTACGGGATCACCGGCGGCTGGATGCACGCGAAGCTCGCGCTCGTCCTCGTGCTCGTCGGCTACCACTTCTATCTCGGCCGGCTCGTCCGCGCCTTCCGCGAGGACCGCAACGCGCACGGCCACGTGTTCTACCGGTGGATCAACGAGATCCCGGCGCTGCCGATCCTCTTCGTCGTCGTGTTCCTCGTCGTGATGAAGCCCTTCTAGTGGAGCAGTTCTTCGCCCCCTGCCCGCGCGGGCTCGAGGCCGCGCTCGCCGACGAGCTCGCGCGCCTCGGCGCGGCCGGCATCGCTCCCGTCGACGGCGGCGCCGGCTTCGAGGGACCGCTCGAGCTCGCCTGCGCGGTCAACCTCGAGTCGCGCCTCGCGAGCCGCGCGCTCTGGAAGGTCGGCGGCGGGACGTACCGCGACGAGCGCGAGCTGAACGCGCTCGCGCGCGCGATTCCCTGGCCGAAGCACTTCCGCGCCGACCGCACGATCCGCGTCGACGTCGCGGCGACGCGCTCGCCGTTGAAGAGCCTCGAGTTCGCGACGCTGACGGTCAAGGACGCCGTGTGCGACCGCTTCCGCGACGAGCTGGGCAAGCGGCCGTCCGTCGACAAGCGCGCCCCCGACGTGCGCGTCCACGCCTACCTCGCCGGGCGCGAGGCGACGTTCTACCTCGACACCTCGGGCGAGCCGCTGTTCAAGCGCGGCTGGCGGCGCGACACCGAGGAGGCGCCGCTCCGGGAGAATCTCGCCGCGGGCCTGATCGCGCTGTCCGGCTGGCGCCCGGGCACCGCGTTCCTCGATCCGATGTGCGGCAGCGGCACGATCGCGATCGAGGCCGCGTCGATCGCCGCCGACCGCGCGCCCGGCCTCGCGCGCACGTTCGGCTTCCAGAAGCTCGCGTGGTTCGACGGGCCGACGTGGCAGCGCCTGAAGCAACGGGCGCGCGACCGCGTGAAGCCCGCGCCGGACTCGCCCGTCGTGTTCGCCAGCGATCGCCTCGCGGCCGCCGTCGCGAAAGCGCGCGCGAACGCCGCGCTCGCGCAGGTCGCCGCGTTCGTCGCGATCGAGCAGGCCGACGCGCTGACGCGCCCCGCCCCCGCGCCCGCCGGCGTGATCGTCGCGAACCCGCCCTACGGCATCCGGCTCGAGGACAAGGCGCGTGTCGCAGCGATGTATCCGAAGCTCGGCGACGCGCTGAAGGCGCGCTACGCCGGCTGGACCGCCTGGCTCTTCTCGGGCGACACGGACTTGCCGAAGAAGATCGGCCTCAAGGCCGAGCGCCGCATCCCGCTGTGGAACGGCGCGATCGAGTGCCGGCTCTACGGCTACCGGATCGTGAGCGGGAAGCTCGAGGCCTGAGGCGCGCCGCTCGTCCGGTCGCCATTGCGCGCCGGCCGGCCGGGGGTAGGATGGCTCCTCCGAGGGGGGAGACCTCGGCAGCATCCTTCGCGAGGGGGGCGGATGCGCTATCTGGTCGTGGTCGAGCGGGGTCGCGTGGGCTGGGGTGCGCACGTTCCGGACGTGCCCGGATGCGTCGCCGCGGCGGACAGCCGCGACGAGGTGATCGAGCTGATCCACGATGCGCTCGACCGGCACCTGCGCGGACTGCGCGCGGAGGGCCTGCCCATCCCGACCGCGAGCGCGTCCGCGGAGATCGTGAGCGTCGACCACTGACCGGAGCGGCGGACGGCCGCGGTAGAATGCGCGGGTCGTCCCGATCCGCTCGCGAGCCCGCCATGGGAATGCTCCCCGCCCGCCACTACGTGTCCGAGCACACGAGGTTCATCAACGAGGTGCTCGCGCAGAAGCCCGAACTCGCCGACGAGCAGCGGACGGGCCGCGCGATCTGGTGGGACAAGACGCCGCGCGACCTCGACGCGCGCCGCGAGATGGACGAGGGCAAGGTGCCGCAGAAGCCCTACGTCTATTTCAGCAACCGCTGAGCCCCGGGCGCCGGTGCCCGGCTGGCGCATCCGCCGCGCCGTCCCGCTCGACGCGCCCGCGATCTGGGCGATCCACACGCGCGCGATCCGCGAGACTGCGGTCTCGCACTATCCGCCCGAGGCGGCGGCCGCCTGGTCGGCGCGCATGACGCCGGAAAGCTACCTCGAGCCGATCGAGACGCGCGTCGTGCTCGTCGCCGAGGACGACGACGGGCGCATCGCGGGCTACGCGCAGCTCAATCCGCACGAGGGCATCGTGCAGGCCTGTTACGTCGACCCCGATTACGGGGGGCGCGGCGTCGGCCGCGCGCTGATGGCGGCGATCGAGGACGAGGCGCGCGCGCACGGCCGCACGGCGCTCCTGCTCGACGCATCGCTCAACGCGATCGCGTTCTACGCGTCGCTCGGCTGGCGCGAGGAGGCGCGCGCGCGCCACGAGCTCGCCCCCGGCGCGCTCCTCGACTGCGCGATCATGACCAAGAAGATCGCCTGACGCTATCCCGTGGGTCGGGCCTGTAGGTCGGACTTCAGTCCGACGCCCTTCCTCGCACGAGGCGAGACCCGTCGGGCTGAAGCCCGACCCACAACCCCTCCCGCGGGTCGGGCTGAAGCCCGACCCACAACCCCTCCCGCGGGTCGGGCTTCAGCCCGACCCACAACCCCTCCCGTGGGTCGGGCTTCAGCCCGACGCCTTTGATCTCCCCAGCGCGAAAATCGTCGGGCTGAAGCCCGACCCACAAGCCGGTCCGCCGCCTCGCCTACAATTCGCTCCGCCGGTCCTCGCAGCCGGAACCCGGACCGCCGCCCGCGGTCCCTCGCCACGTCAGGACCGCGATCACGCCCCGACCGCCACCGATGCCGTCCCTCCGCCCGCCCGCCGCCCGCCAGCGCGGCCGCATTCCCGTCGCGCTCGTCGCGATCGTCGGCGTCGTGCTCGCGCTCGCCGGCGTCGAGTTCTTCGCGCTCTGGAAGTACGGCCGCGTCAACGCGCCGCCCGCACCGGTCGCGACGGCTCCCGCTCCCGGCACGCCCGCCGCCGCGCCGGTCGAGCTGCCGAAGCCCGAGGGCTGGCTCGACTCCCCCGAAAACGAGAGCATCGTCGGCACGAAGCTCGCGCTCGCCGGCTGGGCGCTCGCGAAGGACGGCATCGCACGCGTCGAGGTCCGCGTCGGCGACCGCGTGTACCAGGCGCGCTTCGGCCTGCCGCGCGAGGACGTCGCGAAGGAGAAGCCGGGCTTTCCCGACAACCCGAACGGCGGCTTCACGTTCGAGGGCGATTTCGCGGACCTCGCGCCGATGCGCCACGACGTCACCGTCGTGGCGATCGCGAAGAACGGACGAGAAGCGGTGCTCGCGCGGCGGAGCCTCATCCCGCCCGCAGCGATGACGCAGTGGAAGGCGCTGCTCGACGAGCGGCCACAGCTCGCCTCGCGCATCTTCTATTTCCTGATGATGACTTCGGGTGTTGGCCTCGGTGGCGCCGACGAGATCCGGGAGCAATACGCGGATTACGAATCCCGCACGCAGCGCATCGGCATGAGCGTTCCCTTGCTCTACATGCGCACGACGAAAGGCAGGGATCGCGACTGGCAGTTCGATCCGGACTTCGACATCAAGGGACCGAAATGCGGCCCCCGCCACGTCGCCGAGGATTCCCTCAACGGGGTCATCGCGTACGCGATTCGAAAGCAGCTTCCGGTGAACATCATCCTGAACGGGGGAATCTGGGGCGACGCCACCTGCGAGACGCCCAATTGGGATCTGACGGATCACCTGGAACAGGACGCGAACAACGTCCAATGGGACCATCGCAACCAGGTACATCCGGACGACCTGATGAAGGACGTGCCCGGGTCGCTGCCCGGCCCTCAACTCGGCCGATCCCTTACCTACCACGTCTACGCTGCGAAGGTACGGGCCTACAAGAAACGCAACCTCCAGTCCGCGGCTCGCTCGATCGCCGGCTTCTGGCGCAAGCATCCCGACTTGCTCGTCGGCGTAACGCTCGACGCCGACACGTACATGAATCCGTTCCTCGGCGGCGGGTACCGATTCGACTACAACCCCGGCATGATTCGGCAGTTCCGCGAGTGGCTGCGCGGCACGGGCCCCTATCTGGGCAAGGGTGGTCCCGGCGTCCCCGATCTCCGCTCGTTTCGGCGTCCGGATCCGCTGACGCTGGAACAGGTCAATGCGCTCGCGGGGCAGTCGTGGAAGTCGTGGGACGAGGTCGATCCGCCGCGCGAGCTCGTCGGCGTGAACAGCCTCGCGATACCACCGGGCGCCACCCCGTTCTGGGAGGACAAGTGGTACCTGGAGTGGGACGCCTTCCGCAAGCACGTCGTGCATCTTCACTACGTGGAGCTCGCGCAGTGGGTGCACGAGGCGGGCATTCCCGCCGATCGCATCTTCACCGCGCAGGCGTTCACCGCCCCCGATCCGGGACTGCGACCCGTTTCGATCTACCTGAAAGGCTGGTCGCCCGATTACGACTCCGCGGGCGTCTCGATCGAGGGCTCGGTGCCCCGCGTCGGGCACCTCGGCACGATCATGTATGGGCTCTCCGCGCAGGACCGCCACGGCATGGCGAACGGGCGAGGCGTGTACAGCAACATCGCGCGGTTCGACGAAGGATGGGCGATCGTCGAGTTCAACGCGACCGACCTCAAGATGCCGAAGCGCAAACCGGACTACGAGGCGTCGTACCGGGCGTTCCGCAGCATCTTCAACTTCGATGGACGCCAGATCGCCATGATGGCCTGGAACGGCTCGAACGGTCTCTTCGAGGACGACCCGGACTATCTTCCCTTCACCGCGTTCCGCAACACCGAGTCGGAATACGCGATGCGCGACGCGATGATCGCGAAGGCCGATCTGCCGCGCGGTGCTCGTATCTGGACCTTTGGGTCGGCTCGGCTATCTACGGACGATGGTTGGACCACGTCGCGCGGAACGCTCGACGAGGGTTACGGCCACCTCGCCGTCGCGCCGGACCGCGGCGTCGTCGAGCTCGTGTCGCCACCCGACCAGGTGATCCGGCCGAAGCGGATCGACCTCGCGCTCGTCCGCGCATGGTCCGGCCCGAAGCCCTCGGCGATCGCCGTGCACGCGCGCACGGCGCCGGACGCGCCGTGGCGCGAGGTCGGCCGCTCGAGCGGCTCCGAGCGCGTGAAGCTCGCGTGGCCGTCCGACTGGCGCGACGCGATCGTCACGCAGGTGAAGCTCGAGCTGGCCTATCCGCCCGGCACGCCGGCCGCACGCGTCGACCGCGTACTGCTCTATCCGGCCGCCGACGCCTACCGCGGCGGGATCCGCGGACCCTGACGCGGTCGACCGCAGACCAGCCCTACCGCTCGTCCGCCTTGATCTCGACGTAGGCGCGGTCGCGCGTCTGCCGGACGAATTCCTGGAACTGCTCGTCCGCCTTGCGCTGGCGCAGCGCGAGGCGCGCCTGCTCGCGCTGGCGGTCCTTGGCGACGTCCTGCTCGCGGCGCTCGATCACCTCGATCAGGTGCCAGCCGAACGGCGAGCGCACCGGCTGCGAGAGCTCGCCGGGCTTGAGCTGGTCCATCGCCACCTGGAAGTCGGGGACGAGGTCGCCGGCGCTCACCCAGCCCAGGTCGCCGCCCTTCGCCGACGATGCGTCCTCCGAGTTGAGGCGCGCCTGGTCCTCGAACTTCGCGCCCGACTCGATGCGCTCGCGGACGCGGTCGATCTTCGCCTTCGCCTCGACGTCGGACGAGAGCTCGCTCACCTTGATCAGGATGTGGCGCACGTGGGTCTGCTGCACGACCGACGGCTGGTTGCGGCCGCGCTCGCCGACGAGCTTCACGATGTGGAAGCCCGCGGGACTGCGCAGCACCGGCGACACGTCGCCACTCTTCATCTTGCGCACCGCGTCGACGAACACCGTCGGCATCCGCGCCTGCGTGCGCCAGCCGAGGTCGCCGCCCTGCTGCGCGTCGGGCGCGTCCGAGTACGTCGCCGCGGCCTGCGCGAAGTTCTCGCCGGCCTTCACCTTCGCGAGCACCTCCTCGGCGCGCGCGCGGCGTCCTTCGATCTGCTCGGGCGAGCTCTGCTCGGCCACGCGCACCAGGATGTGCGCGAGCTGGTACTCGTTCTCGCCGCCGGCCTGCACGTTCACGGTCGCCAGGTAGTTGTCGACCTCGGCCTCGGATACGAACACCTTGCTGTCGATCTCGCGCTCGCGCAGCCGCTGGATCACGAGCTCGCGCCGGATGTCCTCGCGGTACTTCGCGTAGGGAATACCTTCGCGCTCGAGCGCCTTGCGGAACTCGTCGGGCGACAGCTTGTTCTCCTGCGCGATGCGCAGGATCGTCCGCTCGACGGTCGTGTCGTCGACGCGGATGCCGGTCTCCTTCGCGTACTGCATGAGCGCCCGTTCGGTGATGAGCCGGTCGAGCACCTGACGGTCGAGCACGTCGGGCGAGGGCGGCTGCAGGCGGGACTCGCGCAGCTGCTGCACGAGGATGCGCTTCTGCTCGTTCATCTCGAAGAGCGTGAGCGCCTCGTTGTTGACGACCGCGACGACGCGGTCGAGCGTGGCGGGCGCGCTCGACGGCGCCGGCGCCGGCGCGCGCGGCCCGGGCGGGGGCGGCCGCACGCCCGGCGGCACCTGCGGCTGCGCGAACGCCGCCGCCGCGAACGACGCGGCGAGCGCGCACGCGACGGAGACGGCAAGTCGGCGGATCATCGTCATCGGGCACCTCAGAATTCGGGCAGCGGATCGCCGCTGCGGTCACGCTGCTTCAGCAGCGGGTCGTTGGCGGAGACGTAGCCCGGCACGCTGCGGCGGAGCAGGTCGAGCGGGCTCGGTCCGACGCGCGCCAGGCCGTTGAGCTCGAGCTGGATGAAGAACGACGTGTTGGTCTGGTCGACCGTCGTCGCGAGCCGGTGCAGCACCGCCCGCACCGACCAGCAGTCGCCATTGTACTCGACGCCCGCCAGCGCCTCCAGGACCTTGCTGTCGACGAGCGAGTAGTTGTAGCGGCCGAGCAGCGTCCACTGCGCGTTGACCGGCCACTGCGCCGCGACGTCGATCTGCTTGATCTCCGAGAATTCGCCGTTCGGGTTCGCGAACTGCCGCGTGAACCGGTAGCTCAACGACACCGCGCGGCCGGGCGACGGCGTGTAGCGCGCCGCGATGTTGAAGCGCTCGTTCTGCCCGAGGTCCAGGTTCTGCTCGACGAGCCCCGCGACCGCCCACGCGTCCGAGATGCGCCCCTCGACCGCGAACAGGATGTCCGAGCTCGACGCCGAGCGCGGCAGCTCGTTCAGCGTCACGCGCTGCGCCGCGAAGTAGAAGCGCTGCGCCAGCGCGACGCGCAGGCGCTCGGCGCCGGTTCCCGGCTGCAAGAGCCGCGACGCGACGCCGATCGTCAGCTGGTTCGCGTCGCCGATCCGATCGTTGCCGAGGTAGCGGTTCTCGGTGAACAGCTGGCCGAAGTTGTAGTCGTCGAGCGCCGAGTCGAACACCGGCAGGTCGTTCTGCGCGCGATACGGGATGTAGACGTAGTACGCGCGCGGTTCCAGCGTGTGGATGAACTTCGTGTCGAAGATCGTCCATTCGCGCTCGAACACGAGGCCCGCGTCGAGGCTCGTGATCGGGATCGCGAGGCTCGGATGGCTGTCGTCGCCGTAGCTGCGGTCGAGGTCGTAGCGGCGCAGGTGCACGCCGGTCTTCGCCGTGAAGAACCAGCCCGGCGTGCCGCGCTTCCACGCGACCTGCGGATAGAGGACCATGCGCGAGCCCTGGACGAGGATGTCCGAGCGGTAGCGCGCGTACTCGCCGAACCCGGAGAACGTGAGCCCCGCCCAGTCGGTCTCGGCGAGGGTCCCGAGGATCTGCGGCTCGCGGAAGTAAGGCGGGATGATCGGCGCGTTCGGGTCCTGCAGCGTCTGGAACGTCTGCACGCGCGCGATCAGGCTCCACGGCCCGTTCACGTAGCTCACGCCGGCCTCGCGCGGCAGCGTCGTCTGCGACGTGATCGCGATGCGGTCGGCGAGGTCCGCGAAGTACTTGTCGTCGGAGACCTTGTTCAGGTCGAGGAACGCGCCCAGTCCCGGCACGCCGAGCTGCTGCTGGTGCCGCCAGACGAGCGCGTAGCGCGTCTCGCCGGTCTGGCGGTCGTCGGGCAGCACCTGCACGTCGGCCTCGCCCCCGTTCATCCATCCGTCGCCGCCCAGCAGATAGCGGAACTGGGCGCCGAGCTGCAGCCCGCGCTTGCTCATCGCGCGCGGCGTCACCGTCAGGTCGTAGTTCGGCGCGAGGTTGAAGTAGTAGGGCACCGCGAGCTCGAGCCCGCGCGCGCCCGACGAGCCCGCGGTCGGCACGAGGAAGCCGCTCTTGCGCTCGTTGTTGAGCGGAAAGTCGATCCACGGCGAGTAGAAGATCGGCGCGCCGAAGAAGCGCACGGTCGCGTCGCGCGCGGTGCCCACCTGGCGGTCGGTGTCGAGCTGGAGCTCGCGCGTCTGCAGGTACCAGTCCTCGCGCGGCGCGACGCAGGTCGTGTAGCGCCCGTCGGAGACGTCGTAGCGGTCGGAACCGGCGAACACGATCTTCGACGCGTCGCCGCGCGCGCCGGCGTCGCCGATCTGGAACTTCGGCTCGACGAAGACGCCGGTCTGCGTCGGGCGGTGGAACACGACCTCGGGGCCGACGATCCAGTCGTTGCCCTTGCGCAGCACGACGTTGCCGGTCGCGCGGACCTCGTCGCGCACGAGGTCGTAGAGGATCTTCTCGGCCAGCACGGTTTCGCTGCGTGTGCGCAGCTCGACGCGGCCTTCCGCGCTCACCTCCTTCTCGCCGACGCCCTCGAGCCGGTCGGCGCGCAGGAACACGACGCCGCGCTCGGCTTCCTGCTCGCCGCCGATGCCCGGCCGCGGCGCCGACGCGGTCGTGCCGCGCCCGCCGGCCCGGCTCTGCGTCGCGGCCGCGCCGGGAACGAGCACCGCGCCCTGCGCCGGCGCCGCGCCGGGCGCCGCGGGCCTGGGCGCCGCCGCGGCGGGCGCGATCTCGCGCGCGGGCTTCAGCACGAGCGGCGGCTCGGCCGGCGCCGGCGCGCCCTGCGCGCGCGCAGGCGCGGCGAGCGTCGCCGCGAGCGTCGCGGCGACGGCGGCCGCCACGGCGCGCGGCACGGTCCGGCGGGGCGGTTTCAAGGGGGGACGGAAGACGCGGTTTGCTAGAATGGGCCATTCTACCGAAGCCGCTCGAGATTCCTCGCGCGCCCGCCCGGCGCCCGCGGCGGCCGGTTCGGCGCGCCGCCGCGAGGCCCCGACCGACGCGCCGCCCGATGACCTCCGCAGACCGCCTCGCCGAGCTCGACACGTGGATCGCGACCACGCTTCCCGGGGCCGCGTACACGCTCGCCCCGGCATCCTCCGACGCGAGCTTCCGCCGCTACTTCCGGCTGACGCTCGAGCGCGAGGCGCACGGTGCGCGCACGCTGATCGCGATGGACGCTCCGCCGCCGATGGAGGACTGCCGGCCGTTCGTGCACGTCGCCAGACTGCTGGGCGACGCGGGCGTGAACGCGCCGCGCGTGCTCGCGCAGGACCTCGACCGCGGGTTCCTGCTTCTCACCGACCTCGGAACGACGACCTACCTCGAAGCGCTGAACCCGGAGAGCGCGCACCCGCTCTACCTCGACGCGCTCGACGCGCTGGTGCGCTGGCAGGCGGCCTCGCGCGAGGGCGAGCTTCCCGCCTACGACGAGGCGCTGCTGCGCCGCGAGCTCGACCTCTTCCCCGACTGGTACCTCGCGAAGCACCTCGGCGTCGCGATCGACGCGCCGATGCGCGAGACGCTCGAGCGCACGTTCGCGCTCGTGCTCGCGAACAACCTCGCGCAGCCGCGCGTCTACGCGCACCGCGACTACCACTCGCGCAACCTGATGGTGTCGACGCCGAACCCCGGCGTGCTCGACTTCCAGGACGCGGTGCACGGGCCGATCACCTACGACCTCGTGTCGCTCCTGCGCGACGCGTACGTCGCGTGGGACGAGGAGCGGCAGATCGACTGGGCGGTGCGTTACTGGGAGCGCGCGCGCAAGGCGCGGCTCCCCGTGGACGACGACTTCGGGACGTTCTGGCGCGACTTCGAGTGGATGGGCGTGCAGCGGCAGCTCAAGGTGCTCGGCATCTTCGCGCGGCTCGCGCACCGCGACGGCAAGGGCGGCTACCTCGCCGACATGCCGCGCGTGATGCGCTACCTGTGCGGCGCGTGCCGGCGCTACGCGGCGCTCGAGCCGCTCCTGACGCTCCTCGACGCGATCGAGGGCCGCACGAACACGGCCGGCTACACGTTTTGACGAGCGCGCGCGCCACCGCGATGATCCTCGCCGCCGGTCGCGGCGAGCGCATGCGCCCGCTCACCGACGCATGCCCCAAGCCGCTCCTTCCGGTCGCCGGCAAGCCGCTCGTCGTCCACCAGATCGAGGCGCTCGCGCGCGCGGGTCACCGCGAGATCGCGATCAACGCGTCGTGGCTCGCGGACAAGCTCGTCGGCGCGCTCGGCGACGGAAGCGCGTGGGGCGTCCGGCTGCACTGGTCGATCGAGCCCGAGCCGCTCGAGACCGCCGGCGGCATCGCGACCGCGCGCGCGCTTCTCGACGACGGGCCGGTGCTGATCGTCTCGGGCGACGTCTGGACCGCGTACGACTACGCGTCGCTCGACCGCCACCGCCCGTTCGTCGCCGCGAGTCGCGGGCGCGCGGCTCACCTCGTAATGGTCCCCAATCCCCCCTATCACGAGCAGGGGGATTTCGCGCTCGCGAACGCGGCCGGCGACGGCGGCCCGGTCGTCCGGGTGCTCCCGCTCCAGCGCGAGCCCTTGCCGGGCGGCCCCGCCAACCTCACCTACGGCAACGTCGGCCTCTACGACGCGGCTCTGTTCGACGGCCTCCCGCGCGGCACGAAGCAGAAGCTCGCGCCCCTGCTCGCCGACTGGATCGACCGCGGGCTCGTGACAGGCGAGTATTATTCGGGCCCCTGGGCCAACGTCGGCACCCCCGGCGACCTGGCCCGGTTGGAGGCGTCGCTCGCGAACCGCGCGTGACGCCGGAGCTGCAAGGCGCCCCGACCGGGCGCGATTTCGAAGGAACCCGCATGAACGACAACCCGCTGCTCGACTTCTCGGGCCTTCCGCGCTTCGCCTCGATCCGCGCCGCGCACGTGACGCCCGCGGTCGAACGCCTTCTCGCCGACGCGCGCGCGACCGTCGAGCGCGTCGCGGAGGACGCGCGCGCGCCCTCGTGGGAAACCGTCGCCGAGCCGCTCGCCGACGCGCTCGACCGCCTCCACCGCGCCTGGGGCGCGGTGCGGCACCTGAACGCGGTGGTCAGCACGCCGGAGTTGCGCGACGCGTACAACCGCAACCTCGCGGCGATCACGTCGTTCTACACCGACCTCGGCCAGGACGAGCGGCTCTACGCGAAGTACCGCGCGCTCGCGGCCGCGCCCGCCTTCGCGTCGCTCGACGCCTCCCGGCGCCGCGTGATCGAGAACGAGCTGCGCGACTTCCGCCTGTCGGGCGCCGAGCTCGAGCCCGCCGGGAAGGCGCGCTTCAAGGCGATCCAGGAGGAGCTCGCGTCGCTGTCCGCCGCGTTCGACGACCACGTGCTCGACGCGACGAACGCGTACGCGCTCTTCGTGAGCGACGAGGCGCGCCTCGCGGGCCTCCCGCCCGACGTCGTCGCCGAAGCGCGCGAGGGCGCGAAGGCCGACGGGCGCGACGGCTGGAAGCTCACGATCCGGATGCCGTGCTTCCTGCCGGTGATGAAGTACGCGCACGACCGCGAGCTGCGCGCCGAGCTGCACCGCGCGCAGGTGACGCGCGCCTCGGACCTGGGCGCGAATCCCGAGTGGGACAACGGCCCGCTGATCGGCCGCGTGCTCGCGCTGCGGCTCGAGGCGGCGAAGCTCCTCGGCTACCGCGACTACGCGGAGGTCTCGCTCGTCCCGAAGATGGCGCGCAGCGCCGGGGCGGTGCTCTCGTTTCTGCGCGACCTCGCGAAGCGCGCGAAGCCCTACGCCGAGCGCGACTGGGCGGAGCTCGCGGCGTACGCGCGCGACGAGCTCGGCATCGCGAAGCTCGAGCCCTGGGACGTTGCGTACGCGACCGAGAAGCTGCAGAACGCGCGCTATGCGTTCTCCGACGAGCTCGTGCGCCAGTACTTCCCCGAGGACAAGGTGCTCGCGGGGCTCTTCCGCGTCGTCGAGACGATCTACGGCGTGCGCATCCGCGAGTCGAAGGCCGAGACCTGGCACCCGAGCGTCCGCTTCTTCGACATCGCCGACCGCGCCGGCACGACGATCGCGCAGTTCTATTTCGACAACTACGCGCGCGAACACAAGCAGGGCGGCGCGTGGATGGACGACGCGATCAACCGGCGGCGCACCGCGTCGGGGCTGCAGATCCCGGTCGCCTACCTGACCTGCAACCTGCCCGCGCCGGTCGCCCACGGAACGCAGACGAGGCCGGCACTGTTCACGCACGACGACGTGATCACCGTGTTCCACGAGTTCGGGCACGGCCTGCACCACATGCTGACGCAGGTCGAGGTGTCCGGCGTCTCGGGCATCGAGGGCGTCGAGTGGGATGCGATCGAGCTCCCGAGCCAGTTCATGGAGAACTTCTGCTGGGAGTGGGACGTGCTCGGGCACATGACCGCGCACGTCGACACGGGCCTCCCGCTGCCGCGCGATCTCTACGAGCGGATGATCGCGGCGAAGAATTTCCAGAGCGGGATCGCCACGGTGCGCCAGCTCGAGTTCGGCCTGTTCGACATGCTCGTGCACAGCGAGCACGCGCCCGGCGGCGGCGGCCGCTACGCGACGCCGCAGGCGGTGCTCGACGCGGTCCGCGAGGAGGTGCGCGTGCTGCCCTGCGCGCCCTACGACCGTTTCATGCAGGCGTTCTCGCACATCTTCGCGGGCGGCTACGCGGCCGGCTACTACAGCTACAAGTGGGCCGAGGTGCTCTCCGCCGACGCCTACAGCCTGTTCGAGGAGCTGGGCGTGCTGTCGCCCGAGGCCGGGAAACGGTTCCGGGACGAGGTCCTCGCGCAAGGCGGCACCCGGCCGGCGCTCGAGTCGTTCGTGGCCTTCCGCGGGCGGGAGCCCCAACTGGACGCGCTTCTGCGGCATAATGGAATGACAACGTCATTGGCCTGAGGGGGTTCCATGGCCCGCGTCCCGAACCGCAACCGCCCCGCCCGCCGCATCGGCTCCGGCATCGCCGGCACGATCGCGATCGCGCTGGCCGCCGGCGCGCTCGCGCAGCAGCCCTCCGGCAACCAGGTCTACCGCTACGAGGACGCGCAGGGGCGCACCGTGTACTCGGACCGGCCGCCGCCGCCGGACGCGAAGAAGGCCGAGGCGAAGCGCGTCGGCGCGAACTACATCGAGACCGACGCCGCGCCGCTCGCGACGCAGCAGGCGGTCGACCGCTTCCCGGTCACGCTCTACACGTTCGGCTGCGGCGAGGTGTGCCAGAACGCCGAGGCGCTCCTCAATCGGCGCGGCGTGCCGTTCACGACGGTCAACGTCGAGGAGCCCGCGAACGCGTCGCGGCTGCAGGCGCTCACCGGAGAGATGACCGCTCCGGTGCTCCAGGTCGGCGACAAGCTCGTCGCCAAGGGCTACAACGAGGCGCGCTGGACCGCGATGCTCGACGAGGCCGGCTATCCGAAAGCGCCGCCGCCCCGTCGCACGGCGGCCGGCGGCCCCCGCGCCCCCGAGCCGCCGCCGCGCGCCGAAACGCCGGCGGTGACGCCCGCCCCCAAGGGCGGCGGGTACCCGGCCCAGTAGGACGGGCTTCGGCCTCCGCCGTGGGTCGGACTTCAGTCCGACGCCTTTCCGCCCCGATGGAATGACGATCGTCGGACTGAAGTCCGACCCACGCACCCCTCCCCTGTGAGTCGGGCTTCAGCCTGACACCGCCCCTCTGCTGTGGGTCGGGCTTCAGCCCGACGACTCTCGCGTCGCCTCGCCCGGACCCCGTCGGACTGACGTCCGGCCGACCCCCACCCTCACCGCGCCGGCCGCCCGCCTCGCGGATAGTCCTTCGCGCTTCCCGCGTACGCCGGCCGCGGCATCGACGTCACGAACGCCGCGAGGTCCCACGCGTCCTGCTCGTCGAGCGACCCGCCGCGGCCGAGCGGCATCTTGGTCCGGATGAATGCCGCCGCCACGCTCGGACGCGACATGCCGGCGCCGTCGTTGAACGACTGCGGCCCCCACAGCGGCGGCATCACGTAGCTCCCGTCACCCGTCTTGAGGCCTCCGCCGTCCTGCCCGTGGCATGACGCGCAGCGCTGGGCATAGAGTTGAGCGCCGCGGCCCGCATCGGGCGCACGGGCAGGCGAAGCGATCGCCGCGAATCCTCGCCCCTCGACGCTGGCTCCCGTAGGCACCCCCGTCGACAGCCACGCGACGTACGCGAGGACCGCGCGCATCGGATCGCCGTCGACGGCGATCGGCTTGCCGTTCATCGAGCGCGCAAAGCAGTCGTTGACGCGGTCGGCCAGCGTCTCGACGCGGCCGCTCCGCGCGAAGTACTCGGGGAACACGCCCCACAGGCCGACGAACGGCGCCGCGTTCGCGACGGTGCCGCCGTTCAGGTGGCACGACGAGCAGTTGAGCCCGTTGCCCACGTTGTCGGGCAGCGCCGCCTTCGTCGCGTTGACGATCGACAGGCCCTGGCGCACCGCCTCGCCGAGCGGGCCTTCCGGCATCGTCTGCGGCGCAGGCACGATCAAGGGGACCGCGCGCGCGGGCGCGTCCGCCGCATGTGCGGAGGGCACGAGGCCCATCACCAGGATGCCGATCCATGCACTGCGTTTCATGCCGCACGCTCCCCGCTCGTCGTCGCTTCCCCGCGTTCGATTCTACTCCGCAGCGTGCGCCGGGCGCTGCGCGCCATCGGCGCGTCCCAGCGGTGCTCCGGCGACGCGCCACTGACGGTATCCTCTCGTTTTCGCCGGCCGGACGCACGTCGATGAAGCTCGCCACCTGGAACGTCAACTCGCTCAACGTGCGGCTGCCGCGACTCATCGCCTGGCTCGACGCGCAGAAGCCGGATGTCGTGTGCCTGCAGGAAACCAAGCAGGAGGACGCGAAGTTCCCGGCGAAGGAGCTCGAGGCGGCGGGCTACGCGTCGCACGCCTACGGCCAGAAGACCTACAACGGCGTCGCGATCCTCGTCCGCGACGGGCTCGCGTCGTCGGACGTCGTCACCGGGCTGCCGGGCTTCCCCGACGAGCAGAGGCGCGTGATCGCGGCGACCGTCGACGGCGTGCGCGTCGTCTGCGCGTACGTGCCGAACGGGCAGGAGGTCGGCTCCGACAAGTACGACTACAAGCTCCGCTGGTGCGCGGCCGCGACGCGCCACCTTGCGGACGCGCTCGCGCATCACCGCGACCTCGCGTTCGCCGGCGACCTGAACATCGCGCCCGAACCGCGCGACGTGCACGATCCCGCGCTGTGGGAGGGCCAGGTGCTCTTCTCGCAGCCCGAGCGCGACGCGTTCGCGCGCTGGATCGCATTGGGGCTGAAGGACAGCTACCGGCTGTTCGAGCAGCCGCCGAAGTCGTACTCGTGGTGGGACTATCGGCAGCTCGCGTTCCCGAAGAACCACGGCTTGCGCATCGACCACATACTCGTCTCCGGGCACCTCGCGCAGCGCTGCACCTCGTGCACGATCGACCGCAACGCGCGCAAGGGCGAGAAGCCGTCCGACCACGCGCCGGTGATCGCGGAGTTCGGGAAGCGATGAGCGCCGCGCACACGAGCGCGGCGCGCCTGCCCTCGTCCGCGATGTTCGGCGCCCTCGCCGGCGTCGTCCTGTTCTTTCTCGTCTTCGATCCGCGCCTCCTCGATCCGGGCTACTGGATCTGGCTGGCGGAGGGCGACCCGGCCACGCAGTACCTCGGCTGGCGCTTCTTCCGCGCGGAGCCGTGGCACTGGCCGCCGGGGACGATCCGCGGCTACGGGCTCGAGATCGGCAGCGGGATCGTCTTCACCGACTCGATCCCGATCGCGGCGTTCGCCGCGAAGCTCCTCTCGCCGTTGCTGCCGGAGACGTTCCAGTACTTCGGGCTGTGGGCGCTCCTGTGCTTCGCGCTGCAGGGCTGGTTCGGCGGGATGCTCGCCGACCTCGCCACCGAGCGGCGGCTCGAGCGCTACGCGATCACGCTGCTGTTCACCGCGAGCCTGCCGGTGATGGACCGCGCGATCGGCCACTTCGCGCTGATGTCGCACTGGCTCGTGCTGTGGGGACTGTGGCTCGCGCTCCGGCCGAACCGCGAGCTCTCGACCGGGCCGTGGGCCGCGGTCACGTGCATCGCGTCGCTCGTGCACGCGTACCTGCTCTACCTGGTGCTCGCGCTGTGGGTCGCCGACGTGCTGCGGCGACGGCACTTCGATCCGCAGCCGCGCCCCTCGTTCGGCGACTGGGTGCGGCACGTGATCGTCGTCTCGCTCGCGCTCGTCGCGACGATGGCGCTCGCCGGCTACTTCCTGCTGCCCGGGCACGCGGTGACCGGCGGCGCGCAGTACTACGGCAAGTACGCGACGAACCTCAACGCGTTCTGGAATCCGGGCTGGGGCTCCCGCTTCCTGCCGGGGCTCGCGGTGATGAAGGGCGCGGAGCTCGAAGGGCACGCGTACCTGGGCCTCGGCATGCTCGCGCTGCTGCCGGTCGCGCTGCTGTCGATGATCGCGCCGGGGTCCGCGCGGCCGAACTTGCGGCCCTACGTGCCGCTGATCGCGATCGGCGCGTTCCTGTGGATGCTCGCGGTGTCGCACCAGGTCGCGTGGGGCGACCGCGTCGTGCTCGAGGTCCCGCTCCGCGGCAAGCTGCTCGACACGGTCGCGACGCTGCGCGCGTCGGGGAGGCTCGCGTGGGTCGCGCTCTACGGGCTCTGGTTCGCGGCGGTCGCGATCGTCGCGGCGAGGTTCGCGCCGCGCGCCGCGACGGTGCTGATCGTCGGCGCGGTCGCGTTGCAGCTGGTCGACATCTCGCCGCGCTACGTCGCGATGCGCGACTACTTCGCCGACCGCTTCATCGCGACGCCTGCGAGGCGCGCGAGCCCGCTCGTCTCGCCTTTCTGGCCCGAAGCCGCGAAGCACTACCGGACGATCCGGATGGCGCCGGTCGCGAACATGGCGCGCGGCTGGGAGTGGCTCTCGCTCTACGCGGTCGACCACGGCATGGCGATCAACACCGGGCAGTTCGCGCGGCTGTCGTTCCCGCGCGTCGACGCGGCCAACCGCGCGATCACCGCCACGCTGAAGGACGGGCCGCTCGACCGCTCGACGCTCTATCTCCTGTGGGCGCCGTACGCGAAGTTCGACTGGACGATCGGACCCGACGACGGGGTCGGCGTATTCGACGGCTACTTCGTCGTCGCGCCCGGGTGGTTCGCCGAGCCGCGCGGGTCGATCGCGCCCGAGTACCTGGTGCGTGGCCCCAGGCGCGGCATCGCGCCGTAGACCCCCGTCCCCCACCCCCGGAACGTGGATCGATCCACGTTCCGGGGGTGGGGGCTACCCCTTCCGGAGCTCGTCGTCCATCCCGAGCTCCTGGATCTTGCGGGTGAGCGTGTTGCGGCCCCAGCCGAGCCACTGCGCCGCGTCCATCCGGTGGCCGCCGGTGTGCGCGAGCGCGCGGCGGATCAGCGTCATCTCGAACTCGCGCTCGAGCCGGTCGCCGACCGCCTTCTCGCCACGTCCGAGCGCAGCGGCGAGCTCGCGGTCGAGCGCCTGCTGCCAGGTCGCCTCGCCCGGACGCACGCCCGGCACCGGGGCGGGCTCGCGCACCTCGGGCGGCAGGTCGACCGCCTCGATGCGCTGTCCCGGCGCCATCACGGTGAGCCAGTGGCACACGTTCTCGAGCTGCCGGACGTTGCCGGGGAACGCGAACCCCTGCAGCACCTTCAGCGCATCGTCGGACAGCACCTTGGGCTCGACGGCGAGCTCGCGCGCGCTCTTCTGCATGAAGTGCCGGGCGAGCGACGGAATGTCCTCGGGGCGCTCGCGCAGCGGCGGCAGGCGCAGCCGCACGACGTTCAACCGGTGCAGCAGGTCCTCGCGGAACAGTCCCTGGCGCACGCGCTCCTCGAGGTTCTGGTGCGTCGCCGCGATCACGCGCACGTTCGCCCGCATCGGCGCATGCCCGCCGACGCGGTAGTACTCGCCGTCGGAAAGCACGCGCAGCAGGCGCACCTGCAGGTCGGCCGGCATGTCGCCGATCTCGTCGAGGAACAGCGTCCCGCCCTCCGCCTGCTCGAAGCGCCCGCGCCGCACGCCCTGCGCGCCGGTGAACGCGCCGCGCTCGTGGCCGAAGAGCTCGCTCTCGAGCAGGTCCTTCGGGATCGCGGCCGTGTTGATCGCGACGAACGGTCCCGCGGCGCGCGGGCTGTGGCGGTGCAGCGCGCGCGCGACGAGCTCCTTGCCGGTGCCCGACTCGCCGGTGATGAGCACCGTGGCGTTCGACTGCGAGAGCCGCCCGATCGCGCGGAACACCTCCTGCATGGCAGGCGCCTGCCCGAGGATCTCGGCGGGCTCCGCCGGCGCCGGCGCGGCGGGGGCGGCGACCGGCGTCTCGGAGGTCGCGCGCCGGATCAGCGCGAGCGCGTGGTCGACGTCGAAGGGCTTCGGCAGGTACTCGAACGCGCCGCCCTGGAACGCCTGCACCGCGCTGTCGAGGTCCGAGTAGGCGGTCATCACGATGACCGGGATCTGCGGGTGGCGCTCCTTCACCTTCGCGAGCAGCGAGATGCCCGACTCCCCGGGCATCCGGATGTCGGAGACGAGCACCTGCGGCTGGCTCACCGCGAGCGCCTGCAGCACCTCGTAGGCGGACGAGTACGTCTTGTGCGGGATGCCCTCGCGCGCGAGCGCCTTCTCGAGCACCCAGCGGATCGAGCGGTCGTCGTCGACGATCCACACTTCGCGGGACGCGTCGCCGCTGCGGGGCGGTTCGTAGTCGTAGGCGTGCATCGGGAGCGGTCCTCGCTTCAGTGGGCGCCGCGCGGGTCGAGCGGCAGCAGGATCGTGAACACCGTGCGCCCGGGCCGGCTCTCGCAGTCGATCGTCCCGCCGTGCTGCGCGACGAAGGTCTGCGCGATCGTGAGCCCGAGCCCGCTGCCGCCCTCGCGGCCGGACACGAGCGGGTAGAAGATCTTCTCGCGCAGGCCGTCGGGGATGCCCGGGCCGTTGTCCTCGATCGCGATCGCGACCGCGAGCCGGTGGAACTTCCTGCCGAGCATCGCGTTGCGCGCCACGCGCGTCGAGACGACGATGCGCGGGTCGGCCGTCGCGCCCGCGAGCGACTGCGCCGCGTTGCGCACGACGTTGAGCGTCGCCTGCGTGAGCTGCCCGGGATCGGCGTCGATCTCGGGCAGCGAGATGTCGAAGTCGCAGACGACCGGGATCTGCGGGAACTCCGCCTGCACGATGCCCTTCACGCGCACGAGCACCTCGTGCACGTTGAGCGGCCGGAACTGCGGCAGCCGGTGCGGCGTCAGCAGGCGGTTCACCAGCGACTGCAGCCGGTCGGCCTCGCCGATGATCACCTGCGTGTACTCGATGAGCTGCGGGTCGTCGAGCTCGCGCTCGAGCAGCTGCGCCGCGCCGCGGATGCCGCCCAGCGGGTTCTTGATCTCGTGCGCGAGGTTGCGGATCAGCTCGCGGTTCGCCTGCTGCTGCTCGTTCAGGCGCTGCTCGCGCGCCATCCTGATCTGCTGGTCGATGTGGCGGAACTCGAGGATCACGCCGCCCTCGTCGGCGTCGACCGGCGACGCGGTGCACGACAGGTGCAGCGCCGGCTTGCCCGCGACCGCGAGCTCGAGCTCCTGCTCGGTGTAGGGCGCGCCGGTCGCCACCGCCTTCGCGATCGCCGCCTCGAGCGCCGGGCAGGCGCCGAAGAGCCCGGCGGGCGCCTGCCTCACGAGCTTCTTGCGCGAGAGCTCGAACAGGTGCTCGGCCGCGGGGTTCGCCCACAGCACGCGCCCGTCGCCCCCGAGCACCAGCACCGCGGTGGCGAGCAGTTCGAGTCCCGCGCACGACGAAGGAGCCGGCGGCTCGAGGAACGGGATGCGGATCACGGCGCGGCCTCCCGCGCGGCGCCCTCGACGATGGGCGCAGGATCGCGGCGATTCGGCAGCAGGCGCGCCCGGGCGGCGCGCGCGCGGAGGCGCGCTAGCGCGCGCCGAGCTCGCGTCTCAGCGCCTCGACGTTGCGCTCGTGCAGCTGCACCGTCTGGCGCAATCGCGCGATGCGATCCGCGTACTTCTGCGCGTCGCCCTTCTCGTCGGGCAGAGGCGGCGGCGTGCCGTCGGCCCAGGCGCGCTTCGCCTCGGCGAGGAGCTTCTCCTCGCTCGCGAGCTCGTCCTGCAGCACCTTGCGGCGCAAGTCGTCGCGCGACTTCTGCGTGCCCGCGTCGATCTTCGGGAAGCTCGCCGGCGACGGCGGGGACGCCGGGCGCGCGGAGGACGGCGCCTTCGCCGCGGGCGCCGCGTCCGCCGGCCCCTCCGGCACGTTGAAGTACGACAGGTTCCCGCTCTTCGACGTGCACTTGTACATGTCGCTGCCGGAGAGCCGGACCGGCTTGTCGACGCAGCCCTCCTCCTTCGCCTTCTGCGCGAGCGTCGCGGCGAGCGCGCCCGTGGCCGCGCACCCGAGCAGGGCAGCGATGCACCATCGGAAGGCTCGTCGCGATCGGGGCGTGGAAGGGGGCATCGCGTCGCAGTGTATCGGACAGGCGCCGGACGAAGAAAGGGGCGAGCCGCCGGCGGCCCGCCCCCGTCGTCATGCCGTCAACGCCCGCGACGCGGCGGCGGTTTACAGCGAGTAGTACATGTCGTATTCGACCGGGTGCGTCGTCATCCGGAAACGCGTGACCTCCTCCATCTTGAGCTCGATGTACGCGTCGATCATGTCGTTCGTGAACACGCCGCCCTTGGTGAGGAACGCGCGGTCCTGGTCGAGGTGTTCGAGCGCCTCGTCGAGCGACGCGCACGGGTGCGGCACCTTCGCCGCTTCCTCCGGCGCGAGGTCGTAGAGGTTCTTGTCCATCGGGTCGCCCGGGTGGATCTTGTTCTGCACGCCGTCCAGGCCCGCCATCAGCATCGCCGAGAACGCGAGGTACGGGTTCGCGGTCGGGTCGGGGAAGCGGACCTCGATCCGCCGGCCCTTGGGGTTCGACACGTACGGCACGCGGATCGCGGCCGAGCGGTTGCGCGCCGAGTAGGCGAGGTTGATCGGCGCCTCGAAGCCCGGGACCAGCCTCTTGTACGAGTTCGTGCCGGGGTTCGTGATCGCGTTCAGCGCCTTCGCGTGCCTGATGATGCCGCCGATGTAGTAGAGCGCGAACTCGGACAGCCCCGCGTAGCCGTCGCCGGCGAACAGGTTCTTGCCGCCCTTCCAGATCGACTGGTGGCAGTGCATGCCCGACCCGTTGTCGCCGACGATCGGCTTCGGCATGAACGTCGCGGTCTTCCCGTAGGCGTGCGCCGTGTTGTGGACCGCGTACTTCAGCACCTGCAGCCAGTCGGCGCGCTGCACGAGCGGCGCGAAGCGGGTGCCGATCTCGCACTGGCCGGCGTTCGCGACCTCGTGATGGTGGACCTCGACCGGAACGCCCATCTGCTCGAGCGCGAGGCACATCGCCGAGCGGATGTCCTGCAGCGAGTCGACCGGCGGCACCGGGAAGTAGCCGCCCTTGACGGAGGGCCGGTGGCCCATGTTCCCGCCCTCGAACTTCTCGGCGGTCGACCACGAGGCCTCCGACGAGAACACCTTGCAGTAGCTGCCCGACATGTCGACCGACCACTCGACCGAGTCGAAGATGAAGAACTCGGGCTCGGGACCGAAGTAGCAGACCTCGCCCACGCCGGTCGACTTGAGGTAGGCCTCGGCGCGCTTCGCGAGCGAGCGCGGATCGCGCTCGTAGCCCTTGCCGTCCGAGGGCTCGACGACGTCGCAGGTGATGTTGAGCGTCGTCTCGTCCATGAACGGATCGATGTAGGCGGTCGACGGGTCCGGCATCAGCAGCATGTCGGACGCCTCGATCCCCTTCCAGCCGCCGATCGACGAGCCGTCGAACGCGTGCCCGTCCTCGATCTTTTCGCTGTCGAACATCTGCGACGGGACCGAAACGTGCTGCTCCTTGCCGCGCGTGTCGGTGAAGCGGAGGTCGACGAACTTGACCTCCTTTTCCTGGATCATCTTGAGGACGTCGGCGGCGGTGGCCATGAGGCTCTCCTTGGGGCTCGGGGGTTCCGGAAGGGATTTCGTTGCGTTGCAGAATCGCCGGGAGACGATTTAGCGATAACTATGCCACCGGTCGAACAATGGCAACCTGTTGAAGTATCGACAATTTTTCTCGTGCGAATCGGACGGGGTCCGACGGGCGCCCCAACATCGTGCACACGCCACTCCACTTTGCACCTTGATGGAGCATTTGATCAAGCGCGGCGACGATTCGTGCGTCGCAATGCAGCATCGGGACCATCCTGTCCGGATCCGGCCGCGCGCGCGGCGGGCTCGAGAGCCGAGAATCCAGTCCAATCCGTTGTTTCGACATGACTTTGTCAGGCGATCGTCGACCGGCGTGCGAGCTCCGCACCGGCGCGCACCGGCACCATCATGGTGCGCGAGTGACAATGTCAGGGGTAGAACAGGTACAGCCGGTAGCCGGCCTGCGAGGTCGCGCTGGCATCGATGAAGAGCTTGAGCGACGCCTCGCCCTGGGGCGCGATCCCGCGCGACAGGTCGGCGGTCCCGCCCGCGTACTCGGCGGGCGCGAATGCCCGGCGGACGACCGGCTGGTCCTGCGCGTCGGTAAGCGTCAGCTCGAGGTGCGGAAACGCGATCGCATAGTTCGCCCGGTTGCGAACGGTCGCGGCGAGGATCAGGAGCCCCCGGTGCGCCGCGTCGGCCTGCAGGTCGGAGGCTTCGATCGAGAGCGCCGCGACGTCGCGCAGCGGCCGGATCGAGCAGCCCGCGGACGCGCACATGGCATTGAGCGCGCCGCGCGAGGCCGGGAAGTGCGCGGCGATCGCGTCGCGGAAGTGCCAGATCGCCTGGCCCACGAGGACAACCGCGAGCACCAGCGCCCCCGCCCCGGTCCACGCCGAGCGCGCGCGCTGGCGCGGCTTGTCCCACGCGAACCGGTTCTCCCAGTCGGCGTCGGCGGGCGGCGGGGCGGTCGCCGCGGCCATCGGCGGGGCGGGCGACACCGTCGCGCGCGGCGGCAGCGGCTCGTCCGCGGGCTTGAGCGCACGCGCCGGACGCAGCGTGACCGTCGGAGGCCCCTGGTCCTGGTCGAAATCCTGCGTGCCCGGCTGCGGCGCGAGCGACACGAGCGCAGCCGTCCCGTCGAACACCGTGCGGCAATGTCCGCAGCGAACCTGCCCGCCCTTGAGCGCGAGTTGCGGCGGCGTCACGCGGAAGATCGTCTTGCAGCCGGGACAGCGCGTGTATCGTTCTTCGGCCATTGCTGGTGGTGTTATCCCCCCGAAGCGCGCTCCGCGCGCCTCCCCCCAGGGGGCCGCGCCGGGCTTGGGGCGGCCCGGCGCCCGGCGGTGTTATCCCCCCGAAGCGCGCT
>WBZU01000118.1_pt1 | contig 45574 bp, 34 predicted proteins | sample 5204311 | NCBI WGS metagenome assembly WBZU01 (sample SAMN12344359, study PRJNA552823) | activated sludge metagenome | biome: Activated sludge suspended growth; feature: Nitrification reactor; material: Wastewater; isolation source: activated sludge from nitrification reactor of wastewater...
GCGCGATCGCGCGCGGGCTCCTCGTGCTCGCGGGCGCGGCGCCGGACGACACCGCGGAGGACCGCGACTGGCTCGCGCGGAAGATCGTGCAGCTGCGCGTGTTCGCCGACGACGAAGGCGTGATGAACCGGTCGGTGGCCGACGTCGGCGGCGAGGTGCTCGCCGTGTCGCAGTTCACCCTCTACGCGTCGACGCGCAAGGGCAACCGGCCGTCGTGGTCGGGCGCCGCGCCGCCCGAGGTCGCGCGGCCCCTGTTCGACGCGTTCGTCGCGGCGCTCGCGCGCGAGCTCGGCCGGCCGGTCCCGACCGGCGTGTTCGGCGCCGACATGCAGGTCGCGCTCGTCAACGACGGTCCGGTGACGATCGCGATGGACAGCCGCGCGCGCGAATAGGCGCTCCGGGGCGCCCCGCTATACTGGCGCGCTCCGATGCCCCTCCCCCGCCCTCCCCGCTGGATCGTCGGTGCTGCCGCGCTGGCCGCGGTCGCGGCCGCGACGCTCGGCGTCCGGTCGCTCCAGGGCCGCGCCGTCGACGTCGTCCCCGCCGCCACGGCCCGGCTCAAGCAGTCGGTCGTCGTGTCGGGCCGCGTGCTCGCGCCGGCGAAGGTCGAGATCGGCGCGACGATCACCGGGCGGATCGCGTCGATCGCCGTCGACGACGGCGACCGCGTCGCCTCCCGGCAGGTCGTCGTCCGCCTCGAGTCCGACGAGCTCGCCGCCGCGCTCGCTCAGGCGCAGGCGGCCGAGCGCGCCGCCGAGAGCCGCATCCGCCAGTGGCGCAGCGTCGGCGCGCCCGCGGCGCGCGAGCAGCTCGCGCAGGCCGAGGCGAACGCGCGGCTCGCCGAGAGCGAGCACGCGCGCCAGAGCGCGCTGTTCGCGCAGGGCTTCATCGGGCAGGCGCGCCTCGACGAGTCGCGCCGCGCGCTGGCCGTCGCCCAGTCGCAGCTCGCCGCCGCGCGCTCGAACGCCGAGGCGAACCGCGACGACGGCGCCGAGCGGCAGATCCTCGTCGACCAGCTCGCCACCGCGCGCGCCGCGCGCGAGACCGCCGCGGCCAAGCTCGCGCAGACGCGCATCGCCTCGCCCGCCGACGGCGTCGTGCTCGACCGCTCGTCGGAGCCGGGCGACATCGCGCAGCCCGGGCGCACGCTGATGACGATCGCGGTCGACGGCCCCACGCGGCTCGTCGCGCTGATCGACGAGAAGAACCTCGCGGTGCTGAAGCCCGGCCAGGCCGCGCGCGTGTCCGCCGACGCGTTCCCGGCGGCCCGCTTCGACGCGGTGCTGGACACGCTGTCGCCGGGGATCGACGCGCAGCGCGGCACGGTCGAGGCGAAGTTCCGCGTCGCCGCGCCGCCGCCGTTCCTGCGCTCGGACATGACGGTGTCGATCGACATCGCCGTCGCCGACAAGGAGAGCGCGCTCGTCGTGCCCGCCGCGGCGCTGCGCGAGGCGTCGTCGCCCGAACCCTCGGTGCTCGTGCTGCGCGACGGCGTCGCCACGCGGGCGGGCGTGAAGACCGGCGCGCGCACCTCGTCGCAGGTCGAGATCCTCGCAGGACTCGCCCCCGGCGACCCGGTGATCACGGACGCGTCGGTCGCGCCGGGCGACCGCGTGCGCGCGCGCTGACATGCCGTTCGAGTGGGTCGTCGCGCTGCGCTTCCTGCGCGAGGGCCGCCTGCAGACGGCGCTGATCGTGGGCGGCGCGGGCGCGGGCGTCGCGGTCGTGCTGTTCATCACGGCGCTGGTGAACGGCCTGCAGGCCAACACGATCAAGCGCGTGCTCGGCACGCAGGCGCACATCGTGATCCGGCCGCTCGAGGAGGTCGCGCGGCCGCAGCGCGAGGCCGGCGCCGGCGAGGCGGTGCTCGCGCGCGTCGAGGCGCGCGCGCAGCGCCTGCGCTCGATCGACCAGTGGCAGGCGCTCGAGCCGGTGCTCGACGCGACGCCGGGGATCACCGCGGTGTCGCCGATGGTGTCGGGCCCGGCGTTCGCGCTGCGCGGCGACGCGTCGAAGTCGGTCGCGATCCTCGGCGTCGAGCCCGCGCGCTACGACCGCATCGTCGCGGTCGGCGAGAAGCTCGTCGACGGGGCGTTCAGGCTCGGGCCCGACGACGCGGTGATCGGCAAGGAGCTCGCCAGGGACCTGGGCCTCGCGGTCGGCGACCGCTTCCGCATGCTGACCGCCGAGAGCGCGGCGCCGGTCACGCAGTCGTTCGTCGTCTCGGGCATCGTCGACCTCGGCGTGCGCGATCTCAATCGCCGTTCGGTCTACCTGGCGTTCCGCACCGCGCAGACGCTGCTCGCGCTGCCCGGCGGCGCCTCGCAGATCGACCTCAAGGTCGCCGACCTGTTCGGGGCGGAGGCGCTCGCGCGGAGGCTCGAGGCGCAGACCGGGCTCACCGTCGAGTCGTGGATGCGCACGAACGAGCAGCTGCTCGCCGCGATCAACGCGCAGGACATCTCGACCGGAACGATCCGGACGTTCGTCGCGCTGATCGTCGCCGTGGGCATCGCGAGCGTGCTGGTCGTCTGGGTCGTCCAGAAGCGCCGCGAGATCGGCATCCTGCGCGCGATGGGGGCCTCGCGCGCGCGCATCCAGCGCGTGTTCCTGCTCCAGGGCACGATCGTCGCGCTGGCGGGCTCGCTGATCGGCAGCGTGCTCGCGACCGGCATGATCCGGGCGTTCACGAGCCTCGCGAGGAACGCGGACGGCACGGCGCTCTTCGACGTGATCACGCTCCCGGCGTGGCTCTACGCGGCGGCGCTGGGCGGCGCGGTCGCCGGCGGGATCGTCGCGGCGGCGCTGCCCGCGCGGGCGGCGGCGAAGCTCGACCCCGCGCAGGCGATCCGGATGTAGCGCGGGGTCGCGATGTCGGCGCCGCTCATCCAGCTCTCGGGCATCCGCAAGTCGTACGGATCGGCGACCGACGTCGAGGTCGAGGTGCTGCACGGCGTCGACCTCGATCTCGCGCCGGGCGAGTTCACCGCGCTGATCGGGCCCTCCGGCTCGGGCAAGTCGACGCTGCTCAACCTGATCGGCCTGCTCGAGCCGCCGTCGGCGGGCAGCTACGTGCTGGGCGGCCGCGAGACCGCGAAACTGCCGGAGGACGAGCTCACCGCGCTCCGCGCGACCGAGATCGGCTTCGTGTTCCAGTTCCACCACCTGCTGCCCGCGTTCACCGCGACCGAGAACGTGCTGATGCCGGGGTTGATCGCGCACGGCCCCGTCACGCGCGAGCGGCGCGAGGCCGCGCGCGAGCTCCTCGGCGACGTGGGGCTCGGCGAGCGCCTCGACTACCTGCCCCGCAAGCTGTCGGGCGGCCAGCAGCAGCGCGTGGCGATCGCGCGGGCGCTGTCTCTCGCGCCCCCGCTCGTGCTGGCCGACGAGCCGACCGGGAACCTCGACACGCACTCGGCCGACGAGATCTTCGCGCTGATGCGCCGCTTCAACGCGCGGAGCGGGACCGCGTTCCTGATCGTCACGCACGACCCGCGGCTCGCGCGGCGCTGCGACCGGATCGTCGAGCTCGTCGACGGCGGGATCGCGGGCGACCGGCCGAATCTCGCTACCGGCGGGAACAATTGAGCGGCCGGGGGGGCGCGCGATCGCGCACGAAGCGCTCGCGCAGGTATCCCGCCGTGTTCGCGAGCTGCCAGACCGCGAAGAGCGCCACGGTCGCCACGGCGCGGCGCATCCGGGGCTGCGCGAACGGCCGGCGGAACACGCTCGCGTAGAGGGCGAGATCCGGCACGAAGGGCGGCGCGCCGCGGCGCGCGCGCGCGCGGTGGTAGCGGAACGCGCCGCGCCCGTAGCCGAAGTGCTGGCGCCAGAACCCGGCGAACGAGAGGTCGTGCCGGTGCTCGACCTTCGCGCCCGGCACGCGGACGAGCTCGCGTCCGGAGCGCAGCCACCGGTCGGCGAGCTCGCGGTCCTCGGCGGTGCGGAACGACGGGTCGAACCCGCCGATCGCGGCGTAGCGATCCGCCCGCAGCGCGAGATTGTTCGACGGGAAGAACCTGAGGTCGCTCCCGCGCGCATGCAGGCGATCGAGCGCGACGTCGACGATCGCCTGGCTCGCCGCGGCGCAGACGTTGCGCTCGAGGGCGTTCGCCGTGGCCCCGCCGCACAACGCCTCCGGCGCGCGCGCGAGCGCGTCGACGAGGGCGGAGAGCCAGCCGCGATCGGGCACGCAGTCGTCGTCGATGAAGGCGAGGATCTCGCCGGCCACCACGCGCGCGCCGGCGTTGCGGGCCGCGGCCGGACCCGCGTTCGGCTGGCGCAACAGGCGCGTGCGCGGACCGGCCGGTCCCGCGGCCGTCGAGGTCTCCGCCGCAGGATCCCCGCCGTCGTCGACGACGACGACCTCGTAGCGCTCCGGCGGGTAGTCCTGGCGCGAGAGCGCCTCGAGACAGGCCCGCAGCGCGGCCGCGCGGCCGCAGGTCGGAACGACGACCGACACGAACGGCAGCACCGAGGGAACGACGCGCGGCCGGGCGCCGGCGGCCGATCCGCGCGGGCGCCCGGGATCGAGCGGCCCCGGCACCGTCAGGCCTCCGCGACGCGGACGCTGCGGCCCACGGCGGCGGACTCGGCCGCGGCGAGCACGACCGCCTGCACGCGCCGCGCGTCGTCGAGCGTCGCGCCGGCGGGCGCGCCGCCGCGCACCGACGCCGCGAAGGCGCGCCACTGGTCGCGATAGCTCTTCCGCCACGCGCCACCCTCGCGAACGTCGCGCAGCGCGCGCGGCAGCTCGCGCGCGGCGTTGAGCGCGGCGCGGACACGCGCGCCGACGTCGCCGGCCACCGAGCCGGTCCCCGCGCGCTCGCAGCCGTCGAAACGGTAGAGCGACATCGACACCGATCCCGCGGCCCCGAAGACGGTGAGGTCGTCGGTGCGGCTCGTGCGCGCCGAGAACACCGCGCTCGCGAGCGCGCCGTTCCCCATCCGTGCCGCGAGCACGGCCGACTCGTCCTCGCCGCGTCCCGCGCGCGCGTAGGCGAACACCTCGGCGACCTCTGCGCCGGTGAGCCAGCGCCACAGGTCCACGTGGTGCACCGCGAGCTCCATCAGCACGCCGCCGCCGCTCGCGCGCCGCGCCTGCCAACCCGGCGCCTGCGCGTGGTAGCTCGTGAGCCGGCTCGCGATCGCGTCGACGGCGCCGATCTCGCCGCGCCGGATCGCGTCGCGCGCGCGGGGCGCCTGCGCGTGGTGGCGCGAGTTGAAGCCGACGGTCGCCAGGACCCCCGACCGCGCCGCCGCGTCCGCCATGCGGTCGCAGTCGGCGAGCGTGAGCGCGAGCGGCTTCTCGACGAAGACGTGCTTGCCGGCGGCCATCGCGGCGAGCGCGACCTCGGCGTGCGCGTACGCGGGAACGCAGACGGCGATCGCGTCGAGCGTCGGATCGTCGACGAGGTCGCGGTAGTCGGCGGCGGTACGATCCGGCCGCGCGTCGGCGGCGACGCGCCGCAGCGCGGCCTCGTCGACGTCCGCGAGCGCGGCGACCCGCACGCCCTCGACCTGCGCGAGCGCGGGGACGTGCAGCGTCGCCGTCGCCCGCCCGCAGCCGACGATGCCGAGCCGGATCGCCCGACCGTCGGCCCCGCGCGCGACGCCTTCGCTCACCGGGCGACCTCCCCCGGGCCAGCCGATCGCGCGACTTCGCGCCCCCCCTCCCCGAGGGGGCGAGCACCTTCGGGCGGCCGCGCGGTGCTCATGCCGGCCACAGCGCGCGACGCTCGTCGGGACGCACATGGCGCGCACGGTGGAATTCGTAGCGCGCGACGCGGTCGGCCGCGCGCCCGGTCCCGAGCGCGTAGCCCACCAGCTGGCCCAGGCCGTCCATCGCGAGGCCGGCGACGAGCGCGTGCAGGCACGACCACGCCGTCGCATCCCCGGGCCGCGCCCGCGCCTCACGCCACAGGCGCGAGAGGCGCACCATCGGAATCAGCGGCGAGCCGGCGACGTAGACGATCCGCCGCCACCGCGACATCCCGCGTGCGCGGAGCCCGGCGAACAGCCGGCCGTAGTGGTACTGCGCGGGCAGCCACGAGCGCCACAGCGAGAAGTTCGCGTGCGCGATCCGCGCGGAGGGCTCGAGCCACAGGCGCGCGCCTTCGGCACGAAGCTTCCAGTGGAGCAGCGTCTCGGCGTCCAGCCACTCGCCGAGCGTCTCGCCGAAAGCGAGCAGCGCGTCGCGCTTGTAGCTCGTGTTGTGGCCCGGCAGGTACGGAACCTCGCCGGCGTCCGCGGGGGCGAGCCACGGCCCGTAGCCGATGAGGAGGTCGGCACGGCTCACCGCGCTCGCCGGATTCGCGTTGCGCACCGAAGGCCCCACCGCGGCCCACGGCCCCTCGTGCGCCGCGAGCAGGCGCTCGGCCCAGTCCGGATCGGGGAACGCGTGGTCCTCGGCCAGCGCGACCACGGCCGCGGTCGCGCGCCGCACGCCCGCCGCGTTCGCGGGGCCGATCGACCCGACCGGCCCGGCCTCGACGCGCACGACGCGCGGGAACGCCGCGAGCAGCGCCTCGTCCGCCCGGAGCGATGCGAGCGACGGCGCGACGACGACGAGCTCGAGCACGTCGCGCACCGTCTGGCGAGCGAGGTGCTCGACCGTACGCCGGATCGCCGCGAACGCGTCCGGCGCGACGATGACGACCGACAGCCGGGGACTCGGCGTCCCCGTCATCGCCGGCGCGCGTCCGGTGGCCGCCGCACGCCGGTCAGGCCCCGGGCGCGCGCCACGGCCCGGCGTGCGGCCCGCCCGCGGGCGCCGCTCATCCCTTGTCGACCGACAGGCGGCCCGGCCCGAACGCGTAGACGGTCACGAGCCCGCCGATGATCGAGAGGTTCTTCCAGAACATCAGATAGTCGGCCATCTGCCTGTCGGCCGGCAGCGTCCAGTAGCGGTGGAACGTGACGCTCGCCACCAGCGTGAACACGGCGATCGCGAGCGCGACGAGCCGCGTCCGGTACCCGGCGATCAGCAGGAGCCCGCCGCCCAGTTCGACCACGATCGCCACCGCTGTCGCGACCGCGGGCATCGGCAGCCCCACGCTCGCGATCCACCCCGCGGTGCCCGCGAAGCCGGTGGCCTTCGCGAACCCGGCCTGCACGAACAGCGCCGCGATCAGGATCCGCCCCGCGAGCGCCACCCAGTCCTTCGCGCCGGCCGGGCCGGCGTCCGCTTGCACGTTCATCGCATCCCTCCTCGTCCGTCCGTTCACCGCCGTCACGGCAGGTCGAAAACGAGCACCTCGGCCCGTTCGCCCCGCGCGATCGTCACCGCTCGCTCGCCCACCAGCCTGAGCGCGTCGCCCGCCTCCAGCGCCTGGCCGTTGACGGCCGCCCGTCCGCGCGCCACGTGCACGTACGCGCGCCGGCCCGCGTCGATCGGGTGCTCGACCGCCTCGCCGCCGTCCACCAGCGTAGCGTACACGCGGGCGTCCTGGTGGATCGTCACCGCGGCGCCCGACCCCGACGGTCCGGCGACGAGCGCGAGGCGTCCGCGCTTCGCCTCGTCGGGCACGCGCACCTGCTCGTAGCCCGGGTCGATGCCGCGCGAGGCGGGCTCGATCCAGATCTGCAGGAAGTGCGCGCGCGCGTCGCGCGACGGGTTCGCCTCGCTGTGCATCACGCCGCGGCCCGCGCTCATGCGCTGCACGTCGCCCGGCCGGATCGTCGAGCCGTTGCCCATGTTGTCGCGGTGCGCGAGCTCGCCCTCGAGCACGTAGGACAGGATCTCCATGTCGCGGTGACCGTGCATGCCGAAGCCGGCGCCCGGCGCGACCCGATCCTCGTTGATGACGCGCAGCGGGCCGAAGCCCATGCGCCCCGGGTCGTGGTAGTCGGCGAACGAGAAGCTGTGGCGCGAGTCCAGCCACCCGTGTGACGCGTGGCCGCGCTCTCCGGCAGGGCGTCGCTCGATCATTCGAATCTCCCGGGGATGCTCCGGCCGGCCCCGATGCGGATCGTCAGCGTCGCCGGTCCACGATCTTCGCGATCTCGCTGTCGTTGCTCTCGAGGTGGTCGCGCACGAACGCGCGCTCCGCGTCGGAGAGCCGCTTGCCCGCCGCGAGCTTCGCGAGGATGCCGGGATGGTAGAAGCGGAGCGCGGCCGAGAGCACGAACACCTCGTCGACGAGGTCGGCGGTCGTCGACGGCGAGCAGATGTCGTCGATGTTGTCCGAGCCCAGCCGGACGTGGACGCCGGCCGCGACGAGCTCCAGCACGCGCGGGATGCTGTTGTAGGTCGGCGTCATGATCGGCCGCAGCTGGCGCATCCCGATCGCCGCCGACGGGCAGCAGATCACGCCGATGTTGCACTCGACGAGCCCGTCGACCATCCGGCGGAACCGCGCCTCGTCGTAGGTCGACGGCGAGATCATGTGCACCGCCCAGATCATCGGCTCGCCGGTCGGCGACGCGGGCCCGCCGTGCCTGCGCATCGCCTCGATCAGCCGCTCGGTCCCGTGCTCGGAGGGCTCGTTGCGCTGGTCGGTGTGCACGTGGACCATCTTCCCGAGGTCCGTCGCGAGCGCGAGCACGCGCTTCAGGTGCTCGTCGAAACCGATGTGGTCGGGATAGTCGTCGACGTCGTCGGCTTCCGGAAGGCAGCCGATGAAGTCGGCGCGGCGCGCGGCCTCGACCATCAACGTCCAGCGCCCGGGCTCGGCGTCGGTGAAGCCGAACGGCGTGTAGGCGCCCAGCATCACGCTGATCTCGGAGGCCCGCGCCCGCTTGATCGCGCCGAGGGTCTCGAGCGCCGAGAGCCCGACGCGGTCGTCGGTGCAGTCGACCATCGTGTCGGCGCGCGCCGTGTCCGCGGCGACCATCTCGTCGAGGCAGGCGTTCACGCGGCGCGTGAGGTCCTCGGCGTCGTAGGCGCGTCCGTCGTGGATGTCGCTGATCACGCTGTGCTTCTCGTGCAGCGACTTGTAGGACTGCTCGAGGATGCGGAAGTCGATGTGCGCGAGGTAGCGCTCGTCGAGCGTGCCGGCGCGGTCGAGGTGCAGGTGCGCGTTGAACATGCCGCCCTGCTCGCGGATGGCCGCGCGGAGCCTCTGGTAGAAGATGGACATGCTTTCGATCTCTTGTGGGAGTTCGCCGGATCGCGGGGCTGCGCCCGCGGGGTGCCGCCGGTCAGCCGCTCGCGATCCCCTGCGAAGGTGCGGCATTGTAGTCCGCGTCCGCCCGGCGCGCCTCGTCGATCGCGAACGGCACGGAGGCGCCGCGCGAGCCCTTGGCGGCGAACGACGTGACCCCTTCGTCGACGAGGTCGAAGGCCAGGTCGGCGGTGCCCGGCTCGGTGGGCACCTGAACGTCGATCGCGAGCTCGGCCGTGTCGCCGGGCCGGAGACCTGCGGCGAGCGGCGTCCAGCCGTCCAGCCACGCGATCGCCGCGCCGCCGGCGCCGAACCAGCGCGCGACCAGCGCGATGCCGCTGCGCTCGCAGGGCTCCCACGCGACCGGGCTCGCGTTCGTGACCGCCACTTCGACCGTGACGCGGGAGGCCGCCGGGGCGCGCCAGGATCCCCGCGGCGCGAGCCGCGCGCGGTACGCCTCGTCGGGCAGGCGCTGCGTCGGACCGGGCGCCGCCGGCAGGAGGCCTTCGGGCGTCCCGCCCGCCCGCGCCTCCGCGAGGCGGCGGCGGATCGTGTCGGTCAGCACCTGCACGTTGGGCTCGACGAAGAACTCCGCGTGGGAGCCGCGCACGAAGTCGAACGTGACCGGGCCCGTGTAGTACTTGCTCCAGCCCTTCTCCGGGCGCGCGAAGTGCAGGTACGGATTGCGGTCGCTCTCGCGGCCGAACACGAGCGCGACGCGGCCGCCGTAGGGCTGCGGGACGAACTTCTCGTGCATGAACAGCAGCGAGACCTCGCACCCCCGGTCGGCGAGCTGGCGCGCGACCTGGAACGCGACGCGCGAGGCGCCGCAGTTCCCGCCCACGAGGTAGGGCCCCGACGGCCGCACGTCGAGGATCTCGTCGACGTAGTGCGACGCGAGCAGCGCCACGTTCTCCTCGGTGCGGTCCATCACCTTGTGGCCGTTGCGCATGCCCCAGACCGGCTGGTCGTTCCCCAGGTAGCGCGCGAGCTGGGTCAGCTCCTGATAGCGCTGCAGGCACCAGAAGAGCGGCGGCAGCGCGCCCGCCGCGTTCAGGCCGACGACGAGCGCCCCGGGCGACGCGCGCTCGCCCGCCCACGACGCCGTGTAGGTCCTGAGGTCGTGCAGGACGCCCTCGGGCAGGAACGCCGACGGACGGAGCGCCCGGGCCTCGTCCTCGGCGGCCGCCCTGCCCTCCTCCGCCTCTTCCAGGATGCGGGCCATGTCCGCGACCGTCGAGAGCCGCGCGAGCGCGCGGGTCGGCAGCTCGTGGCCCAGCTCCGCCTCGAGCTCGACCACGAGCTGCGCCGACAGCAGCGAATGGCCGCCCAGGTCCGCGAAGCTGTCGTCGACGCTCACGTCCTCGTCGAGCCACAGCACGCGCTTCCAGACCTGCGCGAGCCGCCGCTCGAGCGGCGTCCGCGGGGCCACGAAGTCGTGGCCCGGCCGGCGCCCGGACGGCGGCGGGGGCAGCGCGTCGACGTCGACGCTCCCGTCCGCCGCGAGCGGCATCCGGTCGACGGTGACGAGCGAGGCCGGGACCAGGTAGTCGGGAAACGCCGCGCGCAGGAACGCGCGGAGGTCCTCGAGGCGCGGAACGTCGTTCTCGTTGAGGACGAGGTACGCGACGAGCCCGGCGTGCCCGGGCCGCCGGACGACCACCGCACGATCGATCTGCGGATGGGCGCCGAGGCGCGCTTCGACCTCCCGGCGGTCCGGCCCCGACCGCGGCAGGCCGTCGAGCTCGCGGTCCGGATCGGCGGCGACCTCCCCGAGGAGGCACACGTAGTCGTCGACGAGCCTGTCGATCGCGGCGGCGTCGAACAGGTCGGCGTTGTACTCGAGGATGCCGCCCAGCCCGCCGTCGCGGGCCGACTCCGCGTAGAGCGCGAGGTCGAAGTCCGACGCGTCCTTCCGCACCTCGATCGGCGTCGAGGCGACGCCGGCGAGGTCGAGCGTCCGGCTCGACGCGTCCTGGTACGAGAACATCGCGTGGGAGAGCGGGACGCGCGCGAGCTCGGGCAGCTCGACCAGCCGCTGCAGGGGCACCTGCTGGTGCTCGAACGCCTCGAACGCGACACGGCGCACGCGCGCGACGAGCTCGCGGAACCGCGGGTTGCCCGACGCGTCGACGCGCAGCGCGACGATCGTGTTGAGGTAGCCGATCAGCGGCTCGAACTCGGCGCGGTCGCGCGACGCGAACGGCGAGCACACGAGCAGGTCCTCCTGCCCGGTGCGGCCGGCGAGGAGCGCGCAGTACGCGGCGAGGAGCACGATGTAGAGGCTCGACTGCTCCTGGCGCGCGAGCGCCTTGAGCGCCTTCGCCGTGTCGCCCGGAACCGAGAAGGTCGCGCTCCTCGCGCCGCGCGCCGGCGCCGCCGGGCGGGCGCGGTCGGCGGGGAGCTCGAGGCCGGCGAGCGACCCGCCGAGCTGCCGCTTCCAGTACGCGAGCCGCTTCTCGGCATGGGCGTCGTTGGCGGTTTGCCGCTGCCAGCGCGCGAAGTCGACGTACTGGGCCGGCAGCGCGGGCCACGCGGGCGCCGCGCCCGCGCGCAGGCTCGCGTACGCCTCGCCGGTCTCCCGGAGGAAGATCGGCTTCGAGCGGCCGTCGAACGCGATGTGGTGCATCGTCAGCACGAGCACGTGACGATCGGGCCCTGTCCTCACGAGCAGCGCCCGCCACACCGGGCCGTTCTCGAGGTCGAAGGGCCGGCGGACTTCGTCCTGCACGCGCTCGAGCACGGCGCGCTCGCGCGCTTCCGGGGGAAGCGCCTCGACCGCGGCGGCGAGGTCGACCACCGGCAGCGTCGCGGGACGCGGGGGCAGGACGCGCTGGAAGTGGCGCCCTTCGTTCTCGACGAACACCGTGCGCAGCGCCTCGTGCCGGCGCTCAACCTCCGCGAGGCCCTGCTCGAGCGCCGTCGCGTCGAGCGGTCCCGCGAGCTCGAACGCGGTGGGCACGTTGTAGACGCTCGACGCGCCCTTGAGCTTGACGAGCGACAGGATGCGCCGCTGCCCGGGAGACACGCGCTTCAGCCAGTCGCGCTGCGGCTGCGCGCCCGCGGCATCGCCGCCCGCGGGCGCACGGGCGCCCCGCAAGTACGCGAGCAGTTCGAGCTTGCGCGCGGCCAGCGCGGCGCGCAGCTCGGGCGTCATCGCTTCCTTCGGCGCGTCGATGCGCAGCTTGTCGCCGTCCGCCGCGATCCTGACGTCGAGGCGCTCCAGCGCGGCGAGGAAGTCCGCGAGCGAGGTCATCGGGTGATCGCTCTCAGACTCGCCGGCGCCGGAGTCCCCCGAACGCATCGGGGTTCGCACCCGGGAGGGACCGTGACGTCGGGCTGAAGCCCGACCCACCGAGACGCTCGCAGGTCGGACTTCCGTCCGACGGGGTTCGGGCGATGCCTGGCGGAAGGCGTCGGGCCGAAGCCCGACCCACGCGAGCCGCCCGTGGGTCGGACTTCAGTCCGACGGGGTTCCCGCGATTCGAGGAAAGTCGCGCGGACACCCGACTCACGGGAGCACGGATGCCGGCGGCCCGGCGGGCGCCTGGACGGCGGCGCGGCGCTCACAGCTCGAACTCCGTGCGCTCCCCGCGCCCCGCCGCGCCCGCCTCGTAACCGAACGCCTCGGCGAGCGCGAGCGTCTCGTCCGAAAGGACGTGTCCGCCCAGCTCCGCCTTCCAGCGGTCGGCCACCGACGCATCGATGCGCGCGTGCGTGTGGAACTTCATGTCGCCGATCATCCTCGACTCCGGATGCACGCCGTCGGTCATCCGTCCGCGCCGGTCGCGCTGCGGCTCGAGCATCGCGGGCTCGAACGCCACGCCGAGGAAGTCGCAGATCGCACGGGTCGTCGGCTCGGGCGCGCCGACCAGGTCCTCGAACCTCACGCGTAGCTGCCGTTCGCGCGGGACGCCGGCGAGGAACCCGGCGATGTTCTCCTGGAGCGTCGTCCAGAGCATCTCGGGGTACGCGTACGCGGGCCACGGACACGGCGCCGCGCTCGCCGCGTCGGTCCCGACGAGGCGCGGGTACCAGAGCGGCCCGAGCTTCGCCTCCTCGAACGAGCGGATCACGCCGTTCGGGTGGCGCACCAGGTGCACGTAGCGCGCGTCGCGGAACGACGTCTCGGCGCGGTCGAGCGTCTCGGGGCGGCTCGCGTAGTACGGGGTCTTGTCGACCAGCATCCGGTCGCCCAGCCAGCCCTGCAGCATCCGGTAATACTCGTGAACCGTCGTGCCGCGCGCCTCGAGGTCCGCCATCAGCGACTCGGCCTCCGCGAGCGCGAGGCCGCGCAGCTGCATCAGCGCCCGCAGGTTGCCCTCGAGCTGGTAGCGCTGCGGCCCCGAGAACCACGCCTTGCGGTCGGCGAGCGTGTCGAACGGGAGCAGGTAGAGCTCCGGCGGCGCGAACAGGCGCGGATGGCCGCCGAGCATCGCGCGAAGCAGCGTCGAGCCGGAGCGCGGCGGCGACAGGACGAACACCGCCGGGTCATTCTTCTCTCCCGGCGTCGCGTCGCCGCGCGCCGTGGCCACGATCGCGGCGCGGAACGCGCGGAGCGCGGCCGCGTCGACCCGCGGGCGGACCGTCGCCGCGGACGGCCCGGCCTCTCCGCTCATGCGGGCCGCGAGCTCCGGGTAGCTCGCGCGAAGCCAGGCCTCGAAGCGGGCGATCGTCGGCGCGTCGAACACCGCCGTCACGTACACGGCGTCGCCCCACGCCTGCTGGATCTGGTTCACGAAGCTCGCGGCCTTCAGCGAATCCCCGCCCAGCGCGAAGAAGTCGTCGTCGACGCCGATCCGCTCGACGCCGAGCGCGCGCTCCCACATCGCGGCGAGCGCGCGGGCGACCGGCGTCGCCGGCGCCACGTACTCGGCACGCTCCTCGCCGCCCGGGGCGTGCGTCGCGCCGAGCATCTCGGCCAGGCGATTGCGCTGGAGCTTGCCGCCGGCGGTGCGCGGGATCGCCTGCAGGAACTGCACGACGCGGGGAACCTTGAAGTACGCGAGGCGCTCGCTCGCGTGCTCGACGAGCGCGTGCTTCGACACCGTCGTGCCGGCCTTCAGCACGACCGCCGCGGCGACGTCCTCGCCCAGCGTCGGATGCGGCATCGCGAAGGCCGCCGCCTCGGCGACCGCCGGGTGCGAGAGCAGCGCCAGGTCGACCTCGCGCGGCGAGACCTTCTCGCCGCCACGGTTGATGATCTCCTTGATCCGCCCGGTCAGGTAGAGGTAGCCGTCCCCGTCGAGGTAACCCTCGTCGCCGGTGCGAAACCAGTCGCCGTAGTGCGCCTCGGCGTTCGCGGCCTCGCCGTCGGCGTAGCCGCGCATCACGCTGTCGCCGCGCACGACGATCTCGCCCCGCTCGAGCGGCGCGAGCGGCGCGCCGCCCGCGGCGACGACGGCGACGTCCGGGCCGGCCGCGACGCCGACCGAGCCGGGCTTGCGCACGCCGCGCGGAAACGGGTTGCTCGCGATCACGCCGGCCGTCTCGGTCATCCCGTAGATCTCGACCACGGGAACGCCGAACGTCGCCTCGACCTCGCGGAGCAGCGCGACCGGCAGCGCCGCCGAGACCGAGCGGATGAAGCGCAGCGTCCGCGCGTCGATCGCATCGCGGTGCTCATGCGCGTGGTCGACGAGCTCCTTCAGCATCGTCGGCACGGCTTGCGTCCAGGTCGGACGGAACGCGTCGAGCGCGCGGTAGAACTCGGGCACCGAGAACCCCGTCGTGCAGACGGCGCTGCCGCCCGCGACGAGCGGCGCGGCGAGCGCGTCGACGATGCCGCCGATGTGGAACATCGGCAGCACGTGCAGGCAGCGGTCTTCCGCGCCGAGGCCGACCGAGGCGATCAGGTTCCCGGCCGACGCGAGCAGGTTGCGCTGCGTGAGCGGGACCTTCTTCGGCTGCGCCGTCGTGCCCGACGTGTGGAGCACGAGCGCGACGTCGTCGGCGCGCAGGAAGCCGCCTTCGCGTGCCGGCGCGGCGGGGGCGGGCGCGGCGAGCCGGAACACGCCGGTCGCTGCGCCGTCGACCGGCACGACGTCGACGACCGGGATGCCCCGGGCCTGCGCGAGCGCGCGCACCGCGGCGCCGTGCCCGGCGGCGAGCAGCACGAGCCGCGGCTTCAGGCTCTCGAACTGGAACGCGAACTCGGCCTCCCGGTACTCGGGGTTGAGCGGCGCGGCCGCCGCGCAGGACGACACCGCGAGGCACGCGGTCGCGAGCTCCGCACCGTGCGGCATCACGATCGCGACGCAGTCGCCGCGGCCCGCGCCGGCGCGGTTCAGCGCGCCGGCCGTCGACGCGACGAGCTCCGCGAGGCGCGCGCGCGTGAGCGGAGGCCGGCCCGTCGACGCGAGCGCGACCGCATCGGGCTCGCGCTGCGCGAGTTGCCCGAGTCGACCGGGAAACGTGTCCGCAAAGGGCTGCATCGTCGGAGGTCCGGCGCTCGCGTCGAGCCGGGCGGCGGCCGCGGGACGGGCTCGCGGAGAGCCGGAAGGCGCAATTGTAATGCCTGCGCCGGCCGCCGCTGGCTCGGCTCCCGGCGGATGCGCCGGCGCCCCCCGATCAGAGACGGTAGGCGCGCTTCGCCAGGCCGTAGGCGAGCTCGGGGGCGAGCGCGAACGCCTCGTCCTCGTCGATCCGGTGCTCGGACACCAGCGTCGCGAGGAAGCGGCAGTCGATCCGGCGCGCGACGTCGTGCCGCGCCGGGATCGACAGGAACGCGCGCGTGTCGTCGTTGAAGCCGACCGTGTTGTGGAACCCGGCGGTCTCGGTCGTCTGCGCGCGGAAGCGGAGCATGCCCTCGGGGCTGTCGTGGAACCACCAGGCCGGCCCGAGCTTGAGCGCCGGATAGTGGCCGGCGAGCGGCGCGAGCTCGCGCGCGTAGGCGGTCTCGTCGAGCGTGAACACGATCACCGTGAGGCCGCGCTCGTTGCCGACGCGATCGAGCAGGGCTTTCAGCGCGCGCACGTAGTCGGTCCGCGTCGGGATGTCCGCGCCCTTGTCGCGCCCGTACGCCGCGAAGAGGCGCGGGTTGTGGTTGCGGAAGCTGCCCGGGTGGATCTGCATCACGAGCCCGTCGTCGAGGCTCATCTTCGCCATCTCGGTCAGCATCTGCGCGCGGAACGCTTCGGCCTCGTCGGCGCTCGCGGCGCTGGCGAGCGAGCGGTCGAGCAGCCGCTGGCACTCGCGGACATCGAGATCCGCGGTCCGCGCCGTCGGATGCCCGTGGTCGGTCGAGGTCGCCCCCATCGTCGCGAAGTACGCGCGGCGCGCGCGGTGCGCGGCGAGGTAGCCGGTCCAGGTGGCCGTGTCCTCGCCGGTCAGCTCGCCGAAGCGGAGCACGCCTTCGCGGAACCCTTCGAACTCCGGATCGACGACCGGGTCGGGCCGGTACGCGGTGATCACGCGGCCCTTCCAGCCGGACGCGCGGATCGCCGCGTGGTGGAGGAGCGTGTCGAGCGGGCTCTCGGTCGTCGCGAGCGCCTCGATGTTGAAGCGCTCGAAGAGCGCGCGCGGGCGGAACGCCGGCGTCGCGAGCGCCGCGTTGATCGCATCGAAGATCGCGTCGGCGGTCTCCGGCGCGAGGCGCTCGCGGATGCCGAACACCGTCGAGAACGCGTGGTCGAGCCACAGCCGCGTCGGCGTCCCGTGGAACAGGGGCCAGTGCGCGGCGAACGTGCGCCAGATCTTCCGGGCGTCGGTCTCGACCGGCCCGCCGTCGCGCCGCGGGATGCCGAGCGACTCGAGCGGGACGCCCTGGCTGTAGAGCATCCGGAACACGTAGTGGTCCGGCGTGATGAAGAGCGAGCTCGCGTCGGCGAACGGCGCGTTCTCGGCGAACCAGCGCGGATCGGTGTGGCCGTGCGGGCTCAAGATCGGCAGGTCGGCCACCGTCGCGTGGAGCGCGCGCGCGAGGGCGCGCACGCCGGGGTCGGCGGGGAACAGCCGGTCGGGATGCAAGGCGAGCGCTTTCATGCGGGCGATCCGGTTCGGCGCGCGGCGCGTCAGCCGTGCGCGAGGTGGCCGGCGAGCGTCGCGGCGACGCCGCCGCGCACGAGCGCGTCGAGGTGGCGCGTCACCGCGCCGGCGAACGCGGGCTTCGCCGGGAGGTCGTCGCCGAAGATCGCGGCGATGCCGAGGAACCCGCGCGCGAGCGCCGCGGGGTCGCCGTTCGCCCTCGCGGCGATCTCCGCATAGCGGCCGGCGAGCGGGTCGGACACTTCGATGCGCGCGCCGCGCTCGTCGACGCCCGAGGCGTAGCGCATCCATCCCGCCACCGCGAGCGCGAGATGGTGGATCGACCCGCCGCCGGCGAGCCGGTCGCGCACGGTGGCGAGCAGGCGCTGCGGAAGCTTCTGCGACCCGTCCATCGCGACCTGCGCGGTCCGGTGCGGCAGCGCCGGGTTGCGGAAGCGGCGAAGCAGCGTCGCGCAGTAGCGCGCGAGGTCGGTCCCCGGCGGGTTCGCGAGCGTCGGCACGATCTCCTCGGCCATCTGCCGCTCGACGAGGCGGCCGAGCAGCGGATCGAGCGCGGCCTGCGCGATCGTCGCGTGCCCGGCGAGGAATCCGAGGTACGCGAGCGTCGAATGGCTGCCGTTGAGCAGCCTGAGCTTCATCGTCTCGTAGGGCGCGACGTCGGCCGCGATCTCGGCGCCCGCCTCCTCCCACGCGGGGCGTCCGGCGACGAACCGATCCTCGATCACCCACTGGATCCACGGTTCGGCGACGACCGGGGCCGCGTCGCGCACGCCGAGCCGCGCCGCGACGTCGGCGAGGTCCGCGTCGGTCGTCGCGGGAACGATGCGGTCGACCATCGTGCACGGGAACGCCGCGTGCGCCCCGATCCAGTCCGCGAGCTCCTGCGAGCGGGCGGCGGCGAACGTCGCGACGAGCCCCTCGAGCACGCGCCCGTTGTGCGGCAGGTTGTCGCAGCACACGACGTTGAGCCCGCCCGCGCCCGCGCGCCGCCGCTCGTCGAGCGCCGCCGACACGAATCCCACCGCCGACACGGGCTCGCCCGGGTGCGCGAGGTCGTGGCGGATATCCGGGTGCGCGAGGTCGAGGCGGCCCGACGCCGGATCGTGGCAGTAGCCCTTCTCGGTGACCGTGAGCGTCACGACCGAGACGCGCGGGTCGGCCATCCGGCGCACCAGCGCGCGCGGGTCGGCCGGCGCGAACATCGTCTCGCGGACCGACCCCACGACGCGCGCCGTCGTCGCCGACGGATCCTTCAGCAGCAGCGTGTACAGGCCGTCCTGCGCGGCGAGCGGCGCGATCGCGCGGGGCGTCTTCATCGAGACGCCGCAGATGCCCCAGCGAGGGTCGCGCGCGAGCAGGTCGTCGGCGTAGACCGCCTCGTGCGCGCGGTGGAACGCGCCCAGGCCGAGGTGCACCATCCCGACGCCGACCGACGCGGGGTCGTAGCGGGGCCTGGCGACGCTCGCGGGCAACGACGGGAGCGCCGCGAGCGAGAGCGTCCGGGCCTCCGCGCTCATCCGGTGTAGCCCGCGAGCCTCGGCAGCCACAGCGAGAACCCGGGCACGTAGGTGACCAGCATCAGCGCGACGACGAGCGCGCCGTAGAACGGCAGGATCGTCTTCATCACCTCGCCGACCGAGATCTCGCCGATCGCGCAGCCGACGAACTGCGTCGTTCCCACCGGCGGCGTGTTGAGGCCCAGCGCGCAGTTGATCAGCATCAGCATCCCGAACTGGACCGGGTCCATCCCGTACTGCGCGCAGATCGGCAGGAAGATCGGCGTGCAGATCAGGATCGTCGCCGCCATGTCGAGGAACGTGCCGAGCAGGAACAGGATCACGTTCACCAGCAGGAAGATCACCCACGGGTTGGTCGACACCGCCGCGAGCGCCTTGCCGGTCAGCTCGGCGACGCTGTAGAGGCTGATCAGGTAGCCGAACGTCGCCGAGATCCCGATGAGCAGCAGCACGATGCCGGTCGTCTTGACCGCCTTCGCCGCCGCCTTCAGGAACTTGTCGAGCGTCATGCTCCGGTAGACGACGATCGTCAGCGCGAGCGAGTAGAGCACCGCGACCGCCGCCGACTCGGTCGCCGTGAACACGCCCGACAGGATCCCGGTGATGATGATCGCGACGACGAAGAGTCCCGGCACGGCGGCCGCGAGCGACACCCACACCGCGTGCCAGCCCGGCCAGCTGCCGGCCGGGTAGCCGCGCTTCCGCGCGACGTAGTACGCGGCGCCGAGGTTGCAGGCGGTCAGGATCAGCGCGGGCAGCAGGCCCGCGAGGATGAGCGCCGCGATCGACACCTTCCCGCCCGCGGCGAGCGAGTAGATGATCATGTTGTGCGAGGTCGGCATCAGCGCGCCCACCAGCGCGGCGTGCGTCGTCACGTTGACCGCGTAGTCGGCGTGGTAGCCCTCGCGCTTCATCATCGGGATCATCACGGCGCCCATCGCCGAGACGTCGGCGACCGGCGAGCCCGACACGCCGCCGAACAGCGTGCACGCGACGACGTTCGACATGCCGAGTCCGCCGCGGATGTGGCCCACGAGGTTCTTCGCGAACGCGACGATCCGGTCGGCGATGCCCCCGTGGAGCATGAGCTCGCCCGCGAAGATGAAGAACGGGATCGCGAGGAAGCTGAACACGTTCATCCCCGCCGCCATCCGCTGGAACACGACGGCGACCGGCAGCCCCTCGTAGAGGATCGTCGCGACCGCGGCCAGCCCGATCGCGAACGCGACCGGCACGCCCAGCACGAGGAGCGCGAGGAACGCGACGGTGAGGATCGTCAGTGCCATGCGGGCTCGACCTCGACGCCGCGCAGGAGCGCGACGATGTGCTCGACGGAGAACAGCACGATCAGGACGCCCGCGATCGCGACCGGCACGTGATTCAGGCCTTCGGGGATCCCGAGCGTCGGGATCCGGTAGGCCCAGACCGAATGCGCGAGCAGGAGCCCGTTGTACGCCATCAGCGCGCCGAACGTCGCCACGAGCGCGTGGATCAGGAGCTCGAGGCGACCCCGGACGCGCTCGCTCACGAGCACGAGCAGCGACTCCATCCCGATGTGGCCGGCGTCGCGCACGCCGACCGCCGCGCCCAGCATCGTCACCCAGATGACGAGCACGAGCGCGCCCGCCTCCGCCCAGGTGGGCGTGTCGTTCAGCACGTAGCGGCCGAACACCTGGATCGACACCGCGGCGACGATCAGGCACAGGCCGGCCACGGCGGCCATCAGCGCGGCCTTCGCGATCGCCGAGCAGGCGCGGGTCAGCATCGTGGAAATCTCCTCGACGGGCGGCGGGAGCGGGAAGCGCGCGGCTCCCGCCGCGGTGGCGCCGCTACTTCGTGTCCTGCACGCGCCTGACCATGTCCTTGAGCTTCGCGTCGACGATGAACTTGTCGTAGACCGGCTTCATCGCGTCCTGGAACGACTTCTTGTCGACCTCGATGACCTGCGCGCCTCCCTTGACGACGGTGTCGTGCGACTTCTGCTCCTTCTCGTCCCAGAGCTTGCGCATGTAGGGCACCGACTCCTTCGCCGCCTCGCGGAAGATCTTCTGCTGCTCGGGCGTGAGCGTGTCCCAGACCTTCCTGGACATCAACAGCATCTCGGGCGCCATCGAGTGCTCGGTGAGCGAGTAGTACTTCGCGACCTCGAAGTGCTTCGACGTGTCGTAGGAGGGCCAGTTGTTCTCGGCCCCGTCGACCAGCCCGGTCTTCAGCGCCGTGTAGACCTCGCCGTAGGGCATCGGCGTCGCGTTCGCGCCCATCGCCTGCAGGAGCGCCACCCACAGGTCGGACTGCTGCACGCGGATCTTCATCCCCTTCGCGTCGGCGAGCGTCTTGACCGGCTTCTTGACCGTGTAGAGCGACCGCGAGCCCGAGTCGTAGAACGCGAGGCCGACGAAGCCCTGCGCCTCGCAGGCCTTCAGGATCTCGTCGCCGACCGGGCCGTCGAGCACCTTGCGCATGTGCTCCTTCGACCGGAACAGGAACGGCATCGTCGGGACCATCGTCTCCGGGCAGATGTTGTTCATCGGCGCGACGTTGATCCGCACGAGGTCGAGCGCCCCGATCTTGGTCTGCTCGATCGTGTCCTTCTCGCCGCCGAGCGCGGTCCCCGTGTAGACCTTGATCGAGTCCTTGCCCCCGGTCTTCCTGCTGATGATGTCGCTCATGTACTTCACCGCCATCACCGTCGGGTAGTCCTCGGGGTGCACGTCGGCCGAGCGGAACTCCTTCGCCGCCGACGGCAGGGCGATCGCGGCCGCCGCGAGCGCGGCGGCGAGTCGGGTCATCGTCTTCATGAGCTCACTCCTCCTTCGTGGTGGCGCCGGGCGGCGCGTTCGGGTCTCGCGCCGCTCCCCGTCCTGCGGTCCGCGTCCGCGGATCCGGGCTCGAGGCGGCGCTGGAACTCGCGCGCGACGCGCGCGAGGTGGCGTTGCATCGCGGCTCGCGCCGCGTCGGGGTCGCCCTCGGCGAGCGCGTCGACGATCGCGGCGTGGTCCTCGATCGTGCGGGCGCGGAGCTCCGGGGTGTGGAAGTGCTTCTCGATGCGCGTCCACAGCTCGCCGCGGCGCTCGTCCCACAGCGCGGCGACGACGTGCGCGAGCGCGCCGTTGCGGGTGATCCCGGCGATCCTCAGGTGGAACTCGCGGTCGGCCGCGTCGCGCCGGGCGAAGTCGTCGTCGGCGTCGCGCATCTCGTCGAGCGTCGCGCGGAGCGCGGCCAGGTCGGGCCGCTTCGCGAGCTTCGCCGCGGAGGCCGCGATCTCGCCCTCGATCATGCGCCGGGCGGCGAGCAGCTCGAACGGCCCGGGCCCGTCGTCGCCGGTGTGCGGCAACCCCGCCGCGTGCGGCCGCACGAAAATGCCGTTGCCGACGCGGACCTCGACCCGGCCGGCGATTTCGAGCGAGATGATCGCCTCGCGCACCGAGGTGCGCGACACGCCCAGCTCGCGCGCGAGCTCGCGCTCGGCGGGCAATCGCGATCCGGCCGGGTACTCGCCGCGGTCGATCAGCGCGGCGATCTGGTCGGCGATGCGGCGGTAGAGCCTCTGCGGCTCGACCACGGTGAGCGGCAAGCGGAATCCTCCGTTGCGGGCGCCTTCGGGCGCCCCGCGTCGGCCGGGCTCGCTTCTCCCGCGGGCGGGCGGGGGCGGCGGTCGCGACGTCCGCGGACTCTACCGGCGCTCCGGTCCAGCGGTCAAGTGGTCCAACCAGTTTTCCGGCAGGCGCGCCGGGGAGCGGGCGGAGACCGGCGTCGGGATCAGGGGGCGACGTAGTGGCCGGAGCGCCCGCCCCGCTTCTCGGCGAGCCGGACGCCCTCGATCCGCATCCCGCGGTCGACCGCCTTGCACATGTCGTAGATCGTGAGCAGGCCGACGGCGGCCCCGGCCAGCGCCTCCATCTCGACGCCGGTGCGGCCGAGCGTCTCGGCCGTCACCTCGATCCCGACGGCGGACGCCGCGTCGTCGAGCGCGAACGCGACGGCCACGCGCGTGAGCGGCAGCGGATGGCACAGCGGGATCAGGTCCGAGGCGCGCTTGGCCGCGCCGATCGCGGCGATGCGCGCGACGCCCAGCACGTCGCCCTTCTTCGCGCCGCCCGCGCGCACCAGCGCGAGGGTTTCCGGCCGCATCGCGATGCGGCCGACGGCGCGCGCGACGCGGTGCGTGACGTCCTTGCCCGCGACGTCGACCATGTGCGCCTGACCCGACGCGTCGAAGTGGGTAAAATCGCCGTCAGCCGCCTTGCGCCGCCTCGACGGCGAACGGACGGGCGGCGGGGACTTCGGCATCGGGGCATCCGGGGATTCGTCCGGCCGCCGGTGAACTCCCGCGACCTTTGACGCATCATAGCAGGGTGCTTCCCCCCTCCTTCCCGCCGCCCACGCGCTCCCCCGCGCGCCGGGCGCTGTCCGCGCTCCTCGCGGCGACGCTCGCCGTCGGCCAGTCGGTCGCGCCCGCGAGCCTCGCGCAGGTCGGCCCCACGTCCGCGCGCGCCGCCGCGAGCGCCTCGTCGTCGTCGCTCCCCGAGCTCGGCGACTCCGCGCAGGCCGCGCTCTCGCCCATCCAGGAGCGCAAGATCGGCGAGACGGTGCTGAAGCAGATCCGCGCGTCGGGCGCGTACCTGAACGACCCGGAGGTCAACGACTACCTGAACGAGCTGGGCCAGCGCCTCGTGGCGGCGCGCAACGACGCGCGCTACGACTTCACGTTCTTCGCCGTCGCCGACCCGTCGATCAACGCGTTCGCGATGCCCGGCGGGTACATCGGCGTCAACACGGGCCTCGTCCTGCTCACGCAGAACGAGTCGGAGCTCGCGAGCGTGCTCGCGCACGAGATCACGCACGTGACGCAGAACCACATGGCGCGCGCGCTCGAGAACCAGAAGAACTCGCTGTGGATGTCGCTCGCCGCGCTCGCGGTCGCGATGGTCGCGGCGCGGTCGAACTCGTCGTCTTCCGGGGACGCGGTCGGCGCCGCGGTCGCCTCGGCGCAGGCGCTGCAGCTGCAGAACCAGCTCAACTTCACGCGCGAGAACGAGTACGAGGCCGACCGGATCGGGTTCCAGCGCCTCGACGCGGCGGGCTTCGATCCGGCGGGCGCCGCGGCGCTGATGGAGCGGCTGCAGAAGGCCTCGCGCTTCGCCGACGGCAGCACGCCGACCTACCTGCGCACCCACCCGGTCACCTACGAGCGCATCGCCGAGGCGCAGGCGCGCGCGCAGGGCAAGGGCTACCGGCAGGTCGCCGACTCGCTCGACTTCCAGATGGTGCGCGCGCTGTTGCGGAGCTACGCGGGCCGCCCGGACGAAGCGGTCGCGTGGTTCGACAACGCGCTCGCCGAGCGCAAGTACAACAGCGAGGTCGCCGCGCGCTACGGCCTCGTCGCGTCGCTCCTGCGCGACCAGCAGTACGCGAGGGCGAAGAAGGAGCTCGCCGCGCTCGAGAAGATCGCGCCCCCGCACCCGATGATCGAGGCGATCGCCGCGCACGTGCTGATGGAGAGCGGCGACGCGCAGGGCGCGGTCGTCCGTCTCGAGGGCGCGCTCGCGCGCTACCCGAACAAGATGCAGCTCGTCTACGACTATCCGGACGCGCTCGTCAAGGCCGGCCGCCCGGCGGAGGCCTCGGCGTTCGCGGAGGCCCAGCTCCAGCGCTTCCCGCAGGACGGCCCGCTGCACGAGCTCGCCGCGAAGGCGTACGCGGCGCAGGGAAAGAACCTGAAGCAGCACCAGCACCTGGGCGAGTACTACGCGTGGGTCGGCAACCTCCGCCTCGCGATCGACCAGATGGAGCTCGCGATCAAGGCCGGCGACGCGAACTTCTACGAGAGCTCGGTCGTCGAGACCCGGCTGCGGGCGCTCCGGCGCGAGCAGGCCGAACTGCAGAAGGAAGGCTTCGGACGCCCGACCGGCTGACGCGCACCGCGCCCGCCCTTCCCCCGGGCCGGGCGCCGACCCCGCTTCCATCATGTCCCACGACTCCCCGTCCCCGCGCCGCAGCCGCTGGCGCCGCCCGCTTCTCGCTCTCGTCGCGCTGGGCGTCCTCGCCGCGGGCGGCTGGGCGGCCTGGACCTGGCTCGGCAAGGGCTCGGGCGCGCCGGTCTACCGGCTCGCCAAGGTCGACCGCGGCGCGATCGCCGCGGTCGTGTCGGCCTCCGGCACGCTGCAGGCGGTGACGACCGTGCAGGTCGGCTCGCAGATCTCCGGGCAGATCAGGGAGCTCCACGCGGACTTCAACAGCGTCGTGAAGCGCGGGCAGCTCCTCGCGCGGATCGATCCGGAATCGTTCCAGCTCAAGGTGCGGCAGGCGGAGGCCGACCTCGAGGCGGCGCGGACGGCGCTGCTGCAGCGCCAGAGCGACGCGGCCGCGCAGCGCTCGCAGCTCGTCCGCGCGAGGATCGCGCACGAGGACGCGAGGACCGACCTCGAGCGCAAGGAGTCGCTCGTGCAGAAGGGCTTCATCTCGCCCGCCGATCGCGACAAGGCCCGGTACACCGAGCAGGCGGCCGCCGAGACGATCAACACGACCGGGGCGCAGGTGAAGTCGGCGGAAGCGCAGGTCGGCAACGCGGCCGCTGTCGTCAGGCAGCGCGAGGCCGCGCTCGCGTCGGCGCGCAACGACCTCGAGAAGACCGCGATCACCGCGCCGGTGAACGGCGTCGTGATCTCGCGTCAGGTCGACGCGGGCCAGACGGTGGCCGCGAGCCTCAACACGCCGACGCTGTTCACGATCGCCGAGGATCTCGCGAAGATGCAGGTCGCGGTCGCGATCGACGAGACCGACATCGGGCGCATCCGGCCCGACATGCGCGTCACGTTCACCGTCGACGCCTACCCGGGACGCACGTTCGAGGGTCGCGTCGACCAGATCCGGAAGTCCGCGCAGACGGTGCAGAACGTCGTCACCTACACGGTGATCGTCGCGACGCCGAACCCGGACCTCCGGCTCGTGCCCGGCATGACCGCGAACGTGCGCATCGTCTCGGACAGCCGCGACAACGTGCTCAAGGTCGCGAACGCGGCGCTGCGCTGGCGGCCGGCCGGCGCGAGCGCTCCGGCCGAGGCCCCCGCCGGCGCCGGCGCCGCGGGCGCCGCCGACGCGCAGGCGCGCCGCCAGCGCCTCGTCGCCGCGCTCGAGCTCGACGCCGCCCAGGCCGCGCGCGTCGACGAGATCCTCGCCGAGCAGCGCAGCCGCTTCGCCGAGCTGCGCGACCTTCCCGAGGCCGACCGCCGGCAGCGCAGCGAGCGCATGCGCGCCGAGGCGCGCCAGAAGATCAACGCGATCCTGAACGCCGAGCAGCAGAAGCGCTACGCCGAGATCGTCGCCGCCGAGACCGGCCGCCCGGGAGGCGCCGGCGGCTCGGGGCGCGTCTGGACGCTCGTCGACGGCGCGCCGAAGGAAGTGGCGATCCGCACCGGGCTCACCGACGGCAACGCGACCGAGGTCGTGTCGGGGCCGCTCGCCGAGGGCGACGAGGTCGTCGTCGGCACGCAGCTCGCGAACGCGCCCGCGGCGAAGGCCGCGAGCGGCCCCCGCCTGCCGTTCTAGCCTCGCGTCCCGACGCCGCGACCGCGCATGGCCGACGCCGCGCCGCTCATCGAGGCCCGCGACCTCGTCAAGGTCTACCGGATGGGCGAGACCGAGGTGCGCGCGCTCGACGGGGTCTCGATCGGGATCGGGCGCGGCGAGTTCGTCGCCGTGATGGGACCTTCCGGCTCGGGCAAGTCGACGTTCATGAACGTGATCGGCTGCCTCGACGTGCCGACGTCGGGACGCTACCGGCTCGACGGCGAGGACACGGGCGCGCTCGACGCGGACGAGCTCGCGGCGATACGCAACCGCAAGATCGGCTTCGTGTTCCAGCAGTTCAACCTGCTGCCGCGGACCTCCGCGCTCGACAACGTCGAGCTGCCGCTGCTCTACGCGGGCGTGCCGGCGGCCGAGCGCCACGCGCGCGCGAGGGAGAAGCTCGCTCAGGTGGGGCTCGAGGGACGCGGCGGCCACCATCCGTCGCAGCTCTCCGGCGGCCAGCAGCAGCGCGTCGCGATCGCGCGCGCGCTCGTCAACGACCCGCGGCTCATCCTCGCCGACGAGCCGACCGGCGCGCTCGACACGGCGACGAGCGTCGAGGTGATGGCGCTGCTGCAGGCGCTGAACCGCGAGGGCATCACGATCGTCGTCGTCACGCACGAGAACGACATCGCCGCGTTCGCGGGACGCACGATCCTGTTTCGCGACGGGCGCGTGGTCTCCGACGTGCGTCAGGCGCCGCGCGCGGCCGCGCCGGCCGCCGCCCCGCCGCCGGCGCCCGGCCCGCGCGACGACGGACGGACCGCCTGGCGGAGGCGGTCGCCGTGAGCTTCCTCGCGACCCTGCGGATCGCGCTGGCCGCGCTGCGCGTGAACAAGCTGCGCAGCGCCCTCACGATGCTCGGCATCATCATCGGCGTCGGCGCCGTCATCGCGATGACGGCGATCGGCGCCGGCGCGCAGGCGCGCGTCGAGGACCAGATCCGCAGCCTCGGCTCGAACCTCATCATCGTGCTGCCCGGCAACATCACGTCGGGCGGCGTGCGGCTGGGTTCGGGGGCGCAGCTCACGCTCTCCGAGGACGACGCGGCGGCGCTCCCGCGCGAGGTCCCGGAGATCGAGGTCGCGGCGCCGCAACTCCGCGGCGGCGGCCAGGTCGTGTTCGGCAACAGCAACTGGTCGACGCAGATCCTCGGCGTGACGCCCGATTATCTGGTGGCCCGCGAGTGGGAGGTGATCTCCGGCCGTCCGTTCACCGAGGCCGACGTCGACGGCGCCGCGAAGGTCGCGCTGATCGGCCAGACGGTCGCGCGCACGCTGTTCGGCGAATCCGACCCGGTCGGCGAGACGGTCCGCATCCGCAACGTGCCGCACCAGGTCGTCGGCCTGCTCGACCGCAAGGGCCAGAGCATGATCGGCCAGGACCAGGACGACGTCGTGCTGATCCCGATCTCGACCGCGCGCAAGCGCGTGCTGGGCGGCCAGCAGGTGCGCGCGCGCAACGTCGGCACGATCACCGTGAAGGTGCGCCAGGGCGCCGACGTCGCCTCCGCCGAGCAGCAGATGCGCGAGCTCCTGCGGCAGCGGCACAAGCTGCAGCCGAACCAGGAGGACGACTTCTTCGTGCGCAACCTGTCCGAGGTCCTGTCGGCGCAGGAGGCGAGCTCGAGGGTGCTCGCGATCCTGCTGGCCGCGATCGCCTCGGTGTCGCTCGTCGTCGGCGGCATCGGCATCATGAACATCATGCTGGTGTCGGTCACCGAGCGCACGCGCGAGATCGGACTGCGGATGGCGGTGGGCGCGAAGGCGCGCGACATCCTCACGCAGTTCCTCGTCGAGGCGGTGACGCTCTCGCTGATCGGCGGGCTGGTCGGCATCGTGCTCGGCGCGATCGCCTCGGTCGCGGTCGGGCACTTCGCCGGCTGGCGCACCGAGATGGGCGTGGGCGCGGTCCTGCTCGCGTTCGGATTCTCCGCGGCCGTCGGCGTCTTCTTCGGCTTCTATCCGGCGCGCAAGGCGTCGAGGCTCGTGCCGATCGAGGCGTTGAGGCACGAGTGATCCCGGGGGCCGGGGAGCCGGCGCGAATCGACGCACCTCCAACCGGGCGCGAGCGTCGCGCCGCAAGCCGTTGCCGCGCAACGGCAAATCTCGTGTCTCGCGCCGCCGCCCCCTGTCAGAACTGACAGTGGCGCCGCGGCCCCGCACGGCCTACGGTGTCCCCGCACCCCACGCCGGGAGACCGCCATGAAGCTCATCGTCGTCGACGACCATCCGCTGATCCTCGAGGCGCTCGCGCAGTACGTCGCCGCGGCCGAGCCCGCCTGGACGCTCCTGACCGCGCGCACGCGCGACGAGGCGCTCCGTGCGCTCGCGCGCGAGCCGGACTGCGACGCGATGCTGCTCGACCTCGCGCTGCCGGGGACTCGCGGCCTCGCGTTCCTGATCGAGCTCCGTCGCGATCGCCCGCGCCTGCCGATCGTCGTGCTCTCGGCGACGCACGACCGCGCGACGATCGACGGCGCGATCGCCGCCGGCGCGCGCGGCTATGTCGCGAAGCGGGCGGACGCGGCCGCGGTGATCGCGTCGGTGAAGGCGGCGCTGCGCGGCGCGAAGCCGGTCTCCGCGCCCTCCGATCCGCGCTCGGGTCCGCCGGCGTCGTGGCCGGAGGGCTTCGAGATCGGCTTCACGCAGCGCCAGTCCGATGTGCTGCGCCTGCTCGTGCAGGGCAAGCCCAACAAGCTCATCTGCCGCGACCTCGCGCTCTCCGAGGGCACCGTGAAGGTCCATGTCTCGGCGATCCTGCGCGCGCTCAACGTCCACACGCGCGCGCAGGCGATCGTCGAGCTCGCGCGCCGCGGCGTGGCCGTCGACGCGGCGCGGGCCGGCTGAAGCCGCGGGGGGTCCGGTGGACGCTGACCGCGGCGCCGCCCTCGGCGCACCGTCGCCGCTCGCCCGCGCGCGCGCCGACCAGGTCGCGACGCTCTACGCGAGCTGGCCGCGCACGACCGCGTCGATGCTGTTCGGCGGCGCGCTGTTCTGCGCGGCGATGTGGGGCGAGGCGCCCCCGGCGACGATGGCGGCGTGGATCGCGCTCGTGCTCGCCAACCAGGCGTGGCGCGGGCTGCTCGCGCGCCGATGGCGGCTCGCGCATCCCGGCCCGGCGGCGATGCGCCGCTGGGGCCGCTACTGGTCGATCGGCTCCGCCGCGGCGGGCGCGCTGTGGGGCGTGGCGGCGGTCGCGATGTTTCCCGGCTCGCCCGAGCGCCAGGCGCTGTCGATCGTCTGCCTGTTCGGCGTCGTGCTGGGCGGGCTCAACCTGACCGCGGTCTACAAGCCCTCGTTCTACGGCTTCGTGCTGCCCGCGCTCGTCCCGCTGATCCTGAGGGTGGGCGCCGAGGGCGGTCCGGTCGCGCTCGACACGGCGCTGGTGATGACCGTCGTGCTCGCGTTCGTGCTCGCGTTCGGCCACCGGCTGAACGACGTGCTGACCGACGCGCTCGCGACGCGCCACCGCAACGCCGACCTGATCGACGAGCTCAAGTCGCGCACGCGCGCCGCGCTGGACGCGCGCGCCGCCGCCGAGGAGGCCAACCGCGCCAAGAGCCAGCTGCTCGCGGCGGCGAGCCACGACCTGCGCCAGCCGCTCCACGCGCTCGGGCTGTTCGTCGCGGCGCTCGCGCGGCGCGCGCGGGACGGCGAGCTCGCGCCGATGATCGCGAGCGTGCGCGGCGCGCTCGCCGCGCTCGAGGCGCAGTTCGCGCAGCTCCTCGATCTCTCGCGTCTCGAGGCGGGCGCGCTCGCCCCGGCCCGCGAGCGCGTCCCGCTCGCGCCGCTGTTCGAGCGCCTCGCGGGCGAGGCCGCCGCCGAGGCGCGGTCGCGCGGCCTCGCGCTCGCGTTCGTGCGCACCCGCCTCGCCGTCGACTCGGACCCCGCGCTGCTCGAGCGCGTGCTGCGCAACCTCGTGTCGAACGCGCTCCGCTACACGGCGCGCGGCGGCGTCGTCGTAGGCGCGCGCCGGCGCGGCGGCGAGGTCGCGATCGAGGTCGTCGACAGCGGCGTGGGCATCGCGCGCGAGCACCGCGCGCGCGTGTTCGACGAGTTCTTCCAGGTGCCCGGCCGCACCGGCCAGCCGCCCGCCGGTGGCATGGGGCTCGGCCTCGCGATCGTGCGGCGCTTCGCCGCGCTGCTCGGGCACCGGCTCACGCTCGAGAGCGAGCCCGGCCGCGGGTCCCGCTTCAGCGTCGTCGCCGCGCGCGCGCCGGACGCGCCGCCCCCGCGGGCCCGCCGCGCGCCGGCGGGCCGCACGCTCTCGGGCGCGTGCATCGCGGTGATCGACGACGATCCGGTCGCGGTCGACGGGATGCGGGCGCTGTTCTCGACCTGGGACGCCGACGTCGCGGGCGGCGCGCACGCCGAGGCGGTGCTCGCTGCGCTGGGCGCGGCCGAGCGCTACCCGGACCTGATCGTCGCCGACCTGCGGCTCGCCGACGACGCGAGCGGGCTCGACGCGATCGCGCGGCTGCGCGACGAGCTGGGCGAGCCGGTGCCGGCGCTCGTCGTCAGCGGCGACCTCGGCGCCGCCGCCGCGCGCGAGGTGCGCGACGCCGGCTTCCTGCTCCTCGCGAAGCCGGTGGTCCCGGCCTCGCTCGAGGCGGTGGCCTCGACGCTGGTCGCCTCGTCGCGCGCCGGCTGACCGCGCGCGGCCCGGGGCCGCGAATGCGACGCCGGCCGGGAAACCCGGCCGGCGCTCGTGGAAGTTGCGGTCCTGCGCCGGCCTCGCAGGGGGGTGCTCGGCCGGGAGGGGTTGAAAGCCGCAGGACCGCGGGGGACGTAGGGGCGGGCGCCCCGGATCCTTTCAGATGAAGCCGAGGTTGCGCACGCCGGCCGACCAGTTCGCGAGGTTCGGGAACGTGTAGGCGATGTCGGCGGACGACATCCCGAACCAGGTCGCGAGCGTGTTGCCGACCTGGTCGACCGAAGTCGTCGGAAGCCACGCGCCGTTGCTGCCGGTGTCGTCGGCGCCTTTGAGCACGAGCTGCGGGTAGGTGCCGTACATGTCGCCGCCCTTGACCGCGCCGCCCATCACCAGGTAGTTGCCGCCGTACGCGTGGTCGGTGCCGATCGTCTGGTTGCCGATGAACGTCCGGTTGAAGTCCGACATCGTGAACGTCGTGACGCTGCCCGAAATGCCGGCCGCGACCGTGTAGTCGTAGAACGCGCGCATCGCCGGGCCCATCTGCCCGAACAGGTTGTTCTGGGCGGTCAGGATGTTCGCGTGCGTGTCCCATCCGCCGATGTTGACCATGAAGACCTGGCGCTTGACGCCCAATGCGCCGCGCGCCTCGATCAGCCTCGCCACCTGCTTCAGCTGGTTCGCGAGGCCGGTGTTGAGCAGCGTGCCGCCGACGGTGAATGCGTTCTGGATGACGGTCGGCAGCGTCGCCGTCAGGTACGGGTTCGCGGCGTCGGCGGCCGAGAGCGAATCGTCGAGGATCCCGGCCGCGCCCGCGAAGATCTGGTTGCCGCCGCCGGTTCCGAGGAGCGCGCGCAGCGCGTTGTACCGCGCCGTGCTCACCGTGTCCGCGCCCTGCCCCGACAGCAGCACGCCGCCGTTGCCCGGAATCACGAACGGCGTCGTGTCGTGCCCGGCGTTGAAGATCTGCGTGCCCGACACCGACACCATCGTCGGGACCTTCTGACCGGCGTTCATCGCCACGAGCTTGTCCGCGAGCCGCCCGCCCCAGCCGGTGCGCACGACCTCGCCGGGCAGCAGGCCCTGCCACAGCATCTGCTGGTCCGAGTGCGAGAACAGGTTCGGCGGCCGGTTGGTTCCGGCCTTGTACTCGGCCATCGTGATCGGCGCGATCAGGGTGCCGGCGTTCGCGACGATCGCGAGCTTCTTCTGGTCGTAGAGGTCCTTCAGCGGCTGGAGGCTCGGGTGGAATCCGAACGACTTGCCGCCCTGGCGCGACGCGGTGAAGGTGAGCAGGTTCGCCTGCGGGATGCCGACCTGCGACCCGGCGGTCCGCACCAGCGCGTACTGCGCGTAGTCGGAGTCGGGCACGATCATGTTGTTGCTGTCGGCGCCCCCGAACTGGAACAGGCAGACCAGCGCCTTGTAGTCGGCGGCCTGCGCGCTGGCGGACTCGATGCCGAAGCGCCCGAAGGCACCGGCCATCGCCGCGCCGGTCAGCGCGCTCGTGCGTGCGAGGAATTGACGGCGGTTCGTGCTCATGTCAGCGCTGGACCTGGTAGTGGAACGACGAGGCGATCAGGTAGACGGCCATCCGCGAGCGGTCGGTCAGCTGCTGCGCCGTAGGCGTCGCGGACAGCGTGATCGCGTTCACCGCGCCGATCACCGCCGTGCGCGCGGCCGCCGGCAGCGCGCCGCCGAGCAGCATCTCGGACACCTTGTCGGTCAGCACGGCCGCGTCGGTCGCGTACTGGTCGAACTGGTAGCTGTTGAGCCGCGTGCCGGTCGCGTCCGCCAGCGTGCCGTCGGGCGCGATGCCGCTGTAGACCAGCGTGTAGACGAGGTTGGTCCGCGAGACAGCCGAGTTGCTGTCGTGGATGCCGAACTCGGGCGCGAGGATCGAGGTCCCCGGGATCGTCGTGTCGGGCTGGAAGTAGTTGAACACCGTCGGCGAATAGTACGGCCGCTGCCCCAGCACCGACGCCCGGTCGCCGAGCGCCGCCCCGTCGGTCACGCCGTTCAGCGCGCGCACGAGGCCGGTCAGCATCAGCACCGGCTCGCGCAGCGACCCGAACGCCGGGTCCGCCTTGGCCGCGCCGCGCGCCTCGGTGTCGAGCAGGATCGCGCGGACCACCGCCTTCAGGTCGCCGCGCACGCCCGAGCCGTTGTTGCCGAACACCGCCGCGACGCGCCCGACGTAGGCGCTCGACGGGTTGCCGGTGACCAGGCGCTGGATCAGGAGCTTCGAGACGAACGGCCCGGTGTTCGGGTGGACGAACACGTTGTGGACCGCGTCCGCGAGGTCCTTCTGCGCCGTCTGGCCGGCCGGCAGCACCGTCCCGTTCAGCAGCGTCTTCGCGTCCGTGTCGTGGCCGGTCGTCGCCGTGCCCGGGAACACGCCCATGTCGGCGCCGTAATAGACGCCGTTCTTCTTGGTGATCGGGCTCGCGTCCGGGTTCGCGTAGGTCCAGCCGGTGAACACGCGGGCGAACTGCTTGATGTCGTCCTGGTCGTAGGTGGCGATCGGATCGCCGTACGCGTCGAGGAGCGGCGTGCCGTCGGCCTTGAGCTCCTCGAGGCCGATGCTGAACAGCTGCATGATCTCGCGGGCGTAGTTCTCGTTCGGCACGCGGCCCTTCGTCGCGTCGGGCCGGTCGTTGTTCACCGAGTCGAGCCAGTTGCCCATCGCCGGCGACACCGAGATCTTCTGCAGGATCGTCTCGAAGTTGCCGAACGCGTTGTCGAACATGATCTGCTGGTAGCGCGCCATCACGTGCGCCTTCGACAGGTCGTTCTCGACGCCCGAGATCACCAGGAACTGCGACAGGGCCCAGGCCACGCGCTGGCGCAGCTGGTCGGCTCCGTACGTCGCGTTCGTGAACAGGTCGCGCTGCATCATCGCGAGCGACAGGTGGTCGCGGACGCACATCGCCTGCGGCGAGTTGGACGGATAGTTGTTGCCGAGCGGATCGCGCGTCGTGCAGTCGTCGGTCTCGACGAGCTGGATCCGGTTGTAGCGGCTCGCCGGGTAGCCGGACGCGGGCTTCGCGAACTGCGCGTCGACCCAGCCGGCGATCCCCAGCGACTTGACGTTCGCGGCCTCCGGCTGCGACGCGCCGAACGTGGCCTGGTTCAGGAGCCGCCAGATGTCCGGATCGGTGGTCGCGACCGCGGGCGGCACCGCGGCGGTGACGACCTGCTTCAGCGTCGCGCTCGAGTTGCCGACGTCGTCGGTCGCGTCGGCGTGGTAGCTCACCTTGCCCGACGCCGTGATCGTGTCGGTGAGGGTGAACGGCGAAGCGGTCTTCTCGCCGATCTTCACGCCGTTGCGGTAGAACTGGACCCTCTGGATCGCGCCGTCGACGTCGCTCGCCGTGGCCGTCAGCGTGATCGTCGCGGGCGCCATCACCAGCGTGTTCGACAGCGCGAGCGACACGGTCGGCTTCCTGTTGAGCTGCGTCGGCGTCCCGGACGTGACCATCACGTCGGCCGTCGACGTCGACGCGCCCTTGTCGTCGACCGCGACCGCCCGGAACTTGTAGATGCCCGGGACGGTGGTCGTGTAGCTGAACGTGTAGGGCGGCGCCGTGACGTCGGCGCGCTTGGTGCCGTTCTGGTAGAAGCTCACCCGCGCGATCGTCCCGTCGACGTCGCTCGCGGTCGCCGTCATCGTCGCGGTGCCCGGGAACGCGATCACCGTCTGCGCGACCGCGAGCGACACCTTCGGCGCGTTGTTGGTGGTGGCGCCGACCGAGATGTTGACGTCCTGGCTCTGCGACGTGCCGCCGCGGTCGTCGGTCACGATCGCGTAGAACTTGTAGATCGTGTTGGTGTTCGTCGTCGTGTAGCTCGTCGTGAACGGCGCCGACGTGACGTCGGCGAACTTCGTCCCGTTCGCGTAGAAGCTGACCTTCGCGACCGAGCCGTCGCTGTCGGACGCGGACGCCGTCAGCGTGACGGCGCCGGGCGCCGTCTGCGACGTCGGGTTCGCGGACAGCGACACCTTCGGCAGCGCGTTCACGACCGAGCCGACCGTGACGGCGATCTCGGTCGACGTCGTCGACAGGCCCTTGTCGTCGGTGGCGATCGCGGTGAACTTGTAGATCGTGCCGGTCGCCGTCGTCGTGAACGGCCACGTGAACGGCGCGGCGGTCTTCTCGCCGAGCTTGGTCGCGCCGTTGTAGAACGCGACCTTCGCGATCGTGCCGTCGGCGTCCGTGGCGGTCGCCGTCAGCGTGAGGGGACCGGGAACGCCCTGCGACGCCGGCGAGCTCGCGAGCGAGACCTTCGGCGCCTGGTTGACCGCGCCGACCGAGACGCTGACCTCCGAGGACGAGCCGGTGGCGCCGAGGTTGTCGGTCGCGACGGCGGTGAACTTGTAGACGGTGCCCGACGCGGTCGTCGTGAAGGGCATCGTGTACGGGGCCGACGTGATCTCGCCGATCTTGGTCGCGCCGTTGTAGAACGCGACCTTCGCGATCGTGCCGTCGGCGTCGGTCGCCGTCGCCGTGAGCGTCAGCGGCCCGGGCGCGCTCTGCGACGTCGTCGAGCTCGCGAGCGAGACCTTCGGCGCCTGGTTGACCGCGCCGACCGAAACGCTGACCTCCGGGGACGAGCCGGTGGCGCCGAGGTTGTCGGTCGCGACGGCGGTGAACTTGTAGACGGTGCCCGACGCGGTCGTCGTGAAGGGCATCGTGTACGGGGCCGACGTGACCTCGCCGATCTTGGTCGCGCCGTTGTAGAACGCGACTTTCGCGATCGTGCCGTCGTCGTCGGTCGCGGTCGCCGTGAGGGTGACGGGACCCGGCGCCGGCTGCGACGTCGGCGAGACGGCCAGCGAGACCTTGGGCGCGACGTTCACCGTCGAGGCGACGGTCACCGGGATCGTCGCCGACGCGCCGGTCGCGCCGAGGTTGTCGGTCGCGATCGCCTTGAACTGGTAGGTCTTCGCGACGGTCGCGTTGTAGTTGAGCGCGTAGGGCTCGGACGTGGCCTCGCCGATCTTGCTGCCGCCGTCGTAGAACGCGACCTTCGCGATCGTGCCGTCGTCGTCGGTCGCGGTCGCCGTGAGCGTCACCACGCCCGGCCCGGGCAGCGCCGTCGTCGACGACGCGAGCGTGACCCTGGGCGCGACGTTCGCGGCCACCGCCGCGGCGATGTTGACGGTCGACGTCGAGGCCGACGCGTTCGCGTTGTCGTAGGCGACCGCGCGGAACGCGTAGTTGCCCGCGATCGTGATCGGGAAGTTCATCGTGTGCGGGGCCACGACCGTCTCGCCGATCTTCGTCGCGCCCTGGTAGAACTCGACGCGCGTCACCTCTCCGTCGCTGTCGGTGGCATCGACGCTGAGCGTGACGATCGCCGGCACCGTCGGCACCGACGAGGGGGACACGGTCAGCTTCGCGACCGGCGGGACGTTGGCGGGCGGCGCGCCGCCGCCGGTCGGGTAGACCGGGTAGGCCACGCCTTCGTACGCGAAGAACGGCCAGCGCTGCAGCACCATGTCGCGCTCGGCGACGTTGGTCGTGAAGAAGTGCGCGCCGGTGTTCTGGTTGAAGAAGCGGAACAGCGAGGTGCTGCCCGCGACGGCCGCCGCCGGCGCGTAGTAGGCCGGCCCCTCGAACGCGAACACCGGGTAGGTCGCGATGACGAAGGCCTTCTCCGCCTCCGACTGCGTGTAGAAGTGCGTGCCGGTGTGCGTGTTGTAGAACCGGTAGACCGGCAACTGGCCGGCCTGCTGCGTCGGGGACGCGTAGTAGGCGGGCCCTTCGTAGGCGAACTGCGGGTAGCGCGCGAGGACCATGTCGCGCTCCGGCACCGAGATCGTGTAGAAGTGCGTCCCGGTCTGCGTGTTGTAGAACCGGAACACCGGCGACGGCTGCTGGGCCTGCGCGGCGCCCGCCAGCGCGGCGAGCGCGACCGCGGCGACTCCGATGCACAGGCGCGCGTACGCGCGAAGTCCACCCCTGGGTGTGTTCGTGTGACGCATCGCTACGGACCTCCCCCGCCGTTTTCGCCCCGGGCGTGCGCGCGGCGCTCCGTCCCTGCCGTGATTATTCCATCAGCATAAAGTTTCAATCAAGTCCCTGTATCGATTCAGCCGACCGACGGCAGTCGAGACGAGATTCTTTATGTCAATGTCACATTAACGAATAAACTTAAGTGCCTGTTTTTTATGTATTCATGTAGAATTCCTCGGAAATCCACCAGAAACGCCACGACGGCTTCATGACATCCGGATGGAGCCGGCGGACGGACGGAAGGCGACCGGCAGCCGAAGCGCGGCGCCCGAACCTCCCCGCATCGCGAGGCGACGCCCGGATCGGACCGGCGGCGCGGGAACGGAACGGGCGAGCGGGTCGCCGCGACGTCGATCAGGCGAGGAAGCCCAGGTCCTGCGCGGCGAACGCGCCGAGGTTCGGAAACACCTGCGCGAGCTCGGGAGCGGGGACGCCGAACCAGCGCGCCAGCGTCGCGCCGACCTGGTCGAGCGAGGTCGTCGGAATCCACTGCCCCTCGCCTCCGGCGTCGTCGGGGCCGCCCACGACGAGCGTCGGGAAGGTCCCGTAGAACGTGCCGCCCTTCACCGCGCCCCCGATCACCAGCTGGTGGCCGCCCCACGCGTGGTCGGTGCCCGCGTTCGCGTTGACGCGGAACGTGCGGTTGAAGTCCGAGAGCGTGAACGTCGTCACCTGGCCTCCGACGCCCAGCGCGTCGAGCGCGCGCTGGAACGCCGCGAGCGCGGGGCCGAGCTCGTCGTAGCGCGCCCACAGCTCGCCGCGCTGGCTCGCGTGCGTGTCGTAGCCGCCCATCGCGGCGAAGAACAGGTGGCGCCGCACGCCCAGCGCGTCGCGCGCGGCGATCAGCGTCGCGATGCGCCGCAGCTGGTCGGCGAGCCCCGAGTAGACGCCCGAGAACGCGGTGTCGACGGCGGGCAGGTCCGCGTTGATCGCCCGGTTGACGGTCTCGGCGCTCCTGAGCGCGAGGTCCATCGTGTCGGCGGCCTTCGCGACGACGATGTTGTCGCGCTCGACCTGGAGCAGCCTTCGCATCGCGTCGAGGCGGATCCTGCCCCACGGCGTGTCGGGGTCGCCGGCGAGGCCGTTGCCGCCGTCCCCCGGCAGCGCGAGCGGCACCGTGCTCTCGCCCACCGTGAACAGCGCGTCGCCGTCGAGCGAGATCACGCCCGGGATCGCGAGCGTCGGGTTGCCCGCCGCCGTGCGGTCGGCGATCCGTCCGCCCCATCCGGTATTGACGAGCGCGCCCGGGACGAGCCCCTGCCACTGCAACTGCTGGTCGGAGTGCGAGAACAGGTTGCGCGGCGACCTGCCGCCCGCGAGATACTGCGCGCGCGTGAGCGGCGCGACCAGCGTCCCGACGTTGCAGACGACGGCGGCCTTCTTCGCGGCGAAGAGCGGCGCGACGTCGCCCAGCGCCGGATGGAAGCCGTACCGGCGGCCGGGCGAGGCCGGCAGGATCGGCACGAGTTCCCCGGCGCCGAGCCCCATGCCGCTGCGCCCGCGCACCGCGTCGTACGCGCCGAAGTCGTCGAGCGGCACGACCATGTCGTTGCTGTCGGCGCCGCCGTACAGGAACACGCAGACCAGCGCCTTGTAGTCGGACGCGGACTGCGCGCGCGCCTGCGGCAACGCGAGCCCCGACAGCCGCGGGACGAGGCCCGACGCCGTGAGCCCGCCCGCGGCGACGAGCAGGCGGCGGCGGACCGCGTCGACGCTTCGCGCCGTCGCGATCCGGGGACCTTCGGTCCGGTCGTCGCTCATCGCCCCTCCGTCACCGGCTGACCTGGAACTGGAACGCCGTCGTCGCGAGGAACAGCGCGGTGCGCGCGCGCTCCTCGGCGTCGTCGATCTGCACGAGCGCGTCGTAGATCGCGGACTTGACGCCCGCGGGCATCGCGCCGCCGAAGAAGCGGTCGTCCACCTCGGCGACGAGCTTGCGCGGGTCGGCGGCGAGCGCGACCCACGGCGCGAGCCTCAGCGTCGTGCCGATGGCGCCCTCGACGTCCTCGTCGGGCCAGATCCCCTCCTCCCACAGCATCGCGTAGACGAAGTTGCTGCGCGCGAGCACCGTGTTCGCGTTGTGGATGCCCATGGGCGGCGCGACGATGTCGGTGCCGGGGATCCGGTACTCGGCCGGGTAGTAGTTGAAGACCGAGGGCGCGTAGAACACGTTCTGGCCCATCGCCCTGGTCACGTCGTCGAGCTGGTAGCCGTCGCTCGCGACGCCCGCGCCGCGCAGGAACGCGGTCACGTAGAGCGCGGGCTCGCGGAAGCGGCCGTAGCGCGGGTTCGCGTCGGGCGCGCCGCGCGCCTCCGGGTCGAGCAGGATCGCGCGGACGACCGCCTTCAGGTTGCCGCGCATCCCGGCGCCGTCGTCGTCGAACACGGCGGCCACGCGGTCGACGTACGCGGGCGACGGCGAGCCGGTGACGAGGTGGCGGATCAGCTGCCGCCCGATGAACGGGCCCACGTTCGGGTGCAGGAAGACGTTGCGCAGCGTGGCGCGCAGGTCGGCGTCCGCGGTCTGCCCGGCCGGCAGCTCGATGCCGCGCAGCAGGCGCTTCGCGCCGGTGTCGTGGTCGGCGGGCACCGCCACCATCGGCGCGCCGTAGTAGCGTTGCTCCTCCTCGTGCTTCGCCGGCCCGCCCGGATACGGCGCGTAGGTCCAGCCGGTCAGCGCGCGCGCGAACGCGCGGACCTCGGGCTGGCCGTAGGTCAGCACCGGCTGCGACTGCGCGTCGAGGAGCGGCGTGCCGTCGCGCTTCATCTCGACGACGCCGATCGAGAAGAGCTGCAGCAGCTCGCGCGCGTAGTTCTCGTTCGGCTCGGTGCCCTCCGCCGGGTCGGCCTTCGCGTTGTCCGCCAGGTCCAGATAGTGGCCCATGGCCGGCGACACGCTGATCGCGTAGAGCAGGCCCTCGAAGTTGCCGAACGCGTTGCCGGCGAGCATCTGGTGCCAGCGCGCCTGCACGTACGCGGTCTCCATGTCCGGGTCCTTCATGCCGGACACGACGAAGATCTGCGACAGCGCCCACGCGACGCGCTGCCGCAGCTGGTCGGGCGCGTAGAGCGCGTTGGTGAAGAACCGCGCGCGCAGCTTGTGGAGCGTGAGCTGGTCGATCGCGCAGCGGTACGCCGCCGATGCGTTCGCGGCGCCGAACGTGCAGTTGTCGCTCTCGTAGAGCGACTCGTACCAGAACGTCGCCGCCGGGTAGCCGGACGCGGGGAGCGCGAGCTGCTCGTCGACCCACGCGGCCGGGCCGACCGCGAGCGCGCGCGCGACGTCGGCGGGCGTCGCGCCGAACGTCGACTGGTCGACGAGCCGGAACGCGTCGCGCTTCGCGGCGGCGCCGGCGGCCTCCGCGATCGCGATCGCGTAGTACGCGACGCCCTCGTAGGCGAACTGCGGCCAGGTGCGCTGCACGAAGTCGCGCTCGGCCACGTCGGCCGTGTAGAAGTGGGTGCGCGTCTGCGTGTTGTAGAAGCGGTGCACCGGCGCGCGGTCGAACGCGTCGGCGAGGTACGCGTGGAACGCCACGCCCTCGTCGGCGAACTGCGGCCAGGTGACGAGGATGCGCTGCCGCTCGGCGGCGTCGGTCGTGTAGAAGTGCGCGCCGGTGTCGCGGTTGAAGAAGCGCCACACCGGGACGCTTCCCGCATCGGGCGAGCGCAGCGCGCGCCAGGCCGGCCCCTCGTCGGCGAACTGCGGCCAGGTCGCGAGGACGTGCGCGCGCTCGGCGGCGTCCGCGGTGTAGAAATGAACGCCGGTCGCGCGGTTGAAGAACCGGTAGACGTCGACGGGATCGAGCGCCTTCGCGCCGGGCGTCCGGGCGGCGGCGAGCGGGACCAGCGCGGCACGGGACGGCGTCGGCGTCGACGGCTTCAGGCGGCGCAGCAGCTGCGCCGCGGGCCCGTCGGCCCGGCCGTCCGCGGCCGTCGACGGCTGCATGGCGACCGGTCCGGCGCCCGCCGCGAATGCGAGGAACAGCCAGGCGGCGATGCCGGCGATCCAGCAGCCGAGCCAGAACGCGGTCGCGCGGGGGGTCGGCCCTCCCGGCAGGCGGCGGGACGACGGGGCCAGCGGCAAGCGGGACGGCGCCCGGGCGTTCATCTTCGGAATTCGCGCCCGGATTCCCCCGAGCGCGCGGCTATGCCAACGTCATAACCCTACCGCCAATGGCTGTAGCGTGCAAGTGCCCGCGCCGTCGGACGACCTGCCGTTCGTCTGTCGGCGCGTGCCGGACGGGCTCGCCGGCACCCGGCCCGAAAACGACGACGGCCGGCGCCCCGCGCGGGGACGCCGGCCGCCGCAGCGACCGCAAGGCCGGCGGCGACGCCGGTCAGGACGCCTTCGGGCCGCGACGCTCCTTCATGCGCTCGTGCATCGACTCCATCCGGTCGAACCGCGCCTTGAGCTCGTCGCGGACGATCGCCTTCTGGTCGGCGCGCAGGCTCGCGTACACCTTGAGCCACTGGTCGCGGGCCTGGCGGCGCAGCGCCCGCCCCTGTTCCTCGACGCCCTCGAACGTCGAGGCGATGGCGGCGAGGTCGGGCTCGGCCTTCGCGAGCTCGGCCTGGACCTTCGCGCGCACGCCGTTGCGGTTCGCCAGCATGCTGTCGCGCGCCGCGACCGTCTGCGCGCGCGCCGCGTCGAACAGCGACTGCTGGGCGCCGTCGAGCGCGAGCTTGTCCTTCAGGCCTTCGATCACCTGCTCGACCATGCCGGGGCCGCCGGGGCCGCCGGGGCCACCGCGGGGCCCGGGGCCGCCGGGGCCGCCCGGGGCGGCGACGGCCACCGTCGAGGCGAGGAAGAGCGCGGCCGCGAGCGCGAGCGGAGTGCGGCGGGGAGTACGGTTCATGTCGGATCCTTTCGGCGTGACGGGAAGATGGTCCGTGGCGACGCGTCTGCGGCGCGGCCGGATTCGAGGGGTTCGATCGCAGGAGGCGCGCGGAGGTTCCGGCGGCGCGCGCGCGCCTGCAACCAGGCGTTGCAGCGCGGGCCTGTCGTTACAATCGGTTACAGCCCGCGTCCACGGGCCGGCGCATCGGTGCGTTTCAATCGCATCGCGGCCGCCCGAACCCGGCTCCGCTCCGCCGACCGGCCGCCGGGGCGCTCGGACGCCCGGCGGCCCCGGAAACCGGCGAAGGTGACGCGATGACCGTGAAGCCCCCGAGCCCCCCTCCCCGCATCCTCGTCGTCGACGACGACGTCCGGCTGCGCGACCTCCTCGACCGCTACCTGACGAGCCAGGGCTTCGAGGTGCGCACGCTTCCCGACGCGCGCGAGCTCGACAAATGGCTCCAGCGCGACCCGCCCGGCCTCGTGGTGCTCGACCTCATGCTGCCGGGCGAGGACGGCCTCGCGGTCTGCCGGCGGCTGCGCGGCGCGGGCGAGAACGTCCCGATCATCATGCTGACGGCGAAAGGCGAGGAGGTCGACCGCATCGTCGGCCTCGAGATGGGCGCCGACGACTACCTGCCGAAGCCGTTCAATCCGCGCGAGCTGGTCGCCCGCATCCACGCCGTGCTGCGCCGGCACGCGCTGCGGCCGGCGCCGGGCACGCCGGGCGAGAGCGGCGTCGTCGCGTTCGGGCGGCACCGGCTCGACTTCGCGGCGCGCACGCTCGCGCTCGACGGTCGCGTGACGCCCCTGACCACCGGCGAGTTCGCGCTCGTCCGCGTGTTCGCGCAGCACCCGCGGCAGGCGCTCGCGCGCGAGAAGCTGATGCAGCTCGCGCGCGGCCGCGAGCACGAGGTGTTCGACCGCGCGATCGACGTGCAGGTGTCGCGCCTGCGCAAGCTCGTCGAGCCCGACCCGGGCAACCCGCGCTACCTGCAGACGGTCTGGGGCGTGGGCTACGTCTACGTGCCCGACGACGGCGCGCAGGAGCGCGGCGCGTGACGCTCGTCCCGCGCTCGCTGTTCGGGCGGCTCGCGCTGCTGCTCGTGGCGGTCGTCGCGATCGCGACCGCGTCGATGATCGTGCTGTTCAGGCAGGACCGCGCGGCCCTGGTCGCGCGCCAGCTGAGCGACACGAAGATCGCGGAGCTCAAGGCTTTGCGCGCGGCGCTCGAGGGCGCTGAGGGCCCGGAGCGCCGCGAGACGCTTCAGCGCCTGGGCCGCGAGTACGGCGCGCGCATCTTCCCCGAGTCCGAGCGCCCGATGCTGGCGCTGGGGGGCCCGCCTCACGGACCGTTCGTCGCCGAGATCGAGCGGCGGCTGCGCGCCGAGCTCGGTCCGGGCACCGAGGTGCGCGCTCAGCCGGGACGCCAGCAGTTCCTCGTACGCCTCGAGGCGGGCGGCAAGGGCTACTGGGCGGCGCTCCCGATGCCGGCCGCGCGCGAGCAGGACGCGACGCCGACGCGCGCGGTCGTCTGGTCGCTGGCCATCGTCGCACTGCTCACCGCCGCCGCGTACCTGTTCGCCCGCTACCTCGCGCGCCCGCTGCGCGAGCTCAACGCCGCGGTCGACGAGCTCGGGCGCGGCGGCGCGCCGGCGCCGCTGCCGGAGGGCGGGCCGGTCGAGATCGCCGCGGTCAACCGGCGCTTCAACGCGATGCTCGCGAACCTCCGCCAGGCCGAGCGCGACCGCGCGCTCCTGCTCGCGGGCGTCTCGCACGACCTGAGGACGCCGCTCGCACGGCTGCGCCTCGGCGTCGAGATGGGCGGCGGCGATCCCGCCGCGCGCTCGGGCATGGTCGCCGACATCGAGGAGATGGACCGGATCGTCGGCCAGTTCCTCGATTTCGCGCGCGTCGACGACCCGTCGGGGCGCGAGCTCGCGCCGCTCGATCCGATCGTGCGCGCGAGCGTCGACCGGTACGTCGCCGTCGGCCGCGACGTCTCGTTCCTGCCCGGCGCTCCCCGGGCGCTGCCGCTCAAGCCCACGGCGATCTCGCGCCTCGTCGCGAACCTCGTCGACAACGCGCTCGCGTACGGCGCTCCGCCGATCGAGGTCGCGACCGCCGAGCGCGCGGCGGGCGCGACGATCGAGGTGCGCGACCGCGGCACGGGGATCCCGCCGGGCGACGAAGAGCGGCTCAAGCAGCCGTTCACGCGCGCGAGCGACGCGCGGACGCGGACCGACGGCGCGGCGGGCGCGGGACTCGGGCTCGCGATCGTCGAGCGCATCGCGCGCATGCATGGCGGCGCGCTGGAGATCCTGCCGCGCGAGGGCGGAGGCACGATTGCGCGGGTGACGCTGGGACGCGACGCGGGCGTCCGCGCCTAGGACTCGCGCGCGCTCGCCTCCGGCACGCGCGCGACGAGCACGGTCGCCATCGCCGCGATGCCTTCGCCGCGGCCGGTGAAGCCGAGCCGCTCGGTCGTCGTCGCCTTGACGCTGACGTCGTCGACCGCGCAGCGGAGATCCGCAGCGAGGTTCGCGCGCATCGCCGGCACGTGCGGCGCGAGCCTCGGCGCCTGCGCGATCACGGTCGCGTCGACGTTCCCGACCCGGTAGCCGCGATCCGCCGCGAGCCCCACGACGTGACGCAGCAGCGCGCGGCTGTCGGCGCCCTTCCAGCGCGGATCGGTGTCGGGGAAGTGCGCGCCGAGGTCGCCCAGCGCGAGCGCGCCGAGGATCGCGTCGGCGACGGCGTGCAGCAGCACGTCGGCATCCGAGTGCCCCTCGAGACCCCGGTCGTGGGAAATCGTGACGCCGCCCAGGATCAGCGGGCGCCCGCCGACCAGCGCGTGGACGTCGAAGCCGTTGCCGATGCGAATCATGTTCCTCCCGTGCCTTCCGCCTGCGCCGCGAGGATCGCGGCCGCGATCGCGAAGTCCTCGGGCCAGGTGACCTTGAGGTTCGCGCGGCTGCCGGCGACGAGCCGCGGCATCGCGCACGCGCCGCGCGCGGCGAGGAGCTCGACGGCGGCGGACTCGTCGGTCACGCCCGCGGCGCCCGGCTCCCGGAAGGCGCGCGCGAGCACGCCGTAACGGAACATCTGCGGCGTTTGCGCCTGCCACAGCTGGCGGCGGTCCTCGGTCCGGACGACGCGCGGTTCCGCGCTCCCGTCGCCGTGCTTGAGCGTGTCGGCGACCGGCACCGCGAGGAGCCCGCCGACCGCGTCGCCCTCGAGCGCCGCGACGAGGCCGACCAGCACCGACTCGGGCACGCAGGGGCGCGCGGCGTCGTGCACGAGGATCCAGTCGTCGGCCGCGCAGCGCGACGAAAGCATCGCGAGCGCGTTCGCGACGGTCGCCGCCCGCGTCGGCCCGCCGCAGGGCAACGGCTCGACGCCCGCGTGCGCGCCGATCGCCGCCGCGTAGCGATCGTCCTGCGGCGCGATCGCGACGAACGTCGCGGCGAGCGGCAGCGCGGCCGCGAGGCGGCCGATCGTGTGCGCGAGCATCGGCCGGCCCAGGATCGGGTGGTACTGCTTGGGAACGTCGAGACCGGCGCGCGAGCCGCCGCCGCCGGCCGGGATCAGCGCGTAGAGCCGGTTCATGCGGTGCGGCGTGCGGGGCGGTGCACGATCAGATCAGCCTCGAGATGCGTTCCTCGTCGAGCGGCCGGAAGCCCAGGCGCTCGTAGAAGCGCCACGCGCCGGCATTGCCGCGGTGGCACGCGGTGTCGATCCGCGTCGCGCCCTCGGCGCGCAGCCTCTCCGCCAGCGCCTCGAGCATCGCGCCGCCGACGCCGCGCCCCTGCCAGCCCGCGCGGACCGTCACGTCGTCGAGCTTCGCCACGAGGCTCCCGCGCGAGGTCGAGATCGCCCGGCACG
>WBZU01000296.1_pt1 | contig 45456 bp, 41 predicted proteins | sample 5204311 | NCBI WGS metagenome assembly WBZU01 (sample SAMN12344359, study PRJNA552823) | activated sludge metagenome | biome: Activated sludge suspended growth; feature: Nitrification reactor; material: Wastewater; isolation source: activated sludge from nitrification reactor of wastewater...
CGTTGCGAGCGCGGCCCAGTTTCAGACCCACGCTGCCCGTGATCCGGCCGCCCAAGCTCCCGCGCAAGCGCTCCCGCACGCTTGCTGAGATGGCCTTCTGGTCGGAGGCAGGTGCCGGCCGCGATCAATGGTTGCGCGAACTGCGTGCGATCCTGCATGAACGAGCCGTGTCGTTTCGGGACGATGATGGCTGGCGTTGGTTTGATCTCGAAGTAGAACCCGAGCGCCAGCGCAGCATCTCATTGCGATCGGTGACGGAATACCATGGCGGAGGCCGGCGGCTGACGCGCGTAGCCATCGATCTCCGTGCCTCCCCTCCGCTCCAACTCTTTCCAATTGCCGACGCGGCCGTGGCAGCAGTGAGAGACTATGCCCTTCAGGCAGCGGGCCGTGCGGGAATGCAGTTGTGCCAGGCCGGACAAAACGATCCGGCTTTCTTTGGCTAAGTTCCCGGTGGCGCAAAGATGTTTCGTGGCGAAGCGTTGCATGCTGACGCCCATGATGAACCGATTTGCCCTATGCCTTCTTGTTGCCTGCGCTGCGATTGCGCGCGCTCAAAATGCCGTTCCACCTGCTGCCGGGGACGGTGGGTTCGGTAGTGGCGAACCGATCACCCGTCCGGACATGCCCACGCGTGGCGTCCTGAAGTTCCCGGTGAAGGATTGCTCCGAGCAAAGCATGGATCACTGGACGCAGTATGATTGGAAGTTTACGGCCCGCCGTTCAGGTCACTACGTGGTGCGCCTGACATACAAACTGACTACGGCTTCGCTGGGCGTGCAGTTCAAGATGGGTGAGACGCGGCTGCGCAAAGTGCTCACCGGCTCCGTGCCTCCCGTGCGCGTGACCATGGGAGAGATCTATGTCCCTGAGGCGGGCAACCAGATCTTTGCCTTTTACGCACCGCCATCCGCCAATTCCGCCGGATTTGACATCGTCGAAGTGGAGTTCGTGCCGACCAACGAAGGCGATCCGAAAATCGTCCCGGCAGGCGATGGCTCCATCACCCTTCTGGCAAAGGATGCCACGACTTGGTCGGAAGACATGCGTTATGAACAGAAGCCTGGGAAGAACTGTCTCGGCTTCTGGACCGATCCGGATGATTTTGCTGAGTGGGAATTCGAAGCAGTCAAACCCGGACGCTATCAAGTGATCGTCACCCAGGGGTGCGGCGACGGCAACGCCGGGAGCGAAGTGCTGGTGAAATGCGGCACTGATGAGCAAAAATTCACCGTGCAGGACACGGGTGGTTTTCAAAACTGGAAGGATGTGACCGTCGGTGTGGTGGAAATCAAGACCCCCGGCACGCAGCGCCTGGTCATTGATCCGTTGAACAAGACGAAGACAGCTGTTTTGGATGTTCAGAAGATCGTGCTCAAGCCGGTTGGCTGATCGTCCGCGCAGCCGGTGCGGAAAAAATGCCAAGCACCCGTGCCGCCGCCTTCGTATGGTTTCACGGATGATTCAATTGCTCTCCATTCTCGTCTGCACGCTGGCAATGTCCGCTTTGGCGGATCAGCCGCTCGACATTCGTCTGGTCAGTGAAGTGACGATGATTCGTCCCGGCCAGCCATTCTACGTGGGGCTGGCCCTTCATCACGGTGCGGGCTATCACACGTATTGGAAGCATCCTGGAATTGTCGGCGTGCCCACTTCCATTCAGTGGAACTCCTTGCCAGAAGGGTTCAAGGCCGAGCCGATCGACTGGCCAGAACCCGAGCACGTGCTCATGTTCACCATTCATGCGCAGGGCTATGAGCGCGATGTCGTGCTGCCGATTCGCATCACGCCGCCACAGACACTTGTCAGTGGAACGCGGGTGCGTTTGGAGGGGAAGGCGTCGTGGATGTGCTGCGCCCGGCAGTGCAATCCGGGGTTCGTGGATTTGTCCATCGAGCTTCCGGTCCTGCAGAAGGAGACAGCGGACTTTGATCCCGTGTGGCACCCGAAGTTTGAGACCGAACGTGCGCTGCGGCCCTTGCAGAGCCAGGCATGGACCTCGGAAGCATGGCGCACCAAAGATCAGCGCGTGCTGCTCGCGCTCATACCGAAGGCAGGCGCCGCGATGATCAAGACGGCTGATACAGCAAAGATTCGTTACTACACCGAGGACGGCATGGTGGATTCCAATCAGCCGCAGGTGATCACAGCGCGTGCAGACGGCGCCATTCAGTTTGAACTCAAGCAGCCCGAATACCTGATGGGTGATCCACCAGCGGAGTTGCAGGCCGTGGTCATGTATCCGCCCGGATGGGAGGCCGATGGAAAGGTTCGCTGCATGATCGTTCGCGCGCCGCTCCCGCTTCGTGATGGCAAGCAGGCGGATCAGCGATCATCGAGCACGACACGGAAGCCGACGGTGTCGCTGCGGTAGTTGGGCGGATCAAAAGTGCGGTGCGAACTCAGCAACGCTTCGGGCCGGGAGCAGTTCCAGGCCGCACCACGCAGAACGCGCCAGTCAGTGCCAGGGCGATACTCATCCTGGCACCATTCCCACACATTGCCGCCGAGGTCGTAGATCCCCAAGGCATTGGGGGCAAAGCTCATCACCACTGCTGCTGTGCGCTGACCGTCTTTGAAACCCGGAATGGCCTTCTCCTGGATGAGCTTCTCTGCTTCGATCCCAAAATAGTTCCCCGCATTGTTCGGTGGCGGCCACGTTGAGCCCCACGGCCATAGCTCCTTGATGCGCTGGCGCTTTTCCTCCGGGGTGGCGTTCCGCAGCTCGCGCGCTCCGATGCCTGCCGCGCAGCTCCACTCATGATCGGTCGGCAGGCGGTAACATTGCCGGGCGGTGATGCGACCGGTCGAGCGCTCCTGCGCCGTGAGCTGATCGCAAAAGCGCCGCGCATCCTGCCAGCTGACCTGCGTGCACGCTCTGGCCGATGTGCCGTGATCGGAGCTTCCGAAACAAGCCGACCAGTCACGTTCGCGGGTTTCGTGCATGCACATCAGCACGCTGCGCGACTCTCCGGCCACCGGCACGCGCACGAATCGCATGCCCAGCGAGTTGGTGTGATTCCCTGGCGCACGTGGTGCCAGAGGCTGTGCGCATGCGACCAGAAGCGATGCCAGGATTGCCGCCGCTATACGAGCCGCCCGCAGCACTGCTTGTATTTCTTCCCGCTGCCGCATGGACATGGATCGTTGCGTCCGACTTTGGCTGCCGGCTGCGCCTGCTTTTTGATCATGCTGGGCAGCATGATGCGAGGAGCCGGTGCCTGCGTCGAACTGGTGCCTTCGCCGGGCTCTGCTTCATGATCGCCGGCGGTGCTGGTGGTGGCGGAAGCCTGGGCGTCACGGGCAGCCATGAAGGCGGCCATCATTGCCTGCTGGCGGTGATGTTCCTCCAGGGCGCGCAGATGGGACATTGCCTTGAACAGGTTGCCCAGAACCGAGCCATTAATGTTCCGCATCAGCTCGGAGAAGATGTTGTAGGCTTCGATCTTGAACTCCACCAGCGGGTCCTTCTGCCCGTGAGACCGAAGGCCGACGCCTTCTTTCAATGCATCCAGCGCGTAGAGGTGCTCCTGCCAGAGATTGTCGATTGCCTCGAGCAAAATGTAGCGCTGCCGGCGCTGGAGATCCTCCGGACTGTCATCTTTGGTCAGCAGATCGTAGGCTGCCTTGATCTTGCCCACGAGGAACTCGACGATCTCGTCGAAGCCTTTGTTTTCCAAGCCGGCATCGGCTTCGCTCAGTGCGATCGGGAAGGTGTTGTTCGCCCAGTGCAGCAAGGCGCCATACTGCGGCGGTTCATCGCCCTTCGATTCCTCAGGCACGTATTCAGCCACCTTTTCGCGCACGCCTTTCTCAATTGCTTCGTCGATGAGCAGACGGGTGTCGGCGCTTTCGATCACATCATTGCGATACTCGTAAACGACTTCGCGCTGCTTGTTCATCACATCATCGTATTCGAGGATGCGCTTGCGCCAGACGTAATGTTGCTGCTCCACGCGCTTCTGCGCGGTCTCGACGCTCTTGTTCAGCCAGGGATGCTGCAGCTCCTCGCCGTCCTTCATTTTGAAATACTCCATGATCTTCGTCATGCGATCGGCGGCGCCGAACCGGCGCATCAGATCGTCTTCGAAGCTGAGGAAGAACTTGCTCTCACCCGGGTCCCCCTGGCGCGCACAGCGCCCGCGCAACTGACGGTCGATGCGGCGTGATTCATGGCGCTCGGTGCCCAGCACGAGAAGGCCGCCAAGATCGCCCACGCCTTCGCCCAGTTTGATGTCCGTGCCGCGGCCGGCCATGTTGGTGGAGATCGTCACGGCACCTTTCTGGCCCGCGCGCGCGACGATCTCGGCTTCCTGACGGTGATATTTGGCGTTCAGAACCGCGTGCGGGATCTTCCGCAGTCGCAGCATGCGGCTTACGGTTTCGGACGCTTCGACGCTGGCGGTGCCGACCAGGATGGGCTGTCCCTTGCCGTGCCGTTCGCCGATCATGTCGATCACCGCATTGTATTTCTCACGCCGCGTCTTGTAGATGCTGTCGTTGCCATCCACACGCTTGATCACGCGGTTGGTGGGAATGGGCAGCACGTCGAGATTGTAGATGTCGTGGAACTCGGCGGCGTCCGTTTCGGCAGTGCCGGTCATACCACCCAGCTTCTGATACAAGCGGAAGTAGTTTTGGATGGTGATGGTGGCCAGCGTTTGGGTTTCAGCGTCGATCTGCACGCCTTCTTTGGCTTCCACCGCACCATGCAGACCGTCGCTCCAGCGGCGCCCTGCCATCTTTCGCCCGGTGTGCTCGTCCACGATGACGACCTTGTTTTCCTCGACGACATAGTGCACGTCCTTCTCGTAGAGGCAGTAGGCGCGGAGAAGCTGGCTGATGTTGTGAATCTTCTGCCCTTGGTGGTCCAGGCGTTCCTGCACGTGCTGCCGCTTTTCGCGCTTCTGATCTTCGGAGAGCGTGGGATCCACGTCGATCTCGGCAAAGGCGCTGCCGATGTCCGGCAGAACGAAGGCATCCGGATCGTGCGGGTCGAGCGTGGTGCGGCCTTCTTCCGTCAGATCGGACTCGTGCGTTTTTTCATCGACCGTGAAGTAGAGATCCTCCTTGAGCTTGAACAGCTCGGTCTTCATGTCGTTGAGAGCGTATTTCAGCTCGGTCTTTTCCTTCAGCTTGCGCATTTCCGGATCTTCCATGCAGCGCATCAGCGCACGGTTCTTCGGCTGGCCGAGAAACACCTGGTAGAGCCTGCGCCCGGCGAGATCTGTGTCTCCGCTTTCGATCGCCTTCTTCGCTTCGTTGATGAACTGGGCGCAGCGTTCGGTCTGGCGGCGCACGAGCCCCTCCACGCGCTGCTTGTAGGCGTCAAACTGATGCGTGGCGACGGTGACGGGGCCGCTGATGATGAGAGGCGTGCGAGCCTCATCGATGAGGACGGAGTCCACTTCATCCACGATGGCGAAGTAGTGCCCGCGCTGCACCTGCTGCTCCCGGTTGGTGGCCATGCCGTTGTCGCGCAGGTAGTCGAACCCGAATTCACTGTTGGTGCCGTAGGTGATGTCGCACTGATACTGCTCCCGGCGCACGCTGGAGGGCTGGTCGTTTTGGATGCATCCGATGGTCAGGCCGATGAAGCGGTAGAGATGTCCCATCCACTCCGAGTCACGGCGTGCAAGGTAGTCATTCACGGTGATCACGTGCACGCCGCGGCCAGTCAATGCATTGAGCGCCACCGGCAGCGTGGCCACCAGGGTCTTGCCTTCGCCCGTTGCCATTTCCGCGATCATGCCGCGATGCAGCGCGATGCCGCCGATCAGCTGCACGTCAAAGTGCACCATGTTCCAGGTCAATGGCTGGTCCGTGACCATCACGGTCTGGCCGCATAGACGCCGCGCTGCGTTCTTCACCACCGCGTAGACCTCGGGCAGAATCTCCTCCAGAATCTGCTGCTCGCGGGCGGCGAAGTCCGGACGGGCCGCTTCCCAATCGCGCTGGGCGGAAATGATCAACTCCTTCTTTTCATCCAGGCCCATCGTGCGGCTGGCTGCATCACGCAGCGGCGCCCCATTCAGCTTGGGGAAATGCACGTGCAGCCGGTCGAAGCAATCCGCGAGTCCGATCAGGCAGTCGTTGACGGCGGGTTCATCCGCCATGCGGAGCGCCACGCCACCGAGGATGAAGGGCGTGTGGAACGCTTTGAACTGTTCCTTCCACTTCGTCGTGCGTTCACGCAGAGCTTCCTCCGGCTCCGCCTGCAGGCCCTGCTCGATGCGGTTGATCTCGGCCACTACCGGTTGCAGGCGCTTGATCGTGCGCTGGTTCTTGGAGCCGATGACTTTCTTGATGATCCAGGTGAACATGAGTGGAGGGAATGGAGGGCCGCCGGTTGAGGCCGGAAGTTGGGGGGCTGACTATCTTGACCGGATATGGCTGGAGCGCAAGCGGGGGGGTTTCGGGGGCTGGCGGCGCCAGGTGGACCGGCCTTGTGCTCAAACGTAACGTCTGCCGGGTGATTCCTGGATTCTGGGTCTCTTTGGAATCTGCCGTTTCCCGGCGGCTCAGTTAGCAGGAACAGGCGCCCGCATGCCGGTCGGCGGGCTGAAACTTCGTCTTGCAGGATGATTGCCGCCGCGCGTGACTGGCGCCCCGCGACCTCTCAATGACCGATTCCCGACCGCATGTTATCAGCCTGTGTGGCACGTATTTGAAGCCTGAGATGCAGTCGATCTACCGGCAGATCGCCGGCCTGCGCCAGGTGCGCACCACGGTGTATGCGCAGTGGCTGGAGAATGTGGAGATGTTTCCCTTCGATGCGATTACGCCGCTGACGAAGCTGCATCATCGAGCGCGCGGGAATTTTCTGCTGCGCTTCTGGTATAAGTATGTGGTGCGCCAGTGGCCGCCGCCGGTGGCGATCAACAAATTCATCGGCCCGTGTCATCCGTGGGACCTGATCGACAAGCTCAAGGCGGATCAACCTGATCTCGTGCATGCTTACTACGGACACAAAGCAGCGGGCTATCTGCCCATGCTGAAAGAGTGGGGAGGGCCGTTCATCGTGTCTTTCCACGGTGTCGATGTGGCGAAGGACATGGACAAGCCGGAGCACCGCGCGGCGATCGGGGAAGTGTTTGAGCGCTCCGAACTGGTGCTCGCGCGCAGTCAGTCCTTGCTGGAGCGCGTCGCTGCTCTGGGCTGCCCGCGGGAAAAATTGCGATTGAACCGCACACCCATACCGATGGATCATCTCCCGGCTGCGGTCCGCACGCCGCCGGCCGATGGCGCCTGGAAGCTGGTGCAGGCCTGCCGGTTGATCGCGAAGAAGGGCCTCATGACCGCCATCACCGCGATGCGCCTGATCGTGGAGCGTTACCCGCGCGCAACGTTTGTGATCTGCGGCACCGGCCCGCAGGAGGAGAAACTTCACGCGGCCATCGCGGAGGCTGGTCTCGGTCAGAATGTGCTGCTCCCTGGCTGGCTTCCTCAAAGCGAGCTTTTGGAGCATTACCGCACCGCGCACGTCTTTTTGCATCCCAGCGAACTGACCAAAGAAGGGGATCAGGAAGGAATCCCCAATTCGATGCTGGAGGCGATGGCTACCGGCCTTCCGGTGATGGCTACGAAACATGGTGGCATTCCTGAAGCCGTGACGGACGGGCTTGATGGATTGCTCGTGTCTGAGAAAGATGCGCCGGCTCTGGCGGCGGCGGTGATGCGGACGTTCGACGATCCGGCGCTGCTTTCACGGATGTCCCGAAATGCGGCGCAGTCCGTGCGCGCGAGTTTTGAAGCCGGCGGTCAAATTGCCCGGCTCGAAGCGATGTATCTGGAGGCCATCGGCTCCTTTTCGGCGCGCCATCCTGGCCGGCAACCGCCGCCGTAGGCGCTGTCTGCTGTGGTAAAAATTGCTACGCCACGAAGCATTAGCGATCCATCCAATCAGCATTAGTCTCGCTCATAGTCTTGTGCGCCGCCACCGCCGCCGTCATCGCGATGCTCCCGAAGCGCACATGCCGTTTTCACAACCTCCTAGCGCAGTGTTTTGAGGCGCGACTCTCCCCGTCGCGCCCCCCGGACGCGCCGCCTTCCTCTGACTTTCAAAGTGCCGTTATTCAATCTGCTCCGCCGTGCTGGATTTTCCTTGGGCAGCCATAGGGGAACCAAGAAACCCCGCCCCGTCGTCGAGTCTTCCGTTATCATCGTATTCGGCGCCGGGAAGAATGGTTCTGCGACTTTGTATGGCAGCTTCCACCGATCGAAGACGCAGTATCCACGGCTGGTCATGGAGGGATCGGAGGCGCAACGAAACAATGTGTTTCATGTGCACCATGCGGAAAGCCTGCACCGCCTGATGCGGATCTTCTCCGGCCAGCCGTTGAAGCTTGTTTATCCCGTGCGTCAAAACATCGAACGCCAGATCGCATCGGCGTTCGTCCAATACGTGTCCAAGCTCTCGCAGCGGGAAGATCATCTTGGCCTGGATCCTCAGCAGTCCGGCTGCGAGAACCTGCCGGAGACTGTGCTCGCCGATGCTCTCGATCGCTACATCGAGGTGCGGGATTTTACGCGCGCACTAGCGGCATGGCACCGGGAAGCCCACGCCCTGGTCGATCCCGGCACTGAGCCGCTTATCGATGCGCGGGTATGTGGCGCCCAGCCGCTGGAACTTCTGCTGCTGACGACCGAGCGGATCAACCAATCAGTCGAGGCACTCACGCATTTCTCAGCGCCTGGCAAGTTCACGCTCAGACAGACCAACAAGACGCCCGAGCAATTCAATCGAGTGCTGAGGATCGCCGAGAGCCGCGTTCGCGCGCAACACAGCGAACGTGTTGCCGCGGTGCGCCAGGAGTTCCCGCATTTGTATCCAATCAGGCCGGATGCTTGAGGCATCTCCTCCAGCGGTGCGCCAAGAATGACGCAACAAAACCCCGCGCCTGGGCGCGGGTCTTGCTACGTTGTGCGCTCGATGACGCGACACGACACTCTTCTCTCCTGGATCAATGAAATCAAAAACCTCTGCCAGCCGGACTCGGTTCGCTGGTGTGACGGCACGCAGGGAGAATATGACGAGCTCTGCGCGTTGCTGGTTGGCAATGGCACTTTCCGAAAGTTGAGCGAGGCGAAGCGGCCCAATTCGTATCTCGCCTGGTCTGATCCGAATGATGTCGCACGCGTCGAGGATCGCACGTTCATCTGCTCCAAACGCGCGATCGATGCGGGTCCCACCAACAATTGGACCGAGCCGGGCCAGATGAAAACCACGCTGCGCGGCCTCTTCGACGGCTGCATGAAGGGCCGCACGATGTATGTGGTGCCCTTCTGCATGGGTCCGCTCGGTTCGCCATTCTCGGTCATCGGCGTCGAACTTACCGACTCGCCCTACGTGGTCGTCAGCATGAAGATCATGACGCGCATGGGGCGCGCTGTGCTTGATCAACTCGGCGAAGGCGGCGAATTCGTGCCCTGTCTGCACAGCGTCGGCAAGCCGCTGCATCCTGGTGAAAAAGACGTGCCGTGGCCGTGCAGCGACACGAAATACATCGTGCACTTCCCCGAGGAGCGATCCATCTGGAGCTTCGGCAGCGGCTATGGCGGCAATGCCTTGTTAGGCAAAAAGTGTCTCGCCCTTCGCATCGCCAGTGTGATGGGGCGCGATCAGGGCTGGCTGGCGGAGCACATGCTCATCAGCGGCGTTCAATCGCCGGACGGTCGCAAAACCTATGTCGCCGCCGCCTTCCCCAGCGCCTGCGGGAAGACGAACTTTGCGATGCTCGTTCCGCCCAAAACCTACGAGGGCTGGAAGGTCACCACCGTGGGAGACGACATCGCCTGGCTGCGTCCCGGCCAGGACGGCAGGCTGTGGGCTACCAACCCCGAAGCCGGCTACTTCGGCGTCGCGCCGGGCACCTCTTGGGAAAGCAACCCGAACGCGATGTCCACTATCCAGGCCAATACTATCTTCACCAATGTCGCCCTCACGGATGACGGCGATGTGTGGTGGGAAGGCATGACCAAAGAGCCGCCCGCGCACCTCACAGACTGGCGCGGTCACAGCTGGACGCCGGATTGCGGACGCCTTTCCTCCCATCCCAACAGCCGCTTCACCGCCCCCGCGTCCCAATGCCCTACGATCGACCCCGAGTGGGAGAAGCCGGAAGGCGTGCCGATCGATGCGATCATCTTTGGCGGTCGCCGTGCGACGACGATGCCGCTTGTGTTCCAGGCCTTCAATTGGGTGCATGGCGTATTCCTCGGCGCGAACATGGGCAGCGAGACGACCGCAGCCGCGGCTGGAGCCGTGGGCAAAGTTCGCCGTGACCCCATGGCGATGCTCCCCTTCTGCGGCTACAACATGGGCGACTACTTCTCGCACTGGCTCTCCATGCGCCGCCGCATTTCCGATCCGCCGCGTGTGTTCCATGTGAACTGGTTCCGCAAGAGCGCGGACGGGCACTTTCTCTGGCCCGGCTTCGGCGAAAACATGCGCGTGCTCGAATGGATCGCCAAACGCTGCCGTGGAGAGGGCCGCGGTCACGAAACCGAACTCGGCTGGATGCCGCGCTACGATGAGATGACCTGGCGGGGCATGGAGAGCTTCACCGAAGAGGACTTCGCGCGTGTCATGAACTACGACCCCAAAGAATTCCGCCAGGAAGTGCTCTCCGCCGAAGAGCTGTCCATTGACCTCTACGATCATTTGCCGAAAGAGATCGTGTTTCAGCGGCAGCTGCTCGTGGGGCGTTTGTAGCCCGGCACGCGGTGCTGCGTATTCTCCAAAACCATGCACCGCAGCCTCTTCATCGCCTTCTTGTTCGCAGCGTCGGTTCGTGCCGACATCGAAATCAGCCTCGAAGCCGGAACGCCCATCGCGAATCTTCAGCTCGCGCGGGATGCCGTGCGCGCGCAGCGAAAAGCCGGCAAAACCGGCCACGCCACGATCTGGGTGGATGAAGGCATGCACTTGCAGCGCGAGACTCTGACGCTCGATGCGCAGGACTCCGACCTCACCATCAGCGGGGTGACGGATCGGCCCGCCACCTTCATTGGTGCGCCAGTGGTCACTGGTTTTGCCAAACACGAAGGCAGCATCGTGAAGGCCGATGTCTTGGCTTTCATCAGGAAGGGAAGCAAATATCGCCAGGTGCTGTGCAATGGCGAGCGCATGGTCCTCGCGCGCTGGCCGAACTTTGACGCCAAGGACCCGCTCTACGGCGGCTGGGCTTTTCTCGACGACATTCCACACGCGGTCATCGAGCAGCATCAATGGAAGCAGGAAGCCTATCTCAAGCCGCAGGATGTGCGCACGTGGGCGCATCCCGAGGACGTGGAGCTCGACATCTTCGCGCAGTATGGCTGGTGGAATTTCATCGAGCCGGTTAAGTCCATCGATCCCACGACGCGCAAGCTCACGCTGGCGAAGAAGTGCAGCTACGATCTGCACCCGCACAACCGCTTCCACTTCCAGAACGCGCTCGAAGAACTTGATGCGCCGGGCGAGTGGTATCTCGATCCGCGCACCGGCACGCTCTATGCGTGGCCGGCGGAAGCGAAATGCGAGGTGCGCCTCGTCACGCTCGACAGCTTCATCAAACTGAACCCCGACGCCAAGAACATCAGCATCGAGCGGCTGTCGTTCACCGGCTGCAATGCCACGGCGGTCACGATGACGAAGACCGCGAACTGCCGCGTCGCCGGCTGCACCTTCGTGAACATTGGCGACTTCTCCGGCAGCGCGATCGGTATCAGTGGCGGCAGTGACAATGCCGCGATCGGCAACGACATCAGCTACACCGGCAGCAACGGCATCAGCCTCAGCGGCGGCGACCGCATCACGCTCACAGCCTGCAACAACAAGGCGCACAACAACCACATCCATCACATCGGCGTGTTCAACAAGAACGCCTGCGGCGTCGGTGCCACCGGCACAGGCATCACCATCTCGCACAACCTCATCCACGACGGCCCGCGCATGGCCGTGCAGATGGGCGGCAACAACATCATCGTCGAATACAACCACATGCATCACGTGATGCTGGAGACGCAGGACGGCGGTGCGATCTACACCGGCGGTCGCGACTGGATCAGCTCGCGCGGCAGCGCGTGGCGTTACAATCGCATCCACGACATCATCGGCGTCGGCCAGGAATCCGACGGCCTGCATCACCCGTGGTTCACCTTCGGCCTCTACCCGGACGACAACACCGGCGGCGTCGATATGATCGGCAATCTCGTCTATCGCTGCGACTGGACGCCGATCCACATGCACAACTCGCGCGACTGCATCGTCGAGAACAACATCTTTGCCCTCGGCAACAAGTTCCAGTTCGACCTGCATGGCTGGACCAAGGACCAGCACTACTGGATCGATCACGGCCCGACGATGATCAAAGGCTGGGAGTCGGTGAAGGATCAACCCGCATGGAAGAACATGCGCGGCATGGACCTCGATCCGCGCAATGCCTTTCACGACGATGGCACGATGATGAGCGGCGACGTGGTGAAGCACAACATCATGTATGCCGACAAAGCCGGCGTGAAGTATGGCGACCTGCGCAATGTCTCCCCGAAGTGGAACACGATTGACGAAAACCTCGCGTGGAATGCCGCCGGCCCCGTCGTCACCGGCATCAACAAGGTCGGCCCCGACATGGGCGAGCCCTTGCTCGTGGAGAACTTCGACAAGGCCGAGCCCGGCAAGACACCGAAGGGCTGGGGCTTCAATCATCATCCCGCCGGCGTGAAGCTCGTCGCCATCGACGGCACGCTGCGCGCAGACTGCGGCCCGAACACCGATCCCAAAAACAGCCACACCGTCTTCCACAGTCCCGACCTGCCGATCAAACCCGGTGCCGCGTATCGCGTGCGCTTGAAGGTGAAGAGCAGCGAGCCAACGAGCCGCATCGGTCTCGCGCTTGCCTCGTTTGAAAGTGGCAAAGGCTACTGGCAGACCAACGGCACCACCGTGAATGCCACAAGCGAGTGGCAGGAAGTCGAAGCCACGGGCCGCATGCCGAAGCAAGGCGAGTCACAGTGGAAGGACTGGATGAAAACCTTCTGGCTGCGCGTGGACTGCCACAATGAGGCGGGCCAGGTGTTCATCGACGACGTGCGCATCACTGAAGCCGCGCCGATGGATGAATGGAAGTCCTGGCAGGAAGCCGGCTGGGACCAGCACAGCATCGTCGCCGATCCGTTGTTCGTCGATGTCAGCAAGGACGACTTCCGTCTGCGTCCCGAATCCCCTGCGATCACGAAACTGGGCTTCAAACCGTTGCCGATTGATGAGATGGGTCTCGTCAAAGACGAATGGCGCACCCGCTAGGGTGCCACACTGCGGGACCAGAAATGTCGCCCTTGTGCCGCTGGCGTCCGTAGAGCAAAGTCATCTGTGCAAATACTTCTCGCCACCCTTTGTGACTTCGCCGCGGACTACCAGGGCAAGCTCTGCATCCTCGGCGCCTTCGATACGCTGTGCACGCGGGAGTTTCCCGTGGCACATCCGCAGTGCTCGTTCGCACTGCGTTTCTTCTTCGATCCGGAGGACCATGGCGTTTACAACATGACGATCCGGGCGCTCGGCCCCGAGGACGAGGATATCATGCCGCCGTTCGAGGCGAAGATCGATGCCAGCTTTCCAGCCGGAGGGCCTCCGTTCGTTACGCGCAACATTGTCCTCAACCTGCAGCGGATGAAGTTTGAGAAGCCGGGCCTGTATCGCTTCGTGGTGGAGCATGATGGCGACGAGATCAGCAGCGTGCCGTTGCGCGTAACCTTGTATCAGGATCCGCAGCGGCAGCCCTTCCAAGGTGAGGGTCCTTTCGGCTGACGGCTGCACCCCGGTTCGCCAGGAGGCGGTTTTGGAGCCTGGTGGTGCAATTGGCTTGTTGATCGAATGTTATGAATTCGCAGGACGCGCAAACAAAGATCGCCCGCACGCCGGTGCGACAGCTCTCCGTATTCCTCGAAAACCGTGTGGGTGCGATGATGGCCCTCATTCGGATGCTGCATGAAAACCACGTGGAAGTGCTTGGCATGGCGCTGCAAGAGGCCGCCGAACTGACCATTCTGCGCATGGTGTTGAGCGACCCTGATTCCGCGCAGGCGCTGTTCATGGAGAAGGGCATCCCCTACACGGAGACGCACGTGGTCGTGGTGGAACTGATCGAAGGCGCGCATGATCTCTGCCATGCGCTGAGTATGCTGCTCACTGCTGAGATCAACGTGCGCTCGTGCTACCCGCTGCTCAATCGCCCGCACCTGGGCGCCTTGCTGGCTCTCCACCTGGACGATCCTGATGTGGGAGCCGACGCCCTAAACAATGGTGGTTTCAAAGTGCTCACCCAGGAAGGGCTGAGCAGGTAGGGCCAGGCGTTGCTGGCTGCTAAGCTGATGCATTCGGGCACATCGCGATCACGCGCATCCTTGGACGCGTGATCGTAATCACCAGGCGATCGCCAGGGCAGCACCGTCCGGTTCGCGCAACGGGTTTCGTGTCCAAAGCCGGGTCTTGTTTTGGAATGCCCGCCTGAAGATGTTCGATGCCGTCGTCGTCATGAACTCTGTATTCAATCTGCGGTGCCAAAGCTGCGGCTCTTCGCTCCAAATACCCGAGGGCTCGCGCTATGTCACCTGCGCCTACTGCGGCACTGCGCTGCAAATCGTTCAGGATGCCACGACGATTCGGACCGAGGCGCTCGGCGATATTCAGCGCAATTCGTTCGCCACCGTCCGCCAGCTCCAAATCCTCGAGATTCAGAACGACATTGCGCGCCTGGATCGGGAGCGGGAGCTGGCGCAGCAGCGCCGCATGCGCCACCACGTGCGCCCCGAACATTTGATCATCGCGGGAGTGTTTTTGCTGCCTGCGGCGTTGATGATCGTATCCCTGATCATCACGGTTCCTGTGCAAACAGTCACCGATCTGATCCATGTGCGCCGGATTGTGGACATCCCGTTCGGCGGACTGTTTTTTACAGCGGTTATCGCGGTGGCTGCGATCTGGCTGGCAAAGCAGTTTCCGAAATGGAAGGCGCGGCATCGCAATTCCGATGCCGAACGCGCGCAGTTGTTGCTTGAACTGGAGCAACTCCGCCGAGCCCGCGCATGCCCGCCACCGCTGCCGCAAGCACTCAGGAGTCAGCAAACAGGACGGTAGCGGGCGAGCGCCTTACCTGGCCTTCTTCGCCGCCGCACGCTCCAGCAGAGGCGCGAGGGATTTGCCGCTGTGCCACAAATCGTAGCGCGCATCCGCGATGGCATTGAAATGATCGTTCAATCGCTTTGCGAGTTCATCTCGCAGAGCGCTCGACGATGCATCGTCGATCAGATTGTGCTGCTCGCCGGGATCGGCCTTCAAATCGTAGAGTTCGTTCAGCGGTCCGTCTTTGCGCAGGATGAGCTTTGCCCATTTCGTGCGAATGCAGCGCAGGTCTTCGAACTCGTAGTAGATGGTGTCGTCCCAGCCCGCGAGCGGCTGGCCGTGCAGGGCAGGGGAGTAGTCGTGGCCGGAGAGCTTCTGCTGCGCGGGCAGCGTGGGTTTGATCTGCAAATGCGCGAGCAGGGTGGGAAAGAAGTCGAGGTGGCTGACCTGTTCGTTCACGACGGCGGGTTTGATGCGGCCCGGCTGCCACCAGATCAATGGCACGCGCATGGTGGGATCGAAGGCGTTCTTCGGACGCGTGTGATCGCCCATGCCCCAGAGTCCGTGCTGGCCGCCGGACCAGCCGTTGTCACCAGCGAAAACGATGAGCGTGTTGTCGAGCTGGCCAATGCTTTCGAGCTTCGCGAGCAGTTCGCCGACGCCATCGTCAATGGTGGTGAGTTCGGCACCGTAGCGGCGGATGCACACGTTGTTGTTGAGGTAGTCTTTGTTGTTAAACTGCCACTCGTGCATCTGCGAGCGGGGGAACGAAGGCATCGGCGCGTCCGCGTAATCCTGCCAGTGCGGCGCGCGCTCGTGATCTCGCTCCTGCGCTGGGCCTAGGCCGTATGGACCATTGAAGGGCAGATACAGGAAGAAGGGCTTGTCCTTGCTCTCCTCGATGAATTGCAACGCATGCTGCCGCCAGAGCAGCGTGAGGTGCGTGGGTTCTTTGCGCAGCACGCCGCCTTCGAGCACTTCACCATCGAAGAACGTGGCGGTGCTGCCCGCAGGCATGGTGATCCAGTGATCGGTGAAGCTCTCCTGCGGTGTGTAGCTGCCGCCGAGATGCCATTTGCCGATCATGCCGCAGCGATAGCCGCGGCTCTTGAAGATCTCACCGAGCGTCGTCCATTCGCCGATCACACACTGCGTGGCGGCGTCCGTGCCAGACATGTCTTTGCCGAGAAAGGAGTGCACGCCGTGCTGCGATGGCATGAGGCCGGTGAGCAGCGTGGCGCGGTTCGGCGAGCACACGGGATTCGCCGCATACGCATTGTCGAAGCGCACGCCCTCCCGCGCGAGCCGGTCGATGTTCGGCGTGCGGATGTCTTTGTTCCCGTAGCAGCCGAGCGTCCACTCACCTTGGTTGTCGGTGAGGATGAAGATGACGTTTGGCTCGCGAGCCGCGGCCGAAGCGAGTCCGGCCGCAGCGATAATGGAGGCGAGCACGGTTTTCATGCTTCACTCCAGCGGCAGGAAGCGGATGCAAACGCAGCCGCCGACATGCACTTCCTTTCCAGTGGGCGCGATGTCACCGGTGGCGGCATCGACTTTGAAGACGACGATGTTGCCGCTGTCCTGATGCGCGCAGAGCAGCCACTGGCCATCAGGCGTGATGTTGAAGTTGCGGGGAATGTTGCCGCCGCTGGGCGTGTTGCCCAGATGCGTGAGCTTGCCTGTGGCTTCGTCAAAGCTGAAGCGCGCGATGGTGTCGTGCGTGCGGCAGGAGACATAGACGAACTTGCCATTCGGATGCACGCGCGTCTCGGCGGTGGAGAAGCGCGCCTCCCACGGCACGTCTTTGGGCAGGCAGGACACGGTGTCCAGGCGCGTGATCGCACCCTTTTCCGAGTCGTATTGGAACACGGTGCAGGTGAGGGAGATTTCGTTGTTCACGAACAGGTATTTGCCGCCGGGATGCCAGGCGAGATGCCGCGGACCGCTGCGTGGTGGCAGAATGCCTTCGCCGTGGGGCTCGAACTTGCCCGTCGGCGCATCGACTTTGTAGATGAGCACTTTGTCCAGGCCGAGATCGCACACGAAGGCGAAGCGTCCGTCCGGGCTCCAGTTCACGCTGTGCGCGTGCGGGCCGCCTTGACGCTTTTTATCGGCCACGGGGCCGGCATGCTGGTGGAAGCTGGCAGCTTCGGAGAGCGAGCCATCGTCCTTGATCTGATACGAGGCGCAACTGCCGCCGCCGTAATTGGCCACACCGGCGACGCGGCCCGTTTTGTCCACGTTCACGTGGCAGGGACCGGCACCGACGGAGGACACTTGATTGATCAATTTCAGATCGCCCGATGGCAATGTGATGCTGAACGCGGTCACACCGCCGCCTTTCTGCTTCGCATCTCCCATCTCGCCGACGGCATACAAATACTTCTTCGACGGATGAATCTCCAGGAAGCTGGGGCTGGCGGTTTCGATGGCGAGCACCGGTTCGCTGAGCGCGCCCGTGGCGGCATCGAAAGTGGAGCGGTAGATGCCTTTGCTGCCAGACTTCGCGTTGGTGTAGGGACCAAAGTAGACAAGCATGTTCGAAGAGGCGGCAAAAGAGGGGCGCGGCAGCATAGTGGCGGCGGCGCTGAGAATGGCGGTGCTGGTGAAGTGACGGCGGTTCATGATCGGAGACGATCACACACTACGCAGCGGGGAGTTGGCAAGCTTGCAAACCGCACCGTATCAGTTTGTCGAACCCCGATCCCGCAGCAGGCTAGTTTTCGCCGTAGGTGCCGATTGCGCGCGGCGCCTTGCCGGCCTCCACCACAAACACTTCGCAACTGGTGGCGAGGGGATCGCTCTCAAAACGATGTCGCAGATCGTCCGCGAACTCGGCCAGCAGTTCCGGCTTGGCGGGAAACAGGTAGAGGCTGTGCCTGTCGGGTGTCACAGCCCAGACCTCGCCGCCGAACACCTTGCTCACCAGCTTCGCCAGCGATGGCGCCACGAGCAGGGTGGCGATAAGCGGACTCTCGCCGCGATAGACCGCGTAACGCGTCTTGCCTGTCTCATCCTTGATGAACTCGGGCATGATTTTCGCCAGTCGCGCCTCGGCCGCAGCCACGGCTCGTTCGGTGAAGGTCTCCACGCTGATACCGAGCCTGGCGAACTCATCCTTGTCATAGAGATGCACTCCTGAAGCATCACCAATCTCATACGCCGGGGTCAGCACCGTGCGTTTGGCACCCTCAAGGACGCGCGAGTGGGAACTGCGCAGCGCATGGGGCTCGGGCATCAGCAGGTAGAGTTCGCGTTTTGTGGGTGCAGTCTGGGCCGGCAGCAGAAGCTGCGGCAGCAACAGCAGAACCAGGGCGCGCAGGTGGAAAGACATGCGGGGCATCCTAGGCGGCGGGGCGGGAGGTTCAATCTTCCACTTGCCTCGCTTCCCGATCACTGCCCCTGCTCTCCGCCATGATCGCTTTCCTGCGCGGCCGTGTCGCCGACTCCCTGCCAAACACTGTGACAGTGGACGTGAACGGCGTCGGTTACGCTGTGCTGATTCCTCTCTCCACCTATGACAGGCTGCCAGCGCCAGGTGGCGAAGTGCAGCTGCTCACGCACTATCATGTGACTGATCGCGACCATTCCCTCTATGGCTTCCTCACCGCTGAGGAGAGGGATTTGTTCCGGCTGCTGATCGATCGCGTCTCGGGAATCGGGCCTAAGATGGGGCTCGCAGTGCTCAGTGGCATGCCCGTGGCAGCATTCAAAGATGCGGTGATTCGCGAGGACGTGGCCGCGCTCTCCAAAATCAGCGGAGTGGGACGCAAGACTGCGGAGCGCATCGTGCTGGAACTCAAGGACAAGGTCGGCGTGACCAGTGCCTGGCAGGACGCGCGATCCACCGCTCCCGCGGACACGGCTAAAGCCGCACAGAACGATGCCGTGCTGGCACTCATCGCGCTCGGCTACAAACAGGCAGAAGCGCAGAAAGCCGTGCAGGCAGCCTGCAAGTCACCATCCCTGACGGACGGCCCTGCGCCAGATGCGCATCGTTTGGTGAGAGAAGCGCTGCGCAGCTTGAACTGAATGACGATTCATGACCCACCAGCTCGCCGGCAGCTGCAGTGAACGGCATCCCGATCAGAGCCGGTGATTAGGTAAAGCCAGCTAATTCCCATGTTTGGAGTCGAGAATGCAGGTCCTATGCATTTCCACCGTGCACTCATCAGAATCTCACCCGGTCAGAGGCTCGGAGTCAAAGCAGGCGAACCTGCGCAATAACATACATAATCAATGGATTGCAGAGGGCACATGCTGGGACCATCTGCTCGGTCCCTTGAGTGTCAGGCATCCATTCTTCTTGTCATTCCTAATGAAGTTGCTAATGAATGGCTTGCCTCCCCAATAAACCGAACAAGACAGACTGGACTCATCTCGTGAAACACAAAATCTATATTCTGGACGATCATCCGATCGTCATTGAAGGACTGACTAAAGTCATCAATCAACAAGACGATTTGCAGGTCGTGGGCAGCACGGAGGATGCGACCCTCGCACTTCAGCAAATCGCAAAGCTCAAGCCCGACATCGTGGTGCTCGACATCACATTGCGTGATCGCAGCGGCGTGGACATGATCAAAAAGATCAAGACATCGTCCCCCAACACCCATGTGCTGGTCTATTCCATGCATGATGAAAACGTCTATGCAGAGCGCTGCTTGCGCGCCGGCGCCATGGGCTACTTGATGAAGAGTGAAGGCGGTGCCCGCGTCGTGCAGGGGCTGCGTCAGCTCCTCACCGGGAGCTTCTGCTTCAGTGCCAATCTCATCGGCAGCATCGTCAGCGGTGGCGGTCCTCGCACGGGCGCGCGCGGTGAGCCCGGGCGTTTGCTGAGCGATCGCCAGCTCGAGGTCTTTGAGATGGTCGGTCGCGGATTTGACTCGCATGAGATTGCCGAAAAGCTTCAGCTCAGCGCCAAGACGGTGGATGCCCACAAGGCCAACATCCGCCAAAAGCTGGGCCTTGCCTCCGCGCGCGAACTTCTGATGGAAGCCGTTCGCTGGGTGGAGAAATAGATTTCACAGCACGCCTTCTTTTTTTACAAACACGTCCGCCATCACCATGGCGGACGTTTTTGTTTTTGCGGTTCGCAAGTATTCACGCTGCGGACACGGACAACCAATCGGGCTGCCTCTCTGCAAACGCGGCCACCTCGTCGAACAACACGTCGCGCGAAATCGTTGGTTTCCAGTTCCATGCATTCCGTGCTCGGGCGTCATCCAGGATGAGCCACGGAATGTCGAAGGGCCTCACCGCGCCGCTGCGCTCCACAGCATGCTCGTAACCGAAGCGACGTGCAGCATACGCACTGAGTTCCGCGAGTGAGAATGCACTCTCAGAGCCGCCGCTGACATTCGCAAGCCGGGGCGCATCTGCCGAGGGCGATCGCATCTGCTTCAAGAGCAGATCAGCGAGATCCCGTGGATGCAGCATATCACGCACCTGCCGGCCCGCGCCCTCGAAACCCAGATATTTCAGTGCCTTCCTCTCGCGCCACGAATGCAGCCAGTAGGCAACGATGCCTTGATCGGCACGACCAAATTGCCCCGCGCCCGCCATCACGCCACAGCGGTTGATCCACACTGGCAGCTTGAACGTGTGATGATACTCCAGAGCCAGGTCTTCGCTCATCTTCTTGCTCACGCCGTAAAGTGACAGCGGTGGTTCAGTGCTGAATGCTTCGCTGACACCACCGCATGAAACCCCGACGGGTAAAGACTTGCTTTCATCGAGCGAGAATCGTTCGCTTTCAGCGCGCAATGGCAGCGCGCACAGCGGAGGTATCGAATACACGCGGCTCGTGCTGAGCAGAATGAAGCCCGTGCCGCGCGCCCGGCAGAACTCGAGCATCTGCATCGTTCCGCCGAGATTATGCTCCACAAGCTGGCGGCTGCTGGTGCGGCCATCCACCCCGGCGAGCACGCTCGGATTCGCCGCGGCATCGATCACCCAATCGACGTCCGGCAGCGGCTCGAAGTCGCTCGCGGCCCGCACGTCGCCATGGATCACACGGACGCCGATGCCTTGAAGCTTTGCGCGGTTCAGTTCGCTGCCTGGCCGGCAAAAATTGTCGATGCCCACGAGAGTCGCATTTGCGAGGGCCTCGCGGAAGCGGTGGATAACATTGCTGCCCACGAACCCGCAGGCACCAGTAACGAGAATGCGCATGAGCGCAGACTTGAGCCGGTGTGATTGGCTTGCAACCGCCTTTCTGCTTGCCGAAGCGCACCCGATACCGGTAGTTCGCGGTCCTTTTCGCCAACCCCAAAACACACGCCCCATGTCCGACACCAAGCCAGATCCCATCGCGCAAATGGAGAAGATCGTCTCCCTCTGCAAGCGCCGCGGCTTCATCTACCCGAGCAGCGAGATCTATGGCGGTTGCGGCGGCGTGTGGGACTACGGCCCGCTGGGCGCAGAGCTGAAGCGCAACCTGCGCGAAGCCTGGTGGCGTGCGATGACGCGCGATCGCGAAGACATCCTCGGCCTCGACGCATGTATCCTCATGAATCCCGCGATCTGGAAGGCGTCCGGTCACGTGGACACCTTCGCTGACATGATGCGCGAGTGCTCGCTGACGAACAAGCGTGTGCGCGCCGATCACGTCGAAGCACAAGCTGGCACGGTGATGCAATTCACCGGCGCGAGGGCCGCGAACGGCTGGAGCATCAGCCGCCAGATCACCGTCTTGATGAAGCAAGGCGAGCACATCGAGAGCTTCCGCAAGCGCGTGCGTGCACTGATCGGTCAGAACGCTGGCGCCGCTGCGGGCAAGGCCGAGGAGATCGAATTGCTCGGCGAGCAGAAGATCGAAGTCGTTACCGCCAGCGTGGATTTCCACCCAGAGTCGTGCGGCCTGCTCGGCGAATCGCGTCCGTTCAATCTCATGCTGCGCACTTACCTCGGCCCGACCGCGACCGAGGCCGATGTGACCTACCTGCGCCCCGAGACCGCACAGGCGATCTTCGCGCAGTTCAAGAACGTGTTCGACTCCTCGCGTGTGAAGGTGCCCTTCGGCATCTGCCAGATCGGCAAGGCCTTCCGCAACGAAGTCACGCCGAAGAACTTCACTTTTCGCTCACGCGAGTTCGAGCAGATGGAACTCGAGTTCTTCATCAAGCCTGACGAAGCCGTGGAGATCATCTCCGGCGAGGTTGCGAAGTGGACTGACGGCGCTGACCTCAGCGAACCGCAGCCGAACTGGGGCTGGGAAATGTGGCATCAATATTGGGTAGCCGAACGAAAGAAGTTCTACCAGAGCATCGGCCTCGGCGACGTGCTGAAAGACTACTGGCAAACGAAAGACGACCTCGCGCACTATGCCCGCGCTTGCGTGGACATCCTGTGCGAATTCCCCTTCGGCACCGAGGAACTGGAAGGCATCGCCGCGCGTGGCGAGTTCGATTTGTCCCAGCACCAAAAGCACAGCGGCAAGACGCAGGAAGTCTTCGACGAAGACCTCAAAAACGCCGCCGCCAAGCTCACGCCCGAGCAGAAGGAAGCGCTCATCCAGAAGCGCCTCGCTGCCGAGAACAGCAAGGTCAAAGGCGAGCCCATGCCCGAAGCCGACGTGCGTGCCTGGTTCGAGCGCCTCTTCAAAGGCAACTACGTCCCGCACGTCATCGAGCCCTCCGCCGGCCTCGACCGCATGGCGCTGGCCGTCATCGCCAAGGCCTTCGATGAGACCGTCAAGATCGACGACAAAGGCAAGAGCGAGACCATCACCGTCCTGCGCTTCCATCCACGCGTCGCGCCGATCAAGTGCGGTGTCTTCCCGCTGCTGAAGAACAAGCCCGAACTCGTGGCCAAAGCCCGCGAAGTCTATGCGCTGCTCAAGCCGCACATGAACTGCTTCTACGACGAGACTGCGTCCATCGGCCGCCGCTACGCGAGACAAGACGAAGCCGGAACCCCATTCGGCGTGACCATCGACTTCGACACCCTCGGGGAGAAGCCCGAGCTGCTCAACACCGTCACCGTCCGCGAACGCGACAGCAACGCCCAGCACCGCATCTCGATCAGCGACTTGCTGGGTTGGTTGCAGGCACGCCTGTAGAACGAGTTTTCAATTCGTAAGCTGGTTTGGCGAGTTTGTAACTCGCCTCGCCGGGTTTCAAACCCGGCGCACCAGTTTACGAGATACAATCTCGTTCTACCCCTTCAGCCGCACGCGCACCAGCAAGTCGTTCAACGCCGCGCGCGTCTCGTCGCTGGGCATCTCGCGCAGTGAAGAAGCATCATGAGCGGCCTGCAGCTCCCCACGCAGCCGCTCGTATTCGCCTTGGTGAAACGCCATGTCCGCATCGTCCAGGGCACCTTGCTCAGGCCCCGCGAGCTTCCGCGCTACCAAGTCGTCGATGAACGGCAGCTTGAACGTTTGATTGAGCGTTACGAGGTTCGCTTCGATCTCGCCGGTGCGCATGAGCCAGATGCCCGTGAGCAGCACGCGATACACATACAGCAGCGGCTTCACCCGACGCGGCGACTCCTTGGCAAAGAGGTTCCACTGCGTCTCGACGAAGCCGAAGTAGTGATGCGAATGATGCTTCGTGATGCAGTCGTTCGCGATGGCCTTCAACTCCTCGTGCTCCGGGGTCGTCTGCACGATCAACGGCGAGAACAACTGCTCCAGCACATAGCCATTCTTCTTCAGCAGCAGGTGGAAGAACTTCCGCACATCATGGCTCACGATGTCCATCTCCAGTCCCTCGATGATGCGCTCGTCCTGCACCGTCTCGTCCACCACCTCCAGGCCCACGACCTTCGGCAGCGGCAACACATGCACCCCACGCAAATCAACGTCCGAGTCCGGCGACGGAAACCCATACAAGTGCGCGCCACTGATTGTGGCGAAGAGCAGCGGGTAAGGCTGCGCGGCGGTGATGCGATGAAGGCGAGGGTCGATGGTCATTCGGATTGAACTGCTTGTGACGAGCCCTCGACGTCGACACTAAATCCAGCACTGCGAACGATAGCGTCGGCGTCATCTACCAAATCATCGGGAACCAAGATGCGCCGCACATGTTCCAGGGCGGGTTTGCCTCCTAGTTTTGGAATATGCAGACACATATCTACCCTTGGTTTGTTTCCGCCGCTTGGGACTTCGTTAAACCATCCATTGATCTCAACCAAAGCTGTTTTTCCCTCTTCAGACAAGAATTGCGCTGGGCAGACTTCGTTTTCAAGAAACGCATAAATTATTCGCCATTCTCTTTGCCGGTAGTAGCCCAATTCACCAACATAAGTGAGGTTTTCGGTGGGAATGGCCAGGTTCATTAAGGCCTCCAACGCGAAGGCAAATTGGCTTATTTCTGCAATGGACCCATCGGGATGTTTCAATCTCAGCCATTCAACGACTGCTGCGAAGTGATCGTCCTTGCCACTGATTCGAAGTTCGTGAATGCGACTCAAGAACTCGTGCGTCTGTGCTAAGTAGAGAGCGAGCTTACTGCCTGCTAACCCAAGGTCTGAATTTGTTTTGCTTTTGCTTGGCAGATAGAAAGCGGGAATCGCGCCTAGCGCTCTCACGGAATCAATCGTGAACTCAAGTGCAAACTCGCCAAAGTCTTTTGCGTGAGCTTGAAGTTCGCTTTGATCGAGTTCGGTGAGGCACATTCTTCTTTGCAAAGTTCGCAGCGGCTCATCTCTCCCGATATCGAATGGCATGCTTTCTGGAGTTAAAAGAAACCCAAGATCACAAAAGGATTTCAACACTTTCAGTCCATCCACAGGTGGCCGCCTTGAACTTTGCCGAGGAAAGCTGTGATAGAAATAGCGGTTACTCATGAGAAGGAGATAGCTGCTTTTCGAGCCCCAATCAAAAGCCCATTCGCCACCTCACAATCCGGCCGCTCGGGCAGCGTGGTCTCGGTGAGTGCTTGCTCGAAGTCGCGGTGCAGGGCGAGCCGCCAGGCATCGACTTGTTCCCAGGTGCGTTCGCCGTGTTTCACGGCGAGGAGTTCGTCGCGATGCTGCTCGACACGGACGGGCACGCGATGCTCGCGCAGCGTGGCGGCTCCGCTGATGAGGAGGCGGAGGAGGTGCATGGCGTGCTTCCATTTCACCTGGCCTTGGTTGCGGAGGTCTTGCTCGATCTTCTTGAACTGGCTGAGTGCGTAGCCGTTGAAGGTCTGGAAGATCATCTGCGAGAGGAAGCTCTCGCGGACGCGCAGCAGTTCGTCGGCGATGGACGTGGCCTTCTCGACGAGCGGCGAGTAGAGGCACTCCAGAATGTTCGGGTTCGCACGCAAGGCCATGACGATGAACTTCTGCAGCTCCCAGTAACAGGATTGCGTGGCATTGTCCTCGAACTGCTCGGGCGCACCGAAGAGCGACCACTGCATCTCGGCAGGAGCGAGGTAGATACCGCGCCGATCAGTATCGGACGCGTCTGTTTCCAATCCATAAGCGCGTGAGCCGACGACGCAGCGGTAGATAACGTGCGGCTCCAAATCGAAGGTCTCGGCTGCCGAGCGATCACCGAGGCGTTCTTTGAACTGCTTCAACACCTCGAACTGGTCCTTGGTCAGCGATGCCTCGAAGCCATCGGGGAAGCGGACAAGATAATGGTGCTCGTGTCCGCACGGCGTGCGCGTGACGATGCCCACTGCACCGCATGGATGCACGCAGGCGCCCTGCGAGCCGCGGATTTGGAGGCGGCTGACAACTTGAGTTCCGGCTGGAATGATGGGCGGAGGTTCTTGCACGACCGGGTGTGTTCACGGAGTGATGCCAAGTGTGCACCAGGGTCTGACAAGTAAAGCGATCAATCCAGCCGGGGAGTTCGTGTCCGTGCGGTGATTGGAATCAACACTTGCGCCTCGTCTAATAAATTGCATGCGTGTCCGTTATCCCGAATCCATGAACATCTCTACTTTCGTCTTTGTTCTTATTTTCGCGGCCAGCGGTCCAGTGATCGCTCAAGCGCCCATGAACTGGCAAAATGCCGAGCGCGAAAAGCTGCTGGCTGGTGTCGAAGCGATCCCGAGGCTCGGTTCGCCGGGGCCTGTAGCGATCTGGGGAACCTTCGCCTTTCCCGTCATCGCCGCAGCGGAAGGTGGCAAGGCCGAGATGGCGCTGGCTGCGGCCGCGGGCTTCGGCAAGGGCAAGGTGCTGATCTTTGGCCATAACTCCTATGTTGAAGCCGGCGGAGTCAGTGGCGGATCGGCGGGCACCTTGCTCCTCAATGCCATCACGTGGTCGAGCGGGAAGCAGAAGCCGCGCGTGGGTTTGTTCAAGACGGATCTGGTCGGCTACCTGGAAAAGCACGGCTTGCGCGCGAAGAAGATCACGGGCGAATTGAAGAAGTCTTCGTTGAATGACTTCGATGTGGTGATCGCGAATGCGCAGAGTCTGACCGATGTGAAGGAAGGTGAGGCAGTGCGCGACTTCATCAAGGCGGGCGGCGGTTTTATCGCTGGCATGACAGGCTGGGCGTTCGAGCAGACGAGTGGCGGGAAGAGTCTTGCGAGCGCACACGGCCTGAATGCTGCCCTGATGCCAATCGGCATCGCGTTCACGGATTCGAGCGGCTTCGGAAATGCGCAGTTGCGCGAATTCAAAGCGCGAACGGATTTGCCGAAGCTGATGAACGCCGCCGAAGCCATCAGCGCGATTTCGACTCAGAGCAAAGGCGGCGCAACTCTGTCGGCTGATGACCTCAATCAGAGTGCGAGCGCCATCCAGCTCGCGATCGCGGCGCAGCCGCCCGGGCGCACATCATTGCAGGCGGCGGTCATGGCAGCGCTGGGCGACGGTGCTTCTGGAGTGCCCACTCCGAAAGCGCCGCTGACGCAGGCAAAGAGTGCGCCCGAGCGCATCCGGCTGGGCATGGAGACGCGCTTGCTGAAGATGGCGAGCGGTGCGGATGTCAAACCGCATCCGTCAGCAGGAGCATTCCCAGGCGTGGCGCCGTCCGATGCACCGAAGGTGATGAAAGAGGTGGGCATCGATCCCAACATCCCCGGCTGGGCGAGCACAGGATTGTGGCTCAACGCAGGTGATCCGCTGTCGATCAAGGTGCCAGCAGAGATGGTGGAGAAGGGCTTTGCCATTCGCATCGGCTGCCACACGGACACGCTTTATCACTTGGAAAGCTGGAGCCGCGCCCCCGACGTTTCACGGAGCGTGCCGATCGACAGTGCGACGCTGACGGTGGCCAGCGCGTTCGGCGGTTTGGTGTATGTGGAGGTGCCGGGCAGGGCCGCAGGCGGAGAGGTCATGAAGGTTGCATTCGCCGGCGCGGTTGAGGCACCCTTCTTTGTGCTGGGGCGGGATGATGATGCCAGATGGAACAATGTGTCAAAAAAGCTCAAGGCACCGTGGGCCGAACTGGCGTGTGACAAGGTGGTGCTGTGCTGTCCGGCCGAAGTGGCGAAGCGGGTGGCGAATCCCACGCAGCTGATGACTTTCTGGAAGGCGGTGATCGAGGCTCAGGATGAAATCTCCAATCAGGCGGGCGAACGCAGACGTCCGGAGCGTATCGTGGCGGATGTGCAGATCAGCGCCGGATACATGCATAGCGGCTATCCCATCATGGTGCCGGTCAGTGCGGCCGAGGAGATGGTCACTTTCAGCAAGTTGAAATTCCCTGGTTGGGGCTACTACCACGAACTCGGGCACAATCATCAGCGTGGTGAATTCACTTTCGAAGGCACGGGCGAGGTAACGAACAATGTGCTGGGCATGTGGGTGTATCAGAAGGTGCTGAACAAAGATCCGCTCTTGGGACACCCCGCCATTTCGCCCGCGGCGCAAAAGGAACACATCCAGAAGATCAAGCGGGCGTCCGGCAAGTTTGCCGTCTGGAAGAGCGAGCCGTTCGTGGCGCTGACCACTTACATCCAACTGGTCGAGGGATTTGGCTGGGAAGCGTGGCGAAAGTATCTGCACTCGTTCGCGGACAGCAGCTTCGGCCCGGTTCCATCTAACGACGATGAGAAGCGGGACCAGTTTCTGGTGCGCTACTCAAAGATCACGAACAAGAATTTGTCCGAGTTCTTTGACTGGTGGGGCATCCCGGTGAGTTCCGCCGCAAAGTCCGAAGTGAGCCGCTTGGACAAGTGGATGCCAAAAGGGCTGCACTGACCGGCATGACAAAGGCGCGCTGGTCTCCCGGCGCGCCTTTGCAAGGAACGTAAACTGTCCGGAGACTACTTCTTCTTGCCCGACTTCAGGTCGTTGTAGAGCGCGAAGCCTTCTTCGGGCTTCAGGCCCTCATGCACCACGCCGCGCACGGCGCGCATCATGGCGACCGGAGCGTCGGCCTGGAAGATGTTCCGGCCCATGTCCACGCCGCTGGCTCCCTGCTGGATGGCGTTGTAGCTCATCTTCAGTGCGTCCAGTTCAGGAAGCTTTTTCCCGCCCGCGATCACGATCGGCACCGGGCAGCAGCTGGTGATGGTTTCGAAGCCTTCGTCCGTGTAGTAGCACTTCACGACGTTCGCGCCGAGTTCAGCCATGATGCGCGTGGCCAGGCGGAAATACTGTGCGTTGCGCGCCATGGCACGCCCCACGGCGACCACGCCCATGACGCCGATGCCATAACGGCTGGCCGCATCGACGAGGTCGGTCATGTTCTTGAGGCTCTGGCGCTCGTAGGCGCTGCCGACAAACACCTGCACGGCGAGCACGCTGGCATTCAGCCGGATGGCTTCTTCGATCGTCAGTGCGGTGCTCTCATTGGACAGGGGCTCGAAGGCTGGGCGGCCGAGTTTGAACTTCTTGCCATCGATTTCACCCTCCCACTCCTCCATCGGGCTGACCATGGACGTTCCACCGGAGGCGCGCAGGGCGATGGCCTTCTGAGTGCTGGCAGGAATGATGCTTCGCTGGATCCCCCGTGTGAGCATGAGGCAGTCCGCATACGGCTCCAACGGCAGGATGGTTTGATCCACGCGCTCGAGGCCGGAGGTTGGCCCTTGGAAATATCCGTGGTCGAAGGCGAGCATCACGGTGCGTCCGTCTTTGGGATTGAACACGCGGCTGAGGCGGTTCTTCAAGCCCCAGTCGTATTGATGGGATCCTTTGAGGAAAAAGCCTGGCGCGTCTTGTGGCGTGTCGAGGAAGTATTCCTTTTCCTTCTTGTCAGCGGAGGATGTCTGGATGTCGGCCATGATGAGTGCGAATTTTGGGTGTTGTGCTTGGGGCGCGGATACTGCCATGCCGGGGCGCGGCGTCAAAGGGCTATTCCATCCTGGGCCGTGGCTGAGTTTGAGAGCCTGGTCAGTCGTCGCTCCGCCTGGCAAATCGCCGCCGGTGCCAGAGGAGCCAGCACACTGCCAGGGTGGCCCACGTGCCTGAGGCGTAGATGTGATGCGACACGGTTGTAGATGGCACCCACGCAGGGGTCGCACGGGTCAACGCGGTGAGCACGCCCAGGAAGATCAGAAAGCGAATCCAGCCGCTGCGGACGAAAAAGCCATCGAGATCGCCGCTGTGTCCGAACAGCACCCGGCTGCTGATGATGAGCATCAGCATGCCGAAGCCGCCGATGTAAAGAAGATGCTCGATCGAGATGTGCTGCAGGTAAAACCTCGGCGGCAGCAGCAGTCCGCACAAGCCCAAGCCCAGCGCCCACTTCAGCCCGTTGGTGAGTGAGCCACGCGGCACGTCGCCGTCATGCCGTCGCCACCGAACCTCCAGTATGAGATAGGCCGCGGCGACTGCCGCCCGGAGCATGTAGCCGGCCATGGTGTCACCAAACGCCTCCAGGAAAAAGCTCACAGGCAGCAGTGCGGCTGCGGCAACGGATCTCCACAGCTTTGCGCGACGCTCTGCGGAAGTGCGAGGCTCGCCGAATCCCCCGCCCAGGATCCGAGGAAACAGGAACGAGCCAATCCCGAGCACGGGCAGCAGCAGCATGCCCTGGTAAAGCAGGAGCTGGGCGAGACGTGCTACGCGCGGATCTGTTCCCCAAGCCGGCACGATCATCATAGCGGCTCCGCTGATGCCCGACAAGATGCCGCCCAGTGCCAGCACCATCTGCGGCGGTGGTGCATCCCGGCGAAACTTCAGCAGGCGCGTGATCAGAGCGGCGGCGAGCGAGACCAGGAACGCGATGAACAGGGTATCGCCCCACCAGGGGCGCTGCGTGAGCTGGCAGATCGCGCAGGCCTGATGCAGGGCAAAAAGCAGGACCAACTCGGCCGCCGTGAGCCGGGGCGCGCTGGCCATGCGCGGTCCTGCCGTGCCGAGGAATCCAGCGACGAATGCGCCGCCGAAGCACTCGATCATCAGCCGCGCGTGCGCCTGATTTGGGTAGAAGTCGAGGGCATGGGCGTAAAACAGGGGCCAGAGAGACACGCCCGCGATGCTCCATATTGCGCCGCTCAGGAAAAACACCCGGAAGGGTTCGGCGGCCAGCCAGTCAAGCCATGCACGACCTTTCATGATTGAGGCGGGCGAATGGGATTTGGAGCGAGAGCAGGCCGGGAATTTCATTCAGTGACGGATCGCGGAGGCAATGAAGGTCGGCGCCGTGCCCCGGCAATGGCCGAGTCCTGGTGAATGCTGCGCGAGGCTTGGTCTTGCCCCCGAAGCGAAACGGCTCAAAAACAGGTTGCCAAAAAGACTTCTTCTTGTTGATTCGCCGCCCCCGTTCCCCGGCACTTGTCTGCGCCGGATGCGGAAGCTCCAACTTACCACGGTCATGAATCCCATCATCGCAAAGATCGACAACGAAAGCATCAGGAAGGACCTGCCCGAGTTTCGCGCCGGCGACACTGTCCGCGTGCACACACGAGTCATCGAAGGCGACAAGGAGCGTATTCAGATTTTCTCCGGCGTGGTAATCGGCATCAGAGGCGGTGGACTTCAGAAGGCCTTCACCGTGCGCCGCATCTCGTATGGCGAGGGTGTCGAGCGCGTGTTCCCTGTTCATAGCCCGCGTGTGGCCAAGGTCGAAGTCGTTCGTTATGGCAGGGCTCGCCGTGGCAAGCTCCACTACCTGCGTGGTCGCGAAGGCAAAATGGCCCTGTTCGTGAAGGAAGACAAATCCCGCCGCGCAAAGGCTGGGGCCACAGTTGCCACCGCCCGGGAGTCCGACACGATGACCGCTGCGGAGTCCGCCACCGAGTCCTGATAGCGTCGGACGGGAGGGCAGGTTGCCCGGCGTTACGCGCTTCGCTTCACAGCCTCGGCGAGTTGGCCAGCCATGCGCTGGCGGCTACAGAAGCCGTCGCTTCTTGAAGAACCAGATCGGGCCGATCGCGGATGCGATCACCAGGAACATGATCAGCGCGAAGGCCCATTTGTGCTCGGCCAGCGGCAGATTCGTATTCATCCCGTAGATGCTCGCGATGAGCGTGGGCGGCATGAACAGAACCGACGCGACCGTGAAGATTTTGATGATCTGGTTCTGCTGGATGTTGATAAGCCCCAGAGTGCTGTCGAGCAGGAAGTTCATCTCCTGCCCTTGCTGGGAGGTGTAGTCATCCAGTGATCGAATGTCCCGCACTACCGTGCGGAACGATGTGGCCAGTTCCGGTCGCATCCAACTGGCGGCGTTGCTGAGGAAGAACTGCAGCATGCGGCTGATGCTCAGCAGGCTCTCACGAATGTGCGCCACCATCGCATTACGGCGCCCAAGCAGCTTCACTACATCGGCCAGCAAATCCTCCGAGCCCGCGTTGGCCTTGTTTGCATCGACGGCGAAGACGTCACGGCACACGCGCTTCAAATCGGTCTCGACGTTCTGGAGAGCATCCGCCACGCGGGCGACAATAGTCTCCATTAGCAGCAGAAACAGCGTGTCACTCGTGAGCGGGGGCGCGCACTTCCGGCGCGCTTGATCGAAGAACGACCGCAGCGGCTGCGGGTCTGCATACCTCACGGTGGTCAACACGTCTTGTCCGAGCACGAATGAGATGGATGTGTTGTCCGGATCTTGCGTGTCCAGTCCGACGGGCACCCACGCAGTCATGTAGAGGACGTTGTTCTCCACATACAAGCGGCTCGACTCTTCGATCTCCTGCATTTCTTCCCGCGTAGGCAGCAGATACTCCAGCCACTTCTCGGCTTCCAGTTCCTCCTCACGAGACGGATTGAGCAAATCGAGGAAGACGAGATTGTCCGGCAGCGGGTGGGACTTTTCATCGTTCCAATCGATCGTCTGGCCGTTCTGCGTGATGAGACGAATCATTGGTGGCGGGGTGGGGAGGAGTCAGTAGCCATGCCGGCGCAACCTGCCAGCGCCATTTCAAATCTCAGCCCTGCAATTCGGCTGGCCGAGTGAGCTTCGGATAGACACCGAAGTCGTGATAGAAGAACCGCTTCGCAATGCGATAGACCCAGTGTTGTTCGGGGACTTCTTCGGCGATCCACTGACTGGAGCGTGGCGTCATGCTGTCGAGTTCCGCCACGGCTGTCTGGCGCACCGTGGTGTCCTTTGCACCGTGCCTTGCCGCCAGGGCTTTCACGAGATCCGGGCGCTCCAGCACGATGCATCCCCGCGTGTGTGCAGCGGCGGTTTCGCGGAAGTCCTTCAAGAAGGCGCTGGTGGTGAAGGTCTGATACAGACCGCGCTCGTCCTTGATGTTCTCCGTGGCGAACTGGATGATCGGGCAGGGCTCGATGGCCCCCGTAGGACTGATGTGATGACTGATGCCAGTCGCCATGGGACACAGTGCTTTGCCGTTGTGATCGTAGTAGGCATCCACAATAGCGATCGGCATCCGCGCGCGCATGCTGGTGATGAACTTCCGGACGGTGAGGATCTGCTGTGGCGTCAGCGCCAGTTCCGCGCTGATCTTGGGGCCGACGGGCCGATATGTATGATACCAAGTGTAATGCACCCCCATGTCGATGAGCGTGCGCAGCCACGACTCCGTCAACAAGTCCTGGATGTTCGTCTGGCACAGGCTCGTGGCCACGCCGGTCAGGAGCTTTTGATCAAGGCAGTGACGCAGGCCGCGCAGAGTGCGGTTGAGCACGTCCTTGTTTCCGCGGCGCTCATCACTCACCGTGCCTGTGCCCTCCACGCTGACAAGCGGCGTGGCATTCCCCAACTGCCGGAGCGCGCGCGCGGTCTTCTCCGTGATAAGCTGGCCATTGGTGAAGATTTGAAAATAGCAGTCCGGATGCTGGGCCAGCAAGTCGAGGAGACCAGGGTGCATGAATGGCTCGCCGCCGAGGATGCCAAAGAAAGCATTACCGTGCTCGCGGGCGTTGTTGATGGTGCGGTTCAGCGTCTCGAGGTCGATCGCATTGCGCGGAGCCTCCACGTCCACCCAGCAGCCCTGGCAGCGCAGATTGCAGGAGTTCAGGATGCTGACGTAAAGGAACGGCGGGAAGTAGATGCCCTGCTTCATCCTTCGCTGAAAGAGCAGCACGGAGCGTGCGCCTTTGAACCCAAAATTCCACGCGACTTTGGCGAGGCACTTTGGATCAACGGTGGACAGGATGCGTGCGGACAGTCCAAGAATCATGGTGAAGGAACATGGAACGTGGCCCGGCGCTGGCAAGGTGTGTCTTGCCGGGCGCAGCAATGTGGAATGGCGGATGGTCGTTTTAGGTTGTGCGCGGTCACTCGGTCCGCATGTTGACGCTCGCTTTTTATGCCGTCCGCATTCACCCATTTCATTCGCAACACCACTGTGCGCGTGGTTTGCGCAGCGCTCTTCCTGGTTGGGATGCTGTTGTTTTTCCAAAAGGTGCCCACTGCACTGCGCTGGCCGGTCCGGCTGTTGCTGGGGGCGGCCTCTCTTTGGCTGCTATGGACCACGGTGCGCGCGCTGACGCGCAACCAGTTCACGGTGAAGAAGGTGCTGTTCATTCTCATGGTCGTCTGCTTCTACTACGTGTGCCTGGCCCTGGTATGCCATGTATTCATCACCATCATGAGCCAGCGTGATGACCGCCTGACCACCCGTGGCATGACCAGCCTTTCTGAGGGATGCCGGGGAGGCATCGCGGCGATGATCGACGACAAGAACTTCAATCAATTCAGCCCGACGATCGGCTGGGTGCCGCGCCCCGGCCACCACTCGGAGTCCTATACCGTCAACGCCCAGGGCATTCGCGGCTCCAGAGAATATGTTGTGCCTGCGCCAGAACCGGCGAAGCGGGTGCTTTGCATGGGCGACTCTTTCACCTTCGGCATTGCTGTGGATGACGACGAATGCTACCCGGCGCATGCCGAGCGGCTGCGACCCGGCACCGAATGGATCAACCTGGGCGTGCCAGGCGGCTGTCTGGTGCAATCATTTCAACGATACCAGCGTGATGCGTCCAAGTTCGGCGGGAAGCGCGTAGTAGTCGGCTTCATGACCAACGACGCTCAGCGCACGGTGAATGCCTTCCGCCCCTTCCTCAATGCGGACTCAGGCTGCCCCTTCACCAAACCCTTCGCCAAATTCAGCGACGGCAAGTTCAGCATCGAACCCAATCCCTATGACAGCCTGGAAGACTTCCGCACGCTGCTCGCACACGAATCCACTGAGTTGAGCAAGCTGCGGCAGCTCGATTACCTGACCTGGAGCGGGATGAAAGGCCCGGACAACCCTGTTGCCCGCACAGCACTCTATCTTTGGGAATCCTTCCGAGTGGACCGCAATCTCGACGGCATCTTTTCAAGCATGGCGCCGAGCCGCATGATCGACCGGCTGGTGCCCGTGGATCCGTATGGCAGCTCCATCTGGCAGATCAGCTCCCCTGGCTTCAAGGCCATTTGCGCCATGTTTGAAACCTACCGGCAGACAATCATTGCCGATCAGCGTGAGCCCCTGTTCGTTATCATCCCCGGCCCGCTGGACATCAACAACCACGTGAAGGGATTCCCCTGTCAATACACGACGCTAATCGACTACTTCCAGGCCCACGGCTTTCCATTTATCGACTTCCTGCCGGTGCTGCTCTCCAAGCACAAGAGCGATCTCAGTGAGGACGCCTTGTTCGTGCGCAATCACTACCGGGGCCACATCAACAAAGAACTCGCTGCAGAGATTATCCACGCTGCAAGAATCCCCTGACACACCAGAATGAGATAGTCGGCGTGTGCCTCAATTCAGCGGTTGCGCAGCGTCCAAGCCCCCTTATCTAGCGCCCCTTCATGGCCAGCATTCTCGGACTCTCCGCCTTTTATCACGACAGCGCCGCCGCCCTCGTCCGCGACGGAGACATCGTCGCCGCGGCACAAGAAGAACGCTTCACCCGCATCAAGCACGATCACGAGTTTCCCACGCATGCCGCGCACTACTGTTTGAGGGAGGCCGGGCTTGAGATTGAAGATCTGGATTACGTCGTGTTTTACGACAAGCCACTGCAGAAATTCGACCGCCTCATTGAAACCTATCTGGCATATGCACCCAGAGGGTTTCGCAGCTTCATGATGGCCATGCCGCTTTGGCTCAAGACGAAGCTGCACTTGCCGCGCGAGATTCGCAAGGCGCTCGATGGCCGCTACAAGAAGCGCATCGCCTTCACCGGCCATCATGAAAGCCACGCCGCGAGCGCCTACTACCCAAGCCATTTCGACAAGGCGGCGATTCTGACGATCGACGGCGTTGGCGAGTGGGACACGGCGACCATTGGCATCGGCGATGGGAACAAACTGAAGCTTCTCAAGACGATGCACTTCCCGCACTCGTTGGGATTGCTTTACAGCGCCTTCACCTACTTCTGCGGATTCAAAGTCAATTCAGGCGAATACAAGCTCATGGGCCTGGCACCGTATGGGGAGCCGAAGTATGCCGACCTCATCCTGAGCAAGCTCATCGATCTGCGGGACGATGGCTCAATGGCCATGGACATGAGCTATTTTCAGTATTGCGAAGGCCTGCGCATGACGAACAAGAAGTTTGCAGACCTGTTTGGCGGACCTGAGCGCAATGCCGAGAGTGAGATCACCCAGCGTGAGATGGACCTCGCCGCGTCGATCCAGGTCGTGACGGAAAAAGCCGTGTTCAACATGGCACGCTACGCTCGACAGATCACCGGCTGCGAGAACCTGTGCATGGCTGGCGGTGTCGCCCTGAACTGCGTGGCGAATGGCAAGCTTCTGCGCTCCGGCATCTTCAAGGACATCTTTGTGCAACCTGCCGCGGGTGATGCGGGCGGGGCATTGGGTGCTGCTTTGTTCCTGCACTACCAGTTGTTGAACAACCCGCGCAAGGCCGATCCGGGCGACTCATGCAAAGGCTCGCTGCTTGGACCCAAGTATAGCAATGAGCAAGTGCGTGCCGAACTCGACAAGCTGGGCGCGGTCTATGAATTCATCGAGGACGAGTCAAAGCTGCTTGAAGTGGTGGCGGCAGAAGCTGCGAATGAAAAGGTTATCGGTTGGTTTGCAGGGCGCATGGAATTCGGTCCGCGGGCACTCGGCTGCCGGAGCATCATCGGTGATCCGCGCAGTCCTGCGATGCAGGCGCAGATGAACCTGCGTATCAAGTTTCGCGAATCCTTCCGCCCGTTTGCGCCGGTCGTGCTTCGCGAGGATGTGGACAAGTATTTCGACCACAGCGGCGACAGCCCCTACATGCTCATGGTGGCCGATGTGAAGAAGGAGATTCAGCGCCAGCTTACTCCGGAAGAGCAGGCGGCCATGAAGGATCCTGATCTGCGCAAGCGTGTGAATGTGGCGCGATCCACACTGCCTGCCATCACGCACGTGGACATGTCCGCACGGATTCAAACCATCGACGAGCGCCGCCACGGACGCTTCTACCGTTTGATGCGCGAGTTCAAAAGACAAACCGGCTGTGGCGTGATGATCAACACCAGCTTTAACATCCGCGGGGAGCCGATCGTGTGCACCCCTGGCGATGCCTTCAAGTGCCTGCAAGCGACCGACATGGATGTGCTGGTGATCGAGAATTTCGTGCTGCGCAAAGGTGCGCAGAAGGCTTTGAGCGAGAGCGAAAAGGCAAAATACGTCGCCAGTTTCAAACTCGATTGATCGCAGCAGTCCACCTCCATGATGAACCCCTTCAAAGAGATCAACTGGAACCCGCAGGCGTCAGACCTGAGGAAGTTCGCCTTCAGCCTGATCATTGGCTTCCCCTGCCTCGCCATCGTGTTCTTCTTCGTGAAGTGGTGGCGGCTGCACGCGCTGCCCGAACCAGGCTTCTTTCTCAAGCTTGGTGGCATCGGGGCGGCCGTTGGTTTGATCTGCCTGCTACTACCAGTCATTGCCCGGCCGCTTTACTACGTCTGGTATGCCATCGCCGGCGTGATGGGGTTGGTGATGGGTAATTTGATCTTTGCGGTGATGTATTACATCATTTTCACGCCGCTTGCAGTGATCATGCGCCTCACCGGACGTGATCCCTTGCAACTCAAGGTTGTCAAAGCCGAGTCACATTGGATTGACGCCGAACCCGCGCCACCGTCCGCACGCTACTTCAGCCAATACTAACCCAACAGCATCATGAGCACCGAGAACGATGATTTTGAAAAGGCCGCCGGCGCGAAGCAGGGCGGGATCGTCAGCGAATTCCTCAACTTCCTGCTCAACAACAAGAAGTTCTGGCTGCTGCCGCTCATGATCGTGTTCTTGCTGCTGGGAGCCTTGCTCCTGCTCGGCGGCACTGCGGCGGCTCCGTTCATTTACACGTTGTTCTAGCTCCGCTGAGACAGCCTTATGCCCACCTACATTTACGAGACGGTCCCTCAGAGCGAAGCGGAAACGCCCAAACGATTCGAAGTGCGCCAGGGCATGATGGATCCACCGTTTACTCATCACCCGGATACTGGTGTGCCGGTGCGGCGCGTGATCGTCGGCGGCACGGGTGTTATGGGAGGTGGCAAAGCTGCGCCAAGTCCGTCATCTGGAAGCTGCGGTTCTGGTTGCGGTTGCCACTGACGGAACTGAGTGCTCGACGCCTTCTTGATGCACCGAAGCAAGCTTCATACACGCTTGCAAAAGCGTGTGTGATTTTGAGCGTGAGTGCTGTCCGGGACGAGGTCACGCAGGAGTTCTGCGCGGCACGATGAATGCACCGGCGCAGTTCGCAGAGATAGCACGTTGCCGACGTGAGCCGTTGGTGCAGCACACGATGTCATCCCGTGCATTCTGCGTGACACGCTGGAAGCCTTGATTTGCAAGGCCAGCAAACGAGAGCGGCCTTCAGTTTCCTGAAGGCCGCCTGTTCGTTGGTTGTGGTTGCTGGATCGATGGCAGTGATGTGAATCACCGTTCTCGATGATCACTCTGCATCATCATCGACCAAATGAGAAGTAAAATCTTCCGATTCTGTAACCACTGCCGTGACAGTCATCATGTGAGTGATAGTGGCCTGCCCCTGAGCCATGGCGATAGCCGTATCCGCCCCATGATGGTGACTGATACACCGGTCGCGGATTGCAGACATCACATGAGCAGCGGAACCAGTCCGTGACCCAGCGGCCCACGGGATTGCCGCAACGGTCGTAGCCATACACTTCGTAGTGAGCGTAAATCGGGCGGCCGCATGTGGTGTAGCTGACGATGCGACGGGCGCAGTCAGCATTGGCGGATGTTGGGATGGCGAAGAACGCACCCAGGACGGCAATAAGAACAGCAATGTGTTTCATGGTGTTGTTTGGGATTCGGGCATATCGACGCGCGGTTGCGGGGCTTATTCAGAAGAAGGGAAAAAATCTGTTCGCCACCCTCCGGCTCTGTTTGTCCTGTTTACGAACGGCCGTCCAGCCATAGACTCCCGCGCAATGAATGACGATCGCCAGCACGTGTTTCAAAACATCCGGGATGCTCTTGAGCCGCTCGCCGCCCGCGTTCCCTTGCCGGACTGGGAACCAGCGGCAATCGTGTGCAAATCACCGAGGGCGTTTGCCAGTCTGACGGAGCACTTTGGGTTCAAGTTTGAGGCCGCTGGCGGACTGGTGATTGAAGGATTCCCCGCGTTGCAGTCTTGGTTGAAGGAGCAAGGTGTGACGACGGGCTATGTTGACGCGCAGTTTGCCGCAGAATTTGCCGGATCGTCTCTGCGTGTGGACGACCTCTTTGATCGGTCGTCCGTGGATGAGTATCAGTTTGGCGTTACGGCAGCCTTTGCATGCGTCGCCGAGACAGGCTCGATTGTTTTGAGCGAATCGACAACGTCGTCCCGCATGGGTGCGCTGGCTCCGTGGATTCACATAGCCGTGGTGCGCCGGGATCGCATCCTGCCGGATATGCCGTCGGCGATCGCACAGTTTGGGGAGGATCGTGCGGTAGCTTTTGTCACCGGTCCGTCAAAAACCGCGGATGTGGAAGGCATCCTTATCAAAGGAGTGCACGGCCCGGGTGTGCAGGTGTGCTGCCTTGTTTGACAGATCTTACCGCAGGTTGAGTGCTCCGCCGTCGATGGGGTAGGCGCTGCCGGTTACGAAGCTCGCTTCATCACTGCACAGATATAGAGCCAGGGCGGCTATTTCGTCCGGCTTCGCCATGCGCCCGATCGGCTGCGCGGCGCTGAGCTTGGCAAACATTTCGGCTTCTTGTCCTGGATAGGTCTTGGCCAGATATCCATCCACGAAAGGGGTGTGGACGCGCGCCGGGCAGATGCAATTGCAGCGGATCCCTTTGTCGATGAAGTCCTTGGCGATCGAGTAGGTCATCATCAGCACGGCACCTTTAGTCATCGAGTAGGCATACCGGTCTGCCAGGCCCATCATGGCGGCGATCGAACACAGATTCAGAATCACGCCGCCACCACCACCGAGCATGCGTGGAAGCGCGGCCTGGGTGCAGTTGTGCAAGCCCTTGATGTTGACGGTGTAGAGGCGATCCAGGTCAGATTCGCTTGTTGTCAGCGCGGTGCCAATGTGGGCGATGCCCGCGTTGTTGACCAGGATGTCGACCCTGCCATCGATGGCCTCCAGCGCCGCACCCACCGATGCGGCCAGTGCCACATCACATTTCAAGGCTGTGGCATTGCTTCCAGCAGAGCTGATGCCCAACGCCGTATCCCGAGCCAGATCTTCGTTTAGATCGAGCACGAATACGCGCGCTCCCTGGCGTCCGAAAAGCTCCGCGATGGCGCGACCGATGCCGGATCCTGCCCCTGTTACAATGGCGGTTTTGTTGGTGAGTGAGAACACGGTGAGTGATGGGTTTGTTTGATCAAGGGCGGCGGACAGGCACCCCTGCATTTGCGAGATAATCCTTCACCTGTCCAACCGTGTATTCGCCGAAGTGGAAGATGCTGGCTGCCAGCACTGCGTCTGCTTTGCCTTCGCTCAACACGTGCGCCATGTGATCGAGTGTGCCGGCCCCACCGCTGGCGATCACGGGAATGGTGACGGCGTCACTGACCGTTCGCGTGAGATTGATGTCGTAGCCGGCCTTGGTGCCGTCGGCGTCCATGCTGGTGAGCAGGATCTCTCCTGCTCCGCGCCGGCCAACTTCTGCTGCCCATTCGATGGCATCAAGCTCCCTGCCGTCGCGGATGGCGGGTTTGCGGCCTCCGTGTGTATACACCGTCCATGATCCGCGTTCGTTGCGTTTGGCATCGATTGCGACCACGAGGCACTGGCAGCCGAATGCTTCGGCCGCCGCATCGATGACCGCAGGATCGAAAACGGCTGCAGTGTTTACTCCCACTTTGTCCGCACCTGCCAGCAGCATGGTGCGCATGTCCTCGACCGTGCGAATGCCGCCGCCAACCGTAAGCGGCATGAAGCAGGACAAGGCGGTGCGCTCCACTACATCCACCATGGTTTTTCGTTCGTCGGACGAGGCTGTGATGTCGAGAAACACGAGTTCATCGGCGCCCTGGTCATTGTAGGCCTTTGCGCACTCGACGGGATCGCCCGCATCGCGCAGATTAAGAAACTTCGTCCCCTTGACCACGCGGCCTGCGTGGACATCGAGGCAGGGAATGACTCGCTTGGTCAGCATGATGGGTTTCGTAGCGTTTTGTGCCGGGGATTCAAGGCTGCTCGAAGCAGTATTGATGGTGGAAGGAAAGATGCGGGGCTGGCTTGAAAGCAATTGCATTCGGCGGCATGACTGAGCCGTCATCGTGAAAGAGCCGCCCACAAAGAGCGCTGCCCCTGTGTTCGAAGCGCGCGGGCTGCGAAAAATTTATCACACTGGTGAAGTGGACGTGGTCGCACTTGGCGGCGTGGATGTGTCCTTTTATCCAGGTGAACTCGTGGTGCTTCTCGGCCCTTCTGGCAGCGGCAAATCCACGCTGTTGAATATTCTCGGCGGATTGGATGTGCCAACGGAGGGCAGCATCCACTACAAAGGCTGGCCTTTGACTCATGCCAGGGAAAGTGTGCTGACCATGTTTCGGCGAAACTGCGTGGGCTTTGTTTTTCAGTTCTACAATCTAATTCCCAGCCTGACGGCCAGGGAGAACGTGGCGCTCATCACGAGCGTAGCGCCGAATCCGATGAAGCCGGAAGAGGCGCTGGCGATGGTCAATCTGTCGAATCGCATGGATCACTTCCCTTCCCAGCTCAGCGGTGGCGAACAGCAGCGGGTTGCCATCGCGCGCGCCATCGCGAAGCGTCCCGAGGTGCTGCTTTGTGATGAACCCACCGGGGCACTTGATGTCACGACAGGCATCACGGTGCTGGAGGCGGTGGAGCGCATTAATCGCGAACTCGGCACTCTGACCGTGGTGATCACCCATAACGCCAGCATGGCAAAAATGGCGGATCGGGTGCTGCATCTGTCGGATGGGCACCTGGTGAAGGAGCATCGCAACGAGCGGCGCATGTCTCCGCATGAACTGGAGTGGTGATTATCTTGCCCGCGACACGGGTCAGAGTAATCAGTCGATGTCATGCATGCCACTCCTGCCGTATCTGCCGCTGATGCGTTTGCGTTCTTTGAGGCGGAGCTGAGAAAGCTGCGAGAGCACAAGTATTACGAAAGCCAGCGGGCAGCACGTGATGTCGGTTTCGAACACTCGCTGGTTTCATGGTTCACGCACCACCGGCACCAATGGCGTGAAGCGTATCTCGGCGGCAAGTAAGAAGCCTTACTTTGCCTTTTTGTAGGCGACAATCCCCTGCGCGATTCCCTCGGCGATGCGTGCCCTGAATTCGCCCGTCATCATGCGCGATCGTTCTGTTGGGTTGCTGACGAATCCACACTCAATCAGCACGGCGGGATTTCGCGTCGTGTTCCGGATCACGTGAAAGTTGGCATGTTTTACGCCGCGGTTCGGCAGTTTGGTGCGCTGCACCAGGTAGGCCTGGATGTAGGCGGCCAGGGAGTAGCTGCCGCTGAAGTGGTAGTAGGCCTCCACTCCCGAGCCGCCGCTCTTGTTGTCATTGTAGTGAATGCTGACGAAGATCGCATTCGAGTAGCGGTTGCCCACGGCGGCACGGCCGGGCAGCGGGATAAAGGTATCGTCCGATCGCGTCATCACCACACGAAGCCCCGACTGCTGGAGCAGCTCGGCCACCCGACGCGCGGTGTCCAAAGCCAGATGCTTTTCGAAGACGTAGCCAAAAGACGCGCCACGATCATGCCCACCGTGCCCGGGATCCAGGACCACCGTGTCAAACGCACGAACGGATACGGCCGTCAGCATCATGCAGACCAAAGCCAGCCACAAGGGCAGGGCTCGGCACAGAGGAAAGCGGCGGGAGTGAGGCATCACCAGGGTCATGCGCGGGAATCAGAAGTGGAGTTTGACTCAAACGCCAGTCCCTTTGGCTTGGCGCGTAGTATTGGTCAAGCAGTTTGGCCACTGCGGTGGCGGGCTTCACACCTGTAGAATCTTGCTGAAAAAGCGCAGAGAGTCCTCCAGGTGGGTGTGCCAGTAGGTCCAGTCGTGTCCGCCAGGGAACTCCTTGTATTCATGCGGAATCAGGCTGCGATCCAGATCCTCATGCAATTCGCGATTCGCTCGCAGCAGCGCATCGTCCAGGCCGCAATCGAAGCGAAGAGGCGGCAGCCGGTGTGAATTGGCTTTCAAACAATCAATCGCACGCATCGGAAAGGATTCATCCAGGTCCCACTGCGACGCCTTCTCTTCCATGTGCGGGATGATTTGATCCAGGCCCGTGGCGCTGCTGTGCGCACTGATCCCACTGAAGTGCTCAGCGTGGATCGCGCCCAGTCGGAGAGCGCCATACCCGCCCATGGACAGGCCCGCGATGAATCTCGGCGAGGCCGCCACGTTCGGTTCGAGAATGGCACATGCGGCGGGCACTTCATTCACGATCCATGCCGCATAATCCGCGTCCAGGTGCCTGGTGTAGCCGGAGCCATCTCCCCAGAGTCCGTCCGACGGCATGGCCAGCATCATGGGAGGAAGACTTTCCAGTTTGATCAAGCGGCTCAGCACCTCGTGCGCGCCTCCTTTGAACAGCCACGACCAGTGGCTGCCGTAGATGCCGTGAAGCAGCAGCACCAGCGGCAGACGCTGGCTGGATATTCCGGGTGGCACATAGCAGCTGATGTCCGCGCGGCGTCGCAGGCAGGGGGACTTCACGGTGATCATGCTCACGCCGGGTGGGGTGAAGTCCGGATTCGAGATTTCAATGGTTCTGAACATGAGGAGACTGATTCGTCTTTGCGCGGTCCTGCCGCAATGGGGGGCATGTAGCCAATTCTGTGCATCACGGATCCGCCATCATCCACACCTCGGGCGAGCGCACACCCGGTCGTGCCTCACCGCTGACGATCACCGTGTGGTGCCGCCAGTGTGCGGCGGGATTGGTGACATTGGCGGCGGGCGCCTCCCCGATCTTTGTCCACTTGTCTTGCGGCAAACCATAACGCCATATCGCGTGGGAAAAACCAGGGTGTTTGGTTTTGGGTTCGAAGTTCACCAGGGCGCCATCATCGCCACCGACGATCGTGAATCCATCGGTCTGGCCCGCACCGGGGGAGGGCGCGGCAACCGTCGCTTGCGGCAGCGCCGCGCATGGCTTCCAACCGTCGGCGGTGGAATACTGCCATACATCGGACAAATACGTGCGCACTGGCTTGCCATCCGCACCGGCGTGAAGATCGGTGCCACTGGCAATGATGAAGCGCCCGCCACATGCGGCAGCTACCGCCAGCATGCGTGGACGTCCGGGCCATGCGGTCCTTGATTGCCAGCCACGCTCACGTTGCTTCAAATCGAGCGCCCAGAACGAGTGCAGCGTGCTTGTAGCTGTTGGCGAGTCGATGCCTCCCGCCATATAGATCGTGTCCCCGACAAGCGCTCCGCACATGTTTGCGCACGGCGCAGGCAAAGACGGCCATTCGTCAAAACTCACGCACCCGTCCTTGATCTTCATGAGCAGGCAGTCGCGGTAATGCTTGTCCGAGTCGGCCCCGCCGATGCAGAGAATGCCGTCGGGCAATGAAATGCTTACGCCGTAGCCGCGCGCGGAGGGCAGCTTGCCGACACGCTGCCAGGCACCGTTCGGGTCATTCAGTGCGAAGACTTCATCATACCAGCGCTTGGTGCCGCCCTCCCATGGCTTCTTCCCGGGAAAATTTGAGCCGCCCGCAGCCAGCAGTGTATCGTCGCACACACCTGCGAACATGCCGGCAAAGCCTTCTTTGTCAGGCAGGCTGGGCAGTGCCTGCCAGCGTGGTTCGTCGCCGCATGCCACGACGGCTGACAAAGTGAACATGATCAGAAGTGAACGCACCCGACCATTGAACAGCGTCCAGGGCGCACTCGTCAAGACATGCCGTGAAACGCCGATTGCCTGCGGTCATCGAGATGCCATGATAAAATCGCAGGTCAGTGCATCGGTTCCCATCATGAAATCCCTTCTTGTTCGTTCCTTGTTGATCTCCGGCGTGGCGGCAGTGCTCGCCAGTTGTGAAGGCATAAGCCCGCAGGCCCAGGCGTGGTCGCAGCGCATGACACCGGCACAGAGCCTGCCGCGGGTCACGCCAGCGCAGCTCTATCAAGAGGTGGGCGTGAACGTGCGCCTCATTTCGCCGGGCCGGTGCGGCCGCCTTTGCTGGAACATGCAGCCCAAATACATCACCATTCATGCCACGGAGAACTTTGCAGCCGGCGCCGATGCGTTTCAACACGCGCTCGCCCTTCAACATGGTGCCTTGCGTGCGCACAAGCGCCCCGGTGGCAACCGGACCGGCTATCTGACATGGCATTTCACCGTCCAGCAGAACGCTGCCGTGCAGCATCTGCCCACGCGTGAGCAGGGTGAGCACGCCGATTTTGACGGGCCGGGCAACCGTTACAGCATTGGTATCGAGATGTGCGAGAACTGCGGAAATGATCTCGGTGCCACTGTGGAGCGCACGGCAAAGCTGGCCGCCTACCTCATGTATGTGCACCGCATTCCGTTGAACAACGTGGTTCCGCACTATCACTGGCCGCGTGCGAATGTCACGCCTCCAAACAAGAACTGCCCGCACTTCCTGCTCGATCACGGTCGTCCTGGAGCCACGTGGCAATGGTTTCTTCAGCGTGTGCAAACGCACTACAACC
>WBZU01000297.1_pt1 | contig 45050 bp, 45 predicted proteins | sample 5204311 | NCBI WGS metagenome assembly WBZU01 (sample SAMN12344359, study PRJNA552823) | activated sludge metagenome | biome: Activated sludge suspended growth; feature: Nitrification reactor; material: Wastewater; isolation source: activated sludge from nitrification reactor of wastewater...
GCTCCAGATCGGTCGCGACGGGTCACCGGCTTCGAATTCGATCCACACGCCGGCGCCGATCGGTGGGATGCTGTGCAAGCCGACCCCGGCGCCGGTATAGGGTGCGCAGGGGGTGGCCCAGGGGGTGAGCACGGCATCGCCGAACACCTCGGGAACCTGCGCCTTGATGCGGCCGATCGCTGCCGGGTCCTGGTTGTCGGCAACCAGGCCACGGTACTTGCCGAAGTGGCGCGTGCGCGACTGCGTCGCGAGTTCCACCACCAGACGTTCGAGGGTTCCGCTTTCCATCAGAACACGCCCGCGAAGAGTCCGCCGCCACCCGTGCTGCCGGCCGAGCGCGCATTACGGTGCAGTGCGAAACGCTGCCGGTAGCTGCTGTCGGTGAGCACATGCGTGACCTGGCCGATCAGGTAGTCCCCCGACAGATAGCCACCGACACCGCGTACGCGCAGCAGTCGGTACGGCTGCAGCACACCCGCGTAGTCGTCGATGTCCACTTCGCCGTTGGCGGCGTAGGCCCACGACGAGAGATCGACGGTGGCCGCGGTAGCGGCGTCGAGGTCGCCCTGCTCCTCGCGCGTGCCGGTGAGCAGGGTCAGTGCCGGCTGCGTCAGGTCGTGCGCCGGGGCGTCGCCGAGCGGCGTGCCGGCGGAGGCATCGGCACTGCTGACCAGTACGCTGCGGTCGGCAAGGGCGACACTGCCGGCGCGCGCGCGCAGCGGTCGCAGCGCGTCAAACTCGGCCGAGAAACTCGCGACGTTGCGCTGGTCGCCGAGCAGCAGGATTTCGGGCAGGTCGGTGGCCGCGAACTGTGGCCGCTTGAAAGCGCCGACGCTCGCCCCCGGTGCTACGCCCGGCCGCACATAGACGAACATGCCGTAGCGCTTGGCGAGATCGCGCAGCAACTGCATGCTGGTGCCGCGCTGCACGACCACGCGCTGCAGCGCTGCGCCGGCAGTGGGCAGCGCGTCCACGTCGGCCGTCAGACCGGCTTCCTCGAACAGGCGGGTGACGATGTCCTGCGGCGCCATGTCCTCGAAGAGGGCGACCTTCTCGTCGCGGTTGAGCTGGACGCTGTCGTCGTGCACCACCAGCGTCATCCGGCTCTGGTCGGGCGAAGCCTGCAGCTCGTAGCGATTGCCGACCACCAGACCGTCGATCAGCGGCACGAAATCGTCACTGGCCACTTTGACCTCGATACGCACGCGCGCAAAGGGCTGCGCGAAGTCGTCTTCGACGCCGGACCACAGGCCGGCGTCGTTGGTGGCGATCGGCAGCTCCAGCTCGGCCGCCGCGGCCATGCCGATGCCTTGGTCGATGCGGATTTCGCTGATGCCCGCCAATTGCTCCGCGGTCGCCGGAACATTGTCGAAGTAGACGCGGTATTCGGCTCTGGCCATCGTCGTCAGCTCCGGGGAATCGTGATCGGCCGGCCTGTCGGCTGCAGCAGCGACGCCGCTTCGAGTTCACTGTTGGCGTCGGCGATGTGCCAGTAGCGCGTCGCGTCGGCGTAGCGCTGTTCGCTGAGGGTGTCGAGCTGGTCGTGCACACGCACCGTCACCGGGTCGCCGGCAGGAATCGGCAAGCGCCGCAGCTTGACGGCCGCGACCTCGGTACCGGCGCGGTCCTTCGCCGTCACTGTCGGCAGACCATGGTAGCGCGAGTTCTTGAGGAACATGGCGGCCTCTCAGAAGGGAATGATATCGACCGCAAACTCGATCACCTTGGCGAGATTCAGCGTCGCCTGGGTGTCCTTGATCATTTGCGTGTACTTGTAGGCGCCCTCGCCGACCGGATCATCGGTCGGCGCCTGGCTGGAAACCTGCATGCCGATCTTGACTTCGGCCTGCACCGGGTTGAGCAACCGGTCGTATTTCTGTTCGCTGATGGACATCGAGGTGATGGTCACCGGCAGCACCCGTGACGGTCCCCAGATGAACAGGATGCGCGGTAGCGGAACACGGGGCACCGGCTGCGTCGGCGGCGTGCTGCCCGGACCCGAGAGTGCCGCGCCGATCGCGTCGATCGCCGCGCCGATCAGACCCCCGGGCGTGCTCTGCGGGTAGACCATCTTCTCCAGCGCCGCGATCTGCGGACCGACGCCGAACAGACGCGGGATGGCCGATACCGCGCCGCCGGCACCGAGGTCGTCGGCTGCCGAGAAATGCGCGCTGATCTCGAAGCGCTCCGAAGGCGGCGCCGCTGCGGTGTGCGTCTCGACCCGCGGTCGTGCCGATGCGCTCGCCGGTGGCGGCGGGATGGTGATCGTGCGCGTCATGTTTTCCGGGTTGAACTGGAAAATCACGATGTTCGGAATCGGCCCGAGGATGTTCGCGCCATATTCGACGAGCACGCCACGCAAGGGAAAGAGCGCCATTCAGCGGCCCTCCCCGGCTTCTGCCGGCGCGCTGGCAGGACCGTGGGCGTGCGTCACCCACTCGCCCAGGCGGGCGGCGATCAGTTCGCAGAGGGTCTGTGCGTCGGCATGCGCCGGCGCATCGATGACGCCCAGGTCCAGCGTGGCAACGTCGCTGCCCAGCGTGCCCGGTTTCAGGTCGGACAGTCGCCGCTGCAGGGCGCCGTCGAGCTGCTCTGGCAAATGCTCGCCGATCCCCGCCGGGAAGCCCTGCAGCGTGATTGCCAGGCGTTCGATGTCGACCTTCATGCAAGACTCCCGAGCAGGGCCGCATGGCGACCAAACTGTTCGCGACCGGCGACGCGGTTCATCTTTTCGAGTTCGCGTTTGACGGCGGTCAACACCTCCAGCATGCCCACCTGCGCGGCCCCTTCGGGCCGTTGACCGGCGGCTAGCAGGCAGGCGTTGAAGGCGGCTGAACGGATATGGCCGCCGGCGAGTTCGAACTGCTGCGCGAGCCAACGGCAATCGATGTCGACGATGTCCACGCGCGCTGGGAAAGCCTGCCGCCACAAGCGCTCGCGTTCGACGACGCCGGGTACCGGGAATTCGACGATGTAGCGCAACCGGCGGGTGAATGCTTCGTCGAGGTCCTTGCGGCGATTGCTGGCGAGCACCGCCAGGCCCTTGAAGCGCTCCATGCGTTCGAGCAGATAGCTGATCTCGATGTTGGCGAAGCGGTCGTGCGCGTCACGGACCTCGGTGCGCTTGCCAAACAACGCATCGGCCTCGTCGAAGAACATCAGGCAATCGCTGGTCTCGGCGGCGTCGAAGATACGCCGCAGGTTCTTCTCGGTCTCGCCGATGTACTTGTTGACCACCTGCGAGAGGTCGATCCGGTACATCGGTAGCGCAAGTGCGTTGGCGAGCGCCTCGGCAGCCATCGTCTTGCCCGTTCCCGGCGGTCCTGAGAACAGCACCGACAGGCCGGCGTCGTTCCAGACGCGCGCCGTGCCCCACTCGTCATGCACGCGACCGAGTACGGCCATCGCCGAAACGATTTCGCGCAGTTGTTGGGTCTGCGCCGGCGGCAACACCAGTTCGTCGAGGGTGAAGCGCGGGTTGACCAGATTGGCGAGCCCGTCGAGTTCGAGCCGTGCCTCGGCCCGGCAGACGGCGAACAGTTCATGCGCGCCGGCCGCAGCACCCAATGCCGACGCCGCCGCCGCGGCCCGAGCCAACGGTCGTTCGGCGAGACGGAAGCGCCGTGCCGCTTCCGGGAGCGCGGCGCGGATCGCCGCTGGCGCGTCGGCCAGCGTCCGCGCCAGCCGTTGCGCGCGCGCCGTGGTGTCGAGCGGTGGCAGCAGGCAGGTCGGCAGCAGCAGCGAAGCTGGCACGCCACGCACCGCCATGCCGCCGTCGACTACCGGCAGATACCAGCGCAGCGGCAAAGCGGCCAGCGGCGCGAACCAGTGCTCGGCAACACCGGCGCCACAGCAGGCCTGCCAGTGCTCGGGCAGCAACAGGTCGGCGCCCTGCATCCAGCAGGCGGTGGCAAGCGCACCAAGGCCCGGCCGATCCGGCGTCATGTCGTCGGTCAGGATCATCAGGTTGCGCCCGACCGCCTGCGCGAGCGCCCGCGCCCAGGCAGCAAAGTCGGTGCCACGCGGCGCCTGCAGGGGCAGGATCTGCATCGTCATCGGGGCATCGGAGCGCAGACGCGCCAGCAGTGGCAGCAGTTCCTGCGGCAACTCGCTGGGCGCCATGTCGCTTTGGCGAAGCATTCCTGACGGCAGGCTCTGGCCATCGAGCAAGGTTTGCGCGACCAGCGCCGGCATCTCCAGCGGCTGCTGCCAGTCGAGCGAATCTCGTCCGGCCGGCAACTGCACGAGGCCGTGGCGGAAAAGGGCATGGCTTGCATCGGCGCAGGCAGCGATCGCCAGAGGATCGTCCCACAGCCGCTGCGCCAGCGCCAGTGTCGGCCAGGGACGCGACAGATCGTTCTGGCACGCCGCGCAGACGGCACCGGTCGAGGCATCGGCACGCCCGGCCAGCGCGCAGGCCAACACGAATTGTGCGGCAGCGGTCAGCGCGCATTCACTGGCCAGCCAGGTCCAGTCACCGTGGCGGCTAGCGCGCAAGCGCGGTCGTTCAAGCGCGGCGATGCGCTCGCTCAGATAACGCGCGGCGATGTCGCGGTCGAAAAATGCGCGTTTCTCGTCGCGAAAGCGCGCGAGGTCGAGACTGTCCTGCACCGCATCACCGACCGGCGGCAGCGCACCCGGCAGGGCTTCAGCCTCTGCGCCGCGCTGATGCCAGCACCATGCCACTTCACGCCGCAGCCGCAGCGTCACTTGTGCCAGCCACAGCGCACAGGCCGGGTCGGCAACGGCAACATCGGGGTTCATCAACACCGGTGCGGAGGCGAGCGGCGCGTTCATGTCCAGCTCAGCAGCGGTGAGTCGAGCGCTTGCTCGCCATTGACGCGCAGGATGACGCGGTAGTTCGGATCGGGAGCCAGCGCCTGCGCGTCCGTTACCGTGAACGTGAGCGTCGTCGCCGTGCCACCGGGTTGCGGCTCGAGCAGCAACTGCGCCTTGCCCTGCAGATAGAGGGCCGCATAGCTCGCAGCGGTGGCGCCACCGAGCTGGCTGCCGTGCACCAGGAAGCTGCCGGAAAGCTTGCCGAGTACCGGCGTCAGCGGCCCGGCGAGGTTGACCGAGGTGACGCGCGGCAGCAGGTGGCCGGCCACCGCGTTGCTGCTCAACTGGTGACCATCGGGCAGGGTGCGTGCGACGCAGACCGGGTAACTGCCGGCGCTGATCGGGTCGGCAAGCGGAATGGTCGTCGTGAGCGCACCATCGAGCGTGCTCGTCGCCGGATAGGTCGACGCGCCGACCAGAATCTGGTCGTAGCCTGCGAGTTCGCTGCCGCGCAACACGATCGACTGATCGGCGCTGAAGCGCTCGGGTTCGATCGCGCTGACGCGCGCGCCCAGACTCGGCAGTACGCTCGCGCCTTCGTACTGTTGCGGGGAGGGCAATGGCTTGCCGATGCTCCTGACCGGCAGCGCATAGTCCGGTGGTTCTGCCGTGGACGCGAGCATCACCGGGCGCACCTGGAATGCGGCAGCGACGCGGTATTTCTCTTCACTGCCCTGCATGATCCGCGAGAGCAGTTCCACATCGGCTTCGTCGAAGGTCAGGCGCAGCGGATCGGGGTTGCTGGCGAGTGCGCTGTTGCTTGCGTCGGGCCGCACGATGCTCAGCGCATTGAGGGCGAGCAGGCCGCGACCGAGCAGCCGATGTGCGACGATCGAATCGCTTTCGGGACCGTCGAAGGCGGTCAACAGATAGTGCAGCACCAACCATACCGGTGGCGCCTGTCCGGCGTCGAGCGGGCGGTTGCGCAGGTTGGTATCGATGCTGATGCGGTAGAGGAAGAGGTTGAAGCTGCCACCGCCGCCAACCACTGCCGCCTTGCTGGCATCCTCGGGTCGGCCCACGGCCACCGCGTTGATGCCGGTCCTGGCAGCGAGTTGCACTTTCAGCAGTTCGCTGACAGCGCCGATGGCCTCGCTGCTGGCGGCGAGCGACACGGCTCAGGCCCAGCGCAGGTAGTGGCGCTGCAACGAAAAACGCGGCGCCGGAATGGCTGCGAACACCGGCTGCGGCAGCGCTGCAGGCGCCGCTTCAGGGGTGCGTACGGGGTGTACTTCGAGCGCAATGGTGCCGATGCGAATTTCGTTGCGCGCAGCGGGAGCGGGGTCGATGGTGGCCGGTGCAGCGGCGCGCGGGTCCGGGGGCGTGACATCGACGCGTGACACCGGCGTCGCCGGTTGAACCGACGTGCTTGGCAGCATGACCGGCGTCGCCGGCTCGTTGTTGCGAGTCATTGCCGCGCGACGAGCCGGCTCCGTCGCTGCGAAGGGTGTTCCCGGCGCCAGTTGCACGCCGAGTTGTGCCGGCATCGATCCGGGATCGAGGGGAGGCGCTGCGTCGACCTGGAGAGGGTGCGGGTTCGCTGCGCCATCCGACGGGTGCTGCGCGACACGCTGCCGGGCAAGGAGCGATGGGGGCGACGACAGTCGTGCCTCAATTCCCCTGGCCAAGGTCTCGCTAGCCGGCGCGACCGCCAGCGCATCGTGCCGCAAGCTTGAGGTCGGCCAGTGCGCAGCCTCGGGAGACGGTGTGCCGGCCATTACCGGTGTGGACACGATCGGTGCAGACTCGGCGCGCTGCCGGGCTGGCAGGGTTGCCGGTGGCGGCACGCGCGGAGCAGGTGCGCCGCGAGCATCCTGCGCGACCGATGGAAAGCGTACGGCTGACGCAGGGGCCATTGCCGCGCGCACTGCCGTCGTGTCTGTGTTCGGCGCTGGCACTTCGACTTGCTGTTCGAGCGGTTCGACCGCCTGCGCCTGCAAAGCGGTTCCAGCACGCGCATCGATCTGTGCGGCAAGTCTCGCGAAATAGCCGCTCATGCCCAACCCCGGGCAGCGATTTGCTGCAGGTAGTGCGTGCGACGCCAGCGCGGCAGCGTGAGAATTTCCGCTTCACTCCAGTGGAAGACCGACGCCAGTTGCAGTACCTCTTCGAGCATTTTCGCTTGCGTGCCCGCGAAGCCGTCGAGCAGCCGTGCTTCGAGGTCGCAGGCGACCAGCTCGTCGTGGCCGCAGGCCGGGCAGCGGGTCTGTAATTGCAGGGCGGTGAGCGGGTCGTGCGCGGCGAAGGCCTCGTCGAGTGCAGCGAGCCACCTTGCCGACAGGTGATGATCCGCGCCCACCGCTTGCCCGGCGATGCTTTCGATCAGCGATGCAGCGAGCCTCTCCTGCGCCAGCACACCGTCGCGCTGCCAGCGCTGCAGATCGTGGGCGCAGGGCAGACGCAACGACACCTCGGTGCCGTCATCGTCATGCCAGGTGAAGTGCGGTGCTGCCGGGTCGCCGGCGAGGGCGTGCAGATCTAGGTCAAGGGCCATGGCTTCGCCACACGCGCTGCAGGCTGCCTGCCACTCGATGGTGGCGTCCCCCGACGCCAGGCGCATCGCGATCAATGCCTGCAGACGCTGATTCAGGGTCCAGGTCCAGGGCTCGTCGATGCCGATGGCACGGCCCTGGGTGTCGGACATACCGGCCACCAGCAAGGCCGTCACGGCGCTCGCCCGGTCGACGACGTCGAAGGCCACGTCGAGGTCGCTGGCCGCGCTGCCGAAGGCGCGCGCGCAGCAACGCTGTGCGGCAGGCGCCGTCAACGTGGCCCTGGGCTCGTTCATGCCGCGGCTCCGTCCGCCCAACCCGACATCAACCCGCCTCGTTCGGCTCGGGCGTATCGACGTCGCGCACCCAGCCTTCGAGTTCGATCTTGATGTGCTCAATGGCCACCGCGTTGGCGTTCGCATCGAGGTCGGGCAAGGTGACGAACTCGCTGACCCAGCAGCGATACAGAAAGTAGCGCAGCGCCACCTGACTCTTCTCGTTGAGCACCTCCAGCGTCAGGTCCTTCTTGTAGCCGGCCAGGTCCATCGCCGCATCGCCGGCATAACTCTGCACCGCGTTCGCCCACTTCTCGAATTCGATGTCGTGGGTGATGCCGCGCTCCAGCGTGACACCTTCGTAGCTGGAGCGACCGGGCGACTTGTGGTCATAGCTGTTCTGCCCGCCGCTGCGGTGCTTGACGACTTCGGTGGTGCGCTTGAGCGAGCCGACCTTGGAGACGCCGAGGACCGTCTTGCCATCCCACAGCACACGGAATTTGAAGTTCTTGTAGGGGTCGACGCGCGTGGCGTTGACAACGAATCCGGTATTGGCCATGACGTGGTTCTCCGCGCGGGGTTACAGATCGCCGGCGATCTGCTGGATACTGATGACGACGAACTCGGCGGGCTTGAGCGGCGCAAAGCCGACCTGGATATTGACGATGCCCTTGTTGCGGTCGTCCTGATTGGTGGTTTCGCCGTCGCACTTGACGAAGTAGGCTTCCTTCGGGGTGGCGCCCTGAAAAGCGCCCTGGCGGAACAGCGAATTCATGTAGGCGCCGACATTGAGTCTGATTTTGGCCCACAGAGGCTCGTCGTTGGGCTCGAACACCACCCATTTGGTGCCACGGAACAAGGACTCTTCGAGCATCAGCGCCAGACGGCGGATCGGCACATACTTCCATTCCGAGGCCATCTGATCGGCACCGACCAGCGTGCGTGCGCCCCAGGCCACGCCGCCATACACCGGGAAGGTGCGCAGGCAGTTGATGGCCAGCGGGTTGAGCACGCCATTCTCGGCGTCGGTGAGCTTGCTGTCGAGCTGCGCCACACCGCTGAGCACCGCCTCGATGCCGGCCGGCGCTTTCCAGACACCGCGCTGGCTGTCGGTGCGGGCGTAGATACCGGCCATCGTGCCGCTGGCGGCGATCGAGCGCAGGCGAAAATCGTTGACCGGATCGGGGACCTGAGTGCGTGGGAAATACACGGCCGAGTTGCGGTGGCGCAACCCGGCAAACCGGTCCAGCCAGTCCTTGACCTCCTGCGTCTCGTCGATGCCCGTGGGCACGTCAATCAACAGGAAGGCGCGCTTGCGCTCGCAGAAAGCGAGTGCTGCGCTGTAGATCGCGAGGGTATCCGTCTCGGCCACGCCGTCGGCCACCGCACGCGGGATGCACAGGATGTTGAACAGGTCGACACGGTCGAGCGCGTAAATGCCGGTGTTGAGCGCCGGGTTGCCGATCAGGTCGGTCGCGCCGGGCGCCGTGCCGTCGCTGCCGGTCGCGCCGACGACCAGAGCGGCGATCACCGTCGCCGGACCGCCCGCCGCGCCCGAACCCAGCGGGTATTGCTGTACATTGACCGCGGCCGCGGCATCGAAGCCGAGATCGCCAGCGGTCGTATCAGCGCCACTGAAGTCGCTGATGGTCAGCCGGTCGGTCGGCGAATAAGCCGTCGCGGTCTTGCTCATCAGCACACGCAGACGATTCGTCCCCACCACTTCGACGGTTGCCCCGGCCAGTGGCGCGGGTACGCTCGTCGTGCCGGAAACCGATGTGCGAATGGCCTGTTCGAGGTAGCCCCGCAATTGCGCCAGGGTGCTCACCGTCTTGCCGCCTGCCGACCAGTCCACGAGCGTCGCATCGCGCGTTGGCAGCGCGCCCAGGGTCAGCTTGAACTGCTTGCCGGAGAGCGCGTTCAGGGCGGCCAGCGTCGCCGGGCTGATGGCCGCTCCAAGGGTGCCGCCAGCGGCAGGCCGCTTGCTTGAAGCCGCGGCGCTGCCGGCGCGCAGCCTGACCAGTTTCGAACTGTCATTGACCACCTTGATCGCATACCGCGGCTGCGTCGTGTCCATGGTCAGGTTGAGGTAACGTTCGCTCGCCAGCGGCCTGGCGTTGGCCGCATGGCTGTCATAGCGGGTGATCGCGAGGTTGAAGGTGTGTTCCGGGTCGACGGTGGCGTAATCGACATCGATGCGCACATGGTTGCCCCACCGCCCCGCATTCGCGGCCTCGGCCAGCAGCACCTCGTCGGGCGCAGGCAACATGTGCAGCGCCGCACCGGCGACCGCTTCGCCGTTGGCGACCCGCACCACCAAGGCCGAGCTACCGCCGTTCAGGAAGTACTGCGCGATCGCGTAGCTGGCCTCGCTGCGGTCGTCCAGGCCGCCGTAGGTGCGTTGAAAATCGGCCGTCCCGAAGATCTCGACGGCCTCGTCCGTCGGTCCTTCGCGGAAGAAATCGATGAACGCGGTGATCGACGTGCCCACGCTGGTGATGGTGTGCACCCCGCTCGACACTTCCTGGATGTAGACGCCTGGATAAGTCACTTGCACCATGTGTGCCTCCTAGAACAATCGGATACCCGAACCGAGCGTCTGCCATCGACGCCGGGAACTCCCTGCCTGCCATGCCTCGTCTTGCACCGTCGCCATCCACAGCCGTCAGGCATCCGTCTTCACCTGGGTGCTGCACCGCTCCAGTCATCCATCCCCTTGGCGTGCCCGGAAGCGAAGATGACACGGCCGTCGGGCAGACGAATCTCGGTCAGGCACCCCTGCTCGGTCATTGCCGCCAACGCTGTCTCGACATCATGCAGGGAAGCGTCGACCAGGCGGCGCGGCAACCACCATTGCTGTACTCCGACGGCGTTATCGGCCGCGGTCGGATGCGCAGCCAGGTAAGCCCGGATTGCCGTCTCCACATCCGTGGTGTTATTTCCCTTCCAGGCCATTCGCCTCCCGCATCGTCAACCATGCCGACTCAGCATCGCAAGGTTTGTGCCAACCATTACCATATTCACTTTCTTTTTATGAATCAATCCCATAAATTTCATCAGCGGGGCGCTGCAGATGTCCAATGCGGGACGCTTCGAACACACTGGGTCAAAAATGACCCACGTTGCGAACTCACCCTGCGCGCCGTGACAGACCCGCGCCAATGCCCTGCCGGGGAGATCAGGAACGAAGCTGATTTTCGTCTGCGGGTTGGATGCTGAGCGCTGCAGTGCTTTCGAGGGTGTCCTTGACCTACTGGGCTGTCGCGTCCTCGGCAAAGCTGGAACGTGCGAGTCCGTATTTGCGAACCAGCTTGTTGAGCCGGCTGCGGTCCTGACCGCAAAGACGCGCGGCCAGGCTGATGTTGCCGGCTGTGCTGGCGAGCAGGTGGCTGAGGTACGATCGTTCGAATCGAGCAATGGCTTCGGCTTTGGCCTGCCGGAAATCCGTGACCTGACCGGGTTCGGCCACCGGGACTGCGGTCGTGCCGCAGGACGGCACTGACGGCACATTCAGATACAGGGTTTGCTCCTCGTTGAGCAACAATTCCCGGTGCACCATGTTTTCCAGTTCACGCACATTGCCCGGCCAGTCATACCCGCGCAGGTGTGCCAGACTGTGTGGATCGATGGGAATCGCAGGCAGGCCATAGCGGCTGCAATAGCGCGCGACAAAAGCCTCGGCAAGCAGCGCGGCATCATCCCCACGCGCCCGCAGGGGCGGCATGTCAAGGACCAACACCTTGAGACGAAACAGCAGGTCCTGCCGGTAGCCGCCCTGGCGGGTGAGTGCGGCCAGATCGGTATTGCTGGCAGCCAGCACGCGGACATTGGCACGCCGGGATGCCGAACCGCCCACCGGCCGATATTCGAGGTCCTGCAGAAAGCGCAGCAGCGCGACCTGGGCATGCGCCCCGAGGGCTTCGATCTCGTCGAGGAACAGCGTCCCGCCTTCCGCCTGCGTCACCACCCCGCTGCGTGCCTCTCGGGCATCGGTGAAAGCCCCCCGGACATGTCCAAACAACTCGCTTTCGACCAGATTGTCAGGGATGGCACCGCAGTTGATCGGAACGAAAGGGGCGCTGCCGCGTGCCCCGGAATAGTGGATCGCGCGCGCCGCCAGTTCCTTGCCCGTCCCGGTTTCACCCTCGATGAGAACCGGTGCATCGCAACGGGCAAGTTTGGCGATGAATGACAAGACCTGGCGGAACGCCGGGGATTCTCCGACAAAGATCGGGGCAGCATGGCGATCCTCAAACATCATCTCGTTCCTCCACGGGTCGTGCTTTCAGGCATGGTGGGGCACCGGACGCCGTTTTTCTCGGGCTGCCGACAAGGCATCTTGACCGGGCAAAGCCATCAAGTCAAGTTCGAGGCCAGGAATTCGTATTAGTTGCGAACATGCTCTGTTAATTGAGATTTTTGATAGATCCCGAGTTGCAGGAACGCGCTGACAGGCCAATCGAAATGATCGGCCAGACTTCTCGATCGACCAGGAATCGGGGTACGATGAACAGCTTTTGGGCAAGGTGGGGAAGAGATTGAAACAGATCCAATTAACGGTCATGACTTTTCCAGGGACCCTGGGTCATGAAAGTCATGATCGTTTTCGCTCTCACGTGTGGAGAGGGGAGGTTCGTCAGTCGCTGACCCGACTTTCACATTAAGGATGACATATGAGCAACCCGCCCTCGCCATCGGAAAAACGCAAGCCCGCTGTTGCCAAACGAATCGTCAGCAAGCCGGATGCCCGGGTGAAGCCCGACACCGCCTTACCCGCCGAGCCAGGTCTCGTCGATCAGGTGCGTTCAATGGCCGGCAGACTGCTGGACATCAGCGCGGCCACCGGGGTTGCCGGACGCGCGCTGCAGACCGCCGGCAAGGTCAGCCGGGCATTGCAGGATGGGCATCCGATCGACGCGGCCAGCGAAGTCGTGCGGGCAGTGCTGCCGGGGATGGGTGAACCAACTGCCTGGGCCAAGACCGGTGCAGCGATTCGCTCGATGCGCGAGGCAGCCGGACTGACGATTGCCGAAGTCGGTGCCGCCATCGACCTGAAGGACCCTTCGCTGATCGAGTCCCTCGAGAATGGCCGTATCGCCCTGTCGTTCGAACTGATTCTGCGCCTGGCAGCAGTTTTCGGTCGCAATGACCCGGTTGGCTTCGTGATGCGCTTTACCCGCACGGCCCATCCCGAGTTGTGGACAAGTCTCGAAGAACTGGGCATCGGCAAGCTGGTGCTGCAAACCGTTCGCGAACACCAGTTCGTCAACATTTATCGCAGCAATGACGCTGCACGTACGCTCAGCGACCAGGAATTTGCCGAAATTTTGAGCTTCACGCAGGCCGGATTCGAGATGGCCATGGCCCTGCGCACCCGATACCAGGATCGAAGCAGCGATGCTGGCAGCGATCGCGACGAGTGAATCGGTCACGCCGCGGCGAGTCGGTCTGGCCTGTCACCAGGACAGGCCGCGACGGGCGCGTGCTGATGGGTGGGCAAGGATCGACCTGGCCGGCAACGACGGCAAAGATTGCCGGTGGCCGTCGCCTCGGATCGTGGCGATAATGTCGGGCGCGGCCTCCCGCCCCCACGATCAGTGACCGGCGGCGGGCTTACGGGCATATTTTTTGACCTGCCGCCGGCGTATGGCCCGGAAATCAGCGCACCGCCGGGAATTCTCGGAGTTTTCTGGCCCGGAAATTGCTCTTCCTGGATGCGGCACTCAGGTCGGTTTTTCCTGCTCGTGTGACCGTGCAAATCGCAGCGCGCAGCTGAGTCCGTCGCGACCGCAAGCGGTCAGGGGCAATTGACCGGGATGACCCACTTTTTATCAGGACAAGAAAATGTTGATTGGCGGCGTATTGAGTGCAGGTACCTGGATTTCCCGACTCGGTCAACTGATCGGCAGCAGCGAAACGAACGCTGCGCAAGCCAGTAACGGCGCCGAGGCATCTCCGCCCGTCGGTCCTCCTCCCTCCGGCGGTGGCATGCTCGACGCGGTTACCCAGGCCCTGGCAAAAATCGGCGTCGGCAGCAGTTCAGGGGCTTCGGGCAATACGGCTGCGGCAGTTTCGTCATCATCCTCGGCGGAAGATCCCGCACAGGCTTTGACCGTGTTCATGGACACTCTGATGGCTGCCTTGCACGCCCAAAGCGTTCGGGTCGCCACGAAAGACGCGAACAGCCGCATCACGGGCAGCTCCGGCGAGCCACGCCACAATATTCAGTCGGACATGCAGAGATTGATCGAGACGCTGGCATCGTCACCTGGCAGTTCGACCGGAGCCAGATCGTCCGACTCCCCGGTAGACGCGCTGCAACAAAGCTTCCAGAAACTTCTGAGCGCAGCCGGCGGGAGCAGCAGCAATGCGACGCTTGCCGACTTTCTGCAGGCCTTCGCCCGCAACCTGCCCGGCGCTTCATCGGTTGGGAACGTCGTGAGCACCAGAGTTTAAGGTCAAAGTCTCACGTCAGCGACTCACGAACCTCCCCTCACTTTTGTTGTCTGCGCTGCCGAAGCGGCGAACTGGACTCACTGCCTCATCATGCCATCTTGCCTTATTCTGGTATTGCTGCTGTGCTCGCCGGCCGTGCTCGCGCAAACGGCACCGCCGTCCACCGAACGCCAGAAGCAACTCGTGCATCTGGTCCGTCAGGATTGCGGCTCATGCCACGGCACGACGCTGCAAGGCGGTCTTGGACCCTCGCTGAAACCGCAGTCCCTGCAGAGCAAACCGGTCGAGTCGCTGGTGGCCACGATCTACAACGGCCGGCCAGGGACGCCGATGCCGCCCTGGCAGCGCTTCCTGAGCGAGGCCGAGGCGCGCTGGATCGTCGAACAGTTACTGGCGGGATTTCCCGAGTGACCGCGTGCCGGAAACGGACATGGGGAAAGCCCGGCGTTGCTTCCCTTGTCCGCCGGGCTCCTGACGCCGTCGTCGAGGCTTTGGCGCTCAATCAGGCCCGAGAGATTTTGAAGAAGTGAAGAGGTGGTAAAAGAAGTCGTCGCGAGCAGGCCGAGATGCAAGGCGTGAGCGAGCCACAGATCGACCGCGCAGTCGATTGATTCATAACCCCTGAGCGGAAAAGCATGGGCTGGCGGCGTGCCGCTGACCAACCGAACGATCGTAATCGCAGCCTTGCAGGGCAGAGATGAACAGCTTGTCATCCTCCCTGATGTGACGTTCGAACCAGTACTCGCAGAAGCGCAGGAAGGAATGCGCGTCCTGCCCACCGTTGATGACTTCACCGAGAGCCTTGTGCAGCAGGCGCAGCGTATCGGTATGGATCTTGGCATGGTCGGTGAAATCCAGCCCGGCTTCCTCGGCAATCCGTTCCTCGGTGGCAAAATGGATCGCGAAGTAATCGAGAAGCTTGCCGAACTCGTTGACCGGAATATGACTGTGTTCAAAACAGATGGTCTTGAGAAAGTCAATGAAGTTGAAGATTTCTTCATGCTGGGCGTCGATTTCCGGCAAATCGACCAACAGCCCGTCCGGCAGCATGCCGGGAATGTACAGGGTCATCACAAGTCTCCTCTTGTCACCGATGGGTATCTTTTATTATCCCTTCAGTATAGAAGGTCTACCTGCAGAATTCCAGAGAAACCGGATTTAAGTCAGATTGGTATCTTGCTGGCCGCGGCTTGTCCGTCAAGCTCTTGCGAACAGCCAGAGGTAGCTTAGGGTTCCAGCGATGACGAGGAAGGGCAGCGACCAGGCATGGAAATTCCACCAGGCGCGCCGGTCGCCGAGCAGGCGCAATGCGATGAGGTTGGCCAGAGAGCCGATCAGCAGTCCAAAACCGCCAATGTTTGCCGCCCAGGCCATGAGGCGCCAGTCCAGACTGTGCTCGGCAAGAAGGATGGCGCCGGGCACGTTGCTGATGAGTTGCGAAATCAACACCCCGGCCAGGAAAAGACGCTGCGGATCGTGCAGCCCGATCGTCGCGACCATTGCCTGCACCGGCGGCAAATCGGCAAGCAAACGCAGGTCGATGAAGATCAGCACGAAAACGATGATCAGGGCCCAGTCGACCTGCTTCACCACTTGGCGAAAGGCGGCACCGAAGACGGTTGCGACGATCGCCAGTCCGACCCACGGCTGGCGCAGGTCGAGCAGTATCAGGAAAACCGGATAGAGCAACAGACAGCTCCACAGCAATCGCCGGGCGAGTAGCGGTGGCACGATGTCTTCGTGTGGGTCGATGTGTCGAGCCGGGAAGGCGAACACTGTCAGGGCCAGCAGGGTGCCGAGCAAGATCCCCGCCAGTGGCGCCATTTCGGCGACAAAAGCCATAAAGGGAATCCCTGATCGCTGCCACAGGAACAGGTTTTGCGGATTGCCCATGGGGGTCAGCACCGATCCGGCATTCACCGCCAGGGCTTCAAAGATCACCAGCCGCGCGATCGGCAGGGTGGCCATGCCGTTCAGGCCGAGGGTCAGCGGAACAACAATGAACAGGGCAATGTCGTTGGTCAACACCGTAGCCATGGCTGCCGAGGTGCCGGCCAGTAACAAGGCCAGATTTCGCTCGCTGTGCATGCGTATGATCATCTGGTATGCGGCATGCTGCAATAGGCCGCTCTCCTCCAGTCCGGTAGTCAACAGCAACAGCCCGGCAAGTGCCGCGATGGTTGGCCAGTCGACCCGTTGCGGATAGGTGGCGATTGCATCAGGGTCAAGCAGACTCAGGCCGAAACAGAGCAACACCAGAACCAGGAGCAGAACATCGCGCTGCAGGCGAGTAGCGATTTCGGCGGGAATCAGAAGCAGGCGTCTCATGAATCTCTTTGTGTCGTCGTGGCTTTCCGCACGGCGTGCCGCGTGCGGCAGTGCTAGGCTGTCATCGGATCGGGGGTTGGCGACGTGCCCGGAATGGCCCTGCCAACCACTGATTCGGGTGTTAATTCAGCAGGAAAAGCGATCAGACTTTTCATGAGTATGCCGTTACTGATGATGACTGGAACTTCCGCCAATGGCTTGCCGCGAAATTTGAAAAATAAGCCTAACTTTTTGGATGGACACTCATTATAATGATGCTGCGCTGCAACAAAATCCTGGCTCACAAGGTCGCGGTTGACGGCTTGCAGTGTTTGGCATTGCCAGTTTTCAGGAGTACTCGTATGAAAGCACCAAAACTTTTGCCGTGGATCGCCCACAAAACGGGCATCAACGAAGAACTCGCGCTCAAACTTTGGCGCCGCGCGGCTGGGGAAGCCGAAATCATCGCCGGCTGCTGCAACAGTTCGGATTTTTATCGCCTGGCCGTGGAACGTTTTATCGACTTCGCGGAAGCCGAGGGCACGTCCTCTGTAGTGCGTCAAACGGCCGGGACCAGGACTTGCATTTCCTGGCTGTGGCGCCACCAGAACCGGATCTCGAAACTGAACATGATTACCCTCGAGAACATCATTAGGCTGGGCCTATCCAACTGGACCGGCGTGTTTCCGGGTCCGCGTCACCCTGCCTGAGAGCCGCGGCAGCGAGCAGACCCACAGAGCAGGCTTGGCTCAGTGACGCACCACGACCGGCGAGGCAATCTGCAGCGAGTCTGCAATTTGCACCGCCAATGCTGCCGCTTCGCTCTGTGTCGGCAGTTGCGTGAGACGAACAGTGTAATCGTAACCGCTGCCGGCACTGGCTCGCGGCATGATTCTGACTGGGTAGCCAGCGGCGCGTGCTCGGTCGTACAAAGACAAGGTTGCCGATTCGCTATCAAGCGTCGCCAGTTCGACTGCCCACCTACCGCGACGCGTGGCGTAGCGGCCGGCAGCCAGCGGTGTGGCTGTTGGCACGGCAACGGGAGGCGGGGCCGCCGGTAGTGCGGTCTGCGCGGCCAGCGATGCGAGCTGGCCGGCAGTGACTGCCTCGATCGGCGCCGGTGCATCCCCTTTCGGTGCCAGATAGCAGCTTGGCGCCGTATCGATTTGCCGTGCTTCTGCCAAGGGGTGCAGCACGGCAATACTTCCCTCCAGCAGGCAGATGCGGTCACCTTCCGCATCGACTCTGCCCAGGACATCGGTTCCCCTGATTCCCGCAGTGAGCGTGCCAACACGCAGATTGACAGCGCGCTGCCGATGATTTTTGGCAAGGGCGCCGGTGCTGAAACGCACCGCGCCTTGCTGGACATCGAGAGCGGCCGTAAACACCTGCACTTCACGTACGCCAAGCGCGTTCAGGTCGAGTCGGCTGTTGGCAGCCATTTCGACTGTACTGCCATCGCCCAGCCGAATTCTGACCCGGGCACCGGGACCGCTGATCACCCGGTCGCGATTCTGCAGAACCGTCCCTGGTGTCAGCTCCTGCCGGACGCCGAGTCGCTCAAGCCAGGCAGGCATGAGCACTCCATCAACGATGGCGTCGGCTCCCGTGACTGCGCTTGCGGCCTGCGGCAGCAGACTCCCGGTGAGCATGGCGAAAAGAGCGCAGATACAATGCCTGTTCATGGATGGTTCCTTGCGACCACGAGAAAGGGGCATTCTAACATTGTGCCCAGCACGACTGCCTGCCCGGTCAGGTTGCACAAGCTGTTGGAGCCGGCTTGCGTTTGTCTGCGCAGCGGCTAGACTGCCGCAATGCAAGCAGACTTGAGTGACGAACGACTGATGCTGGCCTATCGTGCGGGTGATGCAGATGCGTTCACAACACTCTATCGTCGTTATCGCGGCTCGCTCTATCGCTATCTGGCGCAGCAATGCGGGGACCCGGCAGTGGCTGAGGAGCTTTATCAGGAGGTCTGGATCAAGGTGGTCAAGGCCCGCGCCGACTACCAGCCACTGGCCCGCTTCTCGACATGGGTCTTCCGGATCGCGCGCCACCGGCTGATCGATCACTACCGCAAACATTCGCCACAAGCGCTGGCGCAGTTGGCGCCGAACGCTGACGATCAGGATGATGTCGATGACCTGATTGCCTGTCTGCCGGCACCCGGTCATGAGACGCCGCACGCCTTGCATGAGCGGCAACATGCGGCGCACAGGATCAATCTGGCGCTGGCCGCGTTGCCACCAGCCCAGCGCGAAGTCTTTCTGCTCGCCGAAGAGGGTGGGCTGACCCTGGAGGAAATTGCCGTTGCCACCGACAGCGGCCGTGAAACGACCAAGAGCCGGTTGCGCTATGCGCTGACCAAACTCAGACACTCGCTGCAGGATCTGTTATGACCCAGCGCCCCCAGGATTCTCCGAGCGATCCGCAACTCTCCCAATTATATCGGGAGCATGCGACTGAGCAGCCGTCACGCGCCACGGACGAGCGCATTCTCGCGGCGGCACGGGCAGCACTTGCCGAATCGCCGGCGAACCCACCTCGTGGCACCTGGTGGCTACGCTGGCGTACACCACTGACCCTTGCCACGACCTTGCTGCTGACCGTCACTCTGGCTTTGCTGCAGGAGCGACCCCCAGGCGGTCTGCCGGCGGAACCGGGCCTGCAGCAGGAAGCTCCGTCAGCACGACGTGAGGCGCCGAGTCGTGGCCTCCGCGAGCCGATGGGTTCGGCTGCCGCTCCTGAACCGGCCAGGCCGGCCGCGCCATCTCCACCACCCGGCGAAGCGCACGCCAAATTGGCAAAGCCCTCGGTCAGCGCTGGCGAGAGCGACCGTCCATCGAAATCCGACATCGTTGCCGAACCAGGGTTAGCCCCGACTCCGTCGCGCAAGTCCTTGCCTGCCGCGGCACCGGCAGCGCCAGTCGTGCTGGACAGCGCTCCTTCGCCCGCTGCCGCGCTCGGCGACAGTCAGGCGGCAAGGCGTATCGACTCAGCTCCTGCAGCCGAGCGAGCGGCGTCCGGAGCATTGGCCAAGACCGAAAACGGCCGCAGCGCCAGCGTATGGCTCGATGAAATCCGTGCACTGCGGCGCGATGGCAAGACCCGGGAAGCCGAACGGCAACTGCAGGAGTTTCGTCGGGCGAACCCGGATTACCCGCTACCGGAAGAATTTCGTCAATGAATTGACCCCGTTTACCGGCGGCGTGCGTTGACATGGTCATCACCTCACCCAAGGAGTCCCTCATGAAAAAACTCGCCGCCTTCTTCGCTGCCCTGCCGCTGGCTGGCTGCATCAGCATTGCCGACGCCGGCGCACTGGTCGACGTCGGCATCATCGACCGCAGCAGTGGTCAGACGCTGGAGGTCTATCGCCACCACGGCCGCCTGTACGTGGTCGGGACTCCCGGTAACCGTTACGCAGTGATGTTGCGCAACAAGAGCAGCGGTCGTGTGCTGACCGTGCTTTCGGTTGACGGCATCAATGCACTCAGCGGCCAGACTGCCGCCACCTCACAATCCGGTTACGTCCTGGTGGCGCGACAATCGGCCGAGATCTCCGGCTGGCGCAAGAGCATGGACGATGTGGCGGCGTTCTATTTCACCAGCGTTGCCGACAGCTATGCCGGCCGCACCGACCGCCCACAGAACGTCGGAGTGGTTGGCGTCGCCGTCTATCGGGAAGCTGAGCCATTGCCGCCGCCGCAGGTCACGGTGCCGTCGCGGGAGCGCGATGACGCTCCTGCTGCCGATAGTGCGACCTCGGGCGCCGCGGCCAGGGCGGTTGCGCCGGCGCCTTCGCAAGCGCCTGGCAAGTTGGCGGAGGGTCAGGGTCGTCTGGGTACTGGCCACGGCGAGCGCATCAGCGCGCCGACGCAATACACCGAGTTTCGACGTGCCAGTGACGCGCCCTCCGAAGTGCTGACCATTCATTACGACAGCTATAGCAATCTGCTCGCCCAGGGCATCATTCCACGGCCGCCCCGGCAACAGCCGACACCGAATTCGCTTCCAAACCCCTTTCCAGGTGGCTTCGTTCCCGATCCGCGGCACTGAGTCGTTTTGCGATTTCCCGATCAGGGCAAGCCAAAGCACGTATGCGTATAATCCGCGCTTCAGCCTCTTTTCTGGATTGTGACCGGCCATGCAGGAAAAGTATCAACCCGCGGACGTGGAAATCGCTGCTCAGGACTTCTGGAACCTGAGCGGAGCGGCGCGCGCCATCGAGGACATCAATCGGCCTAAATACTACTGCCTGTCGATGTTCCCCTATCCTTCGGGCAAGCTGCACATGGGGCACGTGCGCAATTACACGATCGGCGACGTTCTCGCACGCTTCCACCGGATGCTTGGCGATAACGTCATGCAGCCGATGGGTTGGGACGCTTTTGGCATGCCCGCGGAAAATGCGGCCATCCAGAACAATGTGCCGCCGGCGCAATGGACCTACGCCAACATCGATTACATGAAGACGCAACTCAAGCGTCTGGGTTTTGCGATCGACTGGGAGCGCGAGATCGCCACCTGCCGGCCCGAGTACTACCGGTGGGAGCAATGGCTGTTCACCCGCCTGTATGAGAAAGGCCTGATCTACCAAAGACTAGGAACGGTCAACTGGGATCCGGTCGAGCATACCGTACTGGCCAACGAGCAGGTGATCGATGGGCGTGGCTGGCGTTCGGGCGCGCTGATCGAGAAGCGCGAGATCCCGATGTATTACATGAAGATCACTGCCTACGCCGAGGAACTGCTGGCCGACCTCGACCAGCTCGACGGCTGGCCGGAACAGGTTCGACTGATGCAGAAGAACTGGATCGGCAAGAGCACCGGCGTGCGCTTTGCCTTTCCCTATGAACTCGATGGTCAGCCCGGCCAATTGTGGGTATTCACCACGCGTGCCGACACGATCATGGGCGTCACCTTCTGCGCCGTCGCCGCCGAGCATCCACTGGCCAGCTATGCGGCTGCGCGCGACCCCAGGGTGGCGGCTTTTGTCGAGGAATGCAAGCAGGGTGGCGTCGCCGAAGCGGACCTGGCGACGATGGAGAAAAAGGGTGTACCGACGGGCATTTTCGTGACGCATCCGCTGAGCGGCGAACCGATCGAGGTGTGGATCGGCAACTACGTGCTGATGGGCTACGGTGACGGCGCGGTGATGGCGGTACCGGCGCACGACGAGCGCGATTTTGCCTTTGCCAAGAAGTATGGCCTGCCGATCCGGCAGGTGATCGCGAAAGGCAGGGAAGACGGATTTGGCGACGGAAGCGGCTATGGAGGTGGGACCGGAAGTGGATCTGGCGCAGAAGATGGTAGCGGCTCTGACGTTGCTATTACAGACTTCTCCTTGTCTGCATGGCAAGAATGGTATGGCAACAAGTACATAGGTGTTTGCGTCAACTCTGGCAAATATGACGGCCTTGGGTACCACGCTGCGGTCGACGCTGTCGCCGTCGACCTCGCCGCCAAAGGTCTGGGCGAAAAGAAGGTCCAGTTCCGCCTGCGCGACTGGGGAATCTCCCGGCAGCGCTACTGGGGCTGCCCGATCCCGATCATTCACTGTGCGGCCTGCGGCGACCTGCCGGTGCCTGACCAGGACCTGCCGGTGGTACTGCCGGAAAACGTCACGATCAGCGGTGCCGGTTCGCCACTCGCCAAAATGCCCGAATTCTACGAGACGACCTGTCCCAAATGCGGCGGCAAGGCAAGGCGCGAAACCGACACCATGGATACCTTTGTCGAGTCCTCGTGGTATTTCCTGCGCTATTGCTGTCCGGACAATGATCACGCGATGGTCGACGAGCGCGTGTCCTACTGGTGCGCGGGCGGCATCGACCAGTACATCGGCGGCATCGAACACGCCATCCTGCATCTGCTCTACTCGCGCTTCTGGACCAAGCTGATGCGCGACCTCGGCCTGTTTGGCGAGCACCGGCTCGACGAGCCCTTTGCCCATCTGCTGACGCAGGGCATGGTCGTGGCACCAACTTTCTACCGCGAGGACAGCCATGGCAAGAAACAATGGCTCAATCCCGCCGAGGTCGATGCCGTGCATGACGAACGTGGCCGGGCCGTCGGCGCGTCGCTGCGCGCCGACGGCCTGCCGGTGATCGTCGGCGGCATCGAGAAGATGTCGAAGTCGAAGAACAACGGCGTCGATCCGCAGGCGCTGATCGAACAGTTCGGCGCCGACACCGCGCGCCTGTTCATCATGTTCGCGAGCCCGCCGGACCAGTCGCTGGAATGGTCCGATGCCGGCGTCGAAGGGGCATTCCGTTTCCTCAAGCGACTTTGGCGAATCGTCTACGAGCATGTCTCGGCGGGCCCGGTGGCGCCGACCCCGGCTGCACCTCTGTCTACCGGGCTGCAGGGCCTGCGTCGGCAGTTACACCAGACGATCGGCAAGGTCGCCGACGATTACGGGCGGCGCAAGCAGTTCAATACCGCCATTGCCGCGGTCATGGAGTTGCTCAACGCTTATGGCCGCATCACCGACGACTCGGCCGCCGCACGCGCCGTCAGGCAGGAAACCCTCGAAGCGGTGACGCTGATGCTCAACCCGATCGTGCCGCATATCTGCGAAGCGCTCTATGCTGCCTTGAGACCCGGCCACACGCTCTCCGGCCAGGCCTTTCCGAAACCTGATGCAAACGCGCTGGTGCAGAACGAAATCGAACTGGTGCTGCAGATCAACGGCAAACTGCGCGGCAGCCTGCGGGTGCCGGCGGGTGCTGACCGGGCGAGCATCGAAAGCGCTGCGCTGGCCTCTGGAGCGGCACAGAAGCATCTGGCCGGCACCGCACCCAAAAAACTGGTCGTGGTTCCCGGTCGCCTGGTCAATATCGTCGCCTGAAACCTTGCGAAAGTGTCCGATGCGTGCAGCGCGATACTCCATGGGGCTGGTCCTGGCGCTGGTTCTGTTCGCCGGTTGCGGTTTCCAGTTGCGGGGCGCTTATTCGCTGCCCTACGAAAGTCTTTTCATTGCCATGCCCGACTATTCGGTCATCGCCGTCAGCCTCAAGCGTGCCATCCGCGCCTCGGGAACGACGCGCGTGGCGCTGACGGCGAGTGACGCACAGGCGACCCTGATACCGGGAGCGGAATCTCGAGACCGGGTGATTCTTTCGGTATCGAGCACGGGCCGCGTCAGCGAACTGCGCCTGCGTTACCTCTACACCTATCGGATCACCGACGACAAGGGCCGCGACCTGGTCGCGCCGAGCAGCATCGAACTGGTCCGCGACCTCACTTACGATGACTCTAACGTGCTGGCCAAGCAACAGGAGGAGAAGCTGCTCTGGCGCGACATGGAGAATGACCTGGTGCAGCAGTTGATGCGCCGGCTGGCGGCCAGCAAACCGGTGTTTGCAGCTGCTCCCGAGTAAGGCTGCCGCATGCACCTCAAGGGCGATCAGCTCGCCACACATCTCGAACGCGATCTGCAACCAGTCTACCTGGTCCATGGCGACGAACCTCTGCTGGTCATCGAGGCTGCCGATGCCATCCGCGCGGCCGCCCGCCGACGCGGCTTCGACGAACGCGAAGTGCTCACCGCAATCGCCGGTTTCAACTGGAACGACCTCTACCATGCCGCAGGCAACCTGTCGCTGTTCGGGGGGCGCACGCTGATCGACTTGCGCATCCCGACCGGCAAGCCGGGACGCGAGGGCAGCGCAGCTCTGCAGGAGTATTGCACGCGTCCCTCTCCGGATTCGCTGCTCCTGGTCACCATGAACGACGTCGACTGGCGGGACGAGAAATCGGCCTGGATGGGCGCTCTGGCCAGCGCCGGGGCGGTGGTCAAGCTGCTCGCGCCAGCACTGGCCGATTTGCCGGCGTGGCTGGCTGGTCGCCTTCGCCGCCAGCGGCAAAGCGCTACCGCCGATGGCCTGCGATTCATTAGCGAAAGGGTCGAAGGCAATCTGCTGGCGGCGCATCAGGAAATCCTCAAGCTCGGGGTGCTCTACCCGCCCGGCGCCCTGAGCCTGGAGCAAATTCGCGAGGCGGTGCTCAACGTCGCCCGTTATGACCTTGATGGCCTGCGTGAAGCGATGCTCGCCGGTGATGTGGCGCGCCTGACGCGTACCCTCGATGGCCTGCAGCAGGAAGGGGAAGCCCCGCTCCTGGTGCTCTGGGCGATGACCGAGGAAGTGCGCCTGCTGGCGCAGATCGCTGCGGGACTCGTGAGACGCCAGCCGCTGGACGCCCTGTTGAAGGATGCTCGGCTATGGGGCACGCGTCAGGCACTGGTCAAACGCGCGCTGCAGCGGATCGACGGCGAGCGCGCAGCGACTGCACTGGCGCATGCCGCGCGCATCGACCGGATGATCAAGGGCATTGCGGGCGGCGATGTCTGGGACGAGTTCCGACAACTGGGTCTGTACATCACCGCCGCCTGAAACGCCGTGGTGTCGGGCTTCAGTGGCTGTTGCCGCTGTCCAGGTCGGCTGACGCGGTGTCCGGTGCCAGGTGTTCCCATGCGCAACCGGCAGTTTCCCGACGCACGTCGTTGAGTCCGCGGCTGAATTTGCTTTGCACCAGACACTCACCCCGACAATCCTCGCCGATCACCACCAGGCGCAACTCGGTATCGACCATCCGCTCACCATCCCAGTAGCTGCAGGTCGCGCAAACTTTCACTTCGGCAGGCAGTATCAGTTTCTTGTTCATGATCGGCGGCAGACAAATGGCAATAGGTCTGAGAGTGCATTCCTTTGCAGTGGTTCCTTGACGCATTGTCGTTTTCACAAGACGATTGCACGAAATATCAGGCGTCGTCTGCACTACAGCTCGTGGCGGCATCATCATCTGCCTTCAATCAGCTCTCCGAACAGCTCCCTGGCCTTGATGGTGATTCCAATTTCATATGGTCGCCAACCACAGCGGCCAGTATCCTTTGCACCTCACAGAACCGTGCCCAACAGACCGCCAGCAACCCCACTGCCGACGACAATCAGCCAGGGCGGCAGCTTCCAGAACATCAAGGCAACCAGTGCTACAAGTGCCAAGCCAAAGTCTTGCGGCATGTGAATCGCGCTTGTCCATACCGGTTGATAGAGGGCCGCCAACAGCAGGCCAACCACGGCCGCATTGATGCCCGATAGCGCTGCTTGCGTGCGGGTATTACGACGCAGGTGCTCCCAGAATGGCAAGGCTCCCACGACCAGCAGAAAAGATGGCGCAAAGATTGCCAGCAAACAGATCAGGCCACCCAACCAGCCGGAGGGTGCCTCGTTCATCGAAGCACCCAGAAACGCCGCAAAGGTGAAAAGCGGGCCAGGGACAGCCTGCGCGGCACCGTAGCCCGCCAGAAATGCGTCGTTGCTGACCCAGCCAGTCGGCACGACCTCGACTTGCAGCAGCGGCAGTACGACATGCCCACCACCAAAGACCAGTGAACCGGCACGGTAGAAGGCATCCCCCATCGACAGCGCCTGATTCGGGAACAGGTTCGTCAGCAGCGGCAACCCCACCAGCAAGGCCACGAACAGCATCAGCCAGAACAAGCCAACGCGACGCCGGATGGCAATCGGCAGAGAGTCATGCGCTGTTTCCTGCTGAGGCTTGAACAGCAAAAGGCCAATGACCGCGGCAATGGCGATAACTCCCACCTGCCCCCAGGCAGACGACACCAGAAGCACAAAGCAGGTCGTTGCCGCCATGATGGTGATGCGCGGTACGTCTGGACAGAGATTACGAGCCATCCCCCATACCGCTTGTGCGACCACCGCCACGGCCACCACCTTCAAGCCGTTTAGTACGCCAGACGGCATCGCATCCCCGTAACTGGCCATGCCCAGTGCAAACAGGATCAAGGCAATCGCTGACGGCAGCGTAAAGCCCGCCCAGGCAGCCAACGCTCCGGTATAGCCAGAGCGGGAAAATCCGAGCGCGATCCCGACCTGACTGCTGGCAGGCCCCGGCAGGAACTGGCAGAGGGCAACCAAATCAGCATAGCTGCGCTCGGTCAGCCACTGCCGCCGCGTCACAAATTCATCGCGGAAGTAGCCCAGGTGGGCAATCGGGCCGCCGAAAGAGGTCAAGCCCAGTCGGAGGAAGATCAGAAAGACAGCCCAAGGGCTGCGGTCAGTCTTGAGGGGATCGGTCATGGTCGGATCTTGATCTGTAACAGTGTTGGAAGATAATAATCAGGATTCGATAACGGAACACGATACCAGGGAACCCACGGTGGAACCCGTTCTGATCGGAGCTGTGGCCTTGCCGACATTCAGGCTACGGTCATGACTGTCAGTACAGTTGCCTTCTGAAAATCACACGCATGCACGCAGACGGTGGCTATAATCGATTCTTCCAACCAACAGAGAAGTCACATGGATATCGAGCAGTACATGCAGACCGTCGGCCACCGTGCCCGCGCTGCATCGCGGCTGATCGCACGTGCCGACAGCCAGGCCAAGAACATGGCACTCTACCGCATTGCCACGGCGATTCGGCGCGAGTGTGACACGCTGCTTGCCGCCAATCACGATGATCTGACTGCAGCGCGTGCTGCTGGCCTCGAACCGGCCCTGCTCGATCGCCTGGCGCTGTCGGCGAAAAGCGTTGCGATGATGGCTGAGGGAGTCGAACAGGTCGCCGCCTTGCCCGACCCGGTCGGCGAAATCAGTGATTTGAAGTTTCGGCCCAGTGGCATTCAGGTCGGCCGCATGCGCGTGCCGCTGGGGGTGATCGGAATTATCTACGAGGCCCGCCCGAACGTTACCGCCGATGCCGCGGCCCTGTGTCTGAAGTCCGGCAACGCCTCGATCCTGCGTGGCGGTTCCGAAGCAATCCGCTGCAACCAGGCGATCGCCATGCTGGTACAGGAAGGGCTCGCCAGCGCCGGTTTGCCAGCCAATGCCGTACAGGTGATCGAGACCACTGACCGCGCCGCGGTCGGACAGCTGATCAGAATGCGCGAGTTCGTCGACGTGATCGTTCCGCGCGGCGGCAAAGGACTGATCTCGCGCCTGCTGGCCGAAGCCCGCGTGCCGATGATCCAGCATCTCGACGGCAACTGCCATGTGTATCTTGACGATGCCGCCGACCCCGAAAAGGCGTTGCAGATCGTCGAAAATGCCAAGACGCAGCGCTATGGCACCTGCAATACTGCCGAATCGCTGCTGCTGGCGCGTTCGGTCGTTGCCGGCCTGCTGCCACCGATCGCTGCGATGCTGACGCAGAAAGGAGTCGAGATTCGCGGTTGCCCGGAAACCGTCGACCGCGTCAGGGCGGCGCGAGCGGCAAGCGAAGAAGATTACGCTAGCGAGTTTCTGGCGCCGATCATTTCGGTCAAGGTAGTGGCCGGCCTCGATGAAGCGATTGAACACATCAATCGCTATGGTTCGCATCATACCGACGTCATCATTACCGAGAACTATACGTCGGCGATGCGCTTTCTGCGCGAAGTCGACTCGGCCTCGGTGATGGTGAACGCCTCGACGCGTTTTGCAGATGGCTTCGAGTACGGGCTGGGTGCCGAAATCGGCATCTCGACCGACAAGATTCATGCACGTGGCCCGGTCGGTCTGGAAGGTTTGACCAGTCAAAAATGGATTGTTCTCGGTAACGGCGAGGTGCGCGCCTGACGGTCATGCCATCTGTGTGACGATTGCCCTGGCGTGCCCGCTGAGTTGCGATAATTCGCGTCATGCGCCGCCTGCTCAAAAAACACCTCCCTGACCACGACTCGATTCGCAACAATCGCTGGTTGCGACCGTTCCAATCTTTTCTGCTGCACCCGAGCCTGTGGCATCTCAACCGTCATTCGGCTGCAGGTGCGGTCGCGGCGGGTCTATTCTGCGGACTGATTCCCGGGCCGCTGCAGATGCCTGGCGCGGCGATCGCGGCGCTGATCTTCCGCGTCAACCTGCCGCTCGCGTTGCTTGTCACGCTCTACAGCAACCCCTTCACCATCGTTCCTCTGTACTTGGTCGCCTATCAACTCGGCAGGCTGCTGACTGGCGACAGCAGCAGTTTCGTTTCGCCGCCGGACCTTTCGGTCAGCGATTTCTCAGGCTGGACCTCAGCGATGCAAATGTGGATGCTTACGGTCGCCAAACCACTGGCGATTGGCCTGTTGTCTCTTGCTACCGGCCTGGCTGTGCTTGGCTATCTGACGACCCAGGCTGTCTGGCGAGCGTATCTGATCAATGCCCGGCGTCGGCGATCGCAACAGTAATGCCGGCGAACTGCCGCAGAACGTCGTCCTACCGGCATCAACGGTTGCTCTGGCTGGATGGCTCCAGCCACCCGCCGATCGAGGAGTGCATCGCGGTGCTGGATAATCGGAAAACCCGGCACCGGCCAAGCGTCGCTCACTTGACGCGCTGCAATCGGGCACGGCTGACTGGCGGCGGGGGCGGATCCGGTGGGCTATCCTGGTCGGGCTCGCTGCCGGCTGTATCTTCGGAAGCGGTTTCGTCTTCGGGTTCGAAAGCCATCCCAGCGCCATTTTCACGGGCGTAGATCGCGGATACGTTGCCAATCGGAATCGCGATGTCGCGAGCCACGCCACTAAAACGAGCCTGGAATGAGATGCTGTCGTTACCCATGCTGAGATGGGCGGTGGCATCATAGCCAACATTAAGGACGATCTGGCCGTCGCGGACATGCTCGCGCGGTACGCGTGTGCGAGCATCGACGGCAACGACCAGATAGGGGGTGAAACCGTTGTCACAGCACCATTGGTGGATGGCGCGGATCAGGTAGGGTTTGGTCGACGGCAGGTCCACGTTCACACTCCCTCAAGGGGTGTTGGGGCAGGCAAGCCGGGAGATATCCTTGTGCAAGTCATCGCCGGCGGCTATTTGCGCATCGCTTTTTCGGAGGGCGTCAGCGCATCGATGAAGCCCTGACGGCTGAAAATCCGTTCGCCGTACTTCATCAATGGTGCTGCCACCTTCGACAGCTCGATGCCGTAATGGTCGAGCCGCCACAGTAGTGGCGCAATGGCGACATCGAGCATCGAGAAGTCTTCGCCGAGCATGTGCTTTTGCTTGACGAACACCGGGGCCATTTCGGTCAGGCGATCACGAATCTGCTGGCGCGAGCGTTCGGCAGCCTTGTTGTTCTTTTCGAGTGGCTCGATGTAGGCGAAGACCTCTCGCTCCATGGTGATCAGGAGCTGGCGCGCGCGCGCGCGCATGATCGGATCGGCCGGCATCAGCTGCGGATGCGGAAACCGCTCGTCAATGTACTCATTGATGATGTTCGGTTCGTAGAGGATGAGGTCGCGTTCTACGAGTACCGGCACCCGCCCGTAAGGGTTGATGATGGCAATTTCTTCAGCCTTGGCGAAAAGATCGACATCGATTACCTGGAAATCCATCCCTTTTTCATAAAGGACGATACGGCAGCGGTGACTGAACGGGCAGGTGGTTCCCGAATAGAGATTCATCATGATCAATACCCTCAAAAACGAATCGGCATCGCGGTGGCTACGGGCGTTTGTCGCGCCCTCGCCGGCGATGCCGCGGTGAAACCCGGCGCTGCTGCTACTTGACGTCTTTCCAGTACGCTTTCTTCAGCGGATAGGCGAAGGCGAAAAGCACAACCAGAAAGGCCAGAACGCCGAAACCGATCTTCCTGCGGAACCCGGCATCAGGCTCGGCAATCCAGACCAGGAAACCCACCAGATCGGCAACCTGCTTGTCATACTCGGCAGGGGTCAGCGTGCCGGGCACAGCCAGTTCCAGGTGGTGTTCCTTGTTCAGCACCTGCTGACCCTGCAACTGCCACAGGACGTGCGGCATGCCGACATTGGCGAACAGGGTGTTGTTCCAGCCGGTCGGGCGGGCTTCGTCAACATAGAAAGAACGCAGATAGGTGTACAGCCAGTCGGCACCGCTGCCATCTTCTGACGCGCGTGCGCGTGCCACCAGCGAGAGATCCGGAGGTGCTGCGCCGAACCATACTTTCTGCTCATCGGGGCGAGCGGCAATGCGCATCGTCTCGCCGGTCTTGACTGCAGTAAACATCAGGTTTTCCTTGACCTGCTGCTCGGTGAGACCGAGATCGGTCAGGCGGTTATAGCGGACAAAACTTGTGCCGTGGCAGTTCAGGCAATAGTTCACGAAGGTCCGCGCGCCGCTTTGCAGGGCCGCCTTGTCGCCCTGCACGTCCGGCGCCTTGTCAAGATGTACGCTAGCGCCGCTGGCGAGGGCGATGACCGGGGTAAAGAGCAATGCCATAAGCAGTTTTTTCATTTTGTGCAGTCCTTTACATCGTCACGCGATCGGGTTCCGGCTTGTACTTGTCGATCCTTGACCACCAGGGCATGGTCAAAAAATAGAGAAAGTAGAAAGCGCTGAGCACCTGCGCCACAGGTGCACCGGGGATGACGCCGAAGAAAGCGTAGGACGGCGGCTTCGTGCCGAGGAAACCCAGGATCGCGAAAGAGATCACGAACAAGGTCAGCAGGGTCTTGAAGATCGGGCCGCGGTAGCGGATCGACTTGACCGGACTACGATCAAGCCAGGGCAGGAAGGCAAGAATGACGACACCGGCACCCATCGCCACCACCCCCCAGAACTTGGCGTCGATTCCGAACAGCGGCCAGACCATGGCGCGCAGCAGCGAGTAGTAGGGGGTGAAATACCAGACCGGCGCGATGTGTGGCGGGGTCTTGAGTGGATCGGCCGGCAGAAAGTTGTTGTACTCGAGGAGGTATCCGCCGCCTTCGGGAGCGAAGAAAACGATGATCGAGAAGACCATCAGGAACACCACTACGCCGACAATGTCCTTGACCGTGTAGTACGGGTGAAAGGGAATGCCGTCGAGCGGATTGCCGTGAACGTCCTTGCGCTTCTTGATCTCGACGCCGTCCGGATTGTTCGAACCGACTTCGTGCAGCGCCAGGATATGCGCGGCGACGAGGCCAAGCAACACCAGCGGCACAGCGATGACGTGAAACGAGAAAAAGCGGTTGAGCGTGGCATCGCCGACGACAAAGTCGCCACGAATCCAGATCGACAGCGGTTCACCGATCAGCGGAATGGCGGAAAACAGGTTGACGATCACCTGCGCACCCCAGAAGGACATCTGTCCCCAGGGCAGCAGATAGCCCATGAAAGCCTCGGCCATCAAACACAGGAAGAGCAGCGTACCAAAGACCCAGATCAGCTCGCGTGGCTGCCGGTACGAGCCGTACAGCATGCCACGAAACATGTGCAGGTACACGACGATGAAGAACGCCGAAGCGCCGGTCGAGTGCATGTAGCGAATCAGCCAGCCCCAGGGCACATCGCGCATGATGTATTCGACACTGGCAAAAGCCACCGGAATGCCATTGGCGTTGAGCGAGGCGTCGGGCTTGTAGTGCATCACCAGGAAGATACCGGTCAGGATCTGGATGACCAGCACCATCATCGCCAGTGAGCCGAAGAAGTACCAGAAGTTGAAATTCTTCGGCGCATAGTACTCGGAGAGGTGCCCGCGCCACATCGAGGTGGCCGGGAAACGGGCATCAAACCACTCAAGCAGATTTCCCTGCAGGGAACCATCGGACTTGTACTTTTCGAAATTGGTATTCGATGCCATTGCTTAAGCCCCCTTCTTGTCTTCGCCGATGAGAATCCGCTTGTCGGACAGGTACATGTGCGGCGGCACTTCCAGATTGTCCGGTGCCGGCTTGCTCTTGAAGACACGGCCAGCGAAGTCGAAAGTGGAACCGTGGCAGGGACACAGGAAACCGCCCAGCCAACTGCTGTCCATGCCTTCGTCGGTACCCTTCTTGAACTTGTTCGAGGGGGAGCAGCCCAGATGCGTGCAGATGCCCACCGCCACCAGGATTTCCGGCTTGATCGAGCGCGTCTCGTTCTTGCAATAAGCTGGCTGCATATTCTTCTCGGACTTCGGATCGGCCACCGAGTCATTGAGTTTGGGCAGCGTTTCGAGCATCGACGGGTTGCGATTGAAGATCCACACCGGTTTGCCTCGCCATTCAACGGTGATCATCTGGCCAGGTTCAAGGCTGCCAATGTCGACTTCGACCGGCGCGCCGGCCGCTTTGGCACGCTCGGATGGCAGCATGCTGGACAGGAAAGGTACGAGCGCGGCTAACGCCCCCACCCCGCCGACCGCAGCAGTGGCGACGACCAGTCGCCGCCTTCCGCAGTCCACTTTGCTCTCATTGCTCATAGCGCTGATCCCTAGAACGTAATGAAAAGTTGGTACGAACTAAACCGCCGCATTATACGTCGAATCCAGTTCGAATTGAATCGCAAAACGCCCCAAACGCTTAACCAGCAAGCGGTCGACGCTCACGCAGGGCTTGCGCCAGGGTTCCTGCATCGACATATTCGAGTTCGCCGCCGACCGGCACACCGCGTGCGATGCGCGATACGCTGACGCCACGACTTTTGAGCAATTCGGAGAGGTAGTGCGCAGTTGCTTCACCCTCATTGGTGTAGTTGGTGGCGATGATCACTTCCCGCACCACGCCATCGCAGGCACGAGCCAGCAAGCGCTCGAGGTGCAACTCGCCAGGACCGATGCCATCGAGCGGTGAAACGCGACCCATCAACACGTAGTACAAGCCCGAATAGGCGTGCGTCTGCTCGAGCATGTTCATGTCCACCGGCGTTTCAACGACGCAGAGCAGGTTGGGGTCACGCTTGTGCGAGAGGCAGCGGGCGCAGATTACGGACTCGGTAAAGGTGTTGCAGCGCTGGCAATGACGGAGTGCACCGAGAGCCCGTTGCAGCGAGTCAGCCAGACGCTGGGCACCGGTGCGATTGTGCTGCAGCAGGTGGTAAGCCATGCGCTGTGCCGATTTTGGACCCACACCCGGCAGGCAGCGCAAAGCCTCGATCAATGATTCGAGGCTCGACGGGGTATTCATCAGAACGGCATTTTGAACCCGGGTGGCAGATTGAGTCCCGCAGAAAAACCGGCCATCCGTTGCTGGGAAGCTTCCTCGGCGCGCCGCATGGCGTCGTTCAAAGCGGCGGCAACGAGATCCTCGAGCATCTCCCGGTCGTCCATCACCGAAGGGTCGATTGTAACCCTTCTCACATTATGGCTGCCGGTCATCAGCACCTTGACCATGCCGGCACCGGATTGCCCCTCGACTTCGAGCTGCGCGAGCTCTTCCTGGGCTTTCTTCATGTTTTCCTGCATCTGCTGAGCCTGTTTCATCAGGCCGGCGATTCCGCCTTTCATCATTTTGCTTGCCTCGCGGTGAACGATTAAATGGGTTTAATGGAAGATTCGATCAGGGTGGCGTCGAATGTCTCGATGACCTGCCGCACGAAGCCATCCTGCTCGACCGAAGCGATGGCGCGATCCATGCGTTCACGGTGGTCGCGTTGTGCGGCAGCGGCGGGCGTATCTCCCGAGCCTTCTTTAAGTTCGATCGCCAGTTGCAACGGACGGCCGAAATGCTCGGCAAGCGATTGCTGCAGCTTGTCCTGTGCGGGTTTTATCAGCACATGGCGGTGCGTCGGAGAAAGACTGAGGACCATCCGCGCTTTCCCCAGTTCGCGCAATTCACAGTGCTGTGCCAGTTCCCGTGCCATGCCGCTAAGTTTGAGGGCGGCGAGAATGTCATGCCAACCGGCCCCGGCACCAGCTTCTGCAGGCGCTACGGTTGGCGCCGGCGCCTGCGTCGAGGGCACCACCAGCAGGCGACCAGCAGGCTCGGGACCTCGCCGTCTTCCGCCAGATTCATCGTCGAACGCAGGACGAAAAGCATACAGACGCAGCAGCGTCATGATGAAACCGGCCTGTTCATCAGGAGCCAAGGGTAATTCCTGACGGCCATGCACGGCAATCTGGTAAGCGAGCTGAACGAACTCCGGATCGAGCCTGGCCGCGATTTCGAGCAGGCGCGGACGCTCCGGCAAATCGTCAGCGATCGCCTGAGGGGCGAGCTGGGCAATCTGCAAACGGGTGAACAGGCTGGCCATCTCCTGTAGTGCTGCGTCAAAGGACAGGCTGCGCGTGGCCATGTCATCGGCCACCTGGAGCATGGCTGCTGCATCTCCGGCAAGCAGGGCGTCGGCAATCGAGAACAGGTGGTCAAGATCGACCGCACCGAGCATCTCACGCACCTGCGCTTCCTCGATCTTGCCCGAACCATGCGCAATCGCCTGGTCGAGCAGCGACAGTGCATCGCGCATGCTGCCTGCTGCCGAGCGCGCAAGCAGTTGCAGGGCAGTTGCTTCGGCGCTGATCGCCTCGACTTCGAGAATGTGTTTGAGGTGGCCGGCAATTAGCGGCGGTGTCATCTGCTTGAGGTTGAACTGCAGGCAGCGTGACAGCACGGTTACCGGAATCTTCTGCGGATCGGTGGTTGCAAGAATGAATTTGACGTGCTCCGGAGGTTCTTCGAGGGTCTTCAGCATGGCGTTGAAGGCCGAGTTCGAGAGCATGTGGACTTCGTCGATCACATAGACCTTGAAGCGGCCACGCGTTGGCGCATAGACTGCGTTCTCGAGAAGCTGCCGCATTTCGTCGACCTTGGTATTGGTCGCCGCGTCCACTTCGAGCAGATCGACGAAACGCCCGGAGTCGATTTCCCGACAGGCAGAACAAACGCCGCAGGGAGTTGCCGTAACACCGCTTTCGCAATTCAGCGCTTTGGCAAGAATGCGCGCCAGCGTGGTTTTTCCGACCCCGCGCGTACCGGTAAACAGATAGGCATGATGCAGACGTTTTTCGGTCAGCGCATGCGTCAATGCCCGGACAACGTGTTCCTGCCCGACCAGGCTGGCAAACGTTCGCGGGCGCCATTTGCGCGCCAAGACTTGGTAACTCATGGGCGGGGATTCTAGCAGATGGCGTCACCGGACCCACTGAAGTTGTTGACCGCAGTGGGTTCGAGGCAAATCTGGGCAAAGGTCGGCGGCAGAAGGGGATGGAGGGTGGCGAGCCTTGCCCCCGGCACTCACATCAGACGGCTGTGGCTGCTTCCTTCCGGACCTGACCAGGTTCACCATCCTGCGATGCGGGGAGACCCGCCACTGGGAATGCTATCACATCAGCCGCCGCTGCGCCGGAAATAGCGCAGGAACTCTTCGATGAAATCGGCTTCCTGGTCGGCGTTGCCGCTGCAGGCAATTGACACGTCGAGACGCGGCAACAGCAGGACGCCAAGCCGCAGCGCCGGCCGCTGCCGGCAGGAGATGACTACGCTGCGCTCTGGACGCCTGAGGTGCCAACCCTGCGCTTGCGGTTCGGCTGTCCAGCCGGTCAACAGCGGCTGCAATTGGCGCTCGAATTCACGAAGCGTCAAGGTCATCGTGAAATGGGTCACGGCTTAGCCGCCGGCAATCGGCGGCCAGATCGCCAGCGCGTCACCCGGCGCCAGGCAGCGCTCGGCGCGTAACTGTGGCGGGATGAATTCGCCATTGACCAGGACCAGATGCACCAGGCGCGGCGGCAACGCCCAAGCATCAATGACCGAGGCGACGCTGCACCCGTCGGCAACGTCGAGCACCAGGGCATTGGTCCGCCGGGCCGTCGCGGGCAGGTAATCGGAAAGCGAAGCGAACAGCTTCAAGGTGATTTCCATCAGTGCGCGATGGCCAGCCCCCTGGCGAGATAGGCTTCGCTGAGTTGCAGGGGGTTGGCAAGCAGACGATTCTTCCATTCTCCGAGATGCACCTGTCCCTGAATCAGTCCACGCAGCACCCCGATATGCTCGGTATGGCCGATGCAATTGGCGCCGACCAGCCGATCACCGTCAAACGCCAGGCGCAGGTAACGAAACCGGGTTTCGTCGAGGAGTTGCGCGGTTTCGCCACCGGCAACGCCCTGCCATTGACCAAAGGACGCGGAAATCAGCCCCAGGGTGTCGAGAACGTTGAACACAAAGGTGCCCGGCAAGGTTGCCGACTGACCAGCCATGTTCAGTGCCGCGATCCGAGCCTGCTCGACGGCATCGGGCTGGATGGCATTGACGACGCGCAGACCGGTACCGAACTCAACCGCTTCCGCGACGTCGCCGGCCGCGTAAATGCCGGCGATGCTGGTCTGCAGCGTCGTGTCGACGAGCACCCCGGCATTGACTGCGACACCGCTGCCATCGAGGAATGCGATGTTCGGCTTGACCCCCGTCGCACTGATCAGCACGTCGACCTCCAGCATCTGGCCATCGTCGAGCCTGACCAGCAGCGCTTCGCCCGCCGACGAAATCGCTACCACCCGCCGGCCGGTCAGGACGCGCACCCCCCGCGCCTCGCACCAGCGGCGAAGCATTGCCCCGGCCACGGCATCGAGCATCCGCGGCACCATCCGGTCGCCCATCTCGACGACCGTCAGCTGCGGGCCGCGTGCTGCCAGCGACTCCATGATGATGCAGCCGATGAAACCGGCACCCATCTGCAGCACACGCACGCCCCGGCCGATGCCGGCGACGATTGCCCGTGCATCGGCCAGTGTCCAGCATGACAAGACCTTCGGCAGATCGATACCGGGAACCGGCGGGCGAACCGGCTGCGCGCCGCTGGCGATCAGCAGGCGGTCGTAGGGAAGGATGCCACCATCAGCCAGTCGGAGCGTGCGTGCGCCGCTATCGATGGCAGCCACCCGGCCAAGCAGCATGCGGATACGCAAACGTTCGAAATGATCCGCATCCTTGCGCAGATAGGTGCCCGCTTCGTCAATCTTTCCCATCAGCAGGTAGGGAATCGCCATCCGGGAATACGGTGGCCCGGCTTCATCGCCAATCAGTGTAATTCCGGCCTCTGCATCGGCACGCCGCAGGGTCTCGGCAGCAACGACCCCAGCCGGGCCGTTGCCGATGATGACGTGGCGAGTCACCTCAGAGACCCAGGCGCGCGCGCGTAGCCGTCGTCGGGACGCCGTCCGGGGTCCAGCCGCGCAGGCGGTAATACTCTGGCAGCATTTTCCCGAGTTCGGCCACCATGCCCTTCGAAGCCCCGGTCTTGCACGGTTCGGTGAGCAGGCGCGGCGGCAGGGTATCGTCCTGACCGGTGAGGCCGGCCGCCAGGTTGAAGTCGCGTTCGAGGTTCCAGATTCGCTCGCCCATCGCCAGCAGCGATTCGAGCGACCAGTCGCCCGGGCAAGCAGCCTGAATCTGAGGCTGAATATCGTTCAGGGTCCACGCAAAGGTGGTGAACACGCACAGACCGCTCGAATCGACGATCGCTGTGGCATCCTGAAAGGCTTTCAGGAGTTCGGGCTTGCCGTCGGTGTCCCTGGGGTCGGTCTTGACCGGAATGCCGAATACCTCGCTGGAAACCACGTAGCCACGCAGGTGGCAGGCACCGCGGTTCGAGGTCGCATAGGCCAACCCCATGCCCTGCAGCGCGCGTCCGTCGTAGGCCGGAAACTCCTGTCCCTTGACGGTCATCGACAACTCCGGCCGGCCGTACTGGGTACACAGACGCCTCGATCCCTGCCCGACGATCTTGCCGAATCCTTCGCCGCGCACCGTCATTTCCGCCAGTCTGCACAAGGCGGCGGCGGAGCCGAAGGGTGCGTCGAGGCCGATCTCGTCCCTGGTCAGGATACCCAGTTCGTAAAGCTCCATGACCGCACCGAGCGTCGCTCCGAACGAGATCGGATCCATGCCGTCTTCGTTGCACAGCAGGTTGACGTACTGCAGGGCCTCAAGATCGTCGACGCCATTGGCATTGCCCAGCGCCCAGGCGCTCTCATATTCGAGGCCACCGTTGGCACCCCAATATTCCGGTTTGGTCTGCACCGAAAAGTGCGTCTCGTCGATCCGCGAAATCCGGCCGCAGGCGATGGTGCAGCCAAAGCAGGCCTGATTGGTGACCAGATGTGTCCTGCCGTCGGTGGCGCGTTTTTCGTGCATCGCTTCCGCCGAAATCTTGCGTGCCCCTTCGAACTGCACATCGCGGTGGTTGCGCGTTGGCGAGGCGCCCATTTCGTTGATGACGTTCATCAGCACCTGCGTGCCATAGGTCGGCAGACCCTGGCCAGTGACCGCGTTCTCTGCCAGCACCTTCTTGCCGGCAGTCACCGCCGCCATGAAAGCCTTGGGATCGGCGATATTGCCCACGCCGAGCGTGCCGCGCACGGCGACCGCCTTGAGATTCTTTGACCCCATCACTGCGCCGACGCCGGAGCGGCCGGCGGCGCGGTGCAGGTCATTGACGATCGCTGCGAACAGGACCTGATTTTCCCCGGCACGGCCGATGCTCGATACCCGCAGCAGCGAATCCTGATGACGTTTCTTGAGGGTGCCTTCGGTGTCCCAGACAGTCTTTCCCCACAGGTCGTTTGCAGGCAGCAGGGTCGCCTGCTCGTTCTCAATATGCAGATAGACCGGTTGCGGCGACCTGCCCTCAAAGATGACCATGTCCCAGCCCGCCGATTTCAGCTCGGCTCCGAAATAGCCTCCCGAATTCGAGCAAGCAATCGCGCCGGTCAGAGGGCCTTTGGTAATCACCGAATAGCGGCCGCCGGTCGACGCCATCGTGCCGGTCAGCGGGCCGGTCGCGTAGATCAGCTTGTTGTCCGGGGACAGCGGGTCGACCTTCGGATCGATCTCGCTGACCAGGTATTTGCTGGCCAGCCCGCGCTGGCCAAGATATTGTGCTGCCCAGGTCATGTTCAGCGGTTCGCTGCTGCAGGTTCCCTGGGTCAGGTTGACGCGAAGAATCTTGCGTGTCCAAGCCATGATCGCTCCTCCTCAAAGGCGTGCCGCACTGTCGGTTTTCTGTGCCCACTGACGCATCCGTTGCAGACCCGTCCAGTCCGCATCAATGTAGGTGATGGCGCCGGTCGGGCAAGCCGTGGCGCAGGCTGGATCACCGCCACAGAGGTCACACTTCTGAACCTTTCCCGAGTCGTGATTGTAGTTGATCGTTCCGAACGGACAGGCAATCGTGCACACCTTGCAGCCCACACAGACTGCATCGAGGACCACCTTGGCGCCGCTGCCATAGTCGATCTTGATCGCCTCGACCGGACAGGCATTGAGACACCACGCTTCCGCGCACTGTGTGCAGGTATAGGGCACCTTGCGTCCTTCGTGGTGGAAGTCGAAAACCTTGATTCGCGATTTGGACGGGTTGAAGATCCCGGTGTGCTCGTAAGAGCAGGCCATTTCGCACTGCAAGCAACCGGTGCATTTGCCCGGATCGATGTGCAAGGACTTCTGCATGACGTCGTCTCCTCCGTTGAGTGATCGATGATCCTGTTGAATGACGTCGCACCGCCGACCGCGACTGGAATGATCACTATAGGCAACGCCAGGCATTTATGAAAGTTGCGCTGCAGCAATTTGGCACGTGAGGCCGGGATAAGCGATCCATGATCGTCGAATATGTTCTTGCGATGATGTGGGAGATACGTCACGGCCAAAAGCGTAGCCTTCGTTCTATAGTAGGGGTCGATTGAATAACTCTGACCGTCAGGAGCAAGGTTTGAACACCAAAAACAGAAAAAGGGGAATGCGTTAAATGTTCAATTCTTTGAAATCGGCGATTGGCGACCTGGGCTTCATCAACGGGATGCTCTATCTTCTTGGCCGGGTACTGCAGGGTCTCAGCGGTGGACGTAGCCGCCTGATCCGTTACCATATCGTCGCCCAACCGGTTTCCCGCGAGTTCATCCCGGTCTGCCGGCCCTCCGCAGTGGAAAAGGTGGTCGAGATTGCAGCACACGAGGCGATTGTCGAGGCGTTTCCACGCCCACCGGAAGTTCTGAAATCGCGCTTCGCCAGGGGACATGTCTGCCTGGCGGCGGTTAACAAGGGAGTCTTCGCCGGCTTTCTGTGGTATGCCCGAGACCATTACGAGGAGGATGAGGTTCATTGCCGTTTCATCCTGAGTGAACCAGACTCGACTGTCTGGGATTACGATGTGCACGTCGAACCGCGTTTCAGAATGGGAAGAACCTTTGCGCGCCTTTGGGATGCGGCAAACGAGCGTCTGGCAGCCCTGGGGGTGGACTGGAGTTGTTCGCGGATATCGGCGTTCAACCGACAGTCCCTTCAGTCCCATCGACGCTTGGGCATCAGTGTGCTTGAAACCTTGACTTTCATTTGCATCGGATCGCTGCAGGTGGCTCTGATGTCCTGCAAACCATTCATCAACTTCAGCTGGAATGATGCTGGTCGCCCCAGTGTGCATGTCTCGCTACGATCAAGGTCCTGAGTCACCGCGATGAAGCAGGTGGTATTCCTGCGCGTTCGGCCATGGGTAACGCATCGCTTGATCGGGATTGCGCCGTTGTGATAACCATATTAACTCTGTAGACGATTAAGCCTTGCAGCCATTTTTTATTCCGGCAGAGAAAGGGTCTCGTTTCTGCCTCTATCACCCAACAGCCAATGGACGGACGCGTGGCGTGATCATTTATCTGCATCCACTTGCCGAGGAACTGAATAAATCTCGCCGCATGGCTGCCCTGCAGGCGAGGGCGATGGCCAGAATTGGTTACGATGTCCTGCAGATCGACCTGTTAGGCTGTGGAGACAGCTCAGGCGACCTCGCAGAAGCGCGCTGGCAGGACTGGGAGGACGATGTTCATCTGGCCCATCGCTGGCTGCGTGCCCGGAGCGATGCACCGGTGTGTCTCTGGGGCCTGCGCGCTGGCTGCCTGCTGGCAGCCAGCGCTGCGGCCAGGCTCGAGGAGCCCGCCAATTTCATCTTCTGGCAGCCGGTCGTCTCCGGCAAACAACACTGGCAACAGTTCATGCGCCTGAAGATGGCCTCGGTGCTGACCTCGGGGCAGGCGAAAACCATTTCCGACCAATTGCGGCAGCAATTATCGACTGGCCAGTCTGTTGAAATCGCCGGCTACACCTTTTCTCCAGCGCTTGTCGAGAGCCTGGAGGCCACTGAACTCAAACCCCCCGGCGCTATTGGCGAACGGGCTGCATGGCTGGAGTTGTCGACTCGCGAGGGTGCCACACTCTCTCCGGTTTCCACGAAATACATCGCACATTGGGAAGCTGCGGCCTACAAACTGGATGCCCGGATGGTGAATGGCCCAGGTTTCTGGCAGACCAGCGAGATCGAGGACGCTCCCGCATTGATTACGGCAACCCTGGCGGTACTGGAGTCCTGGCAATGAAATTCACAGAACGGGCCTTTGTCTTTCCGTGTGCCGACGAAAACCTGCTTGGCATCATTACCGCTCCCTCTGGGGAAGCGGCACGGAAAGGGGTGCTGATCATTGTTGGGGGACCGCAATATCGCGCAGGCAGTCATCGCCAGTTCGTCCTTTTGTCGCGTACACTGGCGGAAGCAGGCTACCCGGCAATGCGTTTCGATTACCGGGGCATGGGTGACAGCACCGGGGAGATTCGCAATTTCGAACACATCCATGCGGATATTGCTGCTGCCATCAACGCATTCATGGCGTCCTGCCCTCAGCTGCAGCAGATCGTCCTCTGGGGATTGTGCGATGCAGCATCGGCCAGTCTGCTGTATTGGGATGCCACCCAGGATCATCGAGTGACTGGAATGGTGATGCTCAACCCCTGGGTCCGTACCGAAGCAGGTCTGGCAAAGGCCCACCTCAAGCATCACTACGGTCAACGGCTTCTGCAAGCGGACTTCTGGCGTAAATTGCTCACGGGAAACCTGGCATGGGGTCGGTCACTCAAGGGATTCCTTGCCAGCATCCGGGCAGCGCGTCAGACCAATGCCTTGTCAAGTGACGATCAAGCGCTCCCATTCCAGAAGAGAATGGCACGCGGCCTTGAGCGATTTCGGGGATCGGCATTGCTCATCCTCAGCGGTAACGATTTTACTGCGCGGGAATTTGCCGAGGCCCTGAAAACCGATCGTGCCTGGCAGGCATCATTGCAGCGTGGCCATGCGACGTTCGTCGCCATTGACGACGCTGACCATACCTTTTCATCGACTGCCTGGCGCAATTGCGTAGCCACGGCGGTCACGGATTGGCTTCAGCGAGAGGATTCTGGCAAGCGCAGCGAGAAACCGCGTGAACCGGCTTTGGCTGGTTCATTGCCCAGCTGCCTTGGCGGCTTGTTAGCTCATCGGTCTGGTGCAAAAGCCGGTCTCGAGCGGTAGTATCGTCAAGTCTCCCGCGGTCGTTGGCAGATGACTGCGGGGAAACCTCCGGGGCCGGGATTGATCGACACGCCCGGTCGCGCGCGATGGGGGAATCCCCGGCCCTCCCGCAGAACTGGCGGCTGGCCTTCTGGCCGGTCTTCTGCTACTTCCGCGTTTCGATCATCACCAGCGGCTCATCGGGAATGACCACGCTGACCCGTCTGCGGCGTGGCACTATGGGCGCTGCAATGGGGTCGCTCTCTGGCCACGACGCCTGAACCTGGTCTCTTCTGGTCTCGATCATGATCAGACCACTGCCTGCAATCACTTGCTGGATAGAGGGTGCGATTGGGATGGTGACAGGCGGCTCGACAGGCTCATCAGCCTCCGCTAGGGGAGGAGATAGGTCAATGTCCGCAGCGGTCAAGACCGCCGCCTGGGATTCGACGCCGGACGGCGCTACGACTACCGGTTGGGCGTCGGTCATTGGCGGAGTAGTGACGAACGCGGCTGCTTGCAGGTCTGCCGGTGTCACCGCGGTCGCTGTGATTTCGACCGTTTCCGGAGTATCACCTGCGCCGCTGGCATCGACCAGTGCAGTGGGAACTGCCACGGGACAGGATGCTTCGCTGGATGCCACAACAGTCGGGGAAATTTCAGCAATGGTCGGCGGAGTGCCGGCAACGGCAATTGCTGGCCGAGTGTTGTCTTGTGCAGCCAGCGCCGTACCAGATTCGCCAGGCACCTCTGCGACCGGCTCGACGCTTGAGCCTGCCATGACCGAGTTGGCCGTTGCGGGACTCGCTGCAGCGATTGCCAGGTCCTGAGCCTCGACCGGGCTCTCGATTCGTTCGCTGCGCTCACGGCGTCCGCCACGACGACCGCGGCGACGTGGCATGTTGCCGGATTCGTCGCCAATTTGCTCCGGCGCGGGAACGGCACGCGCGGGCGGCGCGATCGGAGCAACCGGTATTGCTTCAGTGCTTGCCGTGACGGATGTCGCACTTTGTGGTTTACGTTCGCTGCGCTGGCGACGCGGCTCGCGTGCCACGCTTGGTTCGTGCGGCGCACGCGTTTCGCGTGGTCTCTGCGCTTCGCTGCGTATGGTTGGGGGGGGCTGTGGCGGTGTTTCCCTGCTCTCTCGATTGACGCGCGTCTCGGGCAGATCGCGCGTCTCGTCACGGCGAGGTCCCCGCCCCCCGCTGCGGCGATTGTCGCGTGGCCAGTCGCGCGCAGACGCGCCAGCACGCGTCGGTTGTGATGGCTCCGGAACGGCAGCCGGCTTGTGGCGGAACCAGGAAATGATTTTTTTCCAGAAATGGTTGCCTGCCGTGACGGGTTTCTCGACATCGCTCGATGCCCTTTCGGCGACGATGGGCGCAGGTTGTGACGGTGTCACTCCCTTGATCGCTGCTTCCGCTCGGGGCGCTCTGGTTTCGCCGGCTGACGCAACGTTCTTGTGCTCGTCTTCTGTCGGCAGCGCAACCATCCGGTACGATGCTTGTTGCAGCAAATCCGGAGCCGCTTCGTCCTGGCGCAGGCGCACGAACGTGTGCTGCGGCGTTTCGAGGTGGATGTTGGGGATCAGCATGACATTGACCTTGTGCCGCTGTTCGATGGCCTGCACTTCGGCCCGTTTTTCGTTCAGCAGAAAGGTGGCGACATCGACTGGAACCTGCGCCTGCACGGCGGCGGTATTGTCCTTCATCGCTTCCTCTTCGAGAATGCGCAGGATGTGCAGAGCGGCCGATTCGGTGCTGCGGATGTGGCCGGTTCCCGAACACCGCGGACAGGGAATGTAGCTGGTTTCGGCAAGTGCCGGGCGCAGGCGTTGGCGCGACAGCTCGAACAGGCCGAAACGGCTGATCTTGCCGGTCTGCACGCGCGCCCGATCGAAACGTAGCGCCTCGCGAACGCGGTTTTCGACCTCGCGTTGATTGCGCTGATTCTCCATGTCGATGAAGTCAATGATGATCAAACCGCCGAGATCGCGCAAACGCAGTTGGCGGGCCACTTCTTCTGCGGCCTCGAGGTTGGTCTTCAGCGCCGTCTCCTCGATGTCGGCCCCGCGCGTCGAGCGACCCGAGTTCACATCGACGGAAACCAGCGCTTCGGTATGGTCGATGACGATTGCCCCGCCCGAAGGCAGGGTGACCTGGCGGGAGTAGGCCGATTCGATCTGATGTTCAATCTGGAAGCGCGAGAACAGCGGGACATCATCGCGATAGCGCTTGATACGATTGACGGTCCCCGGCATCACATGTTCCATGAACTTTTGGGCTTGCTCAAAGACTTCGTCGGTATCAATCAGGATTTCGCCAATATCGGGCTGGAAGTAGTCACGGATGGCGCGGATGACCAGACTGCCCTCCTGGTAGATCAGGAACGCCCCTCTCTGCTGCTGGGCTGCGGCCTCAATGGCTTTCCACAACTGCAGGAGATAATTGAGATCCCATTGCAGTTCTTCGGCGTTGCGCCCAATCGCTGCGGTACGGGCGATAAGACTCATTCCCGGCACAACCTGTAGCCGATCCATCACTTCCCGCAGTTCCGTACGCTCGTCGCCTTCGACGCGGCGCGAAACACCACCGCCGCGTGGATTGTTCGGCATCAGCACCAGGTATCGACCGGCAAGGCTGATAAAGGTCGTCAGCGCGGCACCCTTGTTGCCGCGTTCGTCCTTGTCCACCTGGACGATCAGCTCCTGGCCTTCGCGC